>Ga0073928_10001362_pt1 | contig 47500 bp, 49 predicted proteins | sample PaiPotPPA55metaG_FD_76969 | JGI IMG/M metagenome (GOLD analysis project Ga0073928, IMG submission 76969) | Iron sulfur acid spring bacterial and archeal communities from Banff, Canada, to study Microbial Dark Matter (Phase II) - Paint Pots PPA... ...
GGAGACTTACTGAATCATTGGTCAGTGCAGAGGTTGAAGGCGGCGGGCGCGGATTGCATCAAGATTCTGCTGTACTACACGCCGTTTGATCCCAAAGAAATAAACGATCAGAAGCACGCTTGGGTCGAGCGTCTGGGGGATGAATGCCGAGCCAATGACATTCCCATTTTTCTTGAATTTGTCGGCTACCAGGAAGGTGCGGACGAGAAGGGTCTCGATTACGCCAAGCTGAAACCGCAGATTGTCACCGAGAGCATGAAAGAATTCACCAAACCGAACTATGGCGTGGACGTTCTCAAAGTGGAAATACCTGTGAATATGAAATTCGTGGAAGGCGCAAAAGCGTGTACCGGAAAAACAGCATACTCTAAAAAAGAAGCAATGGAGTTGTTCCGCAAGGCTGCGGCGGTCACGACCAAGCCTTTTATTTATTTATCCGCAGGAGTAAGCAATGCGGAGTTTACCGAAGCTCTGGAATTGGCAGCGGAGTCTGGCGTGAAGTTTAACGGCGTGCTCTGTGGACGCGCTACCTGGAAAGACGGCATTCCCATCTACGCAAAACAGGGCGGTGAAGCTTTCCGCAAGTGGCTGCTGGACGAAGGAGTAAAGAATATCAACAACGTGAATGAGCGGCTGAAAGCGGCTACTTCTTGGCATTCGATTTACGACGCTGAAGCAGCACTTGTGGGGGCCTAAAAGATAATTTCGCCGGATATTCTATCTCCAATCGTAAGTATTCGGCGATGATCTCGGATCTATCGCAAGTCCAGGGCCAACTTCAGGGCATCGTCCAGTTCGCCAAGCCTGGATTTTGCCATTGAGCCAAGGAATTGAGTGAGGTCCGTTTTGCGCAGGCTCACCAGGTTGTCGCACATAATCCAACTCGGATGTTTCAACCCTTCGTCAGCCCCCACCGTGACTTGAGTGGACAGGCCCTCTCCGTGGCTAAACACGGGTGCGCAAATGACAGTGGAGAATTGTGAGTCGATGAGAACCTGGCGGCTCACAATCACGAAAGTTCGGTATTGCTTGGGATCGCCGCCGGGTTTGTGCACACGATAGAGTTCTCCACGCCTCACACTGCCTCCTGAGACAAATCATTCTTCGCGGCCGGACGCCTGGTATTCGAGGACGTCGTTGGCTTCTGCGTTAAGGCGGTGAGCGGCAGCGTTGATTCGTTCCTGATCGCGAGCCTGTACAAGTGCACGGGCACGCTCGCGCACGAACTCCCGGAGCACGCGCTCGATAAAGGCTGACCGGGACTGCTTTGAACCAGCCAGACGGTCAATGGCGGCCAAGACCTCCCCCGAGAGTGTGATAGACGTCTTCTCTTTCATACTACTATTATACTACGGTACCTTTAACATGTGGCTGCGCAGTTGACTTTTACGTAAGTGCGATCACCAAAAGCGCGTGCCACTCTGCCGTCAAGTGACTTCGGAGTGTGTCGAAGAAAAAGCCTCCTCGATTGCCAGTCCTAGGCTTTCATGAGGCTGACGCAGCTGATGCAGCTTATAATAAGGGCTTTGCTCTTCGTGGTCACATGGCAACGTGCAAATTCCGACTTCAACACGCTCAGGCGACAAGACTTCGAAACGAAAAAAAGCTATTTTCCTTCTCGCCATTGGCATCGTACTGCTTTTCGGAATTCTTCTTTCTCAATCTTCTTTCGATCTGCCGTTTCTGAATCCAGACACCAATCAGCAGCTTCTGTTTTTCGCGTCGCTTTCAGCCCTGATTTTCGTGCTGTTTGTCGCTTTGACATTCGTTCTTGCGCGCAATTTGCTGAAGCTTTTTGCGGAACGAAGGCTGGGAGTACTGGGGTCGAAGTTTCGATTTCGCCTGGTGATAGGCAGTTTGTTGCTTTCATTTCTCCCGGTGATCGTGATGTTCTGGTTCGCGTACGGTCTGATAAACCGGTCGATCGATAAATGGTTCTCCAGCCCGGTTGAGGAAGTGCGCAGGGACACAGCGACAATGGCCTCATTGTTGGTGAAGTACGCGGCTGAGAACGCACGCGGTGAGGCCACATCAATAGCCGAGGCTCCGGAGACGCAGCGTGCTTTCTCGAGTCACAGTCTTTCTTTGGTTCAGGTGGAATTCCGCAATCACAAGGCCGGTCTGCAAGGCGGGTTCGCGGTTGCACTGTCGAACGAAGGAGCCGCCGAAACCAGCACTTTGCCGGGCGCATGGGCTGATCTGAAGCAGAAACTCCTCTCGCAACTAGCTCTCAAAGCCACGTTCACATATCAGCAAACCGACTATATTCTTGGCTCTTCTACGGTCGGGGATGGTGGCATGATCATAGTTGCCATGCCGCTTCCAGGGGACTTTTCCCAAACGGTCAGGCAGCTCGAGGCCAGCCAGCAGCGTTACCTCGATCTCTACCATCAACGCAGACTGGTTCGGCGCACATACATGGACTTGTTGTGGTTGCTCACTGTGCTGGTGCTCTTCGCGACCACCTGGTTCGCGCTTTTTCTTTCAAAGCTGGTTACCCGGCCAGTCGCAGCGCTGGCAGAGGCTACTCAGGAGATTTCTCGCGGAAGGCTCGACTATCGGGTTGAGATTTCGGCCGCCGACGAACTTGGAGACCTGGTGCGCTCCTTCAATCGCATGGCGGAAGAACTGGAGGTTAGCCGCCGCCAGCTTGAAGCATCGAGCCGCGAGCTAAGCGCTGCCAACAACACTCTGGAGCAGCGGCGAAGACATATTGAAACTATTCTGGAAAGCATTCCGACTGGCGTGTTGTCGCTGAACGCCGACCGGTACATTACGCACCTGAATTCGGCCTTGCTGCGGCTTTTCCATCCGAAGGGCGAAGGAGCAGGAGCCCCAGCGATATTAATCGGTTCCCCGCTGGCCGACGTGTTTTCGCTAGAGATTTTGGAGGACCTTGAGCCCTTGCTTCGACGCGCGGATCGGATGGGCAGCACTACGACGCAGATGGAAATATCGGTGCAGCGAGCGTTGCTAAACGTCGCCACAACTGTGGCCACGCTTCAACATGACGGGGAGCGACTTGGATACGTTCTTGTCTTCGAAGACTTGTCCGATTTGCTGAAAGGCCAGAAGCAGGCTGCGTGGCGCGAAGTGGCGCGCCGAGTCGCGCACGAAATCAAGAATCCGCTTACTCCGATCGCACTTTCCGCGGACCGGATTCGTCGGCACTTGAAGCGAGGCGCCAATCCTGATCAGTCATCGCTTCACACCATAGATTCCTGCGCGGAAACAATCGCCGGCGCGGTTGAAACCGTTCGTACTCTGGTCGATGAGTTCTCCACGCTGGCGCGCTTTCCCACGGCGCAACCTCAGCCTTCGAACATCAATGGAATTGTCGAAAACGCTTTGGCCTTGTTTGACGGACGTTTGGACAACATTCGCGTACGCGCACGCCTGGCTGCCGACTTGCCCAAGGTGATGGCTGATCCCGAGGCCATCAAGAGAGCGCTCGCAAATCTTCTGGACAATGCCGCGGAAGCTATGTTGGGTTCGGCTTTGCGCGAGATTCACATCTCCACGGCTATGGTCGCAAGCGGTGACGCCGTTGAAATCGTGATTAGCGATACTGGCCATGGCGTTACACAAGAATTGAAGGAACGTTTGTTCCTTCCATATTTCTCCACAAAAAAGCGGGGCACGGGCCTTGGACTGGCGATTGTCAGCCGCATCATCGAAGATCATCGCGGCTCGATTCGTGTTGAAGAAAATCAACCCGCCGGTTCGAGGTTCGTAGTTGAGCTGCCCGTCGTACCAGAGTCTGTCGCTGCAGCCCCTGTTCTTCATCATGCATAACATTCTTATCGTGGACGACGAATCCACCATTCGACAATCGCTTCAGGGCGTTCTCGAAGATGAGGGATATCAGATCTCGCTGGCTGAAAGTGGGGAGGAATGTCTCGAGATGGTGCGCAAGCACGCATTTGATCTGGCGTTGCTGGATGTCTGGCTTCCCGGAATGGATGGTCTCGAAACACTGGAGAAAATTCGCGAAATGGAAAACGCACCGGAGATCATTATGATCTCTGGTCACGGGACCATCGAGACTGCGGTACGGGCGACCAAACTGGGTGCTTACGATTTTCTGGAGAAGCCGCTCTCCATCGATAAGACTGTAATCCTGATTAAACACGCAATTGATGCTCGTCGCTTGCGCCAGGAAAACCGAGATCTAAAGAGGCAACTCGCTCCGCGCGGTGTCATCGCCGGAGAGAGTATTCCGATGAAAGCCCTGCGCCAGCAGATTCAGATCATGGCGCCCACAAACGGCCGCGTGCTTATTTATGGGGAATCCGGGACTGGGAAGGAATTGGTTGCGAATGCAATCCATGCGAACAGCTTGCGCAAGGACGAGATGTTTGTCGAAGTCAACTGCGCCGCGATTCCAGAGGACCTAATCGAAAGCGAACTATTCGGCCATCGCAAGGGGTCCTTCCCTTCCGCGAACAATGACAAAGAAGGCAAGTTACAAAAAGCTCACGGAGGAACGCTATTTCTCGATGAAATTGGCGATATGAGCCTTAAAACACAGTCCAAAGTATTGCGCACGCTGGATGAACAGCGGTTTTCGCCCTTGGGAAGCGAGGAGCCAATCACCGTCGATGTGCGAGTGATCGCTTCAACAAATAAGGATTTGGAAGAGGAAATCTCAAAAGGTAATTTTCGGGAGGACTTATTCTATCGGTTGAACGTCATTCCATTTTCCGTGCCGCCGCTGCGGGAGCGAAAAGAAGATATTCCCCTGCTCGCACGATATTTCCTAAAAGACTTCTCCGCTACCTATGGCCGCCGTCCGCGAGAGATCACTGACGACGCTATCGACACCCTGATGCGATACTCCTGGCCCGGAAACGTTAGAGAGTTGCGAAATGTGATCGAGCGAATTGTGATCATGAACCCGACCACGACGCGATTTGAGCGCAAACATCTTCCGCCACTGGTTTATCGGGACGGAACGCGCCGGGCAGCCGGGGTGGAGTTTTCGACACTCCATCAAGCCAGATCTGCGTACGAACGCGATTACATTCTGAAAAAAATGGACGAGAATCATGGGAACGTCAGCCGGACGGCCGAGGTTCTTGGTCTTGAGCGGAGCCATCTCTATCGGAAGATGAAGACGCTGGGTATATCGGTGAAAGAGTAGAAAGCGGGATCTTTGCAGTTTTGAAAGGGCGCGGCTTCCAGCCGCGGCGACAGTCACCTCAGGGGTTTTAGGGCACTCCTGAAGCCGTACTCTCCTAAAGCAACTTACCGCTCCCGAGAAACCAACCCTTCCAACTGACGCCGCCAGTCGAGCTCATCTACAAATCGCTGCGAGTCACGCCAGCCCGGCTGCACTTTCACAAACAGTTCGAGAAAGACTTGGGTGCCTACCATTTTTTCGATTTGTAGTCTTGCGGCCGTGCCGATCTTCTTCAGCATCTGGCCTTGTTTCCCAACCAAAATCCGCTTTTGACCCTCGCGCTCGCAAAAAATAACTGCCGCAATGCGCGTCAGCGCCTTCCCTTCCTCGAACTTCTCGACCAAAACGCTGGTGGCGTGTGGGACCTCTTCAGTGGTTTCCACCAGAACTTGTTCACGAATCACTTCGGCCACCATGAAGCGCATGGGCTGGTCTGTTACCTGATCCTTCGGAAAATAATGCGGGCCTTCGGGCAATGCACGAATTACTTTTTCCAGGAGCAAATCGATCCCTTCCGATTTGCGGGCAGAAATCGGAATAATATCTTTGAAATTGTGCAACTTCGAGTATTCAGCCATCAAAGAAAGCAGTTTCTCTTTTCCGCCCCGGATCAAATCTATTTTGTTCAATAGCAAAAGCGCCGGCGTACCCGTATGTTGTAGCGTCTCGACAATGGCCTTATCGTCTTCATTGAATCGTCGCGTCGCGTCCACGATCAGCAACAGCAGGTTGCAACCTTCGAGGGCTTCTCGGACCTCACCCATCATTTTTCGGCCCAGCGAGGTAATCGGCTTATGAACGCCGGGGGTGTCGATGAGGACAACTTGGCCGCCGGCTCTGCCCTTTTGCTTCGGAACCTGAATGATTCCAAGGATGCGATTGCGGGTGGTTTGCGGCTTCGGGCTGACGATTGCGAGTTTCTCGCCGACCAGCGCGTTCAACAGAGTAGATTTTCCGGCATTGGGCCGGCCTAGAATACAAACAAATCCTGAACGAAAACTCATGAGAACAGCCTACTAGCATCTGTGTGCCAGCGGTAGAATGTAAGGCTTGTATCTAGCAGCTAGTAGCCGCCTTCATATCAGCTTCATCTGACTGGGTTGCGCTACTGAGATCCGCACGCGCTCAACCCTGCGGCCAGTGGACTCCAACACTTCGAAGCGCAAACCATCGTCTTCGATCACCTCGCCCGTCTGCGGAATCCGTCCTGCCAGTTCGCTAACCAGCCCGGCAACCGTGGACGACTCCTTCCCTTCAGGGCGAATACCAAACAGTTCGCTCAGCCGATCCACGTCTACGTTACCGCGAACAACGTAAGAGCTGTCGCTCTCGCGAACGACTTCCGCTTTGTCATGTTCGTCGCGAATTTCGCCGACGATCTCTTCAACGAGGTCCTCAATCGTGACCAGTCCCGCAACCCCGCCATACTCATCCACCACGATCGCCATACGGATGTTGTGATTTTGCATTTCGCGCAGGAGATCTCTGCCCAACTTGCTTTCGGGGACAAAATACACATCTCTGCGCATCACGGAGTCCACACGCCGCATGCGCGCTTCCGTGTCCGGAACCTGCAAAACATCCTGCGCGTAAACGATCCCTTTGATGTTGTGAATTGTTCCTTCGAAAACGGGAACACGGGAGAACGGCTTCGTTCGTAACAACTCAATAAACTGTTCGACTGTCGTATCGATAGGAACGGCTACAATCTCCGGACGCGGTTTCATCGCTTCGCGGACGGTCTTCTCACTGAATTCCACAACCGATTGAATAAGGTCTCGGTTGCCTTCGTTCAAGATTCCTTCTTCCTGACCTGCCTCGATCAGGGCATCGACGGCTTCCGCCTGACTTTCGGGCTGTTCCTCAGTATGCTCCTTGGTCAGTGCCGCAACGGACTGTAGGAAACCCAAAATCAGAGTTACAGGAAGCATGATGTAAATCAGGATTTGAAGCAGCCGAGTCCAGCGAATCAACCACCGTCCCTCGGTGCGGGAGAAAAACACAAAGGGCAAAAAGCGATTGCAGAGGATAACAATCAAAATGAGACTCAACGCCGCCTGGAGAATCTCCTCAACATGCCACTGACCTTCGCGAAATACGACGAAGCCTAGAAGCATTGCAATTGCGGCTGTGGTGAGCTGTGCAAGCACTGCCATCGAGAGCGCTGCTCGGGTGCGATCTACTCCCAGCCTGGGTTCAACGTCTTTTTCGAAGACATCGATGTTGTCCTGAAAATCCCGGGAAAGAAATTTCCCGATCTCTGAGTAAACCCGGTCAACATAGGAAACCAGGGTGAGTAGTCCCAGCAGAACGAAAAGCGTGGCGGCGACGCCGAGAGTCATCGCTGCATCTCCCTGAGACGTCCCAGATTAGTCTTGGCGCGACGCAGAGTGGTACGAGGCTCAGTCGTGCTTCTCTCAATCAGCGCATCCGGCAAACGCAACGCTTTCCGCAAATTATGCTCTCTCCGAGCCATTTTCCCGTTGTCGTCCTGGTGGTCATAACCAGCAAGGTGAAGCATCCCGTGCAAAATCAAAATCTTGATTTCTTCGGTGATTGAGTGGCCCAATTGCCCAGCATTATCTTTAGCGATCTCGTGCGAGATTACAATTTCCCCGGCGAGCCCACCCACCTCACCGCCGGGAAATGATAGGACATCGGTAGGCTCATGCTTGCCTCGAAACTGTCCATTCAACCTTTTCATCTCGCTGTTGGTCGTGATAACTACATTGACCAACCCCTGCAGCGGAATGGTTTTGCGCAGTCGAGAGACAAATCTCGCGAGGGTAAGGTCACTCACTCCCGCCACTCGTCCTCGAGAGATGATCATTTCGACAGACCGATAAAAATAAAGGAGGGCCTCTTCAGGCCCTTTTTGTCCTACCGCTATCCTTCGGTTTCCATGGCGGGCAAAGGCGCAACGTCGTGGTGGACATCAAGCGTTCGCGCAGCTTGCTGCGACTTTCCATTGGCAGCCGGCCTGGGATCAAGCAAAGACATTTGGCTTTCCGCGAGCCTGACTTTGTGCTCATCGTACGCCCGAATAATGCGCTGCACCAAATGATGGCGTACCACATCGCCTTCGTCGAAATAAACGAAATTCAATCCTTCCACCTGCTTCAACACGTCTACCGCTTCGAGCAATCCACTGCGGCGGGCGCTCGGCAAATCGATTTGAGTTACATCCCCCGTGATTACCGCCTTGGAGTTGAAGCCGAGCCGAGTTACAAACATTTTCATCTGCTCGGAGGTAGTGTTCTGCGCTTCGTCGAGGATTACAAAGGAATCGTTCAGAGTTCGTCCCCGCATGAAGGCGATGGGCGCAATCTCAATCACATTTTTTTCCAGATATCGATCGACCTTCTCCGGTTCGAGCATGTCGTACAGAGCGTCATACAGCGGACGTAAATAGGGGTCGATTTTTTCTTGCAACGTTCCCGGTAAAAAGCCAAGGCGCTCTCCAGCCTCAACGGCTGGGCGGGCCAGAATAATGCGGTTCACGCGTTTGGATAGCAGCGCGGAAATCGCCATCGCCACCGCCAAATAAGTCTTGCCAGTGCCCGCTGGGCCGACGCCGAACACCATGTCGTATTTTTCGATGGCGTCAAGATAACGGCGCTGGTTCAAGCTCTTGGGTTGCACCGTGCGACGTCCAAACGAACGCACCTTCCCAGCCTCAGCTAAGCCGCGAAGGGTGGCCTTAGGGTCAGCGACCAGCACGCGCAACATGCTGTTCAGATCTCCATTGGTGAAGACGTGCCCAGAGCGATGCAAATGGTCATAGTCCGCGAATACTTGTTCGGCCCGGGATACGTCACCGGGGGTGCCTTCGATTTGGAGGGAATCAGAGCGGAGGTCGATGTTGATGTTCAGGCCATCTTCTAGAACACGCAGATTTTCGTCCCGCGTGCCGAAAAGAGTCTCAATGTTCGGACTGATCGCAATACTTTTCTTCATTCAGTTCTGGCGCATCCTCCTACGCATTCCTTGTGTCGTTATTTTGATAACTCGTACTGCAGCTTAGATGGCATGGAGACCAGACACGAACGCCCGTGCCGTGGAATGCCAAACCAAAATATGCTGTCTGGTGTGAAACTAACCGGGATGCTCGCTGACGAGGGCAAGCATATTCCATTGCAATTAGCGTACCCCTTGCCGAACAGGGGAGTCAATGCCCGGTGCAAGGGCATTCCGCTGCACTCATGGACGCTGTTCCCCACGGACTGCCTATGAATTCGCTGCGTTTTGCGCTGTATAATTGGATAAACAAATGATTTCCACTCCCCTACAAGACAGAACGATTGCGATCGCCGATTTTGGGGATGTCCGCGCTGAATTTCACGAAATGCTTACTGGTTGCGGCGTTTATGAATTGAACTGGCGGGCGAAGGCTACGCTCACCGGTTCTGATCGGGTACGCTGGTTAAATGGCATCATTACCAATAACATACGCGATTTATCTCCCGGCCATGCAGTCTACGCGTTTCTGCTGAATCCGCAGGGCCGTATCCTCGGCGATCTATACGCGTACCACCGTGCGGATTCTCTGGTGATCGATACGGACGCGGCTCAGCTGCCCAAAGTCCTGGCACTTTTTGACCACTACATAATCATGGACGACGTTGAGGTCAGCGACACCACCCTTAAGATAAGGGGGATTGGAGTGAAAGGCCCTCGCGCCCGGGCTACGCTGCAAGCTGCGGGAATGGATTTCCCCGATTTTAGTCCGCTCAGCTCTGCGGATATAACTTGGATGAGTATTCCAGTTACAGTGATTCGGGGGGACGGTCCGATCGTCGCGTCTTATGAGATATGGGCGTCTCCAGAAAACATAGGTGCGATTAGAGAGGCGCTGGAGAAATCCGGAGCTAAGCCGGTGGGAACGACGGCTCTAAATTACCTTCGCATCGCCGAGGGGATTCCGCAATACGGCCAGGACATCCGCGAGCGCGATTTGCCTCAGGAAACCCAACAGGAACGCGCTTTGCACTTTGCCAAAGGATGCTACATCGGCCAGGAAATTGTGGAGCGTATTCGATCTCGAGGAGCAGTGCACCGAAAGTTTACCGGATTTCTGGTTGACGGAGTATTGCCGGCGCCGGGAACGAAAATCCAGATCGACGGGAAAGAAGTTGGAGAGATTACGAGCTCCGCTTCCCTGCCGATTGCCAACGGCCAATATCCAGTCGCCCTGGGATACGTACGGCGCGAGGTTGGGTCGCCTGGCCAGCAAATTCAGTTGGAGAATACAAAGCTCACCATCACTCACCTTCCGTTTACGGAAGTCTTTAAGCACTGAAGGGAAATATGTCAGAGAAAAAACAGGAAAGCTTTACAGTCACCGACCGAAGATTGTTCACCGCTGATGGCGAGGTTCGCCAGGACATTTCGGAGGAACAGGTTTCTACGTCCACCCCGCCTCCATCTGCTGCTAAGTCGGCCTCTTCGCCAAGTGTGCTGTCGCCCGAACAGGAAGGACCTCCGGCCCCCAGCGCGGCGGAACAGCAGACGCAGGCGGATGCATATAAGAAGTCCTCGAGGGATTTGGACTCGCGCGTAGAACAAAGCGGCCATTCCGCCAAAGACTTGGAGATGACTTTTGAGCGCTTCATGGCATCGCTGTATATGAGCGCAATGCTGCAACTAGGTCTGATGCAAGAAGAAGGTGGACAACCTCGCCTCGATCTGATCGGCGCCCGGCAGACAATAGATACGTTGAGCCTGCTTTCGGAAAAGACGAAGGGCAACCTGACCGGCGCTGAAGCGAATTTTCTGCAGAATGTTCTCTACGAACTGCGAATGGCCTACGTCGAAGTGACAAATGCCCTGGCCCGTCCTCCGCAGGCGCCAGCGCCCGCTACCGCGAAGCGATGAAAGCTACGCTAACCGTATTGGGAAGCGGAACTTCAGTAGGGGTCCCGACGATCGGCTGCGATTGCGCTGTTTGCAACTCGACCGATCCAAAGGACCGCCGTACCCGCCCTTCGGTTCTTATCGAATACGGCGGCAAGGTTGTGCTCGTTGACACTACGCCTGATTTCCGGGAACAGGCCATTCGTGAGCGCATCCGTCGATTGGATGCCGTCCTCTATACCCATCCACACGCCGATCACCTCCTCGGAATAGATGATCTCAGGCCTCTGAGCTACCAGCACAAGCCTGGGAAACTGCCACTTTATGCGCGTCCAGAAGCAATCGAATTTATCCGCAATATGTTCGGATATATTTTCACGCCGAAGTACAAGTTTGGCGGACTTCCGCAACTCGAGTTAATAGAAATTGGCGGGCCAGTCAAGCTTTTCGGAGCAAAGTTCGAGCCAGTGACAGTCATTCATGGAGAAGCGGAAATTCTAGGATTCCGGTTCGGCTCTGCCGCTTACCTAACTGATCACAGCGAGATTCCCGATAGTTCAATGGAACGGTTGCGAAACTTGGACATTCTGTTTTTGGACGCATTGCGGCACCAACCTCATCCTACGCATTCCACGGTCGAGAACTCGTTGAGAATCGTAGAGCGGCTTAAACCGAAGCGCGCCTTCTTCACTCATATTTGCCATGATTTGCCGCATCAGGAAACAAATGCTTCTTTACCTGATAACGTACGCCTCTCATATGACGGCATGAAGCTCGACTTTGAGATCTGAAGCGGACCGAAATTTGAGAGGCACCGCAATTAAAATGCAAGTCTTCCACACAATTGACGAGATTCCTACGGACTTCGGTCCCACCATTTTGACCGTTGGCAACTTCGACGGCGTTCATGTCGCGCACACTCACGTACTGAATGAAATTAGCCGGCGTGGACGAGAGCAGGGTAAACGATCGATGGCGGTAAGTTTTGAACCGCACCCAAGCCGAGTGCTTCGGCCAGATATGGCACTTAAGCTGATAACGCCCACAGCCAAGAAACTGCAGTTGATCGAGGCGACCAAAGTCGACGCGACACTAATCCTCCCCTTCACCGACGATCTCTCAATGCTAATTCCCGAAGAGTTTGCCAGCCGCATACTCAAGGAGCATTTGCGAGCTGGTGAAGTTCACGAGGGCGCCAACTTCCGCTTTGGTCATCAGGCCGTGGGTGATGTCGGTACTCTGCGAGAATTCGGGAAAAGGATGGGATTTGAGGTGACGGTCTATCCTGAGATGCGTATCAGGAATCAGCCTGTTTCCAGCAGCCGTATTCGGGCGCTCTTGAAAGATGGCGAAATGGGCAATGCCCGGCATCTTCTCGGTCGTGCCTTCAGCATTCAATCAACCGTGGGAGCCGGCCGCGGATACGGCTCCAAGTACACCGTTCCTACGATTAATCTGGCCGCGTACAACGAACTTGTTCCGAAAAATGGCGTGTACGTCACGCGCACCCGGGTCGGCGAAGAATGTTTTGACTCCGTGACGAACGTCGGCAATCGGCCAACCTTCGGAGCGGACTCATTTGCTATCGAGTCTCACTTGATGAATTTTCATCCTATGGAACTCACGGAAGAAACCAGGGTAGAAATTCATTTCCTCAAACGCTTGCGAAGTGAGATCAAATTTCCTTCAGTGGAAGCGTTGCGCGAGCAGATCGGGCGGGATGTGAGGGTGGCACAGCGGTATTTTGAGCTGGCCGCTTCGAAATCAAGGCCTAAGTAGCGAGCGTCGGGTTGCAGAGCCCCACCGTTAATCAGGCAAATAACCCAACTCCAAAGGCAGTTTGCCATCGACCTTCACAACCTTCACCTGACCATTAACCGAACGAACCTCGACCAACCCTATCGCTCCCGGGGTGGAATCTACTGTATTGAGCACTTCTGCGTCGGAATCCACCAAAATCACTGAATCTCTATGAGCTTCCAGATGAGATTTCAGCTCGGCCTCTGTCATGTTGTTTAACTTCCGAAGCGTGAGCATTTCACCCTTCGAATCTTTATGGAGCACAAGGACAATCTCTTTCCCATTGGCCCACGTTTTGGTGTCTGATTTAATGATTCTCGCCAAATGCGCAGAAGTGATGTTCTCGACAGTGTTGGTCTTGTTCACGACCACCGCCATATGGTGCGCGAAGGAGGGCGTAAACGCCGCAAGCATGAAACTGATTAAGAAAATCACGGGGTGACGCTTCATAAATATCTCCGTCTTTTAAAATCTTGCGAAAGCTATTGCTCACGCTAACGAACATTTAAACAGCATCCCATTGAATCGAGCGGTGACGTTACAATCTTTTTACAAAACGGACGGTACTTTGGTCACTCCCAAGTGGTTTTGGCATGCTTGCTGAAACGGCGCTAGTGTATGGTTTCGAGCGACCCTGCGTCAGAATCTTTGGTGTCCCGTGTTTCCGGTAACTGCACCATCACAATCGCGGCCAGGACCATTAGCATCCCAAAAACTTGAGAAGGCCGCACCGTTTCATGTAGCGCTACGGCAGCAATCAAGATTGCAAATATTGGCTCCAGACAACTGGCCACGATTGCGCGAGTCGGCTCGAGATACTTCAATCCAGCAAAGTAAAACGAAAATGGAATGAGCATGGAAACTACCGCGAAAAATGCCAGAAACAGCCATTGATCAGAAGAATAGTGAACCGACATGATTTTCCATGGCGGATTCAGTAGCAGCCAAAACGCGGACGCCGTAAACGTCATATAAAACACAACTATCCAGTGTTCGTGCTTTCCCATAACTTTGTGGCCGCTGATGTTGTAAAACGCGCAGGAAAATGCCGCCAGCGTTGCCGCCGTTACTCCGATGGGGTTCAGGTGCACTCCTCCGGAAGTGAAAACTCCAATCGCGACGGCAATGCCAACGACTGCCAAGGCCACGGCGGTCAGTCTCTGAAGCATCGGCTTTTGAAGACCGCGCAGCACCATATAGAGCAGGACCCAAATGGGCGCCGTGTATTGGACCGTAATTGCCGTGGCAACGTTGGTTTTTTGAATGGCGAGATAATAAAAATAATTGGCGGCGGCAACGCCGAATATACCGAGCAGCGCCATTTTTCCGAAATCGTTGCGAGTCACTCGCAATTGGTGCCCACCCCGCCGCAAAAGCAGTGCCAGAAACAGCAGGATGCACGAAAAAGTTGTGCGGCTCTGGGAAAGAATGAGGGGATCAATATTGCCCAACGGATGGCCACGCAAGAGCAACCGACCGGTGAATGCCGCCCTTCCAATAGTCGCGGACATTCCCCAAAAGAAAGTTGCGGTTGCAATGTAGAGGTAGCCCCGAGCGGAGTGTGTCGTTTCAGGCAATTTAGAAGAAGTCGTCAGGCGCCAATTAGCGGCGGTTATCCGTCCTCGGTTCAGGGTGTATCAGAACCCGGAACAGTTCGGGCGACGCCTGCTTGAAGCGGATTTCGAGTTCTGTGGAGATATCGTGAACCCGCGACAATGGGAGTTCGTCCGGTAGAGTGCAGTGGCACGAGACATACAGCTTCCCGCCCACACGCTTGACCGCGAGGTCATGCACGTCGAGAATCTCCGGAAACTCCCCGGCAATCTTTTTCAGTTTCTTGTCCAGACCGGCATCGCGCAGAATCTCGTCACCCTTTTCAATGGTCGCGGGTTCGCTTTCGATGTGAGTGAGGATCGAGGAAATCTCCGGCACTTCTTTGCGAATCTCTGATTCGAGCAGTGTCACATGGTCGTGGGCATCCTTCAATTTCAGGTGTTCGTCCAATTCGAGATGCTGCTCAACATGCAAACGACCATGCAGGTTCTGAACACTCACGTCGTGGACATTGTAGTTATGCTGAGTTGCGACGGCTCGCACCCGGTCGAAAATATTCTCGGTGTACGCGGCCCGAGGTATCGAATGGACCACAACGTCGGCATCCGGCAATACTTTGTGGACTGCGGCAGTCACGGCATCCGCAACCCGCTCCGAATGCTGAAAAGTAACGTTGCGCGCCATTCCCACGGACAAGTCGGCAAAGTATCTGTTCCCAGCGCGGCGGATGCGAACGCGATCGACTTCGAGCAAACCTTCCACATTCCGTACCGCAGCGATGATGCGATTGCGAACTCCAGCGGGTGCGGCATCCAGCAGAGCGTCAACCGTCTTGCGCGCCAGCCTGGAACTCACGTAAACGACAACGCCCGCAACAAAAAGAGCAGCTATCGGATCGGCGTCGCGCAACCATCCCACGCCAGCTTTTCGTCCCACAATTACAAGCAAGAGACCCAGCACCACGACGCCGCTGGACCAAATGTCGGTGGAATAGTGAAGAGCATCCGCTTCCAGTGCCTGGCTATCATACTTTTGCGCAATCTTTCCCAGAGCCCGGGAGCGCCAAAAATCAAGCACCATGGAAAAAAACATCACCAGAAAAGCTGCGATGGTGGGCTCGATATCCACTTGATGGAAAAAGAGCCGGCTGATTGCCTCGTAAACGATCCAGACACAGGTGAGCAGCAGAAGGGCGGTCTCGATGAATGCCGAAAAATTTTCGACTTTGCCATGCCCGTACTGGTGGTCCGCGTCGGCGGGTTTATCCGATACTTGAACCGAAAATAGAGTAATAAGGGAGGCAATAAGGTCGAGCGCTGAGTGGGCGGCTTCTGAAAGTATGCCGAGGCTTCCGGTGGACACTCCAACTATAACCTTCAGAGTTGTGATGGCGACGGAGGCAAGAACCGATCTTCCAGCCACCGAGCGCTTTTCGGCCCGCATTGATTTGGGGCCATAGACCAAGTGCGCTTGCGGCATGATCGCATTATCGCCGCACCCGGGTATTTCGCCAACTTCTGGTTGAAACGACCGCGACGATGAAAACGGTCGCGATCAGCTTTTGCCTTCACCTCTGTGCTAGGATTTCGATGTCCCGATCGAGATTCGTGGAGGAATCTCCAAATATGATTCGATTTGTTTTGTCATTACTGCTGTTATCAAGCTTCGCCATAGCCCAGGAAAAGAGCTCTGTTCCCGCCAAATCAGTTCCGAGCAGCGCGGCGCCCACGACCGCCACTCCGCAAGGCAAGGCCGCTGGCGCGAGCCAGTCGCCAAGCGAAGCGGTGATCACTATAAACGGTGTATGCCCTGCCACGGCGACCACGAAGACTGCCGTTGCTACGACTGCCGCAACACACAAGAGTCTTAGTCCAGATTGCAAAACCGTCGTCACTCGTGCTGAGTTCGAGCAACTGGTGGAGATCTTGCAAGTACCTCCCGCGTCTCGCAAGCAATTTGCAAATCAATACGCCATGCAGCTAGTGATTGCAAGTAATGCCCGGAAACGCGGCTTGGACCACGGCGTGCGGTATGAGGAACTCTTGAAACTAGCCCGGATGCAAGTACTGACGCGACAACTCGCGCAGAGTCTGCAAGAGGAGACAGCGAAAGTTCCAGATAAAGATATTCAAGATTACTACAACAAGAACAATGATCAGTATGAGGAAGCCACTTTAGAACGCCTGTATATTCCGCGGGCCCAGCAGCAGGAGCCTCCGAAGGAAACTCTAAGCGAGGCCGACACTAAAAAGAGGCAGGAAGATTCTGCCGCTGCCATGAAAAAAGAGGCGGACGAGTTGCGGGCAAGAGCCGCCGCCGGCGAAGACTTCACAAAACTGCAAGCCGAAGCCTACAAGTTCGCCAACTTTAAGGCCTCGCCTCCTGAAGTGAAGATGGAAAAAGCCCGGCGAACCACTCTGCCACCAGCACAAGCGACTGTGCTGGCGATGAAGCCGGGGGAAGTCTCTCAAGTGTTCACCGATCCAAGCGGGTATTTCGTTTACAAACTCGTTCAGAAAGATACGATCCCACTTGACCGCGTGCACGACGAGATTAAGTCCTCGTTGCAGAAACAGAGAATGACGGAGGCGACGCAGGCAATACAACAATCCGCCACGCCGACGCTCAACGACAGTTATTTTGCTCAAACATCTCCCGGCCCGACATCGCAGACACCGATGGTAGCGCCCGGCGCACGCCCTCCAGCAACTGCTCCTTCTACCGGACCGAAGTGATGGATGAGGACAAACCGAATATTGTGGTTACCGGCATTTCCGGTGACTTGGGCCTGCGTCTGCTGCCCCAATTGGCGGGATATAGGGTTACCGGTATCGATCTTCACCCGCCGATCACGAATCTGCCCCTTCGGTTTGTTCAACTCGATTTGGGTTTAGAGGAGTCGTGCCGTGAGCTATTTCTCCTCCTGCGCGAGCTTCGGCCGGTCGCTCTTATCCATCTAGCGTTTGTCGCGGATCCCGCTGCTGCCGGAATCGAGGATTTCGATCGCATTTGGCAAATAAATGTGGGCGGTACCGCTCGAGTTATGGAAGCGCTGACGGAAGTGAATCGGGACGAAGCGATCATCAAGAAATTCATTTTCCTGAGTTGCGCCTCCGCATATGGCCCGAATCTCACGTCACCGGCGTCGGAGGATTTAAAGTTATCCGCTCACACCCTGGCTGTGACCATCCATAAGATGGAATCGGATCAAGCAGTGCAGCAGCGTGCTCCGTCCGCACGCGGCTGCAGCGTTTACGTGCTGCGTCCGGCAGCATTCGCAGGCCCCAGCGCAGATAATTATCGTGTTGCTGTTTTAAGAGGCACGCCTGCTGGCCGAAACCAGCTTGCGAGCATGCTCCTTAAAGACGGAAAGCGTCTTCCCTGTATTTTGCCGTGGGGAAAGAGATACATCGAAAACCGGGTCCAATTCGTTCACGTAGAGGACGTAGCACGGCTAATCGCGTTTATCCTTCGAAAAACAGAACCGGAGGCACGGCGGCTTACCATCTTGAATGTTTCCGGGCGAGGCGATCCGCTGACGTTGGAACGTTGCCTAAAAATTTCACAAGCCAAGCTGCTTCGAGTTCCCGGAGTCTGGGGGATGCGAACACTCTTGAAGATATTCTGGAAGATAGGCATATCGCGAATCCCTCCAGAGGCAACTCCTTACTTGTCAGGCGGGGAAATGATGAATACTACCCGTCTACGCGAATTTCTCGGACCCTACGATGCTGACGTAATCCGCCATACCGTTTCCGATGCTTTGGCTGAGTCTTTCTCTGGGACTTCATCCGCCCAGGTACACAACCCGAAAGTCGCCTGACTGAGCCCTTTGCTCGTCCTTAAACGCAACGTCCATACAAAAAGACTACCGACAAATCAAGCGTTACCACCGGACAGACCCTACCGATGGTTACCCTGGTAATGGGTAATTGTCAGTTTTTGGGCAGAACATGCAACCAAAAAGACCTACCATTAATAAGTAAATGCCAGCATGAAAACCGAGATGGCTAGCCACTTAGGCCGTTATCAGATTGACGCAGAAATAGGGCGTGGCGCCATGGGATTGGTGTATCTAGCGCACGATCCGAAAATCGACCGCCCCGTCGCGATAAAGACGATCTCCCTTTTTAGCCAAGAGATCGAGGAAGAGCAGGAGTTTCGTGAACGATTCTTCATTGAGGCCCGCGCCGCTGGGCGTCTCTCGCATCCCGGTATCGTAACCATTTTTGATGTCGGCGAGGACCCTGAAACCCATGAGCCATACATCGTCATGGAATACGTCCCAGGGCAACCGCTCAATAAGATCCTTTCCGGAGAAAACCGGAAACTTGCTCTGGGGCCCGCTCTGCAAATCGCTCAAGAAGTTGCTGAAGCCCTCAACTATGCCCATGCGCAGGGCGTTGTTCACCGCGATATCAAGCCTGCCAACTTACTGATCACCCTCGATGGCCATCCGAAAATCGCCGATTTTGGAATTGCAAAACTTAATCAGGGATTAATGACGGTTCCGGGACAAGTTCTGGGAAGCCCGGCCTATATGGCGCCCGAGCAATTGAGTGGGGAGGCCACAGATCCGCGCTCCGACCTATTTTCGCTTGGCGTAATTCTCTACAGCATGCTGACCGGTTTTAGGCCATTCCAGGGAAACAGCGCGGCCACGGTTAGCTTCAAAGTTGTGAACCAGGATCCGTTGCCGGTGACGTCTTTCGATTCAGACTTGCCCGCGGCGCTCGACCGGTTGGTTTCACGGGCGATCGCGAAAGATCCGAGTCAAAGATATCAAACCGGGATGGAGATGGCCCAAGAGATCCAAAAAGTGCGCGAGCGGCATGGGCTGCTCGGGCCAGTGGCGCCATCGGTACTCACTATTGCAACTCCTGAACGAACACCGGCCAAGATCCCTGCCGCAGCACGGGTTCCTGCCTCGCCGATGCCCGTTGCCGTCCAGCCGAATATCTCCAAAGCAAGACCGGAGAATGGCAAGCCCGCAACAGTAGCTGCAATTAGCGCGAAATGGGTGTCCTTCGCTTCGAAGTCTGTTCTTAAAATGCTACCCAACGAGATCACTTTGACCGCAGCGGCGGTCCTGGTGCTCGCAATCGCGTTTATTGGATTTGAAACCATCCACCTGAGAAATGCCGGAGTCGCCGCAGTACAGGCGCCGACAGCTCACAATGCTGTTCCGACGGCTGCAGTAGTTCCCGCACCAAACCCGACCGCGGCAGGCGACCCTCTAGAAAAGTTAATGGACGATCCGCAGCCTGATAATCCAATCGCGGTGGACAAAAACACATCAGACTTGCCGAAAGCGCAGGTTAAAGCAGTCCGAAAACCACGGGTCAAATCGCAGCCAAAACTTCCTGCGGCGGAAAACCGGGCGAAACTCGCAACTCAGGTCAGTGGGTCGACCTCTAGTACGCCGGCAAGAATAACGGGTTCCGTCCAGAACATTAAGGTCGCGTCTGCAAACCCGCCGGTCGCAAAGATACCCGTTTCTTTGCCCAGCATAAAAGCCCAGTCCGCAAATCCTGCAGCCACCGCAACTCTTCAGATACAAATCGCATATCCATTTGCGGAAGTCGAGGCGTCGGTATGGATTGATAACCAACTGACCTATGACCAGAAGTTGTTTGGTGAGTCAAAAAAACGCGCCCTTGTATTCAAGAAGGTAGAAGGACACGAGATTAGCAATGTTGACGTGCCCGCGGGAGAACACAAAATCCATGTACGGGTCCAGTCAGTTTCAGGCCAATACGATCAATCGCAGACCTTTGTTGGGAAGTTCAACGCCAGTGGACAGAACATTCTCGCGGTAGCGTGTGACAAGCGCGGTAATGGACTGCAAATAACTCTGAGATAGCCCTGACACACGAGCCGCCCCAAGACCTTCAACGTCATGACAAACACGACAATCCACGTCACTAGTGGACTGTCGTCTGTCAGTTTTGCGGGGAATCAGAAACGAAACTGAGGACCAAATGTGACCCTCAGATTGTCGTGAACTCCATTGCTCAGAAATATTTCGTCGCCCACATCCAATCGCAGTCCGATGGGTCCGAAAAATCCTTCGACCCCGGCACCCGGATAAAAAGCCACGTCGGTATTGCCATAAGGCACATTGTTTACCGCGTTGGTAAAAGTGACGCCTGACGCAGGTCGTGTGGTACTTGAAAAGCTTACAAATCCAACCTTCCCGGTCACGAAGGCGCGAAATGTTGAAGTTCCGGCCTGGAACTTCGGTCCGAACAATCCGGTTAACGGACGGGTATTAGTGGTAGCAAACGACGTTATACCGCCGTTGGAAACTAGCGTTGTGTAGTTGCGCTCGAAGTCGTAGCTCATCTCCGCTTCCAACTGCATATACGGGCTAAGATTGAGCGCCGCTCGCCCCCCTAGGCCCACATAATTTACGGCCGGATTCACCGCGCTGAAGCGAAAATAGTCCGCGAAGGCACCGACTTCGATATGCTCCCCCTCCCTGAACGAATGCTGCGCCACCAGAAATGACGGCCCCGCCATTACCAGCGCGAGAACGGCTAATTTGGCAACGCGTTTCATTGTGTATTTTTTCCTCTAAATTCACGTCCTCATCGACACTTAATCCGACAACTAGAATGATTTTTTCGAATTTCCTGACGGAAAGTTTGGATGCGGAGGCAGAATTGCGGGTTGGGTTTTTAGCTTAACCCGAGTGTTCTAACAATTATGAGAGCGCGGCCAAAGATGTAAGGGCCTATTGGAAAACGGGGTAAATTTAGGGATCATCAGTTCATTCACTTAGTTTGCTCTGAAAACACCAGTAGGATATAGTCTGGCATACAAGGGATTTGACTGCGTTGTGGTCTGCTTACGAGGCCCCGCTCTCGCCGTTTGAGTCTGTTGACCCACGCGCCCGATAGCCGAGTTCCGACAGAAGCTCAAGGAGGCTCTGACTTATGGAAACGCCAAAAACGGCCGACGTTGCGCATATTGGAAGATCCGTCGTCGTGAAGGGCGAACTCTCCGGGAGCGAGGATCTCTACGTCGACGGGCAAGTCGAGGGAACCATCGAATTGAAGGGCAATAGCTTAACGATTGGGCCAAACGGCCAGTTGCGAGCGGACGTAAATGCAAAGAACGTGGTGGTTCATGGAAAGCTCGAAGGAAATGTGCGGGCGACTGAACGTGTTGAACTGAAAAAATCGGCGGTTGCGGTCGGAGACATTTTTTCTCAACGAATCGCAATCGAAGATGGCGCGTATTTCAAGGGAAAAGTCGATATCCAGAAGGACACACCAAAAGCCGCAACTGAGACTGCAATCAAGTCCGATTCTGGCAGGGTTTCGGAGGCGAATTCAGCAGAAGCTGTTCCCGCGGGGGTGGCCGCGTCCGCAGGAACCAGTTCGGGAGCAGGGACGAGTAAAACTCCGGTAATTGAGCAGAAGAAGTTTTAATCCATCCCCGTTGACAATCCGCGCTATATTTAGCATGGTGAGGTAGTGTTGAACTGAAGTCAGGTCGTTTTCATGGCAACCCATAGCTTCATGAGATTATTTCGCGGCACATCAGTTGAGGAAGGCCAAAGCGTCAGACCCTCCCCACATAAGCATCGGCTTACTCGCAGATCGAGCGGTATGGCTGAGTTAGCCCGGATTCTGACTTCTCAGGACACACTTTGCGTCTTAGACATTGGTTCAACCTCCGCTACCAATATCCGCTATCTCACCGAGTTGGGGCACAAGCCTTACAGCGAGGATTTGCTGGATGCTTCGACCGATCCGTCACTACTGGTTCGCGACGAACTGGGCCAGATGTCACTGGACGGCAAACGGTTCTTATCTGAAAATCTGACGTATCCCGCGGCGCAATTCGACGTTGTAATGTGCTGGAATCTGGCCGACTACATGGATGAAACATTGGTAAAGCCGGTGGTTGCACGGCTATGGTCGGCGCTGAAGCCGGGAGGCGCGCTGCTAGCTTTCTTCCACACCCAAGAGGCAGGAATTGACGCGCCTTGTTATCGGTACCACATTGTCAGCCCGGACACGTTGGAGATGCAGCATATCGAAGCCCGCCAGGATCAACGAAAAGGCCCGGTCGGTTCGACACAGAATGCGAACCCTGGGGGATTTCGTTTGCAACGCGTCTTCAATAATCGGCACATAGAAAATTTGTTTCGGGATTTCGGCTCGATCAAGTTTTTTCTGACTAGAGACAACATCCGCGAAGTACTGGTCGTCCGCTAGAGCCCCACGAAAACTATTCACTCCTCCCCCTTCAAATACTTGCTTTGGATGAACGGCCTGCCCGCGAATCCGTCGGCTGTGCTCACCTTGTTTGCGCGACCAAATACCTTGACAGACGGGGACTGTTGCGGAAGACGTAAATCATCGGCAGCCTAACCGCTCGCGGCAGTTCAAGCATACGGCGGATCATGGAGGATGCCTTGAATACGGGAGCCAGGCGCTGCTGATAGGCCTTCTGATAGGAGAGCGCGGCGCTTTGCAAAGAAAGCTCTTTGCGGAAGAATAGCGTAAGTGTCTTCGCCGCAAGGGCGCCACTCCGCAGGGCCATCGAGATTCCGTCGCCGACGAAGGGATCGACAAATACGGCAGCATCACCCGTCATAAAAATTCCGTCGCACACGGGAGTTGGCGTCCGAAATAATAGTGGAGATGTGCTCACGGGATCACTGATCTGCTTCCATCCGCGTCTGCGCTCTTCAAGTTGAGGGTGTTGGCGGAACACATCCTTCAGCGTACTCGCTACGTCCGCACGCACCATCGCGCATGCATTTATCCGACTCTCGCCGGAACGGCCAACTTTGACCGGCTGCACTCCACAGTATCCGCCGTCAAAAAAATAAAGATCTACCGAGTGATGCGGCGAGGGCTCTGAAAAGTGCCCCTTGAGGCCGAGCCATTTCCCAGATGATCCAGCACCCTGCATGCGGTTCGCAGTCAGATTAGACCAGCGGCCAGACGCGTTGATCACGGCTTGCGACTCGAAATCCCCATCGGAGGTCACTACACGAAAAGGACCGGTGCCGCAGACTTCATGAACTGTGATCCTTTGACGGGAATCTATACCCTGAATCCGTGCTGATTCCCAGAGCGCCGCATCGAGATCAAATCGTGCAATGCTCGCACCCGACGGAGATACGGAAGTCTCGATCATCCTCCCGTCCAGAAAGACTCGGGTCGTGGAGATTCGAATCGCATTTTCAAGCGATGGTTTATCGTTTGGCGCGAGAAGCCTGGCGAGAAGATCGAGCGACTCTGCGGATACAAATTCCCCACAGACTTTGTGCCGTGGAAATAGTCCGCGCTCAAGCAGCAAGACTTTAGCACCCTCACGGGCTGCCGTAATAGCCGCGGAACTACCCGCCGGACCGCCTCCGATGACTATTAGGTCGTACATGATAGTGAGATGCGACTCATCGCTTCCAGACGATCACGCCCATACGAAATAAATAACGCCGCTGAATTTCGACTCTTGCTGCAGTCGTGTGTTGCAACATCTCAGTCACTTCGTCAGGGGTATATGCCCTGCGAACCGAAGCGGGGGCGTCGTGGCGCGTGATCCGGCTATGGAATAGCGGCAACGCCGCGTAAACCAATCCCAGGTGAAGTGGACTTCGAACCAGATCGTTAATCAGCACTGCAACGCGGCAAACTCGCAAGCCCTCAGTTACAAACTCAACCAACTCTTTGGGCGAGAGATGATGCGCAAAGAGGCTACTATCGACGAAATCAAAGCTGTCATCCTGAAAGGGGATCGCGATCGCGTCGGCAACTACAGCCGGAATCGATAGGGGTTTCTTACCCGAGTTTGAGTTCTTCGAAATCTGCGAAGGCAGGTGAGACGGTGCACGATCCAGCAGAGTGATCTGCAACTGGATGCCGGAACGTTCCAACCGCCGGCACACGGTTTGCGGCACATATCCCGAGCCCGCAGCTACTTCCAACAGAGTGAATGACGACACGGCCAGCTTCCCGGATATATGCTCGACCATGTGTTGCAGGGTTCCAATCCCGCCGAAATTCTTGTTGATGCCACGAAGGTCTAAAAGCGCTTGGGCGATCTCCTGGGACGATCCGGAATCGGTGTCGAGCAATTCTGGAATAACAACTCGCTTCATATGGAAAAAGATAACCACAGAGGACACAGAACCTCACAGAGAAAACCAATCGACCTATCCTCTGTGTCCTCTGCGCCCTCTGTGGTAAGAGTTTCTAAACTTCCGCCAATTCCTCTTCGAGCAATTGCTTGTTGTAAAGGTCGCTGTAATAGCCGTTCAACGCTAGCAACTCTTCGTGCGTGCCGACCTCGACGATGCGGCCTCCGTGCAAAACCGCAATACGGTCGGCATTGCGGACGGTGGAAACGCGATGCGAAATAAAAATCGTAGTCTTATCCCTCATGATCTCGCGGAGGCGATTCAGAATTTTATCTTCGGTCTGCGTGTCCACGCTGGAGAGAGCATCGTCAAGAATCAAAATACGCGGATCCCGAATTACCGCCCGCGCAATCGCCGTACGCTGCTTCTGACCACCCGAGAGGGTAATACCGCGCTCTCCTACTAAAGTGCGGTATTGCTCGGGAAAACCGTCAATATCTTCGGCGATGCTCGCCGCGTTTGCTGCCCAGCGGATCTGAGCGTCGGTAGCGTTCTCCACTCCGAATGCAATATTTTCCCGAACGGTCTCGCTGAACAGGAAGGTCTCCTGCGGTACGAAGCCGATATTTCGCCGTAACAATTCCAGCGGATAATCACGAACGGACCTTCCGTCAATGAGAACCGTGCCCGGAGCAGCATCGTAAATGCGGGCAATTAAACTAACCAGCGTCGTCTTTCCCGAACCGGTTGGGCCCACGATTGCCAAGCTGCTGCCGGCTGGGATGTGCAGATTAATGTCATGAAGAACCGGCACTCCGTGGTAGGCAAAGTTAAGATCGCGAAACTCGATATCGCCCCGGATTTCGGCTCTGGCCGGAACTGCCGGGGATTCATCTTCAATCTCAGGCTTCTCGACTAATAGCTCATTGAGGCGAGCCATGGATGCAGTCCCGCGCTGAAAGATATTGATTACCCATCCTAGAGCGATGATTGGCCAGGTGAGTTGCACCATGTAAATATTGAAGGCCACGAAATCGCCGACACTCATAGAGCCATTGAGAAACAGGGTTGTCCGCGTGCCAAGGAAAGAAAGCATTTCTACTTTCTGTTGTCCGTAAAGTACTTCGCGGCCGCCAAGCCACAGCACCAGAACGATCGCGAATCCAAGCATGGCCTCCAACGTGGGCCAGAGCATGCCCATCAAACGCACCAATTTCAGACTGCGGGCGATGTATTCCTTGTTGGCCGTTTCAAACCCGGCAATCTCGTACTCCTCCTGAACGTAGGCACGAATTAGACGCGCCCCGGAGAAGTTTTCCTGTGCTCGCGCCGAGATGTCCGAGAACATGGCCTGAATTCGCTCGAATCTCTCATGAATACGCTTGCCGAAGTACTGTATTGCGATGCTCACCACCGGCAGTGGCAGAAAAGCATACATCGTCAACTTGGGGCTGATCGACAGCATGAAAACCAGGGCGCCTGCGGTGAACACGATTGTGTTTGCGGAATACATGATCGCTGGGCCCAGCAACATGCGGACCGCGTTTAGGTCGTTGGTCGCGCGAGCCATTATGTCGCCTGTGCGTGTGCGCTGGTAGAAAGAGTAAGAAAGCCTCTCTAGATGACGAAAAAGGTCATTGCGAAGATCAAATTCAATCTCTCGCGACACCCCGATAAGAACCCAGCGGGTAAGATACTGAAAAATGCCTTTAAACCCCGCAACAGCAAGCAGTAACATCGAGTACTTCTCTAACTGATGACGTGTGACACCGGTTTGAAGTTCGTCGATGGCCCTTCGGATGATCTGGGCGAACAAGATCCAGATCCCATTGTTTAGCAAGACGCAAACCGCCCCAAACAGGTAACTGAGGCGATATTTTCTTAAGTAGGGAAAAAGCGGACGAAGACTATTAGGCAGCAGCATGCGTTTCTAGTAGATGAGATTCTACCAGCGGTAGATGCAGACAGGCAGCAGAACGGCCAACTGACGGGACTACTAGAAGATGGCCGAGGGATGTTTACAGAAACGTGGGGTAGTTTCATGCCAACGGATAGCTCAACCTGGATCTAGTGTGTCGTCCGATGATTCCGATTGCCATCCCGAAGCAAATCCTGGCGAAAAACCACAGCCGATGTCCAAGATAGCAAGAGTACCCAGCCTCCCAAAAAATACGACGTGAGGCTAATCAAGATTGAATAAAGAATATTGGCATCCACGAAATACATCGGTCCTCGCGCGCTACTTATCGCATGCAAACTGCAAATGGCCTTTTCCGGTCAGGCGTTCATAATTTCTGAGAACACCTTGGACGGCGGTAAGCTTTCCCAAAGCCGTAATTTTGTCGTTCGTCACGATTTGATCAATCTGAGTTAACCAGTACTCAACTGCCCTCTCGACACCGGCAGACATTTCGTCTGCAACGATCTGGATGAAATCTGCGGAAATTGCTGTGGTCGCCAAAGTCGTTCCCCTTTCCCCAAGATATGGGAGGGAGAGACTTCCCTCCCCTTCTCTTGTTTTCACGTAACTACTGAGTTGGAGTCTGCTGCTCCTGCTGTGCGTGTTGCGCCATCCATTGCTGGTGCTTCGTCTGCATTTGCGCAAACTTGGTTTTCTGGTCGGCGGTCAGAAGCTGATAAGCCTGCGACATAATGCGCGCGTGCTCAACCTCGAGTTGGGTATGAACCTGGGCCTCTTGTGCTGCGATAGCCTGGGCCTTGGATTCGTCGAAGTTGCCGCTGCTGATCAACTGCATCATTTGCTCGTGGGCCTGCCCTTCCTGAACCATCAGTGGATGAATAGTGGGTTTTTCGCTGGCAATTAATTGCTTGATTTGCGCCTGTTGCGCGTCTGTAAGATCGAGTGCCTTAGTGAAGAAGGCCAACTCATGTCCGCCCGCGAACCCGTGGCGTCGCGAACCGGGGCCCGTTCCGGCCTCTTGGGACAACGCAAAGCCTGCCATCAATAAAATCGCCAAGCCAGCAACAAATATTTTATTTCGTTTCACTTTTACTCCTCCTTGAACAATTTCCGTGGGCCAAATCTGTTTCTGTGATTCGCTCCACTCCATACAAACACGAGTCGCGGGGAATTGTAGTAAAAAGACAGTCAACCGGAGTAAAGTTTTGTAAAGGGTGGAGAACATTGGTTTGACAATTCTTTACGCCGATAGTGAGTTCTACTGTGTGAGACTGATATCGTGGATCAAATTCTACTCATAGACGACGACGTAGAACTGTGCAGCCTCGTGACTGAGTATTTAGAGGCGGAAGGTTTCAAAGTTGAAGCGGTCTTTGATGGAAAGCGCGGCCTCGAACGTGCCCTCAATGGTCCTCAGTTGCTGGTTGTGCTCGACGTGATGTTGCCGGGGCTAAATGGTTTGGATGTGTTGCGCCGCATTCGAATCACATCGAAGATTCCGGTTTTGTTGCTTACCGCGCGCGGGGAGGATGTTGACCGCATTGTGGGACTGGAGATTGGAGCCGATGACTATCTTCCAAAACCGTTCAATCCCCGCGAACTCATGGCGCGTATTCGCGCCATCCTCAGACGCACCAGAAGTGCGCCACAGATTGATCCGATTCCCGACGTAATCCGTGTTGGAGACATCGAACTCGATCCCGCCACTCGGACCGTACGTCAAAAAGGGACGCGAATCGAGTTCACGTCGGTTGAGTTCAATCTCCTGGAAGTTTTACTGCGAGAGGCGGGACGGGTCGTAGCTCGTGAGGAATTGGTGGACACCGTTTTGAGCCGAAAATTCTCTCCCTTCGACCGCAGTATTGACATGCACATAAGCAAGGTGCGCAAGAAGCTTGGGGACTCGGATAATGGCACTGAATTGATCAAGACCGTTCGCGGAGTTGGCTACATCTTCGCCCTGACTCGCGATCAGGCGCCGAGCAACACCAAATGAAGAGTCTATTCCTTAAGATTTTCCTTTCGTACTGGTTGGCATTCGCGTTGTTTCTGATAACCACCATCCTCATGACCTTGGCTTTGCGTCCGCCGCGCGAGACCTCCGGCGCGGAGGCGTTACAAGGAAAGTTTCTAAACGACGCCGTGCAGGCCTACCAGTCGGGTGGCCCCGAAGGGCTGCACAGTTACACGAGGGCGTTGCGTGACACCCAACACTTCCACGTATTTCTCTTCGACCAGCAAGGCCATGATCTGACAGGGCGGACCCCTCCCGATTGGATACTGAGAGTGGAGCGAGGACAGACTCATACTGCCGATACTATTTGGGGACGGATCGGTCCACTGCAGTTTCTAAGGCCGTCGATGACCGCGGCAGATGGACGCATTTATTCCATGGTCATCGAACTGCCTCCTGAGCGCACACTTTTCGGCCCACATGGGGTGCCTGGACTCGGAATTTTTATCGCGGTTATCTGCTCTGGTCTGGTGTGTTATGCACTTACCCGATATCTGACATCCCCAATTGTGCGCCTAAGAACTGCTACTCAACGGTTGGCAGGTGGGGACCTGACGGCGCGCGCCGGATTCGCGCGGTCGCGAGGCCACGATGAGATGTCCGAATTGGTGCGTGACTTCGACACCATGGCCGAGCGTCTGGAAAATTTGGTGAATGCGCAGGGCCGTCTATTGAAAGACATCTCACACGAGTTGCGGTCTCCGCTTGCGCGTTTGAACGTAGCGCTCGAATTAGCTCGTCAACGCGCGGGCCCGGAAGCTGAAACCGCCCTTGAACGTATTGATCTCGAGGCTTCCCGGCTGAATGAATTGATTGGCCGTCTTCTAACCATCGTCAGACTGGAGAGTGGCGGTGAAGCACTGAGGAAAGTACCGGTTCACCTCGAGGAATTGATTCGTGAAATTACCAACGACGCCGCTTTCGAGGCCCAGAGCAGGAATTGTCGAGTCGACTGTTCGATTGTGGACGACTGCGTGATTGTCGGGGATCCGGGACTGCTAAATAGTGCGATCGAAAATGTCGTGCGCAACGCAGTGCGCTACACCCAGGAAAACACTGCCGTCGAAGTTCGCCTGGAGTGCGCGCAGGGAGCGGATGGCGCGCAAGCAGTAGTGCGAGTCACGGATTCTGGCCCCGGTGTTCCCGAAGAAGCGCTGGATAAGCTGTTCCGCCCGTTTTACCGTATTGATGATGATCGTGGCCGCGGAACGGGCGGAGTAGGGTTGGGCCTGGCGATTGCCGAGCGTGCCATAAAGCTCCATGGCGGCGAGGCCACAGCAGCGAATCGGCCGCAAGGAGGGCTGATGGTCGAGATCAGGCTCCCAATGGTGCAAAGTGCCATTCGCAAAGTCATCGTAGAACAACCCGTCGGCCGGGTCTAACGCGCATGAATAGCCCCCACCTGTGCACTGGCATCTCTCCCATGAAGTTTGCTCTTCAGGTTCATTCCTGATAAACAATTGAGGTACTCCTAAATTGAATTACGTTTCAGCGCGACGCTCCTTGAGTTTGGCCGGGGCGTGGTTCAGCGGGGATGAATACGGATGAAGTTTCGATGGTTCGCAATTGGTTTAGTCCTAATCTTAGTAGTTATTTCAATCAGCTGTTCGAGCAACAATAACTCCTCAGCTACAAGCGGAACCGGATTTCTTTGGCTGACGGCCCAGGGAAACACCACAGTTCAGGCGTACGCAATCAATCTGAGCAGCGGTTCTCTCAGTTTAAACAGTAATGCGGCAGTGACGGGGAATGCCCCTTCTTCAATTCTGATTACGCCCAAGGGTGATGCGGCGTTTATTTCGAACAGTGGCACTTCGGCGCCATCCTCCCCCGGTGGAATATCGGCCTACACCGTAAACGGCGACGGAACTCTTACAGTGGCAGGAACCATGGTCGCGGTGATCGATGCGGTTCCTTCGCCCAACACCGACACTTGCGCCAATCCCATGGGGCTTGCAAGCGACCCCGGCGGTAAGTTTATTTTTGTAGCCTGTCAGGGGACCTTCAGCGATCCCAACTCCGGGGCAGTCTTCGTGTTTTCCATTAGCGGAACAACCTTGGCACCGGTTGGAGTCCGCACTCCGACTAACTTTGGGAGCTCGACTGGCACCGGCAGTGGCGCCGTTGCTCTAGCGGTGAGCTCGTCTGGAAACTACCTATACGTCGCCAATCAGTTTGCGAATACCGTAGCTTCTTTTCAGATTTCAAGCCCCGGAGCGCTAACTCCGTTGAGCACATATTCGGTTGGGACCTCGCCATCGGCCGTTTATCTCTCTATAGGACAAGGCACTGTTCCGGCGGGTTTGTTTCTTTACGTCGCCAATACAGGCTCGAATAACATTAGCGCCTTTTCGGTCTGTGATGCTCCAAGTGCATTTGGTTGCTCGACCCCGAACGGTGTGCTTGCCCAAGTTACTGGATCCCCCTTCGCGGCGCAGCTTGGGCCTGTGGCGATTGCAATGGATCCCACGGCGCCTTTCCTCTATGTGGCCGACCGGCAGTCGAATCAGATTTCTCAGTACTCCTGGAGCTCTGGTACTGGCGCCCTCACACCGTTGAGCGTTCCGACGATCTCGGCTGCGGGCCAACCCGTCTCCTTGGCAATCCGTGCTGGAATTGGCGTAACGACGACAGCAGTCGGAATCGATTACCTTTATGTGGCGAATTTCAACGGCAGTTCAGTTTCAATCTATAGCTTGAATACGACTAACGGAGTGTTAAACGTGCTGGGCAGCCCAATAACTACTTTTTCCCAACCTTCGGCAATTACTGTCAGATAATCGCGTAGGCTTCCTCTAATATTTTGGATTTTAGAATGCCGCCGGAATCCTGCATGTCTTACTGCTCAGTAATTAAGAATCCGAAAAAGTACTCTGATTTGAAAAGTTTCCCTTGGTCGAAGAGCGGTTTAGTTTCCTTTACGGTGGTAATCCTCATGAGTGTAGTTGCGTCAGCCCAAACTTTGCCCGCCCCTATAGCCATTACTGACCCCAAGCAGATCAGCAGCAAACCCAACGCACAGGTTGAGCAAAATCAGCAGAGTCTCTCGATTGAAAAGCTCTACATGACGCGCGCGATTGGCGCCAGCACATGGTCTCCCGACGGTAAGACTATCGCCTTCATATCAAACATCAGCGGACGAAATAATCTTTGGCTTATCCCGGCCGAGGGTGGATGGCCTACGCAGCTCACGGTAAGCGATCAACGGCAAACACAGCCTGCATGGTCCCCTGATGGCAAATGGATTGCGTACATGTCGGACTACGACGGCGATGAGCAGTGGGACATCTTCCTGGTGTCACCGAAAACTGGAATGGTGGTGAATCTAACCCACACGCGAGAGATCGCTGAAGAACACCCGACATGGTCTCCCGATGGCCGCTATCTCGCGTACATGGTGAAACCGAGGACGTCGTCGGTATTCGAGATCGATATATACGACACGTTGATGCGCGATACCAAGCACATAACAAGGGACACACCAAAAGACAAGATGAATGTGAATCCCATCTGGTCGCGCGACGGAGCTTTCCTCGTCTACACGCAGGAACAAGCCAAGGGAACGGACTCTAATGTCTTTGTCGCAGATCTGGCCAGCGGAAAATCAACTTTGGTCACTCCGCATGAAGGAGAAAAACTCTACCGGGCGAATGATGTCTCCGCTAAGCCCGCGCCCAACGACCAGCTGATCCTTATCACATCTAACGCGGAAAATGGCTACGAAAACGTTGGCATTCTGGAAGTCGGAATGAAAGACGCTGCGGTCGGAGTCACAACTGCCGGACAAATTAAATGGCTCACGCACGATAAATGGGAGATTGACGGCGGACACTTTTCCCCCGATGGAAAACGTGTTACCTGGACCGCAAACGTAGACGGGTACGTCAACATCTATCTTCACGACTTGGCTACAGGAAAAACGATTTCTTTTCCCTTGCCAAAAGGCGTGAACACCTTGGGTGGTTCGCAATCCGCGTTTACGCGTGACGGACTACGGATGCTTTATTACCACGACGGTCCAACCTCGCCACGAGATGTTTGGGTGTACTCTCTTGCGACGAGCAAATCCCATCAAGTCACGCATGCGCTCATATCTGGGGTGCGTTCCGAAGATATGGTAGAGCCGGTTCTCGTGCATTATCCGAGCCGCGACGGCAAATGGACGATCTCCGCTTTCGTTTACATGACCTACAACATGGCTCGGAATAATCAGAACGCCGCGATCGTTTACGTCCATGGCGGACCGAAGTCACAGACGATGGCGTCGTTCAATCGATTCATTCAACACATCGTCAATCAAGGCTATATGGTGATCGCACCAAACTATCGCGGATCTACCGGTTACGGCAGAGACTTTGAAGATGCGAACCTTTTCGATATGGGCGGTGGCGATTTGCAGGACGTATTTGCGGCGGCCGATTGGATTAAGCAAACCGGCTTTGTTGACCCGAAGAAAATAGCGCTGATGGGCGGCAGCTACGGTGGTTATTTAACCATGATGGGAGTGACAAAAGCCGCAGAAACCTGGGCTGCGGGCGTCCCAATCGTCCCGTTTGTAAATTACTTTACGGAAATTGAAAACGAAGATCCGGTGCTGCGCGAGATGGATCTCGCAACGATGGGCGATCCGGTCAAGAACAAAGCGCTCTTTGAAGATCGTTCCCCGATCTTTTTCGTGGAAAAGATCAAGGCACCGTTGCTGCTGCTGGCGGGAGGAAACGATCCGCGATGTCCGAAAAGCGAGACGCAACAGGTTGTGGACGCCGTAACAAAACAGGGCGGCAAGGCGGAATACAAAATTTATGAGAATGAAGGACACGGTTTCGCCCGCATCGAAAACCAAATCGACGCCTACAAGCGCGTGTCAGATTTCTTGAAGGCCCACGTTCCGCCAGCCAATTGCGGATGTTCGCTGAACGAGTGACGAGGCTCCAAGTTTTTATCCCGCAGCTTTAAGCTGCAAAAGCCGGGAATCGATCGCGTCGGTGAGGGTTTTAAAATCGTAGGCCCCATCGTGCCTGACGCCATTAATAAAAAATGTTGGCGTGCCATTCACTCCACTACGTACGCCTCCGAGGAAATCCTTCTTCACCCGGGGAGCGAATTCATGACTTGCCAGCGCCTCGCGTAAGTCATCGACGGACAGGCCGATTCCGCTCGTCAGCTCCAACAAAAGCTTCGTGCTAAGACGTTGTTGGTTCTCATAGATGCCGTCGTGCATCTCCCAGAAGCTGCCGTTGGCACCTGCAAATTCAGCTGCCTCAGCAGCCGATTCGGCATGAGGATGGATTTCAGCTAGAGGGAAATTTCGAAAAACGAACCGAAGGTCATCTCCGTAGCGATCCTGTACCTGCTTGACGACGGAATATGCAACGCCGCAATGCGGGCACTGGTAATCGCCGTATTCGACTAATGTGACCGCCGCATCTTCACTCCCTTGAATGTGGTCTTCGGACGTAACCGAAACTTTCAAGTTAGCCATACGTTTCTCCTCTACTCACGTAGTCACTTCACGCAGATTTTTCAACGCTTTCAGGCTGCAGATCTTCCAACGCTTGCAAAATGCCTTCGGCTCCAGGATTCACCCCAACTGGCGAACAATAACTCCATGCGATTTTCCCGTCTTTATCGATTACAAACAGGGCACGCTCGCAGAAACCATCCTTGTCGCGGTAAGCTCCATACTTCTTCGCCACATCACCTTTGGGCTCGAAGTCAGCCAGCAGGGGGAAGTGCAGATGCCGTTCCTCGGCAAAGGCCGCGTGGCACCATGCTCCGTCAACGGAAATAGCCATCAGTTCAGCATCGTACTTTTGAAACTCTGGCAAGATCTCGTTGTACAAAGCCATCTGATCTCCGCAAACCGGACTCCAATCCGCGGGATAGAAAGCAAGAATCACCGGCCTCCCACGCAACTCACGCAAGCTGAGTTTTTGATCTGGCGTGACATTGAGAGTAAAGTCGGGTGCTTCTGTTCCAGGGGGAAGAACTTTTGCCATTTTGTCACCGCTTTCCACTTCGAATTTTTAATGCGATCCTCTCCAGTATATGACCTTTTTCCAGCCTCTTGTAAGGACCGAAATCGTGAATGACGCTAGGGCTAAGAGACCAGCGTCGTTTTCTTCGTGGGAAATAATGGGAACTGAAAGATTACAGTTAGTTAGGCAGCCGTTTTCCGCGGGTTCGCCCTTTGGGAGAGACCATGAGTTCATTTCGCTTGGATCCGGCAAAAACCGCTCTGGTTGCGATCGATCTCCAGAAAGGAATCATGGGGATATCAACGGTTCCGCATTCGAGTGGAGAGATCGTTCGGAAGTCCAGCCTTTTGGCGAAACATTTTCGAGAAAAGGGCGCGTTAGTTGTCTATGTTCGAGTCGACCTGTCTGACTTTCTCCGCTGACCGTGGATGTGCCGCCCCGTGATCCAAACGCGCCTCCGCCTCCGCCAAGCGCATCGAAACTCGTCCCCGAGGCCGGTTTCAGTCTGGCGATCTGATTATCACAAAGCGGCACTGGGGAGCTTTTGCAGGGACAGAGTTAGAGCAAGCACTCAAGAAATGTGGGATCGACACCATAGTGCTGACAGGCGTCGCGACGAATGTCGGCGTCGAATCGACCGCCCGGCAGGGTACCGGACTGGGTTTTGCGTTCGTCATTGTCGAGGACGCCTGCGGCGCACGCGACGCTGAGGATCATCGGCTGGCTGTCGAGAGGACGTTTCCTCGCCTCGCAAGGGTGAGGAAAACGGATGAAGTCATCGCTGCTCTGAGGTGAGCTTTAGCAAACTTTCACACTGCCGACGAATCAGATCGCTTCGCGGTTGCGTCGCAGGCGGACTGCTGCTGCCAGGCACGCCGCAGCGAATGCCAGCCCAATCCAAAAGCTCGCGCTGGCCAGGAACTGACTTGGGGACGCTGGGGTCAGCGAAGCCATCGCCATTTCGTTTCCCCTGAATGCGGCGGCTCCCGGGCCACCGAAAAAGCGGTATCCCAGCATGCCAGCGAAATACGAGGTCCTGAAAGCGATCTTCTCGAGGATGCCAATGGCCAGCAGCGGCAACGTTGCCCATAAGAATGCGGCGCGGCGTGCCCAAGCCGAGACTAGCAGCAGCCAGCCCCAAAACGGAGCCCACCAAAGCGAATGTATAGCTACCAGGTGGTAGAGCAGCATCACCGACATCTGAAACAACGGCACGTGAATTGAAGCCGCCGCACTATTGCCGCTCGCCAGCATTCGGAGACTAGTCAATAGCAACATCATCCCTTGCGTGCCCACGGTCACCGCGAACGTGAGCAGCGGCAGCACGATGAACGGAATACTCGCTTTCGAGAGCACGATCGTGAGATCGGAAACCGGTAACGATTTCCAGAACAGAATGCTGCGATCGCGCCGCTCTCCCTGAAAGGCTTCGACACAGTAGAAAACCCCCACGACGACGGTGGTAAACATGAGCAGCAACGCCGCGAAAGTATAGGGCTGCTCCATAAGCTCCTGCTGCTGCATCGGGTCCAGTGCTGGATCATGCATCTTAGCGGGCGTATGTGTCGCGCCGACCAGCGACGCCGCCAGGATCAGCACAGCTACCGCCAGCGGCGCGATATAGAGCGAACGGTTCTCCCACAATTCACGCTGCACTGACCAGTATGCAGCATGGAAGAGATCGAATCTCGATATGTGGAACTGACGGTGCATCCCGATCGATTGGCGGCGGCGCGGGGCTTCAAGCCCATTCAGGAGCGCCCGGTTCTGGGCCGTATCCAGCTGGGCAGGACAGCGACATCGGAAATGAAGCACACGTCGCACATGAGTTGATCGCGCTCCGTCCAGGGATCGCGCCCGAGAACCTTCAAATCTCCTTCGTGTGGAGTGAGGCCCAGAATCGCGTTGAGCGCAGTTGTCTTACCCGCGCCGTTGGGACCGATGAGTCCGAGGATGCGCCCTTCTTCCACCCGCAAATTGATGCCGTCCAATGCGACGGTCTTTCCGAATGTTTTGCGGAGGCCCCGTGCTTCTATGCATGCCATGGTTTCAGCGCTCCTCCTTGGAACTCGATTTGGGGGGATTCGGCTTGCCGGTCTTCGAGGACGGGGCATCGGAGGACGGCCGCCCGTTTGCGGCATCCAGGAGCTCTTCCGCCGTGAGGCCGAGCCGCTGAATGGTTGCATGAATACGGGGCCACTCCTCGCCAAGGAACTTCTGACGTTCACCCTTCAACAACAAACCTCGAGCGCCTGCATTAATGAACATGCCGAGACCCCGCCTAGTCTCGACAAGCCCCTCGTCCACGAGCTCCTGATAACCCTTCAGAACCGTGAGCGGATTGAGACGATACTCAGCTGCGACATTGCGCACCGACGGCAGAGGATCGCCTTCTCTAAGCACGCCGTCGAGTATCATCGCGACCACTCGGTCGCGAAGCTGTCGATAAATCGGTTGAGTATCATTCCACTCACGGTCCATCAGGTTTTCCAAACAGCGCTGACCAAAGATAAAAGATACGCTCTTGTCATTTTGCCCGTTGCAGGTCAAAGTGCGCGATCACCGGCTTGTCCCCAGGCATCATGTAAGTCCAGTCCTCAGTGTGATGATTCGCATCGACCACGGTGAATACTGCATGCTGCATGTGTCCGTACTGCGTACTGCCGGCGATGTCCAGAAAATCGAATTCTAACGTCTTTCCGTCCGGCGAGGTTCTGGCCGCCATGCGGGGACGATTTCCGGCGTCACAGTAGTGCGTGAGAAGCAGTTGATCATTGTCCAGGTAAATCATTGTGACTGGATGGTCGTACTTGGTGGGATCGTCCGGAGTTCCCGCTGCCTTCATCTCATGCACAAGCGCGTTCCCTCTCGAAGTCACGCGCATGGTTATCACATTGGGCATGTCCATCCCGCCCATGGGCGGAGTCGTTGTCACATGGCCTTCCCACGAACCAGCCAGTGTTTTCAATTTGTCGAAGGACTTTTGCGCGTCGGACTGTGCGAAAGCCAAAGTGGAGAGCGACAGCAAAACGATAGATAGCACAAAACGGTGAGACTTCATGAGCTTTTCTCCTTTGGTTCTTATTGCGCGTGGAGTTGTTCGCGATTTAGCTCCCGCGTTACAAAGGCACTGTTATACTTAACTATAACAGTAGCTCACATGTCAAGCTATTTCTCGGGGAGTGTTCGTGGTGTCTGGAACCAACAAGATATTCGTCTCTGTCTGACGTCTGGCTTGCCTGGATTGTGGATGGCGTGAGAGGCGAAGACGTAGCAAGCTACATCTTTACTAATGGGCATGCAGCCGGACGAGCCCGCCGTCGAGTCTTACTTTCTCGCGGAAGTGGTGTTTCGAATCTAAGCCATCCCCGTGCAAAGTATTAATAGACAAAACTGCAGGTCGAGAAGTACGATTCCTTCAAGTAGTGCTTTAACACTGCTTGGTGCCCAATCTAGCGGCAACGCCCTCTGGTTCGCCGATCGACAGTTTGGGACAAGGAGTTTGTTATGCGTCGAATTACGAGTCTCTGCACATTTCTTTTGACAATTTTCACTTCTGGGGTGGTTCTTAGCCAGGTTAACGGAGAAGCAACGATTGAATCCGGGTACGCGAGCACATGGGTCGTCCCTCCCGGGTCCTACGCCACTCCTTGGACGCCTCTGATCTCAACACCGATGGTCTCGTTCGCCTCTCCTCAGCTACAGGTTGGCGCTTCGAACGCTACTTCGGGGAATGTTGCTGGCGCTTCGAATTCGACCTTTACGACCGGAGTCGCAGAACAGTCTTCTGGGGTACGCCGAGCTCGGATCAATCTGGGGATCTCAACCTTCCAAGGTGACTACGGAGTGGCGACACTTGCGGGAATCCACCAGACCGCGAGTTCGCCCGCCAAGGTTTACACCAATGATGATATTGAGCGCCTTAAGGCCAGCAGGAGCGACGCTCAAGGCAAATAGCGCTGCCATTAGTTCATCGGTTGGCGAGTACAAACGTTTGCCGGGATCAAGCGCCGAATCTCTCTGCGGCGCGAGCTTTTGCTTTAGCGGCCTCTTCTTCGCGATTCTTCGGGAGCGCGTCGGTTTCGAGCGAACGCAATAAGCGGGTTGAGACCTCCGCGACTTCGTCGATTGCCGTCAAGAACGCGGTTTCATTTGTCTTGGACGGTTTGTTGAAACCGCTGATTTTTCTTACGAACTGAAGCGAAGCAGCTCGAATCTCATCTTCCGTGACGCGTGGTTGGAAGTTGAAGAGTGTTTTGATATTCCTGCACATTGGAATGACCTCCGAATTCCCACCCGAGGTGGGATCATTCGTTTGATTTCATGCAGGTTCTATTCTAAAGAATCAGACCTCCTCGGTGCAGGAACGCCTCAAAGGCGTCCGAGAACCAACAGAATTACAACTACTAAGAGAATGAGTCCTACGCCACCGGTTGGATAATAGCCCCAGTCTCGACTATGTGGCCATCGTGGTAATGCACCGAAGAGCGCTAAAACCAAAATCACGATCAATATAGTTCCAAGCATGTTTTTATTCCTTTCCCCAGACTCACGGTGCAGCCTCTCTCGAAGCTGCACCGGATAGATCCGCTACATGGAGATGCTGATCGCAATTCCGACATTCGGATACCTGCTGTTGTACATGTAGTAGCCGTTGTCGGCGTAGACAACATAGACATCGTCGTTGTCGTACCAATCATTTCCCCAATATGCCGGCCACGGGTCAACCGCGCTGATCCAATAGCCCTGGTATTGAAAGCGGGGATATCCACCTACAACCAGGAACGGAAGGCCAGAGATGCGGAACCCGTGATCCTGACCGAAGTATCCGCGATAGCGGTCGTCAGGAACGCGGTAACCGTTGTATCCACCTCGCTGCTGCCATGTGCGATGGTCTGAGTCCCAGTTTTGTGAGCCATGCTGCTGCCACGAACTTTGCTCAACCCGCTGCTGTTGCTGCGTGCGTTGCGGTTGTTGGTTGTCCCGCTGTTGCTGAGCGTACTGCGGCTGCTGCTGTTGAGCGTGCTGTGAATGCTGCTGCTGCGCCTGCTGCTGTTGCTGGGTGTGTTGTGCTTGCGGCTGTTGGGCATGATCCTGTTGCTGTTGTTGAGCATGCTGTTGCTGCTGGGTGTGCTGCGGCTGCTGCTGTTGTTGGGCATGCTGCGGCTGCTGTTGTTGGGCATGCTGCGGCTGCTGTTGCTGCGTATGCTGTGACTGCTGCTGTTGTTGGGCATGCTGAGGCTGTTGTTGCTGCGCATGCTGTGACTGCTGTTGTTGTTGGGCATGCTGCGGCTGTTGCTGCTGCGTATGCTGTGCCTGCTGTTGTTGTTGGGCGTGCTGTGGCTGTTGTTGTTGAGCATGTTGCTGCTCGGGTTTGGCTTGTTCTTGCTGTTTGGGATGGTCTTGCTTATCTCCCTGCTGGTCCTGCTGTGCATAAGCAGAAGCTGCAACTCCGAGAAGCAATGACAGGATTGCGACCTTGGTTATTCGAATTATTTTCATATGTGATACCTCCGTTGCGAGAACGTATGCTTGCTTTCAAGTGTTGACCTGCCTAAACTGCTTTCCGACGTCCCTTACGTCCCGACGTGAATCCGGGAAAGGGAGTGGAACAATCCAAAAATATTCAGAAGCCACAGAACTACTGCAATCACCACGATGCCATTCAAAATTGATTTGATGGTCGACTGCATCGGGATGAAACGATTCACCAGCCACAGCAGAACACCCACCACGATCAGAACTTCCACTAGTTGAATTAAAGGCATAATCTTTTACCTTTCCTGGTCTTGTGGACTAACCCTCATCCGTCTGGAGGTGTTGCCCCTGGTTTTCGATATTCGGAAGCTTTTAGGGTCGAATCGTGTTTGCCGGATCTCGCGGCATATACACGGATAGAGATTGCCGATTGGCTGGATGTGGCCGCTTCGCTGTGATTTGATCGGGCTGCGAGGCCAAGCGACCTAGGGATAAGAGTTGCGAATCAGCATACGCGACTCCGTGTACACACTCAGGAGAATAAATAATGACAGATGCCTGGCTTTGGCGTCTGAGCAAGATAGCTCACATGCGGCGATTGACAACATACAATGATGGCAGTCAAAGCAAGTCGCATATGGGACCGCGTACAAAATCCGCGTCGGCTGAATCGCCAACCAAGCAGATTGCTGGCTTTATTGCCAAGTTCGACCCGAAGATGGCGAGATTCATACGCTCAATCCGCGCGGCCGTTCGAAAACGCTTCCCCACTGCCATCGAACTGATTTATGACAATTACAATTTTTTCGTCATGGGATTTTGTACTACTGAGCGAGCATCGGATTGCATCGTCTCTTTGGCAGCAAATGCGAAGGGAGTCGGCTTGTGTTTTTATTGGGGAGCAACATTGCCCGATCCTCATAAAATCTTGTTGGGAAGTGGAAATCAGACTCGCTTCATCCGTCTTGAGAGTGCGGCGACGCTCGCCAAGCCCGAAGTGAAGGCCCTCTTAAAGGCTGCCGTGGCCCAGGCAAAGTCACCACTGCCTAAAAGCGGCGGCGGATACACAATAATCAAATCGATTTCACCTAAGCAGCGTCCACGACGGCTTCCTTCTCAGTAGTTTGCCCCCGAACTGCTTCAAAAACTAAGAACCATTATTTTCGGTGGCAGCGAATCCCAATCTCGATAATCGAGACGAGTTCGGTACCCCTCGTTGATTGTGACACACCAACCACTTTGGGAAGACGCAAGGTCTTTATTTAGATAGGTTTCTAGTGGGCCGGAAAACGCGGGTGTACGATTGTGCATCGAATGCGCACACAGCAGGCATTCGATAGTAAGGAGGAACAATGAAGACCAAAGTCTGTTCGTTACTCGTACTCTCATTTGCAATCGCGGTGGCTGCTTTTTCCAGTCCCGCGCAGGCAAAGTCAAAGTCGGATGTAAGAACGGTTACGGGGTGTTTGTCAAAAGGTGACAGTGCGGATGAGTTCCTGCTTACCGGGAACAACGGAAGCACATGGGAAGTCCGCAGCAGCGAAGTGGCTCTCGCGGATCACGTCGGGCACACGGTAACCGCGACCGGAGCTGTGTCCAATGTAACAATGCACAACATGAAAGAAGATACAAAAGACATGGCTGCCGATGCTGGTATGAAAAAGAACAACACCGAGCACGGCCACATGACCATTACGTCATTGAAGCATCTCAAGGATACGTGCGAGAAGTAAGTTAGGTTCTTGTAAAGGCCCCTTCAATGATCAGGAGGGGCCTTTCTTTGTTAGTTTCGGAAAAAAGGAAAACCGCAAAACGTGGGACCGTCCCAACACCACGGATTCTTCTTCGCCGCTAAAACCCGTATCTAGCTCCTTCATTCCTTCCATCTATCAGGTTTGAGAGCGTACTCTTTGTGCTTTAACATCGGAGCACATGATTTCTCGATTTCGCCGCTCGTTGGGGGATCCAGTAGTTCTGCTTTGCCTCGCGGCGGGGCTCGGCGCATTCGTGGTTCAGTCTGGGGAACTTGGCAGCGCCGACACCATGCATCGGCTTCAAACTGCTACATCATTTTTTACTTCAGAGCCCCCCGTGTTTCCGCAAGAGTATCCCGAATTCGGAGCGCACGGCCGCGGAGGCAAGATTTACGACTGGTACGGGATTGGCCAGCCGTTGCTCATGCTGCCGGCCGACATCATCGGAACGTACATCGAAAAGCTGCCGATCTTTAAGGACTACAACGGGAACGACCCGAGTGTCCGCAATATTTTTGTCAGTTACAGCACCAATATTTTGATCAATGTGCTGACTGCCCTCGTCTGCTTCCGGTTTCTGCGCATGCTGCAATTTAGTCAGAAACAGGCAGTCGCCGGCGTGCTGGCTCTGTTGTTCTCGACCACACATCTGCACTACACGCAGAACATGATGGAGAACAACTATATTCTGCTGCTTACGATGGCGGGTTTTACGTTTCAGTATGAATGGCTATGCAGTGGAAATCGGCGCGCGCTTCTAGCTGGGTCTGCGTGCTTTGGGTTGAACTTGCTGACTCGCCTGACCACTGGCCTCGACCTGATCGCCGGAGCGGTCTTTCTTTCTGCGGTAGTTTGGTTCGAGCCCGCGCCAAGAGAATGGTGGAAGCGGTTTGTTGCCTACGCAAAAGTCGCGGCGCCTGTGTACACCGCATTCTTTATCGTTGACCGTCTTTACCAGTTCTACCGATTCGGATCTTTCACCAACACATACGTTCACTATTTCACGCTCGAACATCGTCTACAAGATCCATCGCTGCCGGCGAATTATCCCTTCGAAACTCCGTTCCATGCCGGATTCTTCGGTGCATTGTTCGCGCCGGAGAAATCTATATTTCTGTTCGATCCACTGCTTATTCTCACAATTCTGATTGTTGCGATGGCGTGGAAGCGAATGCTGCCCGAGGTTAAGGCCTATCTGATCGCCGCATGCTTTCTGCTTTTCGCCTACATCTGCTTTTACGCGAGATACACCGTCTGGAGCGGCGACTTTGCCTGGGGAGACCGTTATGTCTCAACCGCAGCGGAACTGGTAGCCTTTATGTCAGTGCCGCTGTTGCTGCGATACCGGCGTGAGCTGGGAAGGGTGGTCTGGACTGCTGGTGTTGCCCTGATCGCAGTCAGCACGGCAGTGCAGATTGCCTCGCTGGCGTTTTGGCTGCCGCTGGAGATCTATCAGATGGAAACTCTGGGTCATCCTACGTTTGTGGTTGCATTGCGGCTGAAGAACATCGCCGCATTCGCATTGGGGAAGATGGACTCATGGGGTCTGAACAATCATGCCATGACCGAGGACCCGTGGGACTACGTCCACATCACGACGTGGAATTTTCTGCCCTTTCTGCTGAGGAGAGTTGAAGAGGCTCCGGCGTCGGTGATCAAGATTGCGTTTTTAGTTTGGAGCGCGGCGCTGGCTGCACTCGCCTGGATTTTAGTCAGACTGAATAAGGTAATGGGTCTAGACGAAGACCCTTCAGAATGTTGAAAATTCCGCCCAAGCGTAGCTTGGACGGAGCATCCTCGAGTAATCCTACGGTGCGGGCAATATCTTAATCGTGTGCAACCAAGTTTCCACCAGCGTCGGCCATGCGGTGATGGGAAGTTCAGTGCGCCGGAGACCATAGCCGTGTCCGCCCTCCGCGTAGATGTGCATTTCGGCTGGGACCTTAGCATTCTTCAGCTTGAGGAAATATACAGTCGAGTTTTCGACATGTACCGGATCATCTTCGGCTTGAAGAATAAACGAAGGCGGCGTTTTGTCGGTGACGTGGATATCGGTATTCGGCACGAAGTTCTGCTCTGCAATCGCGAGGTATCCTGGATAGATAATCACGGCGAAATCAGGCCGGCAACTGAGTTGATCAGCCGCATCGTTACCTCTCGCGAGTCTGGAATCGTAGAGCCGCTGATCGAAGTGAGTGCTTAGCGCGGCGGCAAGATGAGCTCCGGCCGAGAACCCGAGCACGCCAATGCGATGCGGATCGATGTGCCATTCTGTGGCGTGAGCTCGCACAAGGCCGAGAGCACGCTGTGCATCCTGAAGCGCGGCAGATGACTTCGGATACGGCCCGGAATCGGGCACACGGTACTTAAGCAAAACGCATGAAACGTCAATGGAGGTGAGCCAGTCGCAAACCTCGGTTCCCTCGAGATCAATCGCCAGGATGTGGTAGCTGCCTCCGGGAAAAACGACGACTGCGGCACCCGTATTCTTGCCCATCGGCGAGTAAAGCGTGAGAGTTGGCGTGGACACGTTTCCCAAACGTATGACCGGCTTGCCCGCGATGAGGTTGTCTTTGGCTGTCGTGGTGTCAACCTCGGGTCCTGGATTCGGCTGAGCTCCGGGCGCTCCGTTAGGCCAGAGATTTGTGGTGATGTGTCCGGGTGCGGGTTGCCACGCTGGCTTTTGAGCAAATAGTCCAACGGAGATTACAACTACCGCAAAAAAAAGCGGACGCCGGCGCATCCTAGGCAAAATCCAGCTCGATTTCGTCGATGTAACACCATCCCCAATTTTCTCCGGGTTCGATTGAGCGCATGATGGGGTGCTTGGTCGCATGGAAATGCTTCGTAGCATGTTTATTTTTGGAGGAATCGCAGCAACCGACATGTCCGCACTCGAGACACAGCCGGAGGTGTACCCAACGGTCTCCCATCTTCAGGCACTCCTCGCACCCTTTGGTATGGGGTTTGACGTCTTTGATCTGATCGAGATGAGTACACTGAGTCACTTGTTCCCTCCTTTGGGCTGTTGCAGCGGGAGCCGGACTTGGAAACGCGTTTCGCCTGGCTTGGAATCAAACCTGATTTCTCCGTGCTGGCCGTGCACGATGCGATACGCAGTGTCCAGCCCAAGGCCGGTTCCTAACCCCACTCCCTTGGTGGTGAAGAAAGGCTCGAATATGTGGGGTTTCACGCTATCCGGAATACCCGGGCCGTTGTCGATGATTTCCACCAGAACCATGTCTAATTCTTGCGAAGTGCGGATGCGAAGCTCGCCTTTGCCACCCATGGCATCGATAGCATTGTCGATCAGATTGGTCCAAACCTGGTTCAATTCGCTTCCGTGCGCGCAGATTTTTGGCAGATTCTTGCCATAATCGCGGATGACTTTAATTCCCTTCTTGAGGCCGAATTTCAGCATCGTCAGCGTGCTGTCGAGGCCTTGATGAACGTCGATCTCCTGTTCCGGCATTTGGTCCATATACGAATACTCTTTAATGGCACGAACCAGTTCGGATATGCGCCCCGTTGCAGATTCAATTTCACTCGTTAACTTTTCTGCGCTCGACGCAGCAACTACTCGGGCAAGAGCGCTGGGAAGCACCGCTGGATCAAAGTTGCTCATCAGCTTGCCGAGCGAGGTTGTATTTACATTAGCCTCGACTAGCCCTGAAGCGAGCTTGGAGGCGCTGGGAATTCCGCGCTGCTCCAACCACGTAGTCATTTCTTCTTCGCAATCACTTTGCGCCAGCGAATCCAGTTGCGGAACCGATGCCAGCTTTCCGATGACTTGATCTTCGAAATCCGCTATCAGGGACCTTTGAGACGGCGTCAGCGCAACTTCGTCGAGTTTGGCGTTGGCCGCACGCAAATCGCGAGTGCATTGCCTCAAGCCTTCAGCCGCACGGCGAGCCGCGGAAGCGGGGTTGTTCAATTCGTGGGCAAGTCCGGCGGAGAGCTTCCCCAGCGCTGTAAGTTTGTCGCGTTGCTGTTGAGCCTGACTCACATTGCGAATGCGATCTGCCAACACTCCGACCAGACGGGGTGTCAGTTGAGGGATTCGCTGCATCATCTCCGGGAAGTTGTCTTTATGAAAACGCGCAATACGCGTCTGGCCAAACGCTCTGGTCACCAGCGGAAAGACGGTCAACCGGGAGAACGGTAGCATCCCGGTTACTTGCCCGGTGCCCACGGTGAACATGGGAGGGCCTGCTCCGGCGCTTTCGCGTCTACCCCGCAATTCGCCGGCTAACACTACAAACAGCGCGTCCGCCGGGTCGCCTTCATGAATGAGGACATCTCCTGAAGCCAATTGCCGGTCTTCTGAATGGGAGGCAAACCACTCCATTTGATCTTCACTCAGATCGGCAAAAATCTCGATCTTTCGCAACGCAACTTTCAGCGGTTCGATTTCACTGCTTGTCGATTTGGTGGGGGCGTTGTCAGGGGTCATGAAACCTTGCTCAGATATTGGTGCACGAATTGAATCGCAATCGATCCTTCGCCGACTCCTGACGCCACGCGTTTGATTGAACCATGGCGCACGTCGCCAACGGCGAAGAGTCCAGGAATGTTGGTCTCGAGCAGCCCAGGGTCACGCTCCAGCGACCATCCCTTGGGGCGCTTGCCATCCCGCATTAAATCGGGCCCAGTCAAAACGAAGCCGTTCATGTCCCGCTCTACCATTCCGTCGAGCCAGGACGTCCGCGGTTCAGCGCCGATAAAAATGAACAAGGCTGATGCTGGGACCTGTGAGGTATCGCCGGTCTGATCGCATTTTATCGATATGGTTTCAAGATGATCCTGGCCGTGCACTTCCATCACCCGTGTGCGATATTCCACCTGGATGTTACTCGTCCCTTTAATTTGGTCGATCAGATACTGCGACATGGTTGTGGCCAGTGAATCACCCCGCACCAGCATAACCACACGCCGCGCGTATCGGGAAAAGAACATCGCCGCCTGACCCGCGGAGTTAGCCCCGCCGATGACGTAAACATCTTCGTCCCGGCAGGAAATCGCCTCGGTCGTGCCGCCACCATAATAGACGCCAGCGCCTTGCAGCCGGTCAACTCCAGGGACATCGAGCTTTCTCCATTGGACGCCCATTGCAAGCAGTAACGCGTGGCAGGAAAGCTCACTGCCGTCGCTAAGCTTAACGTAACGGTACGGCCCTTCGACTCGAATTCCCGTGGCCTCTTGCGGAGAAACGATCTCTACTCCGAAGCGTCGAGCTTGCGCTACCGCTCGGCGAGCCAGATCAGCGCCGGACAAACCTGAAGGAAATCCCAAATAGTTCTCGATGCGCGAGCTGAGCCCGGCCTGTCCGCCTGGAGCTTCCCGTTCGACCATCACCGTCTTCAACCCTTCTGAAGCACCGTAGACTGCGGCTGCCAGGCCTGCCGGGCCTCCGCCGAGAATTGCGAGGTCGTAAAATTCCAATCCCGCTCGGGTCCGCAGACCCAGTTTCTCGGCAAGCTGTTGCGAACTTGGCTCGGGCAAGCAATCGCCGCCGGGGAAAAACACCAGAGGTAATTTGAGTTCCTCCCGCTTCAGGCTTGCCATCAGCCTCTTCACCTCCGGCTCGCGTTCGGATGCGTCAGCATCCAGCCACTGATAAGGAACCTGATTGCGTGCCAGGAAATTTCGGATGTCGTAGGACTTCGAAGACCAGCGCGTCCCGAGCACGCGCACGCCCTCAAATGGTGGATGAAAGTCGGCCGCCCAGTCGTCAAGCAAGTCATCCAAGACCGGATAAAGCTGCTGCTCCGGAGGGTCCCACGGCTTCAGTAGATAATGGTTTAACTGAACATCGTTGATAGCCTTGATTGCGGCGTCGGTATCAGCGTAAGCGGTCAGCAGCA
>Ga0073928_10001363_pt1 | contig 47489 bp, 47 predicted proteins | sample PaiPotPPA55metaG_FD_76969 | JGI IMG/M metagenome (GOLD analysis project Ga0073928, IMG submission 76969) | Iron sulfur acid spring bacterial and archeal communities from Banff, Canada, to study Microbial Dark Matter (Phase II) - Paint Pots PPA... ...
AAGCGGCGCTGAACCTTGTTGATCACATAAACCCGGCCCTTGCGGCGGACCAGACGGTTGTTGCGGTGGCGACCGCGCAACGATTTCAGCGAGTTACGGACCTTCATGGGACAATCCTGATGCTTTGAAAGGCCGCGTTCGGCACGATCGTTCGGGAAACCCGAAAATGGCAAAATGAGCTTGATCCCGCCGGCGGCCGCCACCCGGGACGCGCGATTTCTAAGCCATAGCCCGGTCGAATGTCAATCCGAACGGGCCATTTTGGGCCTTTTTTGGCCGGCAGGGCCAATTCGCCGGGATTTAATCCGGCCCGCCGGCAAATCAACGAACCGGGAATTCGACCATGGCCTCCCCGGCAGCGACCTTCTCGCCCGCCTGGTTGCACACCAGGACGTCGATCAGAACCCAGCGCGAGTTCGAGGTTGCCTGCTTGGATTTCACGATGCCGGAAGGCTGGATGGTGTCGCCGGGCCGGACCGGCTTGACCCAGCGGGTTTCGAGGCGGCGGTGGATGGCGCCTCGCGGATAGGCCCAATCGGTGATCATCCGTGAGATCAGGCCGAAATTGTTCATGCCGTGCATGATGATGCCGCCGAAATTGGTCTTGCCGAAATTGCCCTTCATGTAATCGTCATCGAGATGCAGCGGGTTGTAGTCGAGCGAGGCGTCGCAAAACAAACGGATCGATTCGCGGCTGACGGCGAATTTCGGCCCCTCGATGGTGTCCCCGGCGTTCAGGCTTTCAAACGTCGTCGTCATGATCGCGCTCCCTTACGCCGGCCGGATGGTCCAGCCGCGGCCCGAACAGATCACCGCGCCATGCTGGTTGAAGAAGACATTGTCGTGCACCACGAACAGCCGTTCGCGCTTGATGAACTTGTCGAGCGCGCGCGCCTCAAGCGTGATGACGTCGTTCGGACGCGCCGGAATATTGTAGCTCCACGATTGCCCGGCATTGACCGTGCCCGGGCTGCGCATCCAGTCGTCGGCCGGCGTGCAGGCAAACATCAAGAGGATGTGGATCGAGGGCGGCGCGATCAGCCCGCCATAGGGCGTCGCCCTGGCGTAGTCCTCATCGAAATAAATCGGATGATCTTCACCGACCGAAGCACAATAAAGCCCGATGGCGTCTTTCGTCAGCGTGTAGGGAACGGTCTTCCGCGGCTCGCCGGGAACGATGTCGTCCCAGACCTTGCGCAGATTGGCGTGTTTCCAGAAATCGGTCTCGAAGGCATCCGGCTGCGCCATCTCATCCTCCCCGTTTTTCGGCTTTCCGCTGTTTTGCGAATTTGTTATATGGTATAATCAATTTTCAGGGCTGTACAATCGGCCAGCCCGTCGGAAACCTGACCCGTCGGAAACCTGAAATGTCCAAATTGAAGCTGCCCAACATCGACGACGTCGTGGCGATCGACATCCACACCCATGCGGAAGAGCCCTGCGGCATGCATGGCGACGACGGCTATGACGACTTCCAGGCGCAGATGGCCGAATACTTCAAGTCGCCCAACAAGCATCCGCCGACCGTGCCGGAGACCGCGGCCTACTACCGCGCCAGGAAGATCGCCGCGGTGATCTTCCCGGTCGACGCCGAGCGCGAAACCGGATTCCGCCGCTACAGCAATTACGAGATGCTCGAGGTCGCCGCCGAAAATTCCGATGTGCTGATACCCTTCGTCAGCATCGATCCCCATAAGGGCAAGCTCGGCGTTCGCGAGGCGAGGAAGCTGATCGAGGAATTCGGGGTCAAGGGCTTCAAATTCCATCCGACCATGCAGGGCTTCTATCCCAACGACCGGCTGGCCTATCCGCTTTACGAAGCCATCAACGATGGCGGCGCGATCGCACTGTTTCATACCGGCCAGACCGGCGTCGGTTCCGGGATGCCCGGCGGCATGGGGATGCGGCTGAAATATTCCAACCCGATGCACATGGACGACGTGGCAGCCGACTTCCCCGATCTCAAGATCATCCTGGCGCATCCTTCTTTCCCCTGGCAGGAAGAGGCGCTGTCGGTCGCGACCCACAAGCCGAATGTCTACATCGACCTCTCCGGCTGGTCGCCAAAATATTTTCCGCCTATCCTGGTGCGCTACATCAACTCCATCCTGCAGGACAAGATGTTGTTCGGCTCGGACTGGCCGGTGATCACGCCCGACCGCTGGATGGCGGATTTCGCCAAACCCGAGATCCGCGACGACATCAGGCCGAAAGTGCTGAAGGGCAACGCCCGCAAGCTCCTGAACATCTGACGCACCAGCCCCGCTACGGCTGCATCACGATACATTCGAGATTGCCGGCGGTGCTTGCTGCTTGCATCGCCTGGCGCAAAGCCCGAGCGGGAGCCAATTGGGCTGACGGCACTTCCTAATTGCCTCCGACTCGATATGGCGCGCCGATCTCGTATTCGCTATTCTTATTGCCCGGTTGACGTTCGGCGCTTCGTCGTTATGAAGCGCTGCGCACACTCCCCCCGACGGAACTTCCGTCAATTTGGCGAGCCCCGATGACGATCCAGGCCGTTGTGTTCGATGCCTATGGCACGCTCTATGACATTCAGTCGGTAGCAGCCGTTACCGAGGAGGCGTTTCCCGGGTACGGCGAGATCATTACCCAGATCTGGCGCATCAAGCAGCTCGAATATACCTGGCTGCGCTCGCTGATGCGGCGTTACGAGGATCTTTCGGTGATCACGCGCGATTCGCTCGCCTACACCATCAGGGTGCTCGGGCTGAAACACGACGCGGCAGCGTTCGAGCGCATCATGGACAGATATTTGCACCTCGACCTCTATCCGGATGTGCTTGCCACACTTGGGGCGCTGAAGGGTCGCAAGCTCGCAATACTTTCCAACGGCTCTACCGCGATGCTCAACGCGCTGGTGCGCAACAGCGGTCTCGATCGCGTGCTGGATGCCACCATCAGCATCGACTCCCGAACGATCTTCAAGCCTGCGCCGGACGCCTACACCTTGATCGAGACAACGCTCGGCGTGCCGCCGGCCGAAGTGCTGTTCGTGTCGTCGAACCCGTGGGATGCCTGTGGCGCCAAGTCCTTTGGATTAAACGTCGCCTGGATCGAGCGGGTGACGCCGGAAGCGATGGCGCTGGCCTGCGTCAAAAGTGACCTGGTCGCGCCGCTCACGATGTTCAAGGCACTCCGCACGCAGATGGACGAACTCGGGATCCAGCCGGACTATCGCGTCCACGCCCTGTCCGAATTGCCCGACCTTGTCGCCCGCCCATGAGCCTTGAATCCGTCCGCGCGTTTTTCGCCGAGAACGCGCCTGATATCACCGTGATCGAATCGCCGATGAGTTCGGCCACCGTGGCGCTGGCCGCCGAAACCTACGGCGTCGAACCGGCGCGGATCGCCAAGACGCTGAGTTTAAGGGTCGGCGAACAGGTGATCCTGATCGTCGCCAGCGGCACCGCACGGATGGACAACAAGAAGGTCAAGGCGCGCTTCGGCGGCGAGCCGAAGATGCTGGGCCTCGACGAGGTGGCCGACGTCACCGGCCACGAAGTCGGCGGCGTCTGCCCGTTCGGACTGAAGGCGCCGCTGCGGGTGTACTGCGACGTCTCGCTGAAGGCATTCGACGAGGTGGTGCCGGCGGCCGGCTCGATCCACAGCGCCGTCCGCATCGCGCCGGCGCGAATGGCCGAGCTGGTCGAAGCCGAATGGATCGATGTCTGCTGAGGACCAGCCTATCAGAAGTCCCGTCGGCCCGGCACGCCCTGCGGCGGTACGCTCCGTTGGGGTGCACCCGTATTTGAGCTTGCACGCGAATTGAATACCGCGCGGCACGGCCCGCTGAGCTGCGGCGTATTTTGCTGCAAGCAGGCGACGATCCGATTGGCGTCGGGAATCTGTGCGCCGCAGAGCCGGAAAACGTCGGGTGTGCAGGCCATCTGCTGTTCCATGGTCCCCTGGTACTCCTGCGAGAAAGCCGCCGTTTCGTAGGCAACGCCGCAACAGACGGATATCGCAAAGCTCAGGAGAATTCGGTGCGCTCGCATTCCCGATCCTTCCTTTGGATTGACGTGAAGATTCGATCAGACAAACCGACCGGCTGAGAGTTCAAAATAAATGAGGCCAGTGAAGGTTCGCGCCGAACAAAAAAATGTGAGGCTGGCCACTTTGTTCTCGGCGGATTGCATCCTTCCTGGGCACTTCCAACGGGTCTGCGCAAAGCCCGACCCGATCGATGGCTCCGATGCGAGCCCGACGATGGAGAGTTCCCCTACTCCACCCTGCCGATTTTCTTCGCCGCCGCGACCAGGCGCGCGCTGTCGACTTCGACGAATTTTGCGAATTCCGGCGCGTCCATGTAGGCTACCGGGCTGCCTGCGGTCTCGAAGGTCTTGATCACCTCCGGACTTTTCACGGCTTGCGCCATCGCCTCGCGCAGCCGCATCATGATCGGCGCCGGCAGCGCGGCTTGCGCGAACAATCCCGCCCAGATGTAGAACTCGACATCCTTGTAGCCGAGTTCCCTGAAGGTCGGCAGATCGGGGAAGCTCGCGATCCGCTCCGCGCCCCAGTTGGCCAGCACGCGCATCTTGCCGTCATCGACCTGTTGCTTCAGCGTGCCCGGCGCCGACGCCAGTGCCTGCACCGTTCCGGTCAGGATCGCGTTGAGCGCGGGACCGGCGCCGCGAAACGGGATGTGCAGCAATTTGATGCCGGCTGAGGCCGCAAACATTTCCATCGCCACATGCAGCGTGCCGTAGGGACCGGACGAACCGTAGGTAATTTCGCCGGGGCGCTTTTTGGCGTCGTCGACAAAATCCTGCAGCGTCTTCCACGGCGCCGACGCCGGCACCGCCAGCAATGTGGGGTCGGCGAGCACGCGCGCGACTGCTGCGTATTGTGAGACTTCGTAAACCGGCGGACGGTCGAACAGCCGGTCGGCCTCCGGCAACACCGCCAGCGACGACAGCGTCATCAGCAAGGTGTAGCCATCGGCGTCGGCGCGCGCCGCCGCGGCGTTGCCGATCGCACCGCCGGCGCCGCCGGCGCGGTTGTCGACAATGACGGACTTGCCCAGAATCTTCTCCAGCGCCAGCGCCACCGGCCGCGCGGCGAGATCGGCCTGGCCGCCGGCCGGAAACGGCACGATCATGGTGATCGTGCGGGTCGGCCACGCGGCTTGCGCAACGACCGGAGTCGGGCGCGCGGCTTGCAGCAGCGGCAACCCGGCAGCGACCTTAAGAACATCACGTCGATTCATCGGCAGTTTCCCCCTTAAGACTTTTCGCTTGATTGTTTCGCAAACTAGCCTGAACCGCCAAATGGGCAAAGGCGCCGCCGCCATTGCGGCTGCCTCAGTCGCGCTTCGCCCGCTTTGGCTTGGTAAAATGCCTGGTCAGGAAATCCGCCAGCACCTCGACGCGCGCCGGGCGCGGGCCGCCCGGCGGTGTCACCAGATGCACGGCACCTTCGGCCCGCTTCCAGTCCTTCAGGATCACCTCGACTTCGCCCGACGCAATCGCGTCACCAGTGATGAAGTCCGGCAGATCGGCGATACCGAGCCCCGCGATCACCGCCGGCAGCAGTGCCTCGCCATTGTTGGCGCGGAGCGGCCCGCCCGGCCGCACGCTGGCCTGCTCACCCTTCGCATTGGTGTAATGCCAGACATCCGGGGTCGAGAGATACGCATAGCCAAAACATTTGTGCTGGGCGAGGTGCATCGGATGCGTCGGCCGGCCGTGGCGCTTGAGATAGGCGGCGGATGCCACCGTATAGCGCGGCATCGCGCACAGCCGCCGCGCGATCAGCGATGAATCCGGCAGGCTCGCGATCCGCAAGCCCGCATCGAAACCCTCGCCGATCAGATCCACCATGGCATCGCTCAAATGAAGGTCGATCGTGACATCGGGATATTTTTCCAGAAACTCCGGCAGGATCGGCGCCACCTCCTTGATCCCGAACGTCATCGGCACCGCGAGACGGACCAGCCCGCGCGGCGCCACCGATTGCGCCAGCGCCTCGTTCTCTACCGCCTCGCCATCGGCGAGCAGGCGCGCCGCCTGGGCGGACAGCTTCTGCCCGGTATCGGTCAAGGCCAGCCGTCGCGAAGTGCGGTTGAACAGCCGGGCGCCGAGCCGCTGCTCCAGCCGGGTAACGGCTTTCGAGACCGTCGCCTTGGACAGCGAAAGCTCGGCGGCCGCCGCTGCAAATGACTGCAATTCCACGACTTTCGCGAAAATCGCCAGGCCTTCGAAATCAGGCAGTTTGCTCATTGAGGTCACCCCATAGGCACATAAGAGAAACAATGTGTTTCTATTGTTTCTATTTATGCATCAGCGGGGAGCACTTATCCAGAGGCCATCAGAACTTGAGGGAGCATCCCATGATTGAACTCAGACCTTTCGCGAAGCTCGGCGCCGCCGATCACGGCTGGCTCAAGGCCAAGCACCACTTCTCATTCGGCAGTCACTACGATTCCGGCAATATGGGCCATGGCTCGCTGCGGGTGTGGAACGACGACGAGATCGCACCCAACACCGGCTTTCCCGCGCATCCCCACGCCAACATGGAAATCATCACCTATGTTCGCGAGGGCGCGATTACCCATCAGGACAGCCTCGGCAACAAGGGGCGCACCGAAGCCGGCGACGTCCAGGTCATGAGCGCCGGCTCCGGCGTGCGGCACTCCGAATACAATCTCGAGCCGACCAAGACCAAGCTCTTCCAGATCTGGATCGAGCCCGTGGCACAGGGTGGCCAGCCGACCTGGGGCGCCAAGCCGTTTCCGAAGTCGGATCGCTCCGGCAATTTCGTCACCATCGCCAGCGGATTTGCCGACGACAAGGACGCGCTGCCGATCCGCGCCGACGCCCGGGTGCTTGCCACCACGCTGAAAGCCGGCGAGAGCGCGCAATACACGCCCGGCAAGACCCGCAACCTCTATCTGGTGCCTGCGGCGGGTAGCGTCGAGATCAACGGCATTCGCGTCAACGCACGCGACGGCGTCGCGATTCGCGACGAGGCACAGCTCAAGATCACCGCGCTGGAAGATTCCGAACTGGTGCTGGTCGACGCGGCATGAGGCGCGACCAACAACACGGAAATGTCATGCGCGGGCGCGACCCGCGCATCCAGCCCTCCTCGGAAAAGTCTTGCGGAGATGCTGGATTGCCGGGTCAAGCCCGGCAATGACCCGCCTGAAGTCAACCAACCCCCACTCACCGGAGACCAACCATGACGAAAGTTCTCGTTCTCTATTATTCCGCCTACGGCCACATCGAGACGATGGCGAACGCGGTCGCGGCAGGCGCCCGCGAAGCCGGTGCCACCGTCGATATCAAGCGGGTGCCGGAACTGGTGCCGCCGGAAGTCGCGAAGGCATCGCATTACAAGGTCGATCAGGCGGCGCCGATAGCGAAAATCGATGACCTCCCCAACTACGACGCCATTATCGTCGGCACCGGCACCCGCTTTGGCCGCATGTCGTCACAGATGGCGAACTTCCTCGATCAGGCCGGCGGCCTCTGGATGAAGGGTGCGCTGCACGGCAAGGTCGGCGGCGCCTTCACCTCGACCGCGACCCAGCACGGCGGACAGGAAACCACGCTGTTTTCCATCGTCACCAACCTGCTGCATTTCGGCATGACCGTCGTCGGGTTGAATTACGGCTTCGCGGGCCAGATGAAGCTCGACGAAGTCACCGGCGGCTCGCCCTATGGCGCGACCACGATCACCGGCGGCGACGGCAGCCGCCAGCCATCGGAAAACGAACTCGCCGGCGCGCGTTATCAGGGCCGCCTGATCGCGGAGACCGCCAAGAAACTACATGGCTGAACTAGATGGCTGAACTAGATGGCTGATGCGACGCGGGCGGCATTGTCTTCGGGCAATGCCGTCCCACCTGCGGAGCGCGGTCAGCAGGTTGGCAGATCGCGTGGGACCTCGCCATGATCGAACTGCTCTTTATTTGCGAACTGGCTCGCAACCCGATGCGGGCGGTTGCGCGACGCTGGTGGTGCCGAAGCCTGTTCCGCATGTCGCGGGGGCGACGTCGATGTTCGGAATGCACGAATTCGTGATGCCTTGACGCTCGCTTGGGAGGCGCCTGAGGAACCAGACGACATTCGCGAAGTTGAGTCGTACGCATCCGCGCCTGGAGACCTCAAAATGACCAGCAAACCCGATCCCAAGGATTCCAAGAAGCAACCCGCTCCCCCGCACCCCGGCATGATGGGCGACGGCACAGAGGAACAAAATCTCGGTCAACGCGGCGACCCTGCCGCGCGCATCAAGAAAGATGAAGTGGACACCGCCTTCGCCAAGGCCGGGAAAAAAACCTGACGCGCGCCCGTCCTCAATCGCGCAAGGCAAGTTCGATTACAATATTAATTACAATATTATAAGAACCGGGATTATAAGAGCCGGGCGGGTCACGCCCGGCTTTTATGCGCCATGAGATACCGATAGCAGCGAGTAACGGTGATGCATGAGCAACACCCCGCAAGCCCCTGGCCGGAATTGCCGACCGCAGCATGGCGCGAGACCTATGCAACCCTGCATCGGTGGACCCAGATCGTCGGCAAGATACGCCTGGCGCGCGCACCCTGGCTGAACCATTCCTGGCACGTCGCGCTGTACGTCACCAGCCACGGCCTGACGACCTCGCCGATCCCCGATGGCACGAGCACATTTCAGATCGACTTCGATTTCATCAATCATCATTTGCGGATTTCCACCAGCAACGGCGCAACGCGGCGGCTGGTCCTGGCCGGACACTCGGTTGCGAGTTTCTACGCAGCGGTGATGACAGCGCTCGCCGAGCTCGGCATTCATATCGCAATCGACGACATGCCGAACGAATTGCCGGATCCGGTCCGATTTTCCGACGATGAGCAGCATGCCACTTACGACCCGGACGCGGTGCGGCGCTTTCTGCAAATTCTTGTCAATGCCGACCGCGTATTCAAGCAATTCCGCACCGGCTTCCTGGGCAAGGCGAGCCCGGTACATTTCTTCTGGGGCAGCTTCGATCTCGCCGTCACCCGCTTTTCCGGCCGCCGCGCGCCGCGCCATCCCGGTGGCGTGCCGCATCTATCCGACGCCGTCGCGTGCGAGGCCTATTCCCACGAGGAGAGCAGCGCCGGCTTCTGGCCCGGCTCTGGCGCGATCGACTATCCCGCGTTCTATTCCTACGCCTATCCTGAACCGGCCGGCTTCCGGTCCACCCGGGTACGGCCGGACGCGGCATTCTTCAGTGAGACTTTGGGTGAATTCATCCTGCCCTATGACGCCGTCCGCATGGCGGCCGAGCCGGACCAGATGTTGCTCGAATTCCTGCAAAGCACCTATGAGGCCGCGGCCGACGCCGCCAAATGGGATCGCGATGCGCTGGAATGCCCGCCGGGCAAACCGGGCGTGGTGCGGCCGGAGCGCGCGGCGCATCGCGTCTGGTAACCTTACCAATATGCACCTTTCGCCTTGGCGGGAGAAATGTGGAATACAAAGAACGAAAAATAGACGCTTCTTGGCAGCTCGCTCCGGTACTCACAGGCAAAAAATACGATGCGCAGTCTCCCAGTTCGATGTCGGGAAATTGCCGAAAACGATATCGAGGCGATCGCCGATCTGTTGACCCGGGGCTTTCCTGGCCGAACGCGCGACTATTGGATGCGCGGCCTCTGCCGACAAGGCGAGCGTCCGGTTCCGGGAGGCTATCCCCGTTACGGCTATCTTCTTGAAAAGGACGATGGACCCGTCGGCGTCCTGCTGCTGCTGTATGCGCGCCGATTTGAGGATGGCGAAGCAACCATCCGTTGCAATGTTTCAAGTTGGTACGTCGACCCTTCCTTCCGGATCTACGCCACGCTGCTCACCTCGATGGCGCAAAGGAACAAACAGGTTACGTACACCAATATCTCGCCCGCCGCGCCGACCTGGCCAATCATAGAGGCGCAGGGATACAAGCTCTACTGCAATGGTCAGTTCTTTTCGGTACCAGCCTTGTCCCGAACCGAGCCTGGCATGACGATCGAGACGGTCACTTCCGAGACCCGGTCCATCGAGGGGCTGCCGCAGGCAAATCTCGAATTGCTGGCAAGTCACGCGCAATATGATTGTCTCGCCTTCGTGTGTCACACCAGCGACGGTCCGCTTCCCTTCGTCATGACGCCAAAACGCATCCGCAGCGGAAGATTTCCGCTGCCGGCACTGCAGCTCGTTTATTGCCGCGAGATCGCGGACTACGTGCGCTGCGCCGGCGCGATCGGCGGCTTCCTGATCCGGCGTGGCAAGCCCGTTGTAATTCTCGACGCAAACGCACCGATAACGGGCCTCGCCGGTATCTACACGGAAACGCGTGGCCGCAAATACTTCAAAGGTCCCCATCCGCCGCGACTCACTGACCTCACCGAGACCGAACTTGTCCTGTATGGATCGTGATGATCCTCAGCGACCGCACACCGGCGAGGCAACCCCCGGCGTCCGGCCTGCCGGAGCAATGGCGGCGCGGACCTGCGATCCCGTGCGAACGGCGTTGCCGATCACCAGACCCGCCAGACACGCCATAAATCCAAGTGCCGGCGGTCCGAATAGCGCCTCTTCCTGAAAAAAGCCGTTGAACAATACGCCAAAGAGCCCGAACGCCGCGAAGCCCTGCGTGAGAAGACCGGAAGCCGCATACAAACGCCATGCCTTCACGCCTATCGCGAGATACAGGCCGAGCGGCAGCACGGCGGCGATTCCCATCTGATAAAGCAGCACACCCACCGCGCTTTCGACGGCGCCATCGACCGAACCCGCCTGCTGAGCTGCCGCCCAATTGATCGAGGAAAAATCAGCGGACAGATTTCCGCCGATGCCAAGTCCGCGACCAAGCGGCGCCTGCAGGAAGCCATGCCAGCCGCCCATGAAGCCGATCACGTGATAGTCGCCAATCTGCAAACCGATGTACATTCCGAAGATTGTGTAAGCGATCAAGGCAAGGAAACCCAAGACAAGCGTCACGACAGCGCCGAGCAGTCGGGTCGACAGCCATGAAGCGGCCACGAACAGGATCAGGATGAGCGAACCCTTCACGCCGCAAAGCATAGCCAGAGGCAGCGCCAAGATCGCCAGCAGAGGACGCCCCACCGAGAACAGGAAAAGCACGAAGAAGCCGACGCCGTAGGCATAGCTGACCGCGCTGATATTCGGTCCGAAGATGCGCAACATGTTCGACAGGCCGAGACCTTCGAGCAGCGGCGTATTCAGGAAACTGAAGACGAAACGGTCCTTGAGATCCACAAGGACCTGTCCGGTGGACCGCATCTCCCTTTCCCAAACACCGGAATCGGTCGCCTTGATTTCATCGAAATGCCAATAGGCATAACCGTTAGTGACCGCGAGCCAAAAATCGCGAAAGACCAACTCGATATATCCGCAAGCCACGAACAGGACCGCGATCGTCACCAGAACCGGCGTGACGCGGACGTCGTAGGTAGCGGCCGTCAGCAACGCAAGCTGGAACAGGAAGAGCGGGAGCACGATGTTGCGAAGGTAGATCGCCGCCGCCATTCCATTTTCCAGGAAACCCGCCAGGAAGTAAACAATCACGACGCCGAGCACCAGTGTGCTGCCGATCATGAGACGGTTGACCTCGGGCGAGCGGTCTCTCTGCCGGAAGACGTATAGCGCAAACGTCGCCGACCACATCACGGCGCAGTTCAGGAAATTATAGCCTTTGATGAATTCGAGCTCGGACGGGTTCGCGATATAGGACGACAGGATCGAGACGAAAAGATTCTGGAAAAGCAAAATGAAGATCGCGATCGGTGGCGCATGGGCTGGAAGCGCTGCGATAATCGCGCAGGCAACCAGCGTCTGGGCAACAATCGCCAGAACCGGACTGAGAGCGTGCAACAGGGGAGCGAACGCGATCGATGCCGCGGCGAGACCGATCGTCAAGGCGATTTCCTGTGCCCGCCACGAGACGGGCTCGCGCCGGTTCAAAGCAAACAGATCGGGAATAGCCGGGAGCTGTCGGGCCAGCATTTTTTGCGCCTTGTTCGCAGCCAATCTGCCTGTGATAGCGCACAGTCTGGTAAAGATTCGTTAACTGTAATTGTTAACGCCGCCGGCTATTCGGCCGGCAACGAAACCCGTCGGCCCACCAGCCTTCCCTGCAGCCGCAGGACAGATCCGTCAATACCGGCGAGGCTCTTCGCCGAGTTTCGCAGCATGATGGCCATCCAGACAAAGGAAACGGTGGTCGCCGCCACGGCGCCAAGAACACCGAAGGTCGGGATCAGGACAAAAAATCCGGCGGACCGTAACAGCACGGTGCTACCGATGATCGAAAGATATCGGCCCTCATGCCCGGTCAGCATCAGGATCGAACCCGATGGACCGGCAGCCGCAACCGCAGCCGTTCCCAGGGATAGAACCGCGAGCGCTCCATAATAAGATGTATAGTCCTCGCTGAACGCCCGCAAAATCCAGTGCCCGCCGCCCAGAATCAGGAGCAGGCCGCCTGCAATGATGGCCACTGTGACGCCCGCGACGGAGTCCAGCAGAGCGTTCAGTTGGCTGAATTGGCGGCGGTAATAGAGCCGCAGGAAATGCCGGGTTGAGAACATATAAATCGCGCCGGTCGCCATCGCGAAGGCGTTGGCGATCCGGGTTGTGACGAAGTAGGCGCCAGCGATCGTAGGGGTCGTCAAGAAGCCAATGATCAACACGTCGGCATACTGGTTTGAAGCCTCAAGCCCGTTCGATATCCAGAGTTTCACTGATCGAGAAAACCAGCGCCGCGTATCATAGGTCGTCTGCGAACTCCCGAATTCGGGAAAGCGCGCATGAGCGTCGCGCCACATCGAAACGGCATGGATGAGGATGGCAATGCCCCCCCCTGCGGCCATCAGCAAGAAGACGCCATCGATTTCAGCTCCGCGTTGAAAGAGCAGACAAGAAAGCAGATAGACGATTGCAGGAACGACCAGCAACAGATTGCTGACGCCGTCTCCCATCCCGACACCGATCGCGGTTCGCGTGAGGTGAGACGTTGTCAGCATGATCGATAGGGCGACGAGATAGAAAGTCACGGAAGCTGCCAGAGACTGGTCGTGCGTCGCGGCCAACCACGCGTAAAACGGAGCGGCGACGAGCACGCTGCCGGCAAGACAGGTTACGCCGCTGAAGATCATCGCTCCCTTGAGCAAGCGCTGCTGGCCGGCAGAGGAATATTCGCTCCAGGATCGCATCGATACGATCTGCTGACCAAACGTCGCTATCACGGAGAACAGGCCGGCAGCACTGAACATGATAGAAAACGTTCCGAAGGTGGCCTTGCCGAGGGTACGCGCCGCCAGCGTGATCAAAACAAAATTCAGAATGATGATGACTGCCCTGAGGATAAAAACCCAGGCCATGCCGCGCAGCGCCGGATTGCTGCGAAGTTCTGCCAGGCGTCCGATCACATCGTTGAATTTCACGTTCACTGACCTCGGGCGACTGTTCGACGCCGCAACACAACTTCTCAAACCCGATTCCGCGCCATCTTCGATCAGGGAGCGAGAATATACGCGAAGAGCGCCCGCCTCCCGGCCCTGGATGATGGCGTCAACTTGCCAAGCCGAGGAGCCGGTCGGGATGATCTTTAACCTATTTGGCGGCGCGGTGGGCTAACGAAAGACGAGAACCTCGAATGAGGTTAAGGACCGGTGGGCCCAGCGCGTCCCGCACCGATCGCACCAAGCGTTAATAAGTTTGACGATGCGATCGGCAACGAACCCGTCTGGCTGCGCGCAGTGCGCCGCGCCGTGGCGGTTCTGGTCGAAAGACCGAATGCCGAAATTTTGGGCTGTATGCTGGTGCCGTCGATCAGTTCAAGGCGGCCACAGCGGTTCAGCGTATGCAGTTTTCGCCCCGGCCATAGAGGTCCGGGCCGAAGCAGATGTCGAACCGTCTGCTTGAAGGATGTCGGCGAAAGCTCGACAACTTCAGCCAGACCGAGAGCACATCCGTAACCGTCGGTACAATCCTGGACAGGCCGCCAAAGCTGCCCGTTGAGGGTAACGAAGTTGCCGGCCGGTCGTGCGCCGGCCCGATCGACCATCACCGGATTGCTCGCGCACGGTATCCACGGGCCGAACAGCTGGTTGGCATAGAAGATGGACAGCGTGTCCGAATACCCGCCCGCACCGTCACGGGTAGCGCCAAATAGATAGTAGAGCCCATCGCGACTGACGATGGTCGCATCAGCCAATTCCTGCCCAGAAAGCAGCGTGGTGTGGCGTTCCCATCTGTTCGGAAAATCGATGCATTTGTATAGCGCGACGTCTCGATTGCCGGTACTTTCCGGTATCATCCATAATTCGCCGGCATGCTCTATCAGAAACGGATACGATAGATGCCAGGACTCCTCGAGGATGGGCATCACGGACCCGATCGGTCCCGCCTCGCCAAATTCGATCGTGGAAATGATGCCTTTTCCGACGCGGTGATCGAGATCTTCAAAGAAAGCGAAGGTTCGCCCCTGCCATGTCACCGCAAACGGATCGGCGTAGAAGCGATGCGCCGGGCTGGGGATCGATTTCCACTCGGTACCGGATAAATCTCCGGAACACCATATGCCGGCGTCGTCCGTATACCGCCAGCCGACGCGCCAGTGCGGCGAGTAGCAGCAGAGACGATAGATTCGCCTCACGATAGCGTCGGCGAGCCCGCGAAGGACATAGGAGGCCGGCGATCTCGCATGGAGGTGATCGAACCCGTTCAATCTTCGAGGCGTGGGTCGTGGCTTTCCCGACAGAACGGCACTGAGCAAGGTCGCGGTCCGCGCCATGACGGTTTCGAGAGAGCCGCTCAACCCATCGGCGACTTCGGCGGAGGGCAGACCGGCATCCAGAATCTCGCCGCTGATCTCGTCCCGTATTTCGATAAAGGGCAGATCGCCCGAAAGGATCGCCACTAGCGCAGCGTTTTCGCCTGCCGCGCCGTTGTACAGCGGACGCAGGTAACGACGCGGGGTGCGCCCCGCCTCCGGTTCAAGATCAGTAAAATCGACCACCATGTCGGGACGGCAGTCTGTCCGCTTCGGACAGCCGCAGGCATCCCTGCTGACGGCGTCCGATCCGCCCGCCCTGCCGTTACGGAGCAGCATTCGTTCGAGTTCGAACAGCGCCTCCAGGCCGGCAGGTCGAGGCGCTTTCGTCCTTACCCAGGTGACTTGAATATCGGTTTGCCCGTCATCAAGCAGATTCACGAGACGAGCCATCCAGGCTCGCGGTTGCGCCTCATCAAATCGAAGTTCGACCATCATGACAGGCTGCCCGCAGGTTCAGAAAACGAGCGCCCACAAGCGTTTTGAAGGATTCGAACGTAGTCATCCACCATGGCATCGACGGAATAGCGCAACTTCAGCCCCTTCGCGTTCTTGCGCAGCGTTTCGTTGAGCACACTGTCCTCGAGCACGTTGGAAATTGCTGTCGCCAGCATCGTCGTATCGGACGCATTCACAAAAACGGCGGCAGGCTCGCCCTGATAGGACAGCACTTCACGCAAAACAGGGAGGGCGTTGGCCACCACCGGAACTCCCGCATGGGCCGCTTCCACCGCGGCCAGACCAAACGTCTCTGCCCGCGACGGAAAAACGAATACATCGAGACACGCCAGAAAAATTCCGATGCTATCCGGAGCGATCTCGCCGATGAAGTGCACCCTGTCGGAAACGCCGAGTTCAGTCGCCAATTGGCTCAGCCGGACCTCGTCGGCCCCCTGCCCGGCAAGCGCCAGATTCCAGCATGGCCGATCAGCCAATATCCGTATGGCCACATCCAGTTGCTTGAGCGGATGCAACCGCGCGACCGAACCGAGCACAATGCCGTTGCCTGGCAAACCAAAGCGCTGACGCGCCGCCGCCTTGGTGATGTCCGTCGATTTCTGATCAAAGCCATGCGCGACATGCTTCAGCCGCTTTCGGTATCCGCCCGGATAACGCGAATATTCGCGAAGCATTTCGAGCGAATTGACCGTGATACACTTGAACAGGCCGAGGCTCCCCATAACCAGATCGACCGTGCGCACCAGGGGGTTCATGGTCAGACGCGCCGAGACCTGATTGGCGATCACAGGCGCAGGACTTACCAGTCTGGCGACCGCCCCTCCGATGGTGTTGCCATAGTGCTGGAATGTCAGAACGGCGTCCGGCCGCTTCTGCCGGATGCTTCGCGCGAGCGCCCAGAGAAAGCGCAAGAACGCGAACGGCGTGCCGGGACGGCTGGTCGCGCAATAGGTGGTGTTGGGTGGGGGGTCGAAGGAGGATGATTGAAGAAAGAAGAAAAGGTTATGAACGTCAAAACCTCGCTCCGCCAGTCCGAGGCCGACCAGCCGCGAAATCTCCTGGGCGCCGGCGTTCTCTGCCTGGGTCTGGATTACAAGAATGCGAGGTTCCCGCTTCATATAGCCAGCTTCGCCATTCGTCGAGCTTCGTTTCAACTGTAAGATTCCGTTCGCCGCACTCGCCGCCGAGACGGACGATTCCGGCTGTGGGCTCCCGCCCCCTTTTATACGGCGAGGCGGAGAATTCATCGGTTACTGCGTGATGCGGTTAATGTGACGCCACAACCTACTTCGTATTATCCTGAGCTGTCGCGCTGCGGCAGACCCTACGGACGCGCGCCCGCTCGTTAACCGGTCTTTAATCAGGCGTCGGGGCGAGGTAACCGTCGATTAACCGTAGATATTTACTTTGTAGATCGCCAAAGGACCCGGAAAGCCTGCCGGGCTCGGTTGAGTTGGAGCGTATCATGTCATTGACCCAGGCGTATCCGGACTCAGCCGGCCGGAAAACCCGGTCTGTGGCGCAGTCGTGGGAAGCTCCCGTCAATCCAGCGCTTGAGCAGGCCGACCGCGAACCGACCGGCGGCGTCCTGACGTTGCCCGGCCTTGTCGCGTTCCTGCGCCGCAATGGCAAAAAAATCGGATCACTTACGCTGATCCTTTTCACCGCCGGCATTGCCGTTCTTTCAATTTTCCCCGCTCATTATGCAGCGACGGCGCTCGTCTTTGTCGATCCAAGGGAACAGCATGTGACGGCGGACCCGGATGTGTTGCCCGGAATCGGCCAGGACGCGGCGGCCCTGCAAAGCCTGATCGAAATCGCAAGGTCCGACGGATTTCTGAGACCATTGATCGAGAAGCTCAAGGTTGCGGAGGATGACGATATCGCAGGTGGGGAAACGAACCCCTCGAAGTTGCTTGATAAGTTTCGGGCTCGTCTCGATATCTCCCGCCGGGGCTTGACCTACGTCGTCGCGATGACGTTCACGTCGAAGAGTCCGCAGCAGGCGGCCTATTATGCCAACGCCGTCGCCGATGCTTTCGTCGCAAACCAGACCCAGACTCGAACCGGAGCGATTGAAGATGCTGCTGGCTTTTTGAACAGCCGCCTCAAGACTCTCAATGACCAGGTGCGGGGTGCCGACGATGCCGTCGCAGCCTTCAAGGCAGAACACAAGATCATCAATGCGGGAAAAGAGAGCACGACGCACCAACTTCGCGTGACGGAACTTAGTCAGCAGGTATCTGCGGCTCGCCTGCTGACGGAGGAGGCCAAGAACCGCTACGAGCAGGCCCAGCGTAATTTGAAGGCCAATATCGAAGGGCCAGCCGGTTCACGCCAGGACCTCCTGAGCATATTGCGTGCGCAGCGCTCGCAGCTGAACGACCAAATCGCGCAGAAGCGCGCCGTGTTCGGCGATCGTCATCCGGACCTGCTCATTACATACAACCAGCTCAACGAGCTGGATAGACAGATCGAGGTCGAGCGCAAGCGCAATGTCGAGAGCGCAAATTCGGACTACGAGACCCTGCGGAATCAGCAAAAGTCGTTGGAGCTGCAATTGGCCTCGCTTGAGGGCGAAATGCTCGCCGACGTCCAGGCCTCGGTCAGGCTGCAGGAGCTTCAGCGCAATGCCGACGCGAGCCACAATATTTACGAGCAATTCCTGTCGCGCTTCAAGGCTACCAACGAACAGCGCCTGCTTCAGACATCGCAGGCCCGGATCGTATCCGTCGCGACCGCTCCGACGCGTCCGACACGCCCTTCCCTCGTGATCATTCTCGTCGCGCTGGCGCTCGGCGCGCTGCTTTCGTCAGCCGCTATTGTCACGATGATCGACGCGGTGCAAGGCAGCCCCGATGTGATACAGCGATCCGCAGGCGCAGGCGCAGTGCGGGCAAAAGCCGAAGCGGCCGTGAATGTGCCGGTGTGGGGTCGCATACCCAACCTGGCAGTCTCGCTCGCTGACAAGCTGGGCTGGAACAGGATGGCGACGAAAAACGCGGAAGCCGATCTGCGCAGCCATTTGCAGCAGCTTTTGGGGACAATAGCTGTCATGCCGGGACAGCGCGGGAAGGTCGTGCTGGTGACATCCGGCAAGCCGGGCGTCGGCAGGAGTTCGGTTGCGCGATCCCTCAATGCCGCCGCCATCGAGCGCGGGATGCTAAGCGTCCTGATCCAGGTTGCACCCGACCAGACCGCCGCGCAGCAAAGATCGCTGCCGACGGAAGACGCATCAAAGCTCGGCGTTCTGAGGACGAGCGCCCATTCGCTCAACCTGCTTTTCGGCAACGGATCAAACCTCCAAACCCCAGCAGCCCCGGACGACGTGTGTTCGGAATTCAATTTGATCATCATCGACGGGCCTGCACTGGGGCACCAGGGCGTAGCGGCAATTGCTGCGCACGCCGATTTCATCGTCCTTGTGGTCGCAGATGACGGAGCGATGACAGAGGTCGTCCGCACGGCGAAGGCTGCATTGTCTGAATCGCGCAAGACCAGGCTTGGAGTCGTCATCAACAAGATCGAACCGCGGCCCGCCAATCAGGCTGACCAGACTGACCGGGTTCTGCCTCCTCAGAGAAGCGCAAGCTTCGCATAGCGCAACACCGGCGAGCAACGATCCTGCGATCGAACCCGAGATGGCGATGTCAAATGACGGGCCAAGAACAAGCCGGCGATATGGCAGAAGGCGCGCTTTGGCGATTCTCGGCGCGATTTCAATTGCGGGATCGCACCCCGCCGTCGCCTGCGATGACCTGACTGGTTCCGTGCCGAGCGGAACGATCGAGGCCGTGTCGCACGGCTTCAATCTCTCCGGCTGGCTGGAGGGACCTGGATCCGCCCCCCCAGATCCCGCCGTGCTCCGCTCGCTTCGCAAAGCCGGCATGACACACATCCGGCTTCCCGTGTCGGCGGAACTGTTGATGAAGCGATTTGCTTCGGACGACGAGATCAAAGCCAAACTTCGCGCCATCGATCAGGCGCTGACCGTGCTGCTGTCGATTGGCTATCGCGTTTCCGTTGACCTGCATCCAGGCGGGAGATTTTCCGAATTGCACCGTAATAACCCTGAAGCCTCGATGAGGTCACTGCAGGAAGCGTGGGCTCTTCTGGCGCCGATCATAGGCAAGCACTCGCCGGAGTTGGTCTTCGCCGAACTGCTGAACGAGCCGGATATCGAGCCGGCGCGATGGCAGATCGAAGCCGAACAGCTCGCGAAGTTTGTGCGAGAGCGTCTTCCCCGAACAACCCTGATTGTGGGTCCGACCAATTGGCAGCGTGCGGATTCATTGTCCGATTTTCGTCCCTTGGGCGACTCCAATGTCATTTATGCGATCCATTTTTATGATCCGATGGTTTTCACCCATCAGGGGTATTGGGACCCGTCGGACCCGTTGAGCGACATTCGGGGATTGCCGTTCCCGGTCGTGGCTGACGATCCCGCCGTCAGGAATATCAGGCAAGAATTGATCGCCGGCGGCAAGCTGCGCGCATTGGAAATGCTGGATGGAGCCACGGCTCGAGCGGAGCTCGGCGACATTTTCAGTAGTCAGCTAGAGCCAGCTGTCGTTTGGCAAAAAAGGTTCTCGCGCCCGCTGATCATTAACGAATTTGGCGTGCTGAAGGGTGGCGCGCCGGAGGCAAGCCGGGTTGGCTGGCTTCGCTCCGTCGTCAGATTTGCCGAGGCGCATTGCTGGGGCTGGGCCCACTGGGAGTATGGCCAAGGGTTTGGACTCCTTAACCAAAAAACTGGCGAGCCGGACGCCAATGTCATGCGCGCGTTGCTTCAGCGCCACTAATCGTTGCCCTGGAGTCGCCCGACGCATTAACCAAAAATGAATCAATTGTTAATGACCCGGTGCGTTTGGGGTTGTTCCTCCACGACTTAGCTGCGTTTGATGAGTTCCCAATCCGCAGTGCCGTACGTAACCAGACAATGAACGTGAGCGACAAACAATATGCTTGAGCGCCGAGCAAATCCGGTAGGCAGGACCGCTACCGCCGGCGTACCCAGAATCTCGCTGGGCGGCCTGCGGCTCGCCGTGCTCGACCTCGAACAGACCGCCAATTTCATGATCGACATGGTGTTTCCCAAACGCCGGGTCGGTCGTCCGCTTTATCTGACTTCCGCCAATGGCGAAGTGCTGGCGCGCTGTTCGACCGAGCCAATGACGGACCGGTTGTTTCGCGCCGCCGATCTCATCAACGCTGACGGCCAGCCGCTCGTCACGGTGTCGCGGTTGAATTCGTCGACGCCGCTGCCGGAACGGGTCGCAACCACCGACCTGTTTCACGTCGTGGCGCGCAAGGCGGAGGAGGCGGGGCTTACATTCTATATGTTCGGCGCCGACGAAGACGAAAATGCCGCCGCCGTCGCCAACGTCCGTCGAATGTTTCCCGGCCTGCGGATCGTCGGGCATTGCCACGGCTATCTCAGAGGAGACGCATTGCGGGCCAAGGTCGACGAAATCAACAGGCTGGCGCCGGACTATCTGTGGGTCGCGCTCGGCGTTCCCTACGAGCAGGCGTTTGTCGCGGAGTTCAACCCCCGCCTGTGCAATGTCGGCGTCATTAAAACCTCTGGCGGATTGTTCAACTTCCTGTCCGGCAGCCGGCCCCGCGCACCGCAATGGATGCAGGACGTGGGCCTCGAATGGGCCTGGCGAATCTGGCTCGAGCCGCGCCGGCTGTTCTGGCGCTACCTCACCACCAACCCGCGCGCACTCTATCTGCTGTTCAACAAAAGCCAGCCCTCAAGAACCGATCGGGCGCCGCCGCGCTAGAAGCGCCTGCAGCCGATAGCAGCGCAAAACCTCCTCACGTCATGAAGCCCCACGTCTTGCCGCATCGACGGCGAGGTCAAGCGCCGCCTTCGCGCTGTCATTTCCCGGGGCGATGGCCAGCGCACCACGCATGCGCGCCCGCCTCTTGCACCGCCGGAGCGAGACCGGCTAGCATCAAAACGAGGGAATGAAACACGCGGCAGTAGCCGCGGAATTCGATGGAGGAAACCATGAAAGCCAGCAACCGGTTTTGGCGATGTGTACTGATGCCGATATCGCTCGCCGGCATGTTGAGCATCAGCTCGGCAGCCGAACTCAATCCCGCCGCGGTGGCCTACAAACTGCCGGACCAGATTCCGTGGAGTCCGGTGGATGCCCGCGGGGGGCAAAGCGCCGTCGTTGTCGGCGATCCCAACAAGCCCGGCTTCTATATGGTTTACACCAAATGGACCAAGGGCAATCATTTCAGCCGGCCCCACTTCCATCCCAACGACCGTTACATCGTCGTGCTGCAGGGCACCTGGTGGGTGGGCACGGGGCCGAAGTTCGATCCCGCCAACACCACCCCGATGCCCGCCGGAAGTTTTGTCACGCATTTCGGCAAACAGGTGCATTGGGACGGCGCCAAGGACGAGGATGCCGTTCTGCTGATCATGGGCGAAGGCCCGGCGACCGCGACCGCAGCGGAAGAGAAGTAACCGCAAGGCCACAGCTTTGTTCCCGCAAACCAAAAAGCGGCGAGACCGATCGAAGGACTGATCATCGGCGGTTTGAAGGATTCGCCGTTTGGAGGATTCAATGCATCAGGCAGCGAATGTGCAATTCGAGCGCGCCGTGCGCGAATTCGTCCGTTGGCGCGCCGTCCCAGAGCAGGCCAGATCGCCGGCCCCGGCGTGGTGGTGGGGCACGGCTTTCGAGCTGCGCGACGTGCCGTGGCCGATGCCTGACGCATGGTGCGCCAGCCTGGAATTGCCCAATCGCGCGACATACGCCGATGGGGCCGTGGTTTTTCTCAAATGCCTCGCCGACCAGACGTTGCTGCCGTGGCCCGGCGGCTTTCCGGGCCACGTGGCGCATCCGGAACAGTCAGCTTAAACCGCGCCGCGGCGAAACAATGAAGGAATCATGCGTGCGCTGGCTTAAGTTTACCGCAAGCGATCAGTCATCCTGGGGCCTCGTCGAAGGCAATCGCGTGATCGCGATCAGCGGCGATCCCTTCGGCGAATGGCAACGCACGCCGCAAACATATTCGTTGGCGGATATAAAGATCGAGCTGCCGCTGGTGCCGCGCACGTTCTATTGCGTCGGACTGAATTATCTCAGGCATCTCAAGGAAGCCGCCGACAAACGGGGCGAGGTGCCCAACGTTCCCGACCGGCCCGAGATCGGCTACCGCGCGCAGAACGCGCTGATCGCGCATGATGAGAACGTCGTCATTCCCGCAACGGCCACCGAAAAGATCCACTACGAGGGTGAGTTGGTGGTCGTCATCGGCAAGAAGGCAAAACACCTCAGCGAGCGCGATGCGATGTCCTGCGTGTTCGGCTACACCATCGGCAACGATGTCAGCGAACGCAGCTGGCAGAAGGCCGACCGCGGGCTGTGGCGGGCCAAGAACACCGACACCTTCAAGCCGATGGGGCCGTGGATCGAGACCTCGGTCGATCTCGACAAGATGGAAACCATCGTCCGGGTCAACGGCCAGGAGAGCAACCGATTCCGCACCAACGACATGATCTTCGGCATCGAGGCGTTCATCGTCGAAATGACGAAATATTTCACATTGTGGCCGGGTGACGTGATCTGGATGGGAACCGACGGCGCCTCGCCGGACCTCAAAGCGGGCGATGTGGTCGAGATCGAGATCACCGGGATAGGCAGCTTGCGCAACAGATTTGTTGCGGAGACGGCGCCGGGCAGCCAGGCATGAGCCGCCATGTGCCGGGGCGCAACTCGTCGGCGGAATTCGCGCAGATTCTGGCATCCGATGTTGCGCGGTGGACCGAAGTGGCAAGAGCCGGCAATATCAGGATGGAGCAGTAGCGCTGCGCGGCGACACCAGACCGACGATAACCGTCGCGACCGCGGCAACGGCAACATTGAGGATCAGCGCGCCGAGCCCGACATAAAACGCATAACTGGTGCCGCCGAGGTCGATGGTTGCGAGCGGCTTCAACCCGTTGCTCCACGCCGTCCACGATCCCCACAGAATTCCCGCGGCCCAGCCGAGCAGCAGAGCCTCGGCGCGGAACCAGCGCGTGAACAATCCGAATACCAGGGCCGGAAAGGTCTGCAGAATCCACAAGCCGCCGAGCAACTGCAGATCGAGCGCAAACTGCGTCGGCAGGAAGATCGTGAAGGCCAGCGCCCCCACCTTGACGACGAGGGAGGCGATCTTGGCGACCGAGGCCTCGCCGGCGTGGCTGATGCCGGGGTCGATGTAGGATTTCCAGACGTTGCGGGTGAACAAATTGGCCGCCCCGATGCTCATCACCGCGGCCGGCACCAGCGCCCCGATCGCGATCGCCGAAAACGCAAAGCCGGCAAACCAGGACGGGAACAGGACCTTGAACAGGACCGGCACCACATCGTTATTCGACGTCACCTTGATGTTGGCCGCATAGGCCATGTAACCGAGCAGGGCGATCAGCCCGAGCAGCAGCGTGTAGGCCGGCAGCAGGATCGCATTCTTGCGAATGGTATCGGCCGACTTTGAGGCGAAGATTCCGGTCAGGGTGTGCGGATACATGAACGCGGCGAACGCCGAGCCGAGCGCAAGCGTCGCATAGGGCAGCATCTGCGACGGCTTCAGGATCAGGCCTGTAGCGCCGCCTTTCGCCGCGAAGGCATCGTTGGCGGCGGCGAACACTGCGCCATATCCGCCGAGCTTCGCCGGCACCACCACCACGGCCACCAGCACCACGATATAGATCATGATGTCCTTGACGAAGGCGATCAAGGCGGGTGCGCGCAGACCGGAGCTATACGTATACAAGGCGAGGATGATGAAGGCGGCGACGATCGGCAACTCGCCGGTCAAGCCGATCGCCTTGATCACCACACCCATCCCGATCAGTTGCAGGGCGATATAGGGCATGGTTGCGACCATTCCGGTGATCGCAACGGCAAGTTCGAGGCCGCGTGAGTTATAGGTGCCATGGACCACATCGGCCGCGGTCACGTGGCCTTTGGCGTGCGCCACCTTCCAGAGCAGGGGCATCACCGCGAACACGAAGGGATAGACGATGATGGTATAGGGCAGCGCGAAGAAGCCGTAGGCGCCGACCGCGTAGACCAGGGCCGGCACCGCGATCACGGTGTAGGCGGTATAGAAATCGCCGCCGACCAGAAACCAGGTGATCCAGGTACCAAACTGTCGCCCACCCAATCCCCATTCGTCGAGATGGGCGCTGACCGGGCCGGCTTTCCAGCGCGCGGCGAAGAACCCCATCACGGTGACAAGGGCGAAGAAGAACACGAAGACCGCGAGCGCTACCCAGTCGATCTGGTCGGACATGATTATGATTATGCCTTGTTGGGAACTGGCCGTACCGGGATTTAGCGAGTTTCGTCAGGCGTGCGCCGGCGGTACACCAGCCAGATCAGCAGCGAGGTGATCGGCACCCATGCCAGCTGGTACCAATAGAAGAACGGAAAGCCGAACAGCGCCGGTTCCAGAAAATTATAGAACGGAACCCACAGCAGGCCGATGAACGGCAATAGCAACACGACCCACATGAGTAGACTCCACGGACGGCTTGGGAACGACGTCTTGGGTCGGCTATCTACGATCGGATCGCTGTTTCGTCCAGCAGTTTTGTGCTGCCGCACTGCAGCACCTCAGATGCGTCGATGGCGCCGCAGCGATCCCGCCGCGGCGCCATCGAGCCTCGCGCCAACGAATCTCCGCGCCAGGCAGCGCCGGCGCAGCGAACGCGCTTATTTTACGATGTCGGCGCCGACCTTGCAGATGGCCGCGTCCTGATCGCCGGTGCCACCGCTGCAACCAACCGCACCGATGAGCTTGCCGTTTTCGACCAACGGAAATCCGCCGGGGCTTGCCGTCAGGGTGGGATCTAGCGTGCCCGGATAGGAGTGACCGGTTTCATAGGCATTGTAAAACAGACGAGTTTCGCGGCGGAAGCGCGCCGCGGTGCGGGCCTTGCCGATCGAGATCGAACCGGAGGCGATTTGCGCGCCTTCCATTCGCTCGAACATCACGGGCTCACCGTTGGTATCGACGACGGCAATGTTCATCTTCCAATTTCGCTTTTTGGCTTCGGCCTCGGCCGCGGCCATCACCTGCTTGGCTTGCTCAAGCCCGATCGACATGCCGTAGGGAATATCGAACGGCATCTTGTCAGGCGTGCCACCGGCCGACGGGGGCGCCGGTGGCGTAGTAGCCGGCGCCGGGGCTTGTGCCAGGGCCTGCGAGCTGATCGCCGCAATGGCGCAGGCCGCCAGTGTCATCGAAATAACCGAACGCATATTATTCTCCCAGTTGAAGTTTGTTTTCATGGTAGTGCCGTTTGAAGTCGACGCCGCATCACATCGGCGGCGTCAACCCGTCCTTGCCGTAGGTGACGCGCGGGGTTTGCACCGTGCCGTCAGCCTGCTTCTTCCCGGCACCGACGAAAATCTTGGTGCCGGGCTTGAGATCGTTCTTGTCGCCCGTGACGTAGGTGACAACCGCGGTCTCCGGGGTGACCAAAACCTTCTTCTCACCATCCTTGTATTTGACGGTCAGCACCGGTCCATCGACGCCTGCGACGGTCTGCTCGACATTGGCATTGGTCATTTTGGTGTTGGGCTTGAGATCCCAATCGTAATGGCCTTCGCCGGTGCCGCGCATCGATTCCGGGAAGATATGGACCTCGATGGCCTTCTGGCTGCCGTCGGGCTGCGTCATTCCGGTCGCGCCGACGAACATGCCCGGCTTGATGTCGGCCATCGTTGACTTCACGATCGCCACATACAGGCCGGGATCGCTAATCGTCAGCTTCAGCTCCGCGCCGTCGCGATTCTTGACGACGTAAACCGCGCCGTCGACCTTTTCGATCGTGCCGCGGATGCGGACGGTTTCCTGCGCCGATGCGGGCATGGCGATGCAGATCAAGGCGAAACTCGCAGCAGCGAGCATGCGCTGGAGCGTGCTGGACATTGTAATCCTCCATGGGTCTGGATTGCCGGCTGGCGTGACTAGTTACCGGATTAATTGCGGGGGCGAAAGCCGTCCTGCCAAGTGCCCGAAAGACGTCTTCCCTGCAACCCCAGTTGCCCGCGAATATTCCTGATTGAGATGGCGGCAAACTTCCGCCGCCGCACTGCAACACGTCATCCTCGCGTCATCCTATTCGACCTTGATCCCGGCGTCATGGATCACGCGTCGCCAGCGCTCCTCCTCGCCGCGGACATATCGGTCAAGCTCTTCCGGGGGGCGCGTGACCATGACCAGGCCCTCATTCGCGCCCAGCCGCTTGAAAGCCTCGGATTGGACCGCCAAGGCTGCCGATTTATTGAGACGGTCGACGATATCGGCCGGGGTCCCGGCCGGCGCGAACAGGCCATACCAGCTCTCGGCGGCATAGCCGGGGACGCCGGCTTCCGACACCGTCGGCAATTGCGGAAATGCCGGCGAACGTTCTGCCGAAGTCACCGCAATGGCGCGCAGCTGGCCGCTTTCGACCAGCGAAGCCGCGCTCGCAACCGTCGTGAACATCAGCTGGATCTGGCCGCCGATCAGGTCGGTGATCGCGGGCGCGGCACCCTTGTAGGGCACCGCCGTCAGATTGACCCTGGCCATGTCCTTGAACAGCTCGCCCGCGAGATGGGCCGAGGTGCCAACGCCGAACGTCCCATAAGACAATTTTTCGGGATTGGCTTTCGCCGCGGCGATCAGGTCCGCGACCGATTGAAACGGCGATTTGGGATTGACCACCACCATATTGAAGGAGCGTGCGATCAGGGCGACGGCGGCGAAATCCTTGTGCGGATCATAGGGCAAGTTCGCGCTGAGGCTGGAATTGACCGCGTGCGAGAAAGTCCCCATCAGCAGCGTGTAGCCGTCCGGTGCGCTGGCGGCGACGGCCTGGGTGCCGATGATGGTCCCTGCCCCGGGCTTGTTCTCGATGACGACCGAGATACCCAAATCCTTCGCTATCTCCTGCGCGAGGGTGCGCGCGACCACGTCGGTGCCCCCGCCCGGCGCAAAGGGGACCACGATCCGGACGGGCCTTTCCGGGTACAAAGCCATGGCATCGCCGGTCGAAAACGCCGCAACCAACAGCCCGGCAAGCGCAACCAGCAAAGACGGTGTTTTCGCATGGCGTTCAGAAGGCATGGGCATCCACTGACAATCGGCGTTGCGAATGACTGTAGCAGATTTTGCTTCGCGCACGGTGCCATGCGCTGGGCGATTGCGGGTAGGATGCGCAATGCGTGCGCCAATATGGACGCCGGGACCTGCGATGGACTAGCATCGAACGAACCAACAAAACGAACGTTTCGGGAGGATATCATGAGGCACTGGCTGACCGTATTGCTGTTGTTGATCGGGCCACCCGCGCTCGCGCAGCAGGCCGTGCCGGAAATCGCCTTCGACTCCGTTCCCAATCCGCTCCGCCTGCCGCCAAATATGTACTTCGGCGAAGTCTCGGGCGTCTCGCTTAACTCCAAGGGGCATGTTTTCGTATTATCGCGCGGCAACACCACGGGGCCGGCTTTTGGCGCCGCAGCGGCGCAGCTCTTCGAATTCGATGCGAAGGGCCAGTTCGTCCGCGAAATCGGCAAGAACCTCTATGCCTGGTCGTTCAGCCACACCGTCAAGGTCGACCCCGCCGACAATATCTGGGTCACCGACAAAGGCTCCGACATGGTGATCAAGTTCAATCCCGAGGGCCGCGTTGTCATGGTGTTCGGCCGCAAGCAGGAGGCGTCCGATGAAGATACCGCGCCGCTGAAACATCCGAAGCCGCCACTGCCCGCCGAGCCCGGCCGGTTTCGCCAGGTCACCGACGTGGCGTGGGACAAGGCCGGCAACACCTTCATCAGCGACGGCTATATCAACTCGCGCGTCGCCAAGGTCGACAAGGACGGCAACTGGCTGAAATCATGGGGCGAGCGCGGCAAGGAGCCCGGTCAATTCAATACCCCGCATTCGATCGCGACCGACGCCAACGACAATGTCTATGTCGCCGATCGCGGCAACCGCCGCATCCAGGTGTTCGACAAGGACGGAAAATTCCTGCGCCAGTTCACCATCGACGTGCCGGTGCCGCCGGATGCAAAACCGGCAATCGGCAAGATCCCGGACGAGGCGACGATCGCCAATGGCACCTTTGCGCCGGGATCGCCGTGGTCACTGTGCATTACGCCGCCGCCGCATCAGGTGCTCTACAGCTCGGACTCATGGCCCGGCCGCATTTACAAGCTCAGCCTTGAGGGCAAGGTGCTCGGCATGCTCGGTCAATCCGGCAAGCAGTTGAAACAGTTCGGCTGGATCCACGCGATGGCGTGTCCGTCCGAGAACGTGATCTACGTGGCGGAATTGCTGAACTGGCGGGTGCAGAAGCTGATCCTGAAGCCGTAAGATCACACCGCGGTGGCGCGCGCGAAATCGATATAGATCTCGCGCAGGCGCGCGGCCATCGGTCCCGGCTTGCCGTTGGCGACGCTCTTGCCGTCGATGGTCACTACCGGCTGGACGAATGAGGACGCGCTGGTGATGAAGGCTTCCTTCGCCGCCAGCGCCTCTTCCACCGTGAACGGCCGTTCCTCGACCCGCAGCTGGCGCTCTTCGGCCAGTGCGACCACCGCCTTGCGCGTGCAACCCGGCAAGATCGCCGATGAGTTCTGCCGCGTTACCAGCACGTCGTCCTGGGTCAGGATGAAGGCCGACGACGATCCGCCTTCGGTCACCTTGCCGTCCTCGATCATCCAGGCTTCGCCGGCGCCGGCTTCCGCGGCGGCCTGCTTGGCCAGAACCTGCGCCAGGAGAGCCACGCTCTTGATGTCGCGCCGGGTCCAGCGGATATCGGGCACCGTGATCACGCCGATGCCGGTCTTGGCCGACGCCGCGTTGACGATGTCCTTCACCGAAGTGAACATGACAAGGGTCGGCTTGACGCCCTTCGGGAAAGCAAAGTCTCGCCCGACATCGGCGCCGCGCGTAACCTCCATGTAGACCAGGCCGCTCATGAGCTGATTGCGCGCGATCAGCTCGCGCTGGATTTCCACGATGCGCGCCAGAGTTTCCGGCAACGCAAGCGCGATCTCGCCCACCGAGCGCTCCAGCCGCGCCAGATGCGAGGCGTTGTCGACCAGCTTCCCATCGAGGACGGCGGAAACCTCGTAGATGCCGTCGGCAAACAGAAAGCCACGGTCCAAAATCGAGACCTTGGCCTCTGTGAGCGGCACGAACGCACCATTGACGTAAGCGATCTGGTCCAAAACGAATTCTCCCATGGGGCAGCGAGGCGACAATGCCGGATCATATACGCAAAATATCGCTGCCGATAAACCCTCGCGCCGTCATTGCGGGTCTGCGCCGACGGGCGCATCCCGCAATGGCAAATCCTAATGTGACAGAATCTTCGACAAAAATTTCTGCGCGCGGTCGCTGCGGGGTTTTCCGAAAAAATCGGCCTTGAGCGCATCTTCGACGATTTCGCCCTGGTCCATGAAGATGACCCGATGCGCGACCTTGCTGGCAAAACCCATCTCGTGGGTGACGACCATCATGGTCATGCCCTCACGCGCAAGGTCGACCATCACGTCAAGCACCTCGCTGATCATCTCGGGATCGAGCGCCGAAGTGGGCTCGTCGAACAGCATGGCGATCGGATCCATCGCCAGCGCACGGGCGATCGCGACGCGCTGCTGCTGTCCACCGGACAATTCGGCCGGGTATTTTTTCGCCTGGTCCTTGAGGCCGACACGGTCGAGCAGTTTTGCGGCCTTTACGACCGCTTCGGGATGCGAGCGTCCCAAGACCTTTTCCTGCGCAAGGCAGAGATTCTCGATGATCCGCAAATGCGGAAAGAGTTCGAAATGCTGAAACACCATGCCGACGCGGGCACGCAGTTTCGGCAAATCGGTCCGGGGATCGTTGACCCTGATGCCGTCAAGGACGATTTCGCCGCTCTGGAACGGCTCCAGCGCGTTGACGCACTTTATCAATGTCGATTTGCCCGAGCCGGACGGGCCGCACACCACCACCACCTCGCCCTTGGCGACGCTGGTGGTGCAATCCTTCAATGCCTGAAAGTTCGGCCCGTACCATTTGTCGACGTGGCTGATCTCGATCATCGAATATCCCGCTAGTGGACGAAGGCAATACGCGCCTGAAGGCGCCTGACACCGAATGACGCGACACAGGAGATCGCGAAGTAGACGACCGCCGAGAACAGATACATCTCGACCAGCCGCCCGTCGCGTTGCGCGACCTTGCTGGCGGCGCCGAGGAAATCGGGGATCGACAGTACGTAGACCAGCGAGGTGTCCTGAAACAGCACGATGGTCTGCGTCAGCAACACCGGGAGCATGTTGCGGAACGCCTGCGGCAGCACGACGTAGCGCATGGTCTGGCTGTAGGTCAGGCCGAGCGCCTGGGCCGCGGCGGGTTGCCCCTTCGAGATCGACTGGATGCCCGCACGCATGATTTCGGAAAAATAGGCAGCCTCGAACAGGGTGAAGGTGATGAGCGAGGAGGCGAACGCGCCGACGCGCACCGGCCGCGACGATCCGGTCAACCACTGCCCGATATAGGGCACCAGGAAATAGAACCAGAAAATCACGAGCACCAGCGGCAGCGACCGCATCAGATCGACATAGAGGCCGGCGATGCGCCCGGGCAGCCAGTAGCCGGACAACCGCATCAGCGCAATCAGTGTTCCGAACACGATGCCGCCGAAAGCGGCAAGGCTCGTCAGCGTCAGTGTGAACGTCATGCCATCGAAGAACAGATAGCTGAGCGAGCGGCGGATGACATCGAAGTCGAAATTGGCGAACATGGCGGCGACTCATTTCCCGGTGATGTAGCCGGGGATCGCCAATCCGCGCTCGACGAAGCGCATGGCGATGACGACGACGATATTGACCACGAGATAAAGTATCGTCGCGGCGGTGAAGGCTTCGAATACCTGGAAGGAGAATTCCTGCATCGCGCGCGCTTCCGCCGTCAGCTCGATCAGGCCGATGGTGATGGCCACCGAGGTATTCTTGATGGTGGAGAGGAATTCGGAGGTCAGCGGCGGCAGCATAATGCGCAAGGTCATCGGCAACAGCACGTAGCGATAGGTTTGCGCCGTCGTCAATCCAAGCGCGGTCGCGGCCAGTTGCTGACCGCGCGGCAGCGAATTGATGCCCGCACGCGTCTGTTCAGCCACGCGCGCGGACATGAACAGCCCGATCCCGATCGTCGCCGTATAGAATGGCGAGTTGGGGATCTGCTTCAGCCAAAGCCCCCATGAATTCGGCAGGATTTCCGGCAGGACGAAGAACCACAGAAACAGCTGCACCAATAGCGGCATGTTGCGGAAGAATTCGACATAGGCAAAGCCAATCGAGGACGCGGTCCTCGACGGCAGCGTGCGCATCACACCGATCACCGCGCCGAATATCAGCGCAATGACCCAGGCGCGGATCGCGGTCTCGATCGTCAGCACCAGCCCGGACAACAGCATGTCGAGATAGGTGCCGGTCCCGTTCGGGGCCGGCTCCCAGAAGACGCGCCAGTTCCAATGATAGTTCACAACGGCAGTCCCCACGCCGCTAGAGATCGACCCGGCGCGTCCGCCGCTCTTTCAGGCAATGTCGGGGTCATCATAGAGGCTCACAAGCCTCACATTGTCTTGTAGGAATCGGGATCGGGTGAATCGGAAGGCTTGGCAAACGCCTTCTTCAGCTCCGCACCGATTGGCACATTGAGGTTCAATCCCTTGGGCGGGATTTTCTGCATGAACCATTTGTCGTACAGCCTTTGACCCTCCGGGCTCTGATAGAGCGCCGCGGTGGCATCGTCGGCCACCTTCTTGAAAGCCGGATCGTCCTTGCGCAGCATGATGCCGTAGGGCTCCGGCTTCGAAAACGCGTCCGTCGAGATAACGTAGGCGGCCGGATCCTTCGAGCCAACGGCGAAGCTCGCGAGCAGGATATCGTCCAGCACGGCGGCGACCGCGCGATCGGTCTCTACCATCAGGAAGGATTCGGCATGCTCCTTGGCCGGGATGATGTTGATGCCGAGATTGCGGGCGGCATTGGCTTCGGTGAGTTGCCTGATATTGGTGGTGCCGGAGGTGGAGGCCACCGACTTGCCCCTGAGATCCTCGATCGAGTTGAGCTTGCTGGATTTCTTCGAGACGAAGCGGGTCGCGGTCAGAAAGTGGGTGTTGGTGAAGGCAACCTGCTTCAGGCGGTCGGGATTGTTGGTGGTCGATCCGCATTCCATGTCGATGGTCCCGTTGGCCAGCAATGGAATGCGGGTCGATGAGGTCACCGGATTGAATTCGACCGCGAGCTTGTCGAGATTGAGCTCCTTCTTCACGGCGTCCACGATCTTGAGGCAGATATCAATCGCAAAGCCGATCGGCTTCTGGTTGTCGTCGAGGTAGGAAAAGGGAATCGAGGAGTCGCGGTAGCCGATCGTGACGACTCCGGTCTCCCTGATTTTCTTGAGTGTCCCCGTTAGCCCTTCGGCGTCGGCCTGCGCGGCACAAAAAACAGCAGTGAGCACAAGGCCCATCATACGCAGGCGTTTCATTCGTACTCTCCTCAATTGGATGACTCCGGCAATGCTTGCATGGTTCAGTCCGGAACAAAATGAAACCTTCGGCCGATTTACGACCCGATCCTTATGGGCTCATGCAAGGACCGGGCCGTCACCTGAACCGTCAAGCCCTACATCGCCTTGTAGGAGGCGGGATCAGGAGAATCGGACGGCTTGGCGAATTCATGCTTCAGCTCCGCGCTGATCGGCACGTTGAGATTCAACCCCTTGGGCGGAATCTTCTGCATGAACCATTTCTCGTACACCTTCGCGCCTTCCGGGCTCTGGTAGAGCGCCGCGGTGGCGGCATCGACCACCTTCTTGAAGGCTGTATCGTCCTTGCGCACCATGATCCCGTAGGGCTCGGGCGTGGAGAATGCATCCTTGGAGATGACATAGGCGGCCGGCTCCTTCGACCCGGCCGCAAGGCTTGCCAGCAGGATATCGTCCATCACGAACGCCGCCGCCCGATCGGTCTCGACCATCAGGAATGCCTCGGCGTGATCCTTGGCCGGGATGATGTTGATGCCGAGATTGCGGGCGGCATTGGCCTCGTTGAGCTGCTTGATGTTGGTGGTGCCCGAGGTCGAGACCACCGACTTGCCCTTGAGATCGTCGATCGAGTTGATGTTGCTGGATTTCTTCGAAACAAAGCGGCTTGCGGTCAGAAAATGCGTATTGGTGAACCAGACCTGCTTCTGTCGTTCGGCATTATTGGTGGTCGAACCACATTCGAGGTCGACGGTGCCATTGGCCATCAGCGGGATACGGGTCGCCGAGGTGACCGGATTGAGCTTGACCTCAAGCTTGTCGAGCTTGAGCTCCTTCTTCACGGCATCGACAATCCTGTAGCAAATGTCCATAGCGTAGCCGACCGGCTTCTGGCTATCGTCCAGATAGGAAAACGGAATCGAGGAGTCGCGATAGCCAAGGGTGATGACGCCGGTTTCCTTGATGTTCTTCAAGGTCCCCGTGAGCTCTTCGGCATTCGCCTGGAACCCGCAGAACGCCGCGGCGAGCGCATAGCCAACAATACGCTTGCGTTTCATACATATTCTCCTTGTTTTCCGGATGTGGTTTGCTTGAGAATCTGGCCCAGAACGGGCGCGATGTAGCGGCGAAACTGTTCGGGATTCTCGCTCATCGGAAAATGTCCGAGCTGCTCCATGATGGTGACGCTGGCGCCCTCGATCGCCGCCGCGGTCCGCCGCGTGTCGTCCGGGGTGCAGGAAAAATCATATTCGCCGGTGAGCAGATAAAGCGGGCACGCGCCGGTGTCGATCTTCTCAAGGCGACCGCGCAGATCGCCATCGATCCGGTAGAAGTACAGATCGCCACCGGCGCCGGCGTCAAGTCGATGATCCTGCCGCCGCGGATGGAGGCATGAAACGGCTGATCCATCGGTCCAAGCCGACATTCGCAGTCGAGGGTGCAACCGCGAAGGATCAAGGCAGGGGCTTGATCGAGCAGCGCGGGAATGGCCGCGAACGTCCCCATAACTGCAGCGTCAGTTGCGTTCGAAGGTGGTGTCATGCGCTTCAAGCAGGCACTTCCTGCAATACCAACATTGGCGGCCGAACGGAAAGGCCTCCCGATCGGCCATATCTTATGATCCGAACGCCGTGCCATCGCAAGACGCCTTTGGCGCCGCCGCGCCGGATGCGCCACTCCGTCACGCCCCGTGCGAGGCGGCGGAAGTTGTTCTGATGGTTATCAAGGTGACCAGGCTGACGACGCCGACCAATGTCAGATAGTACCCCGGCGCAAGGTCCCCGATGAAGGCGATGCTGCCAAGCGAGGCCATGATTAACGGCCCCATGCCGCCGAACAACGTCACGCCGATATTGTAGCCAAGGCCAAGTCCGGTCGCTCTTATCGGCGCCGGAAACAATTCCGACATCAGGGCCGCGAGAGGTCCGTAATAGAGCGATTTCAGGGTCGCAAGCCAGAACACGGCAATGACAATGACCGCGGGCGTCGGATTCCTGATAAGGAAAACGAAGGCCGGGTAGATCGAAAACACCAGCAGGAGATTAACCCCGATCATGTGGGTCGTACGCCCGACCCTGTCGGAGATCATGCCGGCAATCGGCGTCAGGAACGTCAGCACGATCCCTGCCGAGAATGTCGCAGCAAATCCGACGAACGGCGGAAGGTTCAGCGTTTTGACCGCATAGGTCGGCATGTAGATGATGAGGTAGTTGACCGCGGTCGATATCGCGAGCGCGCCGATGCTCAAGATCACCCGAAGCTTTTGCCGCAGGAAGACCTCCCTGACCGGGGAGTCCCGTTTTTGGGCAGGGGGCGCGGTCGCATCCTCAAGATGGTTGCGGATGTAGATGCCGACCGGGCCGACGAGGATCCCGAATAGAAACGGAATCCGCCAGCCCCACGACTGCATATCCGCAGGCGACATCCAGCTTGTAAGCCCGACGCCAAATGCCGACGCGAGGAGCGTGCTCAGCCCCTGACTTGCGAATTGCCAGCTTGCGATGAACCCGCGTCGATCCGGCGCATGCTCCACCAGAAAGGCCGTCGAGCTTCCGAATTCGCCGCCGGCCGAAAAGCCCTGCACCAGACGGGCGGCAAGCACCGCGACCGGCGCGAGGATGCCGATGGTTCCGTAGGCCGGCATGAAAGCGATCACGAGCGTGCCGATCGTCATCAGCACGATGGAAATCATCAGGGAAGCCTTGCGGCCGTGACGATCGGCATAGGCGCCGAGAATGACGCCGCCGACCGGGCGAATAAGGTATGACAAGCCAAACGTGCCGAAGGTCAGCAGGATCGAAATCGTCGGATCGTCATTCGGGAAAAATGCCCTGGAAATATACGCGGCGAAATAGCCGTAGACCGTGATGTCGTACCACTCCAGTGCGTTTCCGACAGAGGTCGCGACGATGAGCCTGGTGATATTCTTCTTCTCCGAACCCGCTTGCGACATTCGCGGTAACTCGGCCGACGCCGAAACGGTCATTCCAGGTCCTTCCCAAAGTCCCGTTTTCGTCGCCCGGGCTCGGCGTTACAGGCACCGAATCCTACAAGGCGCGCGGCATTTCACCCAAATCCCAGAACAGACCGGCCATGATGCCCAGCGCCTCTTCGGTGACCGACAGAAGAATATGCTCGTCGGGCGCGTGCTGGGAGCAACCCGGATAGGAATGCGGCACCCACATCGTGGGCAGGCCGAGCGTATCGGAAAACACGTCATTCGGCAGCGAGCCGCCGAAATTCGGCAGAACCGCGGGTGCCTTCCCCGTCGTCTTGCGGATCGACTCCGCCGTCCAGTTGACCCATGGGCTGTCGAAATCGGTTCGCGATGCCGCGAACCTCTGCGTCGCCTGGACCTCGACCATCGGAAAGCCGTGCTCGTGCAAATGCGTCCTGATCACCTCGGCAATATTGTCGACCCTGGTGCCGACGACAAAGCGCAGTTGCAGGATGGCTGAGGCATGTCCGGGAATGGCATTGGCCGGCTTTTCGACATTGCCGGAGGACATCGCCAGCACTTCGAGCGTGTTCCATGCGTAAAGCCGTTCGGGGGCCGACAAGCCTTCCTCACCCCAGTTTTCGGAAAGTGCCGGCTCATCCGGCATCGGCTCGATCTTCACGTCGGCCAGGGCCGACCGAATCTGGTTGGAAAGGCGTGGTGGCTTCAATTGCTCCACCTGCAAACGCCCCTTGCCGTCGACAAGCGTGGCAATCGCGCTGGCGAGGATGGTCGCGGGATTGGCAAGGATACCGCCCCAGTTGCCGGAATGATGCGAGCCTTCGCGCAGCCTCACGTCCAGATGAATCCGTATTCCGCCGCGGCAACCGAGGAACAATGTGGGGCGGTCGGCGGAGAGCCTTGGCCCATCGGATGCAAGAAACAGATCGGCTCTCAACTCATCGCGCAGCTGTTCGCAGACCTGGCGCAAATCCGGTGACCCGATCTCCTCACCGGTTTCAATGATGAATTTGGCATTGAAGCCGAGCCGGCCGCCGCGCGCCTCCCGCACGGCGCGAAGCGCCGACATATTGATGCTGTGTTGGCCCTTGTTGTCGGCGGTGCCCCGGCCGTAGACCCGATTGCCCGATATTGTCGTATGCCACGGATCGAGATTATCGCGCCACTCCCCGACCATGCCGTCGACGACATCGCCGTGTCCGTACATCAGAACGGTGGGGGCCGATCCGCTCTCGCGGTATTCCGCAAGAAGGTAAGGATTCCTTCCGGTCGGAGATTCGATCAGCCTCGTCGAGAAATCGAGTTGCGAAAAGGCAGGCGCGAGGTCCTCGGTGAGATAGGCGCGCAGCGCGTCGCGCTTTTCAGGATTTTGGCTCTCCGTCTGGTAAGCAACCCGGCGGTCGAGTTCTCTGAGGAATTCGCCCGAGCGAAGCAAATCGTGGGCCCTGGCGATGGCGTCGGTTCTGGTCATGTCTTCTCTTTTTTATTCCAGTCAGCGTTCGGATTCTGCCACGTTACCGGGATACGCCGCCGGCCGGAAGGGCAAGGATTTGGCTTTGCTAAGGCCCGCCGGAATGCAACAATTTCTGCCAATAGCCCGGCGTTCAACCGGGTGCCCCCTGGGAGAGCTCCATGAAAACGATCCTTCGCGTATCGGCCGTCTGCATGCTGTTTGCAGGTTCCGCCCTGGCCCTGACCGGCGAGCGCATGGCGGAAATTCCGCTCGAAAAAATGTCAGCGGCCCAGCGCAGCATTGCCGACGCCATCATGTCCGGACCGAGAAAGCGGATGAGCGGTCCGTTCAATGCGTGGCTGCGCAGCCCGGAACTGGCAGATCGACTGCAAAAGGTCGGCGAGTACGTCAGGTTCAACACCTCGCTCGACAAACGCGTGAACGAGATGGCGATCTTGATGACCGCGCAGGCCTGGGGCTCGCAATATGAATGGTACGCGCACGCGCCGCTGGCGCTCAAGGCGGGTCTCGATCCCGCCATCGTCGCGGCCCTTGGGGCGGGTCGAAAGCCCGACAACATGAAGGATGATGAAGCGATCGTCTGGGAATTCACCACCCAGCTGCGGCGCGATCACGGTGTCGACGATGCGACCTACGCGCGGGCGCTGGAAAAATTCGGCGAAGCGGGCATCATGGACCTGGTCGCGGTGAACGGGTATTACGACGTGGTCTCGATGACGCTCAACGTCGCGCGCGTGGCGCCGCCGGCGGATGCCGAATTGCCTTTCAAGCAGGCCGGCCGCTAGTCTTCCGCCTTGTAATGGTCGCGCGACAGCTATGCCGGGCGCGCCCGATATCTGGCTTCTGCCGATCCAGGATAGCCGTGATGTCAACAATCGTGCGCGGTGGCGGCGCAAGCATCGTGGATTGTGCGACGCCAAAGCTTGTCGACGCCAGCCAATAAATCAATCCGGCCGCAAGACCTCTCCCGAAAACCTTGGTTCGCGCTGGTTTAGTCACATCACGCCCTTGACTGGCGGGCAGACAGTAACGGCTTCCGAATTGTGTCCGCAAATTGCTGCGGTCAGGCCCATCGCGCGAATTGCAATCCGCGCGATGGGTATACCCCCGTTACCTGACGGACCCGGCCAGTTGCATCGCGAGCCTGTGGTGTCCCTCGGCTGTGAGATGAATATGGTCAGCTTGTAGCATGCCTGGCTGACGCATAACCGCCTTCATGGTCCCAAGCGCATCGACTACTCTGATGCCGCGACCCGCCAGTTGCCGTTTGATCGCAGCGATATTGGCCCGGGCGCTCTCGATACTGCCACCCGTTCTCACGTCGTTAAACGCGCCGATGCCCAAGATAACAACCCTCGTTCCATCCGGGACCGCGCTTGACAGGCGAGCAAGGACTTCGCCGGTGGTATTACCAGAAACGCCAGCGTTGGTGATATGGGCGCTTGAGCCCTTGGCCCTCAGTATGCTTTCCAGTTGAGCCGGCCATGCTTCCGAGGAGCTAACGCCATAGCCCTCAACGTTGCTGGCCCCCAGTGCCACAATTTGTGCCGAAGCAACGTTAGTCAGCGGAAGAATTGCGGTAGCTAGCGTCGCCGCAAGGATCAAGACGTTCCCAAATTTCATTTTTTGCTCCAAATTTGTTTGCTTAATGCGTTTTTTGGACAACTAATGACGTATCAGTGCTTACGAGCAGCGTCCGTCAGAGCGAAACGCTCGTCCGTGTTGGGACGGTAGGACGAATTTGCACCGATGTCTCCAGCTGTCGCTGAGATGTTCCGAAACGATTGATTGGCAATAGAAATGCCGGAGCAGCCAGGACGCTGGAAAAATTCGGCGAAGCGGGCATCATGGACCTGGTCGCGGTGAACGGGTATTACGACGTGTTCTCGATGACGCTCAACGTCGCACGCTTGGCGCCACCGGCGGATGCCGAATTGCCTTTCAGACAGGCCGGCCGATAATCTTCTGTCATCCCGTGTCGCGCTGCAGCCTTTGCCGCGCGACAAAGCGTTCAGAGTTCCCTTGCCATGAAAAAAGAAATCCGGCTCAACGCCTTCGCCATGAACTGCGTCGCGCATCAATCGCCGGGGCTGTGGACCCACCCGCGCGATCGCACCGCCGACTATAACCGGCTGCCCTATTGGATTGATCTGGCCAGGACGCTGGAGCGCGGACGGTTCGACGGTCTTTTCCTGGCGGACGTGCTCGGCGTCTACGACGTCTTCGGCGGCAGTGCGGACGCGGCGCTGCGCAACGCCGCGCAGACGCCCTGCAACGACCCCTTGCTGGTCATTCCGGCGATGGCCGCGGTCACCGAAAATCTCGGTTTCGGGGTGACCTCCAATCTGTCCTACGAGCCGCCCTATACGTTCGCGCGGCGGATGTCGACGCTCGACCATCTCACCGAGGGGCGGGTCGGCTGGAATGTCGTGACCGGCTATCTCGACAGCGCGGCCAAAGGCGCCGGCAAGGACAAGCAGACCGCGCATGATGATCGTTACGACGTCGCCGACGAATATATGGAAGTGGTCTACAAGCTCTGGGAAGGAAGCTGGGAAAACGACGCGGCGGTGCGCGATCGCGCGCGCGGCATCTTCGCCGACCCTTCGAAGGTGCATCGCGTCCAGCACCAGGGAAACAATTACCGGCTCGACGCCATTCACCTCTGCGAACCGTCGCCGCAGCGCACGCCGGTGCTTTATCAGGCCGGCACCTCGCCGCGCGGACGCCAGTTCGCCGCGCAGCATGCCGAATGCGTATTCATGTCGGGACCATCGGCCAAGATCATCGCGCCGCGCGTCGCCGGCATTCGCGACCTCGCCGCGAAAGCCGGGCGCAACCCGGCGGAAATCCTGATGTTCAGCATGTTCACCATCATTCTCGGCCGCACCGAAGCCGAGGCCAAAGCCAAATACGCCGACTATCGCAGCCACGTCAGCCCGGAAGGCGCGCTGACCCTGATGTCCGGCTGGACCGGTGTCGATTTCTCGACCTACGACCTCGACCAGCAGGTTCGACACGTCGAAAACGACGCCGGCCGCTCTGCGATGGACAACATCACCCGCGCCGATCCGGACCGGGTCTGGACCGTGCGCGAGGTCGCCCAGCATGTCGGCATCGGCGGCATCGGACCGGTCGCGGTCGGCACGCCCGCGCAGGTCGCCGATGCGATCGATGCCTGGTTCGAGCAGACCGACGTCGATGGACTGAACGTGCCGTTTGCGATTTCGCCCGGCGATTTCGAGGACATCACCGACATGCTGGTGCCGGAGCTGGTCAAGCGCGGGCGTTACAAGGCCGCGTACCAGCCCGGGACATTGCGCGAAAAGCTGTTCGGCGCCGGCCGGGCGCGGCTTGCAGCCCCGCATCCGGCCGTGCAGTATCGACCGCGCGTGGCGGCGAAATAGCGATTGCACGTAGGGTGGGCAAAGGCGCCCTTCGCGCCGTGCCCACCGCGCGTCCCTTCCTGGAAATTGTCTCGAGTACGTCACACGATTGGTGGGCACGCTACGCTTTGCCCACCCTACGCAATCTCATCCTTCGAGACGGCGCGGAGCCTGTCATCGGGCGCGCATTCGCGCGACCCGTTGGCGCCTCCTCAGGATGAGGACCTCCCGACCCTCATGGTGAGGAGCGCGTCTTCGCGCGTCTCGAACCATGAGGCCGTCGGACGACCGATCATCATTCAATCTAAACCGTGCCGTCAACCATGACCTCGATCAGCTTCGCGCCGGGGCGCTTGAATGCCGATGCCAGCGTGGACTTCAAATCCTTTGCATCGCTGATCCGCGTCGCCTCCAGCCCGAGCGATTTGGCCATGCCGGTAAAATCCACCGGCGGGTCGGCAAAGTCCATGCCGACGTAATGGTCGTCGCCATGGAACGCGAGCAGCCTTTGTTTGATGATGCGGTAGCCGCCATTGTTGGCGATCACCACCGTCAGCGGCAGCTTGTGACGCGCCGCGGTCCACAGCGCCTGGATCGAATACATCGCGCTGCCGTCGCCGGAAAAACACACCACCGGCCGATCGGGATTGGCCAGGCTGACGCCGACGGACGCCGGCAGTCCCCAGCCGATGCCGCCTGACGCCAGCGCGTGATAGCCATAGCGGTCGCGGTGCGGCCGCAGCGCCAGTATTTGGCGTGAGGAAGTCAGTCCCTCGTCGACGAGAATGGCGTTGTCGGGCATCGTCTCGACCACCTGCAGCGCCAGGTAATCCGGATCGATCGGCGAGCGATCCCTTGCCTTCGAGATTTGCTCGACGATCGAAACGCGCCGCGCCGTCCAGTTGTTCGGCGCCAGCGCCGCGATCCCCTGTTTGGCCCGGGCCTCAAGCGCCGCGCCGCCGGCGGATTTCAGCGCCGGCACCAGCGCACGCAGGGTTTCCTTGACGTCGGCCTTCAGCGCGATCTCCGCGCCGTAATTCTTGGCGAGGTCCCATTCGACGAGACCGATCTGCGCGATCGGCAGGCCCTCGGGCAAAGGCTCGACCTCGCTGTGCACCGACATCCGCAAGGGGTCGGCGCCGAGCACAATCAGGAGATCGTAGGGCGACAGCACCTCGCGCACCTGCGGTTGCGAGCGCGACAACGCGCCCATGAAGCACGGACTCTCGGACAAAAAATGCGCGCCATAAGGCGTCGACTGCTGAAAGGCCGGGCAACCGAGCACGGCGGCCAGATCAGCGGCTTCCTGGAGCGCGTCGCTCTTTACAATTTCATCGCCGGCGATGATGACGGGCCGCTGGGCTTTAAGGATTCGCGCGGTGAGCGCCTTTAGCGCCTCGTCGGATGGTTTGACGCGGGTATCGACGCGGGTCAAGCGGCCGAGCTCGATGCCGGCCTCCGAATTGAGGATATCGCCCGGCAGCGAGATGAACACCGGCCCGGTCGGCGGCGTGGTCGCGATCTTGGCGGCGCGGCGCACGATCCGCGGCAGGTCCTCCAGCCGCGTCACCTCCACCGCCCATTTCACCAGCGGCTCGGCCATCCGCACCAGCGGCCCATAGAGCAGCGGTTCCATCAAGCCGTGGCCCTGTTCCTGCTGGCCGGCAGTCAGAATCATCGGCGTCCCCGTGAATTGCGCGTTGTAGAGCGAGCCCATCGCGTTGCCGAGCCCGGGCGCGACATGGACATTGCAGGCGACCAGGCGGCCCGACGCGCGGCTGTAGCCGTCGGCGATGGCGACCACCAGACTCTCCTGCATCGCCATCACATAGGTAAGATCGGGATGATCCTTCAGCGCATGCATGATCGGCAGTTCGGTAGTGCCGGGATTGCCGAACAGATGGGTGATGCCTTCGTCTTTCAGCAGTGCGAGGAACGCGGAGCGCCCGGTGATGCGATTCTTCATGTCACCTCCTGCCCGCGGCCGTTGCCGTCGGGATTTCCGCATCATGACTGATCCGCGACGGTGAGATCAAGGAAGCGCGCTCATGGCTGCTCTGCGGACGACCGCGGCCGATCAAAACATGCCCTCGCGATTCTCCCGAATCTTCTTTTTCGAGCGCTGCCACACCACGCCGGGAAAACCCTTCAGCGGCACCAGCGGCTCGCCGGCATAGGCCCATTCCTGCAGCTCTTCGATGGCGACATGATAAAGCGGCTGCCGGCCGGTGCGCCCCGAAAACAGCGCGCGCGGGATGTTCACCATGTGCGGCGAGCGCGTGCGTTCGTATATCAGCGGGGTGCCGCAGCGCTTGCAGAAGCTGCGCGCGGCTTTCGCGGTCTTGTCGTCGTAGCGCGCAATCCCCGCTTCGCCTTTGGTAATGCGAAAACGCTTGCGCCAGCTCCCGACATAGGTGGCGTAGGCCGCGCCATGCGCGCGCCGGCTGGCGGACGAATGATCGTGCCACGCCCAGCGCGCCGGTACGTCGATTTCGAAGCAGACGCTGCCGCACAGGCATTGGCCCTGGGCCGGCTTGCCCGGCGCAACGGGCTTTGGTTCTTTTGTCACCGCTCGCACCACCCGTGCTTCTTGTCATCGCTGGGCTGTAGGGTGGGCAAAGCGCAGCGTGCCCACCAGCATTCTTCAAGCAAAAGAGGTGGGCACGGCGCAAGCGCCTTTGCCCACCCTACGAATCCCTCGCAATGACGGTTGGGCCATTAAGCTCGCTGCAATTCATGATAGGCGGAATAATCGGTATAGCCCGCCGCCTCGCCGCCATAGAAGGTGGCGCGGTTGTAGGGCGTCAGCGGGAATCCGTGTTGCAGGCGGCGCGGCAGATCGGGATTGGCAATGAAGATGCGGCCGAACGCGATGGCATCGGCATGGCCGTCGGCGATTGCGGCTTGCGCCGTCTCCCCGGTGAATCCGCCGGCCGAAATCAGCACGCCGCGCCAGAGCGGCCGAAACAGCACCATCGCCGACGGCACGTTCTGATGGTTGACCTCGGCGCGACCGGCGCCGCTCGATCGCGGCTCGATGAAATGCAGATAGGCAAGGCCGAGCTGATCGAGCGCCTTGATGACGTGGCCATAGAGCGGCATCGGATCGGCTTCGCCACTGCCATTGGCGACGCCGTAGGGCGACAACCGCACGCCGACACGGTTGGCGCCCCATACCTCGATCGCAGCCAAGGTGATTTCCATCAGCAGTCGCGCGCGGTTTTCGATTCCGCCGCCATATTGATCGGTGCGCAGATTGGTGTGCGACTGCAGGAATTGCTCGAGCAGATAGCCGTTGGCGCCATGGATCTCGACGCCGTCGAACCCGGCCTTCATGGCGTTCTGGGCGGCCTGCCGAAAAGCTTCGGCAATTTCTCGTACCTCGCCGGTCTCAAGCGCGCGCGGCTTCTCATAGGGCACCATCTTGCCGTCGGCCGTCATCGCCATCATTCCATGGCCGGTGATCGGCACCGCCGAGGGCGCGACCGGCAGCGCGCCGCCGGGCTGGAACGAGGAATGCGAGACGCGGCCGACATGCCAGAGCTGGAGAAAGATCACTCCGCCCCTGGCATGAACCGCATCGACGACGCCCCGCCATCCCCCGATCTGTTCGTCCGAATAGATGCCGGGGGTAGCCGGATTGCCGCGTCCCGTCGCCATCACCGGCGAAGCCTCGGCGACGATCAGGCCGCCCGCCGTGGCGCGCTGGCCGTAATATTCCGCATTCAGCGCCCGCGGCGCGAAGCTTGATCGCTCCGCCCGCATCCGCGTCAGGGGCGCCATCACGACGCGATGTTGGAGCCGGTAAGGGCCGACCTGAAGCGGCGAAAACAGCGAAGGGAAATTCATCTTGGCCCCGATTTGTTTCTGTAGTCACTGAAGTTTCAGTAGTCACTCAATGTGTGAACTCGCGCCGCTGAAAAAAGCGGCGGCCGAAGCCGCCGCCCGACGAACCGCTTCTCCCTCTCCCCGCTTGCGGGGCGAGGTGAAACAACTCAACGCCATCTTTCCTATTTATTTTGAACGCCTATGCGGTCTTGATCCAGACCGCCTTGACGTTGAGATATTCCTCCAGATGCTGCTTGCCGGACTCCCGGCCATAGCCGCTCATCTTGTAACCGCCGAACGGCACCGCTGGGTCCATCGCCTGATAGCAATTGACCCAGACCGAACCTGCACGAAGCGCCTTTGCGACACGGTGCGCCTTGCCGACGTCCCGGGTCCAGACGCCGCTGCCGAGGCCGAAGGTGGTGGCATTGGCGCGCTGGATCAGTTCGTCGGGATCCCTGAACGAGATCGCGGAAATAACCGGTCCGAAGATTTCCTCCTGCGCGATCCGCATATTGTCCTGCACGTTGGCGAACACCGTCGGCGGCACGAAATAGCCTTTCGACAGCGCGCCTTCGGTAAGCCGGGCGCCGCCGGCGAGCGCTTTGGCACCTTCCTTCTGGCCGATGGCGAGATAGCCCGAGACGCGCTCGAGTTGCTGTTCCGACACCAGCGGGCCGATTTGCGTGTTGGGATCGAGGCCGTTGCCGACCTGCAGCTTCTTGCCGAATTCGGCGACGCGGCCGACGAATTCGTCATAAACCTGTTGCTCTACGAACAGCCGCGTTCCCGCGCTGCAGATCTGCCCCGAATTGGCGAACACCGCCATCGCCGCGCCCGGCACCGCCGCGTCGAGATCGGCGTCGGCAAACACAATATCGGGCGATTTGCCGCCGAGTTCGAGCGACAACCGCTTCAGGTTGCCGGCCGACGCCCTGACGATGGATTGTCCGGTGACGTGCGAGCCGGTGAAGGCGACCTTGTCGACGCCGGCATGCGAGGCCAGCGCAGCACCTGCGGTCTCGCCAAAACCAGGCACCACATTGACGACGCCGGGCGGGATGCCGGCTTCCATGCAAAGTTCCGCGAGCCGCAGCGAGGTCAGCGGCGCCTCCTCGGCGGGTTTCAAGATCACCGTGCAGCCGGTGGCGATCGCAGGGCCGATCTTCCAGACACTGGCCCCGAGCGGGCCGTTCCACGGGATGATCGCGCCGACCACGCCGACCGGCTCCTTCAGGGTGTAGGAAAAGATTTCGCCGGGCAGCGAATTCTCGATGGTCTCGCCATGTAGCGCGGTCGCCTGCCCCGCGTAATAACGCAGCATGCCGAGCACGCGAAGCTTGTTGCCGCGGGTGCGGCTGATCGGCGCGCCCATGTCGAGCGTGTCGAGCTGCGAAAGCTCCTCGAAATTCTTCTCGACGAGATCGGCGAGCTTCAACAGAAGGTGCTGCCGCTCGAACGGCTTGACCTTGCTCCACGTCCCCTCGAAGGCGCGACGCGCAGCCGTCACCGCGCGATTGATATCCTCGGCATCGCCCTCGGCGACGGTCGCAAGCAATTCGCCGGTCGCCGGGTTGTGGGTCTCGAAGCGCTTGCCGGATGCGGCGTCGACCCATTTGCCGTCGATCAGCATCTTCTTGTAGGAGCCATCCGCGTAAGGATGGCGTGTGATCGGAATTGCCTGCGTAACGGCCATATCTGCACTCCCCTGGGGTCGATCGATGTCTTTGGGATCGTTATATTCAAAATCTATAGCGGCGGTATGAAACCGTAAAGCCGGTGAGCGGTTTGTAGAGAGCGCCGAATGAGGAGCTCCCATGCCGTTTCGTGCGTGCTCCGTGCGCGGCTTTGGCATAATGAAAGCGTCAGGCTGATCCAAATCGGGAGGAACCAGCGTGCCCCATCCAGCCATGTCTCCCAACCATGTCGCCGTCGTCACCGGCGGCGCCTCCGGCCTCGGCCTTGCGGCCGCGAAAAAACTTGCGCGCCTCGGCATGAAAGTCTGTATCGCCGATCTCGGGGGCGATCGGCTCAAGGCGGCCGAAAGCGAACTGTCGTCGGCAGCGCCCGACGGCGCCGCCAATATCATGGCGAGCGCAGTCGACGTCAGCCGGGCCGAGCAGGTGACGGAGCTGGAAAGCGCCGTGCGCAAGCGGTTCGGCGGCACCGATATTTTGATGAACAATGCCGGCATCCAGCCCGGCAGCGAAATATTCGGCCCGCTGCAGAACTGGCAGCGTATTCTCGGTGTGAACCTCTGGGGCGTAATCCACGGTTCGCAGATTTTTGCGCCCGGCATGATAGCGCGCGGGCGGCCGGGCCTCATCATCAATACCGGCTCCAAACAGGGCATCACCACCCCGCCCGGCGATCCCGCCTACAACGTCTCGAAGGCAGGCGTGAAAGCCTTCACCGAGGCGCTGCAGCACGAATTGCGCAACGCGCCCGGCAGCAAGATCAGCGCGCATCTCTTCATCCCCGGTTTTGTCTTCACTGGTCTCACGGCAAAGGGCCGCTCCGAAAAGCCGGCCGCGGCGTGGACGCCGGAACAGACCGTCGATTTCATGATCGAGCGGGTGACGGCTGGAGACTTTTACATTCTCTGTCCGGACAACGACGTGCCGCGACGTCTCGACGAGCGCCGCATTCTCTGGGCCGCCGGCGACATCGTCGAAAACCGTCCCGCTTTGTCGCGCTGGCACCCCGACCACGCCGAGGCGTTCGCGGCGTTCGTGAAGGGCGCCTAGGGGCGGTGATGGCGGGCGACGACCGCTGAAATTCAAATTTCAAACAGCGGCCACGGCCTCGCGATCTCGCCGCGCGTTTCGCGCGAGGCTTGGCCTGCTCGTCCCGCCCTCTGAACTCAGAGGGCGCAGGGAATGCCGGACGCTCGGCGCGTCCGCAGCCGTGTGTGCAGTGGTAGAAAGCACACGCGTTAGTCACCACGGTCACGCCGGAAACGTCCGGCATTCCCCGCGCAATGGTTTTAACGGTTTCCTTCGCGCTCCCCGG
>Ga0073928_10001364_pt1 | contig 47452 bp, 35 predicted proteins | sample PaiPotPPA55metaG_FD_76969 | JGI IMG/M metagenome (GOLD analysis project Ga0073928, IMG submission 76969) | Iron sulfur acid spring bacterial and archeal communities from Banff, Canada, to study Microbial Dark Matter (Phase II) - Paint Pots PPA... ...
CAGCACATCACCAATGTGTCCTTGGGTTGTTGTCGGGCGTATCAGCTTCTGCGCAGCCAATTGCGAGACCATCTGGTTGACATTCTGCGTGCCATCCGCGATTTTTTGCGCAACGTCCGATCCCGCGCGCGCCAAAATCCCTTCGATTCCTGTCGGATACCCAATCAATACCACTGGCTCGCCCGATACGCTCGCCTCGCTACGCTCATCCAAGTCCAACAGCGCAACGGTTGGCGGCGTCGGCCCTTCCAGCTTCAGCACCGCCACGTCTGCGCTCGACGAAACTTTGTCCAGCTTCGCCGCTATTCCATCAGAGCTTCCCGGAAAATAAGCCTTATAGGAAAGCACATAAGCCGTCGCTCCATGATCGAGCAGCTCTTTCAGCTCATCGTTGCTCCACCATGGCTCCGCTACGTGGTGATTCGTCAGGATTCTTCCGTCCCGCCGCACTAAAAATCCCGTCCCGAATATGTCGATCTGCAAATGCGGGCCCGTTCCCCCCGCATCCAGCCGCACCATCCCCTTATCATCCACCTGCGGTTTGCCCAACGCGTCCACCGCAATTTGGATCGGCTTCCCGCTTTCCTTGTCTAAGAATTCCACCACCACATGCAGCAAACACACGCTCGGCCCATAGCTGTGCACAATCGTTTCAGCGATCTTTCCTTCATTCTCCAGCAGCTTCAGCCGCTTTTGCGTGTCCGATAATTGCTGCTTCAGGGACTGTGCATCCGCCCCTTCTGCGGCTGCCACCTTCTTACGCAGATCTTCAGATTGCGCCCGCAGGCTGTTGCGTGCCTCAGAATCAGATTTCGCCTTTGCATCCAGTGAATTCCGCGCCTGTTCCGCCCGTCGCAAGAGTTGATCTTCCACGCCGAGCCCGCTATTCAGCCGCGCAATTTCCGCTCGCAGTTGCCTCGTTTCCTTGCGGCTTCGACCAGTCGAAATCATGATAAATGCTGCCGCTAGAACCGCCGCCGCGCTCACCACAAAAATCGCCGGTATCAGCCAGAAACGGTGCTTGGTGACCGCCCCGCCGCTAAGCGATTCCACCGCGATGTCCGCCATCTGTTCGCGCTGCACCGCGTACTTCAGCATTGTCTTCAAGTCTTCTTCCGGCTGCCGTTCACGAAACTGTGTTCGCACTCGCGCGGCAAATTCTACGGCGTCGAATGGGAACGTAATTACGTCGTCCGCGCCAAGATCAAGCGCCCTCGCTCGTTCCAAAGCCCCCCCGCGCACCACCATCAGAATCTTCACGGACGACCGCGTATCCGATCCCGCTTTCAACTGCGAAATCATCCCGCAGCAGCTCAAATCCGTGGGGGAAGCCTCCGTGATCAACACCTCGGGTGAGAGCGCGAGGACCTCATCGACGGTCAGCTCCGATTCCGTCGTGATTTCGTACCCTTGCCCCGCAAGAGCGCTTTTCACCAGCTCATTCGTCTCGGAATTCAAGTCCAGCAGGAGTACGCGCATACATAGATAGTCTAGCATTCTCACTAAACGCCTGCCTGCGTCCCACCCCTCGTCCAAATCCCCATTTCCTTTTTCTTTCTTTGCGTCTATCCTCCTGCCCCATACTGTAGGTGCGACTCACCTGGCAGTCCTTTTCTTCTTATGCGTCAGCGTGATACAACAGGCGTAAGTCTCCCGTCGAACGACGGGTTCTTACTGAAACTCGAATTGCTTAGCGATCCTAAATTGCTGTTTGTCGTGCGTGGCGCGCTCGAGCGACTCACCGAGGTCTTTGGGTTTTCCCCGCCGGACCGCCGCTCCGTCACACGCGCGGTTGACGAAGCTCTCACCAACATCATGCGCCATTGCTATGACGGACGAACGGACCAACCCATCGAACTCTGTTGTAGCCGTGTACCGCCTCGGACTCCCGAGCAGGCCAACGGCCTCGAAATTTTGCTCTGCGACCAGGGCCCCGCCATCGATCCCGCGAAGTTGCGTGGCCGTCGCCTCGACGAAATTAAGCCCGGCGGTCTCGGTCTGCACTTTATTAGGCAGAGCATGGACACTGTCGAGTATCGGCGTGTCGGCACCATCAATCAGTTTCGGCTGGTCAAATATCTCCAGCCATCGACGCAGTCGCAGACACCTTGACCACCCAAAGGAGGACTTCCGTGCAGATTTCCGCGCGGCATTCCGATCGCACGACCATCTTTGACGTCACCGGAGACATCGATCTCGCCAATTCGCCTGAGATCCGCAAGGCCCTTCTCCGCGAGGTTCGCGAAAAGCGTACGCCTCGCGTAGTCATGAATCTCAGCAACGTCCGCTACATCGATAGCTCTGGCGTCGCCTCTCTGGTAGAAGGCCTCAAAGCCAGTCGCGACCTCAATTTGCGCTTCATCTTATTCGGCCTCAGCCCATCAGCGCGTGAAGTTCTACAACTTTCACGCTTGCTGAAAATTTTCGAAGTCTATGACAACGAAGATCAAGCCTTGTCCTCTTGAATCCGCGAGTGCTGTAGGAACGTGCTTTAGCGCGTTCCAGCCGTTTTGACTTGGTGGTTGTCCTGAGGATTCAGCGAAGTCCGAAGGATTTCAACGGTAGCGACTGTCGTGTTAAATGCAGTATGCAAATTCTCTCCCAAGTCGGCGGTTCCGTAACCAACGGTTTGGCCTACGTCGGCGCTCTCGCCTCTCTCGGTGGTCAAGCGGCCTACTACACCTTCGTGGCTCCCTTTCAGGGCAAACCCGTTCGCTTTCAGCGCGCCGTCTCTCAAGCACTCGACGTCGGCGTGCGCGCTATCCCCATCCTCTCCCTCATCACCTTTTTTATCGGCCTGATCCTCGCTCTCCAGGCCGCTTACGAGCTCCGCCGCTTTGGCGCCATCAGCTACGTTGCCACCGCCGTCGCCATCTCTATGTCTCGCGAACTCGGCCCGCTCATCACCGCCATCGTCGTAATCGGCCGTTCCGGCTCCGCCTTCGCCGCCGAAATCGGCACCATGAAGGTTACCGAGGAAATCGACGCCCTCGAAACCATGGCCATCAGCCCGGTCCATTTCCTCGTTACGCCAAAATTTATTGCCATGGCCATCATGTTGCCCTGCCTCACCATTTGGGCCAATACAATGGGCATTCTCGGCGGCTCGCTTTTTGGTGTGGCGCAAGCCGACTTCACCTTCACTCGCTACATCTCTGCCTCCCTTGACTCGCTCTTCCTCCGTGATATTGTCACCGGACTCATCAAGAGCGTTATGTTTGGCATCACTATCACTGCCGTCGGTTGCCTCGAAGGCCTCTCAACGGGTGCCGGCGCCGAGCAAGTTGGCCGTTCGACGACGCGCGCAGTTGTGATGTCTATTTTTATGGTTGTTATCGTTGATTTGGTTTTCACTGCACTCTTCTTTTTTATCAGCGAGCACTAGGAATTTACCGATGGACACCTCGCTCACGGATTCGCTCGAGACTACCGCCACGATTTCCGTGCGCGATCTCCGCGTCAATTACGGCGAGCGCGAAATTCTTCACGGCATCAGCTTTGATGTGAATCGCGGGGAAACTTTAGTGATTCTCGGCGGCTCCGGTTCTGGCAAGAGCACCCTGCTGCGTACCCTCGTTGGCCTGGAAAAACCCAGTGCCGGCCAAATCTGGATCAAAGGTCAGAACATCGCCGCAATCTCGTCTTCCGAAATGGACGCCATCCGCAAGAAAATTGGCATGTCCTTTCAAGGCGGCGCTCTCTTCGGCTCGATGACCGTTGGCGAAAACGTTGCCTTGCCGCTCCGCGAGCATACCCGTCTCGAGGAATCGACCATAGAAATAATGCTGCGCCTGAAGCTCGAGCAGGTCGGCTTGCAAGGATTCGAGTACTACATGCCCTCTCAGCTCAGCGGCGGTATGAAAAAGCGCGCCGCGGTCGCCCGTGCCCTCGCCATGGATCCCGAGATTCTTTTCTTCGATGAACCTTCTGCTGGTCTCGATCCCATCATCGCAGCCGGCATCGATCAACTCATTCTCGAGCTCAAGCAAGCCTTCCGCATGACCATCATTGTCGTCACTCACGAACTCGCCAGCGCCTACTTGATCGCGGATCGCATGGTCTTGATCGATAAAGGTAATATCGTCGCTATCGGCACGACCGAAGAAATGCGGGCCAGCACGCAGCCGCGCGTCCGCCAGTTTCTAGACCGCGTCGCCGAGCCCGAAGTCGCTCGCGAGTTGGATTATTTGCAGATGCTAACGGAGGATCGTCGTCGTCGCTCCAGATGATTGGAGCAGGGAAGGGAACCAATGAATCCTAAAAGCGAACAAGCACTTGTCGGTCTCTTCGTTATCGTCGCTACTGCCGTCCTGATCGGCACCGTTTTCGCCATCAGCGGCGCCTTCGGGCGCTCCGCGCACACCTATCGCGCATATTTCCCGTTCGCCGGAGGTATCGAGTCCGGTTCCGGTGTCCGTTACTCCGGAGGGCCCAAAATTGGCCGCGTCGACCGCGTTCGCATTGATCCGCAGAACCCAGCGCGCATCGAGATCACTTTCAAAGTCCAATCCGACCTCCCCGTCAAGACGGACAGCCACGTCAAAATCATGAGCATGAGCCCGCTCGGCGACAATCACGTCGAGATTCTTCCTGGCACCGCCAAAGCTCCCGTCGCTCCCGACGGTTCTCAGCTCGTTTCCGAAAATTACGTCGATTTCAACGCTATCACCGCGCAGATCAATGATCTCGGCCCCCACGCCACCGAGCTCATCGCCACCCTGAACGATCGTGCCACCGAGCTGAAAGTCACCGTCGAGCGTGTCAACGATCTTCTCAGTGTTCAGAATCGCGCCAATCTTTCCGCCACTCTCGCCACTACTCGCGGCATGCTCGAAGAGAATCGCCCAGCTCTCCACTCAACCGTTCAGCACATCAATTCGGTCAGCGAGAAGCTCGAGCCTCTGCTGGCGGATTTCCGCAAGACTTCCGCTGAAGCCAACAAAGCCATCGATCACATCGATTCCCTAATCGGTGAAAATCGCGCCGACATTCGCCAAGCCGTCACCGAGCTTCGCCGCACTCTCACCAACATGACCGATCTCACCTCGCATTTGAATCAGACCCTCGACGTCAACTCCGAAAATATCGACGAGCTGCTCGATAATTTCCGCCACGTCTCCGAAAATCTTAGGGAGTTCACCAATACGATCAAGTCTCGTCCCTACACGTTAATCCGCTCTTCCAATCCGCGTGAACACAAACCCGGTGAGAATCAATGAGCTCGCGTCACCCGCATATTTTCCTGTTTTGCGTTCTGTTTGTTGCAGGCTGCGGCGCTGCCCGTCCCTCTAAGTACCACCAACTCACCGTTCCCGGTGATACCGCTGCCGACCCGCACGGCGACGTCTATCCCGTCACCCTTGTCATGGGTCCGCTATTGTCCTCACATCTCTACCGCGAAGATCACCTCGTCTACAGTTCCAACGGCGAAGACATGGGCATCTACGAATACGAGCGCTGGGTAGAACCTCCCACCGAAATGATCCAGGAAGTTCTTTTTCGCGCGCTGCGGTCCTCCGGCCGCTTTCGCGCTGTACATGCTCAGCACAGCAGCGTCCGTGGAGACTATCTTGTTCGCGGGCATCTCTACGACTTTAAGGAAATCAGCGGCTCGTCCTTGGCCGCGCGCGTCTCACTCGAGCTCGAGCTCCGCGAGGTGAAAACCGGTAACGTGGTCTGGACTCGCCTCTATAATCACGACGAACCTGTCAGCGGTAAAAAAGTCTCCGCCGTAGTCGCTGCGCTCAACCGCAACGTCCAGCGCACCACAAACGAATTCACCGCCAGCTTAATCGAGTATTTTTCCGCCCATCCGCCAACTGCCCCGTCGCCTGCGGCGCCGTAAACCACTTCACGCGATCACCCACAAATTTGTCGCAGTCTTCCCACGCTTGTCTGCGTGCCTCTGCGCTCTTTGTGTTTCTTTACCCTGAGCATCGAAGGGTGCGTTATCTGTTTCTTTCTTCTTTTCTTCTTATCTTCAACCCACGCGCCGCAGCGTCAGCAGCGTAATGTCGTCCTCCAACTCCGCTTCGCCACGATGCTCCTGAACGCCGCTCAGCAATCTCTGCGAGAATTCCGCCAAACTCCCCGGCTCGGTCAGCCTGCGCAATGTCTCCGCGGCCAGCGCAAGAAACCCCTGATGCGTTAACTGCTCGCCTGCCGGCGACCGTGCCTCCGTCGCACCATCCGAAAACGCCAAAATCATGTCTCCGACGTTCAATCGAATGCTCTGCTCGCTATACTGCTCTCCCGTAATAAATCCCAGCGGCAGATTCTCCAAGCCTTCCCCCAGCTCGCAAAATTTCTCTTCTCGCGCTCTCCACACCAGCATCCGCGGATGCGCCGCGTATGCAAAATTAAATTCACCGCTCCCTCCGTCGTAAGTTCCCGTAACCACCGTCGTCAGCCGCAATCCTCCCTCATCGCTCGCCGCATCCAGCGTGAACTCGTCATTGAGCGCGCCCAGCAATCCCGACGTATCGCGAATATCGTGAAATTTGTGCAGCAAATGATGCACGTGCCGCGCCACCGCGCTCGCCACATATCCGTGACCCACGCAATCCGCCAGCACCACGCGCGCCACATTGTCGCTACAAGAAAAAACCGCGGCGAGATCCCCGCCTTCATCTCCGCCCGACGGCACCGCGATCACATCGCCTTCCAACCCTGCCAATTCCAGCGAGCGATGCGCCCTCTCGTTCCCCGCCCAAAGCTCCATGCACCCAAACGGGCGCACCACCGAAGTCGTACACTCCAGCCCATCTTTTTCAATTTTCTTAAATGGCATAACAAAACTAATGTAGCATTTGTGCAGTGCGGCAGTCTTGCCTCCACTTTTCCAGCGTCGCCCGCACTAAAAAACTCGCTATTCACCGCACTGAACGCGGCCGACGTCCCTCGCTACTTTTTATCCAACGTCCGATCCAAATTGAACGCCGCGCTAATCAGCGCCAAATGCGTAAACGCCTGCGGAAAATTCCCCAGCGCCTCACCCTGCGAACTCGTCTGCTCCGCATAAAGCCCCAAATGATTCGCATATCCCAGCATCCGCTCAAACAGCAGCCGCGCCTGGTCCAGCATTTCGGGATCGGCCATTCCCGCTCGCGTCATCGCTTCCACCAGCCAGAACGAGCACATATTGAATGTTCCTTCCTCGCCCGGCAGTCCGTCGATTCGCGGCTCCGGCGGATACCGGTACACCAGTCCATCGCTCACCAGCCCGCCTTCCTTCGGGCTTTTCATGATTGCTCGGATCGTGTTCAGCATCCTCGGATCGGTCGGCGCCATAAAGAAGACCAACGGCATAATCAGCACCGAAGCATCCAGGTCTTCGCTCCCGTAAAATTGTGTGAACGCCCGCCGCTTCTCGTTCCATCCGCGCATCATCACTTCCTCATAGATCTTGTCGCGGTCGCGAATCCATCTCTCGCGGTTCGCCGGAAACGAGCGCTTGTCCGCCAATCTCACTCCGCGGTCCAGTGCCACCCAATTCATCAGCTTTGAATAAACGAAGTGTTCCTGCCGGTTGCGCATCTCCCAGATTCCCTCGTCAGGGTTTTGCCAGTTGTCGCACACCCAATCCAGTCGATCGCGGATCCTCGTCCAGAAATCGTACGAGATCGGCAGCACATATTTGTTGTAAAGGTAGAGCGAATCCATCAGCTCGCCGTAAATATCGCTCTGATATTGCTTGTACGCCTCGTTTCCGATCCGCACCGGTCTCGACTTCTTGTAACCTTCCCAATGCTTCAGTTCCTGCTCCGGCAATTCCGGATTGCCATAAATCGAAAATAGCGTAGGGACCTTTTCCCCCGGTCGCGCGTGCTTTGCCACATAATTCCGTATCCAGCTTACGAACCCCTGCGCTTCTTCCGTAAACCCGATTCGCACAAAGGCGTACACCGTGAACGCCGCGTCACGCAGCCACGTATACCGATAATCCCAATTTCGCGGACCGCCGATCACTTCTGGCAAACTGGTAGTCGGCGCCGCGACGATCGCGCCCGTAGGTTCGAACGTAAGCAGTTTCAGCACCAGCGCCGACCTCTCCACCCGCTCCCGCCAGCGTCCGCGGTACGTACACGCCGAAAGCCATCGATGCCAATATTTCACCGTCTGCTGGAACAGCTCTTCGCCGTCCCTTTGCGATGCCGGACACGGCGCGTCACCGCTCGTTTCTTCATCGCTCACCGTGAACACGTGCGATTGGCCTTCCTGCAGCTCAAATTCCGCAACAACACCTCCTTGTCCCTCTCGCCGCAGCGACTCTCCGCAGCAAAGGTGCAGGCTTTGCTTAGACGAACGGAACGTCGCCCCACTCTCGTGCAGCGTCACTTCATGTGACTCTCGCCCGTAATCAAAAGCAGGCTTGCACACCATCCTCACTTTCACCGTGCCGCGCACGCATCGCACCCTCCGGTACAAGTGGTGATACCACTTCGACTCTGGCGGCAATCCCACCGGCATGAAGTCTTCGATCTCTGCGATTCCGTCCGCGTGCAGAAATCGCGTCACCAATATGTTCGTCGACGGCCAATAAAATTGCCGCGACTTCATCTCTTCCGCCACCGGCGCAATCTGGAATCGTCCACCCTTTTGATCATCCAAAATCGCGCCGAACACGCTAGGCGAATCGAAATTTGGCAAGCAATACCAATCGATCGAACCGTTCATCCCCACCAGCGCTGCTGTTCTCATGTTCCCGATAATCCCGTAGTTCTCAATCGGCTGATAGGCCATGATCCTCGTTTCCGCATTCGAATTTCGACGCAACCCCGCCACAGAGTAGATTCGCCAAACCGCGCAAACGACGCGAATACCGTAGGGGCCGCAGCATTGCTGCGCCCCATCTCGGCACGATACAGATTCAGCGCGGACTGTTCTCGAGCCCGTCCTCGCCTGTATATTGAACATTGAACACACGCCGCTCCCATGGACCTCCGTCCCTCCTCCATCCTCCGCTGGCTCTTCGACCCCCAGCACGGCGACCGCAATCGCCTCCTCCCTCGCTGGCTTTTTCTTCGCGCCCTCGGCTTCATCTATTTCTCCGCCTTCTATTCATTGCTCTTCCAAATCCGCGGCCTAATCGGCCAAAACGGAATTCTCCCCGCCTCCGAATACCTGCGCGCCGTCGCGAACTCCATCGGCTTCGCGCGTTTCTGGTACGCGCCCACCCTGCTCTGGTTCTCCGCCGGCAATCACATGCTAATGGCCATATGTTGCGCTGGCCTTCTCGCGTCGGTGCTTCTAACCATCAATATTTTCCCGCGCGGCGTGCTACTGATTTGCTTCATCTGCTTTCTCTCTTTCGTAAGCGCCGCATCCGATTTTTCCGGCTACCAATCCGATGGCATGCTTCTCGAAGCCGGCTTTCTCTCTCTCTTTCTGGCCCCGCCTGGATTTCGCCCCGGCCTCGCGCCAAACAGTCCCTCCATCCGCGCCAGCATCTTTCTTCTCCTCTGGGAATGGTTTCGCATCTATTTCGAATCCGGCATCGCCAAAATTGCCAGCGGCGATCCCGAATGGCGTCACTTCACCGCCATGGACGAGTATTACCAAAATGGTCCGCTGCCCACCTGGATCGGCTGGTACGTTCAGCATCTTCCGCACTGGTTTCACGCCGCCACCGCGTTCGGCACTCTCGCTCTGGAACTCGCCCTCGTCTGGATGCTTTTCTTGCCGCGCCGATTCCGCATCATTTGCTTCTTCATCGTCACACCCTGGCAAATCGGCGTGATCCTCACCGCCAACTACACCTTCTTGAACTATCTCGTCCTCGCGCTAGCCATCTTCCTGCTCGATGATCGTTTCCTCGCGCCTTTCATCCTACGTTTCGTCCCGCAATCCTGGCGAGCACAACTATCGCAATCAACGCAAACAGTCGCCGCAGCGCCAGAAACTGCGGCGCCAAGCTGGCAGCAAACCTGGGCTCGCCATTTGGCCGCCGCCAAACTCGCGCTCACCGCGGTAATGTTCATCTGGCTCTCTTACTCCAGCACCGTGCTCCTCCTCATGATGATCTGGCCCGCCGCGCCATTTCCGTACGCGCCAATCGCGGCACTACAGCCATTTCGCGTCGCCGACCGCTACGGCCTCTTCGCCGTAATGACCCGCGGCCGCTACGAAATCGAATTCCAAGGCTCGAATGACGGCGAAAATTGGACTGCCTATCCATTCCGCTACAAGCCGCAAAATCCCTACGAAACTCCGCGCATCTACGCTCCCTACCAGCCGCGTTTCGATTGGAATTTGTGGTTCGCCTCCCTCGGTCATTGGCGCTCGAACCCGATCGTCCCGCGAACCGAAGAGCGCCTCCTCGAAGGCAGCGCAGACGTCCTCGCGTTATTCGCCGGCAATCCCTTTCCACAACCGCCGCGCCAAATCCGCGTCCTCCTCTGGCAATATTGGTTTACCTCGATGCAAGAAAAACGCGAGCACGGTCTCTGGTGGCGTCGCCAGTTGCTAGGCAACTACGCCCCAACTCTCGCGCGCGACGCAAACGGCCGCATCGTCGCCATCGAATGGCCGCCAGAGCTTCCGCCCCGCCAATGACGTGGGCGCTGGAGTCGGATCTTCATCGCCCGGGAACGCCAATCTCCGGATGGGCGAGCCGCGCACCCGCGAACGGGAATGGGACAATAGAGACACATGACTGCCCGCGATCGATCAATCCGCCAAGCCGCCGTAATCGGCGCCGGACCCAACGGCCTCTCCGCCGCCATCACCCTCGCGCAAACCAGCGCTCACGTCGACGTCTTCGAAGCCGAACCACAACCCGGCGGCGCCGCGCGCACTCTCGAGCTAACGCTGCCCGGCTTCCTCCAGGACTTTGGCTCCGCCGTCCATCCGCTCGCCGCAGGCTCTCCGTTTTTTTCTTCGCTACCCCTGCAAGCTCGCGGCCTTGAGTGGATTCACTCGCCTGCTCCCCTCGCTCATCCTTTTGACGACGGCACGGCCGTAACGCTCGAACGCGACCTGCGCGCCGCCGAATCAGCTCTCGCACCAGACGGAAATCGTTGGCGCCGCCTCATGCAACCATTCGCAGAGCATTGGTCCGCGCTCTCAGAAGAAATCCTCCGCCCGCTGAACGTGTTCACCCCTCATCCGTTCCTGCTAGCCCGCTTCGGCTTGGTAGCATTCCCGCCGGCAAAAACACTCGCGCACCTTTTCCGCAGCGAACGCACCAAAGCTCTCTTTGCCGGTCTCGCCGCGCATTCCTTTCTCAGCCTCGATGAGCCGCTGAGCGCTGCCTTCGGCGTAATTCTCGGCGCAGCGGCGCACGCAGTCGGCTGGCCCATCCCGCGAGGCGGCGCGCAATCCATCACCAACGCTCTCTGCGCTCACCTCGCCTCCTTCGGCGGCACCATCAAGACTTCCACGCGTATCGAAGATTTGTCTGCGCTAGAAAACTACGACGTGATCCTCTGCGACGTCACGCCGCATCAATTGCTACGCATCGCGCGCAATCGCTTTCCCACGCGATTCGCCCGCCAGCTCGCCAAATATCGCTATGGCCCCGCCGTATTCAAAGTCGATTACGCCCTCAACAGCCCCATTCCCTGGAAATCACCGGACTGCGCGCGCGCCGCAACCGTCCATCTCGGCGGCAGCTTTCAGGAAATCGCCGCGTCCGAATACGACATGAGCCACGGCCGCCATTCCGAGCGGCCTTTCGTGCTCCTCTCGCAACCGAGCCTCTTCGATCCCACACGCGCGCCGGCAGGGAAGCACATTGCGTGGGCCTACTGCCATGTCCCCAACAGTTCCAATGTCGATATGCTGCAAGCTCTCGAATCGCAAATCGAGCGTTTCGCCCCCGGCTTTCGCGATTGCGTTCTAGCCCGCCGCGTCTTTTCCCCCGACGCCCTCGAGGATATGGACGCTAATCTAATCGGCGGCGATATCTCCGGCGGCGCCGTAGACCTCCGCCAATTCTTCTTACGTCCCACATGGCGCCATTACGCCACGCCGGCCCGCAACATCTACATCTGCTCGTCCTCAACGCCGCCAGGCGCAGGCGTGCACGGCATGTGCGGCCACAACGCCGCGAAACAAGCCGCCTCCCACCTGTAGTGGCACAGCCATTTCTGCCTGCCCGCCGCAGCGCCCTCATACAAGAGAACAGGTCACACGTCAGTTGCTGGATGCAGGCGCGTCCCTTCCAGAGTTAAAACAACATCAAACGTAGTGAGGAGTGAGGCAAAAAATGAGGGTTGAACTCAATGTACCTGAGTCTGTCAGAGAACCACGCCTTTGGGTCAAGCATCAGCCGGTTCTCGCCATGGCGTTGCGGCCTGGTTCCCTTGAAATCGGCTTGCGCCGTTCTGAAATGAAAAGACTTACTTTCGAACCGGGCGAAATGAGCCTGGTCCCTAATCACCTGGAGAAATGGTTTCGAAACGAAGACTCACACGGTTTGTGCATCGCCATTTCGGACGCCGCTCTAACAGCAGCCTCAGATGGGACAAGCGGTGAGGTCGAGTTGCGCAGAGTGGATAAGCTGGTTGACGCGCGACTGGGTACATTGGTCGAGGCCGTGAATGTGGAGAGGATTGCCGGGTTTCCGAGCGGGAGGCTGTTTCTGGATTCTGTAGAGCAGGCGCTGGCGGTGGCGCTGGTCAAGGGCTATGCAGTGCGGCACCGCTCTATGCAGACGCACCGGGGCGGGCTAGGTTGCGCGCGCTTGCGAAGGATCAAAGAATTCGTAGACGCCAAGATGGAAGACGAGCTGACCCTTTGCGAGATGGCGCAAGCGGTGCAGTTGAGCACAGCTCATTTCTCGCGCATGTTTCGCAGGTCAACCGGCGAAAACCCGCATCAATTTGTCCTGCGTCATAGGGTAGAGCGCGCGAAGGAAATGTTGCGCGCGGCCGAGTCGCGTGTCTTGGATGTCGCGGTGGCTTGCGGCTTCAAAACGCAGCAGCACTTTGCGCGCGTGTTCCGCCAGGTGTGCGGAGTCAGCCCTACAGAGTATCGCCAGGAATTTCTGCGGCATTGAGTGGCTTGCGCTTTGGAGACCTGCTCCCACGGTGCGCCCGCTTTTGCTGCCATTCCTCCCGCTCGCACATTGTGACGACCCGCGAGATGCTCGCAACTCATCGTCGATCCCAACTTCATCCAGACCTCGCACCCAGTCGCAGTTGAACTCTCATCGTTTGTCCCCTTCATCAATGTCCCTCGTTGAGTGTCCCGTCCGTTGCATTCCTGCCTCTGTCATCGAGAATTGAGCAAGATTTGGTCCAACCGAGCAGATACAGGCACAAGTCTGCACCCACGATGCGGTTTGATTGCGTTGTGAGATTCACTACTGGCGTACAAGCCGCGGCGAGCCTCACACCAGCAAGGAGCATTGAGATGAATTCAAACAATGGAAAACAATCAGACGTAGATTTCGTGGAGCGCGTTCGCGTGAATCAGCAGAAGCTCAGGTCGAATCTAAAGTCGCATTACGACTTCATCGTCTGCGGTTCAGGCTCGCCTGGTTCAGTAGTAGCGCGGCGCCTGGCAGAGAATCCCGATGTCAGCGTGCTATTGCTCGAGGCAGGCGGCAGCGACGACGTGCAGAGCGTGACGGAAGCCGCTCGGTGGTTTGAAAACCTCGGGAGCGAGCGCGATTGGAATTTTGTGGCCCAGCCCAATCCCCACCTCAAAGGGCGTTCCATACCCCTAAACATGGGCAAGGTGCTGGGCGGGGGATCGAGCATCAATGTGATGGGTTGGGCGCGCGGACATAAGAACGATTGGGATTTCTTCGCGTCCGCGTCCGGCGACCCAGCATGGAACTATGAGTCGGTGCTGGAGCTCTACCGTCGGATTGAAGACTGGCAGGGCGCACCAGATCCAACGCGCCGCGGAGCCGGGGGGCTGGTCTTTGTGCAGTCCGCGCCTGATCCGAATCCGATCGCCCCGGCCATGGTGGAAGCAGCGCGTTCTATTGGTATGCCCACCTTCGATAGTAACAACGGCCGTCTGATGGAAGGCAATGGCGGAGCCTCTATTTTGGATTTGCGCGTACGCGATGGAAAGCGCCTGTCCGTCTTTCAAACGTATGTCTTCCCTTACATGGACCGGCCAAACCTGACCGTGCTCACCCACGCATTGGTTACCAGGCTTACCTTAGAGGGAAACCGAGCCACCGGTGTCGAGATCGCTTTTGAAGGGAAAGTCCAACGCATCACGGCTGGACTCGAGGTTGTTCTCTCCCTGGGCGCCATGCACACGCCGAAGGTGTTGATGCTTTCTGGCATCGGCGATCAGGGTGAGCTACAACGCCTGGGCATACCGGTTGTTCATCATCTTCCAGGTGTAGGTCAGAACTTTCAGGATCATTTTGGCATTGGCTGCGTCTGGGAGTATCAGCAGCCGCTCGCTCCACGCAACAACGGAGGTGAGGCAACGTTCTTCTGGAAGAGCGATCCTGGTCTTGAGACTCCGGATTTGCAGACCGTCCTGGGAGAACTACCGTACTGCACTGCCGAGACAGCCGCCAAGTTCAATCCACCGCCGGCTTCCTGGACATTGTTTGGATGTGTCGTACGGCCGAAGAGCCTAGGTCAGATCCGCTTGAAGGGGCCTAACCCTGACGCCCCTGTCCAGATCGAGGCCCACACACTAGCTGACCCAGATGACATGAAGGCCGCTATTGCATGCGTGGAGCTCTGCCGTGAAATTGGCAATTCGGCTACGCTTCAACCTTTCAGAAAGCGCGAAGTCATGCCTGGCAACCTGAGAGGTGCTGCACTAAAAGATTTCATTCGCGATGCGGCCACTACGTACCACCATCAGACTTGTACTTCCAAGATGGGACGCGATTCCATGTCGGTCGTAGACGCCCAGCTTAAGGTCTATGGAATAGAAAACCTCCGCATCGCAGATGGCTCGATCATGCCGCGCGTAACGACCGGCAACACTATGGCACCCTGCATCATCATCGGCGAGCGTGCCGCGGAAGCGCTGCGGAACGAGCACAAGTTAGAGACATCGTCAGTGTCGCGTTCTGCTCGCGCTTGAACGACAGCCTGCGGTTCGAGTAGGTTCTCTAGCGATTGAATCACCCGGATGGGAGACGAATCCGCCGCGCGGTCGTTGACACCTCAAACTTATGAAATAGAGAACCTGCGGAGCATAGGAACTTCACTGCGGCTCAAGCCCGGAGAAGATGATTTGAAGCGTGTCTGCGGCCACTCGTCTCCATTTAATTCGCCCAGCGACCATTCAACCCTCAAAAACGTCCATTCAATGGATTACGCTTCCGTTATCTTCCGTTCACATGCTATCGTTCATCATGTTCGCCCCTTGGCAACTGCTCCGTAACGTCAAGGGCCAATCCGCGATCACTTCATCCATCGCTATCCGATCTGAGCTAACCTCTTTCGTGTGTTACTGTTGCGCACTCTTTGCGCCCTCAAAAAAAGTCATCTCCTTTGATTTCAGCAACTTCCGTACTCTTTGCGCAAAACACCGGGGGTGGGGGGTATCTCTCCCGTGAAAGCCTGCGTCCTCCACTCGCCAGCTCCCGTCGAAACCAATCCTTTGGTTTTCGAGGATTATCCCACTCCGCAGCCCGCAAGCGGGGAAGTCCTCGTGCGCATCTCCTTTTGCGGCGTCTGCCGCACCGATCTCCATGTTATTGAAGGGGAATTGGTGCCACAGAAATCGCCCGTCATCCCAGGACACCAAGTCATTGGCTTCATTGAAAAGTTGGGACCGGGTGCAAGCAGATTTCCCATCGGCGCGCGCGTAGGCATTGCCTGGCTACATCACACCGACGGCACCTGCGAATTCTGTCGCTTCGGCGCGGAAAATCTTTGCGACCATCCCACCTTCACGGGTTATTCCGTCGATGGTGGTTACGCCGAGTACACTGTTGCGCCGCAGGACTTTATTTACGCTATCCCAGAGCAATTTCCAGACGAGCAGGCCGCCCCTCTCCTCTGCGCCGGAATTATCGGCTTCCGCTGCTTGCGCCTTTCCGGCATCAAGCCCGGCGGCAAATTGGGCTTCTATGGATTTGGCGCAGCCGCCCACGTGGCCATCCAGGTGGCACGGCACTGGAACATCGAAGTCTATGCATCGACGCGAGATGGAAGGCACCAGAAGCTCGCCCTCGAGCTCGGAGCAAAATGGGCCGGCGGCACCTTCGCCGAACCTCCCGCGAAGCTCGACGCCGCCATCGTCTTTGCCCCAGCAGGGGAGATCGTCCCCGCCGCGCTAAAAGCTCTTCGCAAAGGCGGCGTTTTAGTCCTGGGCGGTATTCACATGAGTCCGATCCCATCCTTCGACTACGATCTGCTCTATCAGGAGCGCACGATTCGCAGCGTGGCCAATAACACGCGCCAGGACGGCGAAGATTTCCTGCGCGTCGCCGCTGAAATCCCCATTCGCACGCGCACGCAGCTATTCCCCCTGCGCGAAGCCAACCGCGCCCTAAACGCCCTAAAGAACGACGCAATCGAAGGCGCAGCCGTCCTAAAGGTCGGAGCATGAACGCAAACGCAGCGGTACCCTCAGGTCAGCGCTTACAACCCAGTTCGCGCATTCGCCCATCCGTCGCCGCGTGTCCGTTCCTGGGACAGCACTTCCCGCAATCGGTCAAACAATTTTGCAGCCCCGCAAGCAAAGCGCGCTAACCTAATGTCACGACGAGGCTTAAAAGAAATTGTGCCTGGAAGAAATACTGCCGATACACTTTGAGACGGCAAACGTCTCTAACTACAGGGGGAACACACGGCATGTTAGTATCGATGTCCGACACTCCCGCTGAAGTGAGAACCATGGAGTCGCGAATCTTAATTGCCGACGATCAGCCCGACGTCCTGCGGGCACTCTGCCTCCTGTTAAAAGGGCACGGCTATTTCACCGAAACAGTCACCTCGCCTTCGGATTTGATGGAAGCCCTCGGGCGCAGCGAGTTCGATCTTTTACTGATGGACCTAAATTATGCTCGTGACACGACTTCCGGCCGCGAAGGCCTGGATTTGCTTACGCGCCTGAAAGCCATAGATGGTGTACCCCCGATTGTGGTGATGACCGGCTGGGCCACCGTCGGAATCGCCGTCGAGGCCATGCAGCGCGGCGTCACCGATTTTGTAGAGAAGCCCTGGACGAATTCTCAATTGCTCGAAGTTTTGCGCAAACAGATCACCCTGGGCCGCGAGCGCCGTGAATCCGCGCGCCTGGCGGTGCAGGAAAATCAGGCGCAGAAAGTGATCGCCTCGCAATTTCACGAGCAGGAACACGAAATTGCGGAGGCTCGCGCGATTCAGGAAGGGTTTCTGCCGAAGGAAATTCCGCAGCTCGCCGGATACGAAATTGCCGCTGCGTGGCAATCCGCTCGCGTGGTCGGCGGAGATTATTTCGACGTCCTTCCCTTCGACGGCGAAATGTGCGGGCTCTGCATCGCCGATGTTGCTGGAAAGGGTTTGCCCGCCGCACTGCTCATGTCCAATTTGCAGGCCGCCGTCCGCGGATTAGCCTCACCTTCACTGGCTCCGGAGGACTTATGCACGCGGCTGAATGCGCTGCTTTGCCGCAACATAGCCAGCGATCGGTTCGTCACCCTGTTTTATGCGCAGCTCGATGGTCCGTCGCGCCAACTACGCTACGTGAGCGCCGGTCACAATCCACCCTTTGTTTTGCATCGCGATGGCTCGCATGAACGCCTCCGCGAGGGCGGCATCGTTCTCGGCGTTTTTGCAAACCAGGCCTTCAAGAGCGGCACGGTGCAATTGCAGAGTGGCGACCGCATGGTCCTCTACACCGATGGCGTGACAGAGGCGTGCAACTCCGACGACGAGGAGTTCGGCGAAGAGCGCCTGCTGCAAGTGCTGGAACAAAATCCGGCCCGGACCGCCATAGAAATCCAGAAAAATATCCTGCAAGCCGTCGCAGAATTCAGCCACGGAACCTGGCAAGACGACGCAACACTGTTAGTAGTTGCCGTGAACTAAAGGCGGCAGCATATCTAGTAGCGGCGCAGCATGCTGCGTCAGCGGTTCAAAGGAGGGCCGCAACAAATTTCGTGATTGCATCGAGAGTTAGTTCTAGCTGGTCGCGATGCGGAGAGTGCCCGCAGCGGGGCAGAATCAGCGTTTGCGTACCAGGCACGCAGCGCTGAATCGCTTCCACATGGGCCAGAGTTCCGTACTCATCGTTTTCGCCCTGAGTCACCAGCGTGGGACAACTGATCGTTCCAAGATATTCTTCGATGTTCCAGTCGCGAAATTGCGGATCGAGCCAAATGTCGTTCCATCCGCGAAACATTTCGTCAGCGTGATCGTGATACCGCGAAAGTTTTTCCCGCAGGTCGCTTGATTCATAAATCTTGCGAATGGCCACAGTGCTACGCAAGCCGGACTCTTCGACGAAAACGTGCGGCGCCTCAAGAATGAGCCCGCGCACGCGGCCCGGCCAAGTGCCCGCGTAGATCAAAGCGATGGAAGCGCCATCGCTATGTCCAAGCAGTATCGGATTCTGAATTTTGTTCTGCGCCAGGATTTCCGGCAGCACCACTTTTGCTTCGTGATGCATGAAATCAACGGAGCGCTTCTCCGCAAGCCGTTCCGATTTGCCATGGCCGTAGCGCGAATAGACCAGAACGCCGCATCCGGTAGCTTTCGCGACTCGCTCCGGAAAATCCTTCCACATGGCCACAGAGCCGAGGCCTTCGTGGAGCATCACAATGGTGGCTTCCGCACCGGCAGGCGGGTACAGCACGATTTCGAGCCGCTTCGCTGGCACGTGTACGAGTCTATCTAAGCGCAAGCGTCAGCTCGAAGACGATCATGTTCCGACGTTGAGGTGATTCGCGATGTACGCCATTTTTCGGACGCTGGGCACTCTAAAAAGTGACGCGCAGATTTTGACTTACAAAGCGCCAGTGGCCCACGTGCCGAGCGCTTTGTGAACACTATGCGCTTTGCGCGCGGGCCAAGCCCGCGTCTTCCGCCGCCAGCTGGCCGAGAATGGACCAGTCGCGCCGCTCATGTCCACGCGCCAGCGCCGTTACAAAGCGGTCGTGCAGCACGCTCGCGATTGGCATGGGCACTTTTTGTGCGTCAGCCGCTTGCTGCACTAATCGCAGATCTTTGAATCCCAGCGGCAGCGCAAAGCCGACATGATCGTACTTGCCTTCCACGATCAAGCCGCCATAGGTTTTGTACACGGGCGCGTTGAATAGTGTGCTGGTGAAAAAATCCAGCATCGCCGCAGCATCCACACCGGATTTGCGCGCGAACGCCAAAGCTTCTGCAAGCGATTCGAGCACCGTCGAAATCAGGAAATTTCCGGTGAGCTTCACGACGTTTGCCTTGGACTGCTGCTCGCCAATGACCAGCAACTTCTGCCCAATTGCATCCCACAAGGGCTTGAAGCGCTCGACAGTTGTCTTCGGGCCTGCGGCCACGACGGCCAGCTTTCCCTGTTCAGCAGCTTCCGGACGGCCAAACACGGGTGAGGCAATAAACTCCTGGCCCGCGCGCGCGTGCTCCGCCGCCAAGCGATCGCTCAGCGCCACGCTAATCGTGCTCAGCGAAATATGTGCGCCGCCGCGCGCGAGCGACTTCAACACGCCATTCTCGCCGAACACGACGCCTTCAACCGCGGTGTCATCCGCGAGCATGGTCAACACGGCATCGCCGCGGCACGCGTCCGCGATCGAAGCGGCGACAGTGGCGCCATCTTTGCGCAGCGCCTCCGCACGCTCGCGCGTGCGGTTGTATACCGTCACGCGATGGCCCGCGCGCAACAAACTTTTCGCGATTCCCGTGCCCATCCTACCCAATCCAATCAGTCCTACATCCATCACATCCTCCAATCCAGGGCTGGTGTACTTATGTCCGCGCACGATCCATTCTGGCACGAACGCGAGAACTGCGCGTGGTGCCCCTTGTTACCGAGCCGAACCTTCGTCGAACTGTTTCGAATCCCACCGGGCGTCATAATTCAGTCTTGCTTAGCCGGAGCGTCCTAATGCTACTTCACTGAGAGCGATCATCCGCCACGCAACGATCGCGCTCGCGGTCGACAATGCCGCACACAAGATCATCACCAGGCGGAAGCTCGCGAGAAACGCGCCGGCAATTGCGCGCCGGAGCGTTTCCGCCGTATGAGCATCGAGGCCTTGAGGCAGCTGCAAGCCGGCAAGATCGATTTGCTTGGATCGAATGCCCCGCGCAATCTCCGGTGGGAGCGAAAGGCTGGCAAGAGTCTGGTCCAAGTGAGACCCAAAAGCTTTTACCATCACAATTCCTAACACGGCGATGGCCAGCACGCCGGCGACACGCGCGACCGCGTTGTTGATGCCCGACGCCGTGCCCACATGGTCCTGATTGACGGAGCCCATAACCACAGTCGTAAGCGGAGCGACAGTAACAGCCATTCCCAAGCCGAGCACTAGCGTTGCCGGAAAAAATGTTACCCAGTAACTTCCTTTTGCCGGTAGGAGGGCGAACAGAAGAAAACCCACGCTCCCGATGAGCGGACCCACAATGAGCGGAATTCTTGCGCCATAGCGGCTGACAAGTCCCCCCGACCATCCGGACAAAAAGAACATCAACAGAACAATGGGCAGCACCGAGGCACCCGTGGCTGTGGTGGAGTACCCGTGTAACTGGATCAGGTCCATGGGAAAAAGAAAAAAGAAGATGCCGATCGCCGCATAGAGAAACAGCGTAATGAAGTTCGCGCCGCTGAAGGGGCGCGACTTGAAAAGCCCAAGCCGAAGCATCGGCGAAGACGCGTGAGCTTCCACCAGGACGAAAATGACGATACACGCCACGCCGGCGAGCAAGCTCCCAAATACCAGGGGATTGCTCCAACCGAATCTTGCGGATTCCAGGAATGCCGTAACAACGCCGGCCAATCCGGCGGCCGCCAAGAGCGCGCCCAGCCAATCGATATGCGCAAGGCGGGAGCCACAACTTTCCGGCACGTGCCACAGCGAAATCACCACCACCGCACACGCAATTGGAACATTGAGGAAGAAGGCCCAGCGCCAGGAACCATGCTCGATGAGCCATCCGCCAAGGACGGGACCGAGAGCTGTGGTAATTGAAGTAAAGCCAGACCACGTGCCAATGGCGCGACCGCGGGATTTTTCGTCGAACGATGCGCCGATGATAGAGAGGCTGCCAGGGACCAGCAGAGCTGCCCCGACCCCTTGAACAGAACGCGCAATCACGAGTTTGTGAATGCTGGAGGCCAGACCGCAAGCGGCTGAAGCTGCGGCGAAAATAATGACGCCCAGCAGGAACATCCTGCGGCGGCCGAACAAATCGCCGAGCGCACCACCCGCGAGGATCAGGGAGGACAGGAGGAGTCCGTAGGACTCGACGACCCATTGCACGTCGATAACAGTTGCGTGGAACGCTTTCTGAAGCGTGGGTATGGCGACATTGACGACCGTGCCGTCGATGAAAGCCATACTGGAACCGAGGATTGTCGCCGTGAGGATCCACGGATTGGCTTCCGGTCTGCACGGGGCGGCTGCGCTTGCAGATTGAATGAGAGTTTCGTCGCAGGGCGCCCGCATGGCACCTATGGGATGCGTCTATTTAATGATTCGGTGTGATTTTGAGATGTGTGGCCTCTAGTGAGTGTGCGATGAAGCTTCTTCGATCAAAGCGGCAACCTCTTTCGGCCTAGAGACGTAGACCGCATGGCTCGCGCCTGAGACTTCGACTTTGTGGCTGTTGGCTCGTGTGGCGTACCAGCGTTCGAGGTCGGGATTGATGGCTCTGTCTTTTGCCGCTACCAACATCCAGCTTGGTTTGGTTCTCCACGCAGCTGTGGAGATGGTTGCTTTGAAATTGTCGGCAAGGTTGAGTACCTGCGATCGCGCCATAAAGGCGGTTTGCTCAGCAGACAGGTCGGCTGCGAAGTACTCATGAAACTGCGTGGGGTCGAGGTACGTGAAACCGTCTGCGGTCTTCTTTATCGCAGTAGACTTGCTTAGGTCACTTGGGAAGCGCTTTCCGTCGTCCGCCTCATTCTCTCCAGCGTCTGGCATGTGAGCCGCGATATAGACCAAACCGGCGACGGATGGATCCGCGCCCGCTTCGGTAATTACGGCTCCCCCATAGCCGTGACCGACAAGAATGCACGGTCCATCTTGTAGAGCAAGGGCGCGCTTGGTGGCAGTGACGTCTTCTCTGAAGGAGGTTTCCGGTTCCTGGACGATGCTAACGTTGTAGCCGTCCTTGATAAGGATGTCGTAAACGCCCTTCCAGCCGGAACCATCCGCCCAGGCGCCGTGAACCAGAACAATATTTCGAATGCGATGTTCTTGGTTCTGCGCAGAGAGCGCGCAGGAGGTCAACAGCAATAAAACGATGCAGACAGAATGTAAGAGTCCCCGCATTCCTCGCATGACTCCTCCAAGCGATTACGGTGGGATTTCCTTCAGATGTGCGAACGTGCGTTGGATACGGAAGGATGGATGAAAGGTGGAAGTTTTTGCACTTCCCGGTGATAACGCCTGTGCTCCACGGAATCTGATTTGGAGCAATCATGAAAAACCAAGCGGGCGCGATCTCATCGGCATCCGTCCGCTCTTGCAGCGGATGCCTTTCTGGATGGTCGCGCCCACTGAAAGTTGATGCGGGTTCGGAGCGTGTCGGTACAGGTTTTTTTGAGCGCAAGGAAAGCGCGAGGAAAAATCTATCCGCAAGCGCCCCGCCGAGCGAGGTTATTTTTGACGCGCGTTCAGTCTTTCAATTGCGCGCTTCAGCTCTTCAAGCTTCTGCCCAGCCTCGCCGAGCTTGCCTTCTGCGGTGAGGCGCTGGTAGTCGGCGAGATCTTTCGCGGCTTCCGCAATGAGGGAGTTGAGGTTGGCCGCGGGTGGGGGTGATCCAGCGGATGGCGCTGCGTTTCGCGGTAGTTCCGCGGCGGCGGAGGCTGGGGCGGCGCTCAATGAGGAGGCCGCTCCGCCAAAGAGGGCGGCCATCGCGGACTCAAAGGTTGGTCCGTATGCAAGCCGGTCTTGTACGGCGAGCACAACCAGACGCAACTCCGGCATTGGACTCCGCTCGGCCTGAAGATAAATCGGTTCCGCATATAACAGCGCGCGCCCAGTTGGAATGACGAGCAGGGCTCCGCGCCGCACGTGCGAGCCTTGTTGGTTCCACAACGTCAATTGTCCGGAAAGCTGTGCGTTCTGATCGATGCGCGCTTCGATTTGCAGTGGCCCATCGACCAATTTCGTTTTAGGGAAGTTGTATACCACCGACGTACCGTATTGCGCGCCGTCGCTGCGCCCGGCAATCCAGCCAATCAGATTATTCCGGTTGGCCGGCGTGAATGGCAGAATTTCTACGAACTCCATGCCGGTTTCGTCCGGAAGTTTCATGAGCACGAAGTTCGGCTGCATCGGCTGTGTCACCTGCTGCCCCCCTTCGCTCATACCGACTTCGCTGGCGACTGTCCAGAGATCCTCACGGTTGTAGAACGCGCCCGGGTCCGTCATGTGATACAGCCCGTACACTTCCGCTTGCAGTTTTAGCAACAACTCCGGGTAGCGCATGTGATTACGCAGTCCCGGTGGCATCACGGCCGCATCCTTGAATAGAGTCGGAAAAATGCGGCGGTAGGCCGCGATGATTGGGTCCTCCGCGTCAAACACGTAAAACGTGGTCGCACCGTTGTAGGCGTCGATCACGACCTTCACGCTGTTCCGCATGTAATTAAGGGGATCGCGGTCGAGACGGTAATGGCTCGCGTACGGATAGCTGTCTGAAACCGTAAACGCGTCCATGACCCAAGACAGCCGGCCGTCGTCGCCGAGCACGATGTAAGGATCGGGATCGTAGGTGAGGAACGGCGCGAGCGCCGATACGCGCTCTCGCACGTTTCGCCGCATCAATAGCTGGCTGTCGTTGTTCACGTCATCACTGAACGGCAGCTTCGCGAGGTCGCCGCGATCGAGCGCGATGATGATGCGGCGCAGAAAACCGCCGAGCACGATACCGCCGTTGCCCTCGTAAGACGTCAGGCTGTTTGTCTGGCCTTGCGGGTAGTTGAATTCCTTCTGGCGTGTCTTCACATAGACGTCGGTGTTGGTCAGCTCGCCGAAATAGACCTCAGGGCGCGTTACGGTCAGACTACGCACCGTGCTTTGGACGGGCATGTTGCTCAGAATCAGGGTAGGCAGTCCTTCCGGCGTGAACCCATTGACTGGATTCATCGTGATGCCGTAACCGTGCGTATAAATCAGCTTTTCATTGATCCAGTTGCGGCTGCTCTCGGGGAGCTTGTCGACGTTCAACTCGCGTGTGGCGAGCATCACCTGGCGAGTCACGCCATCGATTTGATAGCGATCAATGTCGATGTCGGGAAAGTCGTAGTAGGTGCGGATTTCCTGAATCTGACGCAGGGTGTCCTGGAGAGCGTGCCAGTCCCACAGCCGAATATTCTTAAGCGTAGCCTGATTATGCGCTGGGTCGGCTGCGGCCACGTCTGTCTCAGCGGGGAACTCGCGTTGCGAAACTCGGTCGAGTCCGTAGGCTTGCCGTGTCAGTGCGATATTGTTGGCGATATAGGGCTGCTCTCGAACGAGCTCGTTTGGTTTCACGATAAAGCTGCTGACGTACCAGGCGACTATTTGAAGGGAGATATAACACAGCGCAGCCGGGAGAATCGCCGCCGCAATCCAGCGCCCGCGTGGCACTCTCACGGCGTTGACGGCCGCGATCACCGCGCCCAGAACGAGCGCCGCGCAAACAACCAGCATTCCTGGGAGTAGGACGTGCGCGTCAGAGTAGGTGACGCCAGCGAAGATCGTATGGCTATCGAACAACTGCTCGAATCGACTGAGGTACGCGCGCATCGCGAGGATCAGTAGTAGGAACGCAAATGTGATGGAGAATCCCCTCCAAGGCAGTGTGACGTAGGTCCTGCTACGTCCGGCGAACGCACGAGTTCCTCCTGTGATGAGGATGAAAAAAACGGCGAGTACACAGGTCATTACGGCCAGAGTAAGCAGCCAGCCGATGACGAGTTGCCATCCAGGCAGAGTGAAGAGAAAGAAATTCAGCGGCTTGCCAAAGATCGGATCGACGAAGCCACCAGCCGCGCGCGGTGCGGACCAGAAGAGCGCGATCGTCGGCCACTCCAGCATCATGCCCGCGCCGGTGGCAGCCGCAATGACGAGCGAAAGGCCAAGTGCGATGAGGCGCAGGACCGGCTCAACCGGTAGCTTTAACGGCTGTCCGCCGATGATAATCGTGTGGCCGCTGGGCAGGTTGGGCAGATGCGCTCGCCTCAGAGCGAGAAACGATCCGTAGAGAATGAGAAATGTGGCGGCCGCGAAAGCCGCGAAAATTCCCCATTGCAAGCCTAACGTTTTCCAGAACACGTCGCCGTAACCGACGGAATCGAACCAGAGCACGTCCACGTAATACGACAACGCGGCCCGACCGCCGAGAACGATGACGGCAAGGGCGGCGAGAATAAGGAAAAAGAAGCGGCGGTGACGCCGCGGCGCATGCATCCTCGGCCACTCAACGGACTCCGGCATTCCTCACCCCTTTTCCCCGACTTTCTATTGTCACAGTTCGAGACCATATTAGCTAAATCTCCATGCCCGTTTCGTGTTGTGTAACGGGTGACGACTCCGCGGCGTTGGTGTCCCTCGCCAAAACTCCATCCGCGACGAAAGAACGGAAATCCTTCCGCCGTGGCAATCGACTATGCGTCGAACCTGGCAACGGTCGTGAACTCGACCGATGCCACTGTTACGATCATTCCCCTGGGCAGCATTCGATCGTCAACCGCTCGGCCGCAGCCTCAGGTTGTGCGACTCAGTCCTTTCAAGACACTCACGAGCACTTCCGACGAGACCCTCACAATAATCGGAGGAGGATTTGTCGCAGGCGCCGCCGTACGTATCAATGAGAAGCCACTTGTCACGACCTTTGTCACTTCTCGCAAGCTGACCGCTGTTTTGCCCGCTTCCCAATTGGCGGGACCGGTCCGTTACGTCGTTGACATACAAAATCCCGATGGCAGTGTCTCCAACGTGAATGACTTCTACGTCATGGCGTCCGTTAGCGTGGGACTAGCGCCTCGGGGAGTGGCAATTGACCGGGAAAGAAACCTGGCCGTGGTTACCAATAGTGGCGCAGCTGTCAACGGATCCCTCGGTACGGTGTCCATCGTTGACCTGAACACATTCACACAGAGATATAAAATTACAGTCGGCAAATCGCCGCAAGGCGTGGCCCTTTCCTCGCTGGCAGGCCGCGCGGCGGTGGCCAACACCGGCGACGACACTGTTTCCGTAATTAATCTGGATACCGGAACATTAGCGACCACGGTCTCCGTCGCGCCCAGTTCGACCAAGTCTTCGGGCACGTCGACAACGGGCACTTCCCAGCCGAGAGGACCTTCAAGGAGGTTGCTGTCCATGCGAAATCGACTTTTCACGCTTGCATATGGGGCTGTGCTCATGGTCGGAGTGGCCGGTCCTGCCGTAGCTCAGGACAACGGGGCACAGCAGCCCTCAGCACGTCAGCATATGCATGCGCCGCAATCGATAGACCAGAAATTTGCTCAACTTACGAAAGATCTGGAGTTGACTTCGGAACAGCAGAAACAGGTCCGGCCTCTACTTCAGGAGCGCCACGATAAGATTCAGGCCCTGCTCGATAAGAATCCAAAAGCATCGCGGCAGGAGCTTGCTCCGGAGATTCACGCTATCAGCGACGAAACGCACCGGAAGATTCATGCTCTGCTTGCGGATCACCAGAAAGAATTAGAAAAGGCGATGCAGCATCGGGAGCACAATGGTGAAGAAGACAGGCGATCTGCTCCGCCCGCGGCAGCGTCGCAAGAGCCATCTTCTTCCGTCTCTTGATATATCTGGGGTCCGGCAAACCGTAAAGCCGGTACGCGTCCTTTACAGATTTTAGGGCTCAGGGAGGCGGCAGGAGTTCATAGTGTCGCCGCTTGATTCATGCGAGCCTTTCAGACTCCTGCTGGTACTTGCAAGCAGTCCTACGCTGCGGTGTTCAGTCTTCACCATTCTTAACAGTCATTTCGACTTCTGCTGCCGTCCCACTTAATGAGGAGCATGACAAGCTTTCGTGCTACCGAAGTAGATCAAGACCAGTCGCGTGTTGCGGCTTTGGAAGGCTTCAATTGAGTTTGACTAGTACGGCAGAAATTGCGATCGCGCAAGAAATTCAGCAGCTGTTCGGGAGGAAATCTAAAGCGACAGTTCACACAGTGGAATATGCAGCCCGCTTATTTTGCTCGATGTCTTAGGAAAGGTTAGGACGTGTCTCCAACCATTCGGGAAGCCACTCTCCAACAGCGGGCATCGCTGACATGCGTTCCGCTCGCCACAGATGCAGTAACAATGGATATGAAGTTAGCTGGTTAGAACGTCTGCCTGTCACGCAGGACGTCGCGGGTTCGCGTCCCGTGCTCCCGCCAAATTCAGTTTCCGCCGCGTGTTCAACCCTGGTTGACGCGAGATGTGGAGGTGTCCCACGCATACAACCTGCTTGCAGAGATACGCGCATGTCGAGGAAACGTAAGCCTTCTTCTCAACCCGACTGTTGACGATCAACCCAGCGGGAGATGAACCTGTGTACTGCTACTTTCCGGTCCACCAGACGATGGTGACGCCGAGACAGACGATGGCGATCCCGATCCACCGGTTTCGGCTGATGCGTTCACCCAGAAAGGCTTTTGCGCCAAGGGCTCCCGCAGCGTAGCTGAGAGCACTGACTGGCACCACGAAGCTCACTTGCCGGAAGGACAGAATGGCGAGAAGGGAGAAGAACGCCAGGCTCATTAGTGCAATGCCTACCCACATCCATGGCAAGCGAAACGATTGCAGAACGAACCGCAAAATGGACTTAGGGCGAAAATCATGGACCTCGCCGACGCCCTTCATGGCACGACTTACGGACAGCTCTCCTGCTGTTCCCGCGACAACAATAAAGAAGAAAAGCACCGCTTCACGCATGTTCAGGGGCTTCCGAGGTGCTGGGTGAGGTTCGACCTACGAGGAGAACACCAACACAGATCACAGTGACGCCAAGCCAGCGCAATGGAGAGATCATCTCTCCGAGAACAAGGTAGCTCAAGATGGCGATGGAGAGATAGGAGAGAGACGTGGCAGGCTGGACGTAACTATAATCTGCCCAAGTCAGCAACAGCATGTGCGCGACAAAAAATCCCATTAAGCAGACAATGCCCAACCAGATGTAACCGGATGTTAGGACGCGAGAAGCGATTGGGGGGAGATCAATAATTCTTGCCGAAGTGACCGACCCGACGCCTTTCATGCCCTTGCCGAGAAATACATTTCCAAGGGGTCCCAAAATTATGCTAATTAAAATCAAGGGCATCGTTTTTAGTTGGAGTCTGCGGGTACGCGTCACGTGGTTCCTTTGTTGAGTGGTCCAGAATAGCAAAAAGGGAAGAATAGCGTTCCGCTTAGCTTGGAAAATTCATGTGCAATTGCAGGCCGTCGAACTGCAACTCTTCGCAAGGTAATGGAACCTCCGCAAAGCATTACCATCCGTTGTGGTGGCAGCCACGGTGCGGGAAAGCTTCGCAAAAGGAGTGCAGCGATATTCACGAAATTGCCGCGATTCGGGATAGAATCTGACTCGGAGTTTGGAATTCAGTGCAGTAACACCACACTGCCGTTCTGCTACGTGGCAGAGTTTGCAGGCTGCACTCGAATCCCTAAAATGAGGTGCCGTGCTGCCCTCAAACCTGCTCGAACTCACAATCTTATTCGCGGCTGCGATTCCATTTATTTTCTACGTTCTGACAATCTACAGTGCCAGCCGCTATTTCTGGCAGAATAGAAAACAACCAGGGAAAAATCTCGATTTCACTCCGCCCGTAAGCAATCTCAAACCAGTTCGCGGCCTAGATCCCGACGCGTACGCAAATTTTGTAAGTTTCTGCCGGCAGGATTATCCGGAGTACGAGCTCATTTTCTGCGTTACGGACCAGACCGATCCCTCCGTACCCATAATTCAAAGATTGATTCGAGAGTTCCCGGAACGAAAGATCCGGCTGCTCTACAGCGCCGGCCACACAGCGATCAACGACAAGGTGGCGAAATTGCAGCTGATGGAACGCGAAGCGCTATACGACTACCTAGTCATAAATGATTCCGACGTGCGCGTAGAGAATGGTTACTTTCGACGAGTGGTTGAGCCGCTGCGTGACCCCAAAGTCGGAGGAGTGACTTGTTTTTACGTATCTTCGCGAGAAGACTCACTCGTAGACAAACTTCAGACGGTCGGGATGATTTCAGACTTTTACGCAGGTGTACTGGTTGCGTGGCAGCTTGACGGAGTCAAGTTTGCGCTCGGGCCAACAATGGTGTCGACGAAGGAGCGTGTGAGGGGATTCGGGGGCTTTCAGGTGTTGGAAAACCGACCCGCAGACGATCTGCTCTTTGGACGCCTGATTGCCGAACAGGGGGTTGAAGTAAAGCTGCTGCCGTATGCAGTGGAAACGGTTCCTGATTACCAGGGGCTCGGTGAGCTTCTGGCGAAGCGCGTGCGGTGGATGACGGTCATGAGAGCCATGAGGCCATGGGGGCACTTTGGCCTGCTTTTTACTTGGGGGTTGCCCTGGACAACGCTTGCGGTTTTGGTTCACCCCACCTCAAGTGTTATGGCGGCTTATTGGGGTTTGTACCTAGCTTTTCGCGTGGGCATGACGTGGCTGATTGGAATTCAAGGACTAAAACAGGCAGGACTTTGGGCAAAGATGCCCTTGATTCCGCTTTGGGACGCAATGGCGTTTCTGATCTGGCTGGTGAGTTTCACTCGAACTTCGATCCGCTGGCGCAGTGTCGATTATCAACTGCGAAATGGTCAATTCGTGGCGAACGCGGACGCCTTTGCCCAGAATTCCTCCACTAAAAGCGATTCCTAGAGTATCCACAACCTGCGCTGCTATTATAGCTTTCCCTTAGTGTTCGCCGCGGGGAACACCTGTGCCGCGCCAACCGACATTCCAGCGGCGGCGATATTTGTTTGCAGTCGACGAAGATTCCGCGGTTCACGCCAATTCACTTGTGGCAGCACTATAGTAGGATCCACGCGGTCGCGATACCTCAGGGCGATGTTCATAAGGGAATCCAGGAGAGATTCCGAGAGATAGTGTGGTTGCAGGCCCAGGTCAAGTAGCTTGGAGTGCTTCGCGTTATAGTAATGCTGTTCAGCCTCGACGCGCGGATCCGGGATATGGTCAATTTCCACCTTCAATCCAAGATCTTCTCCTGCCTCCTTCACTTTTAGCGCGATATCCATGACAGAGAATTGTTCGGTGAATTGGTTATACACGCGACATTCTCCCCTGGTGGCAGGATTAAGACAGGCGAGCTCAATGCAGCGGACGGTGTCCCGGATATCGAGGAAGCCTCGCGTTTGGCCGCCCTTTCCGTAGACGGTTAAGGGCTCGCCAATGGCCGCTTGCACGCAAAAACGATTCAGGACCGTGCCGAACACTTCGTCATAGTCGAGGCGATTGATTAAGGCTTCGTCTAGCCCTACCTCATCGGTCATCGTGCCATACACTATCCCTTGGTTCAGATCCGTGGCGCGAAGTCCCCAGACCTTGCAGACAAACATGATGTTGTGGCTGTCGTGCACTTTGGAAAGGTGATAGAACGAGCCTGCCTGTTTGGGGAAGGGTAAAAGATCGCTCCGCCCGTTGTGGTTAATGCGGATGTAGCCTTCTTCGATATCGATGTCGGGAGTACCGTATTCCCCCATCGTACCGAGCTTGACCAGGTGGCAATCCGGCTGCAGCTCCCGAATCGCGAACAGGACATTCAAGGTACCGACAACATTATTCATTTGGGTGAATACGGCGTGCTTTCGGTCGATCATCGAGTAGGGAGCCGACCGCTGTTCCGCGAAATGGATGATCGTCTCCGGTTCAAACTGCTTGACCGTGGACTGTAAAAAATCGTAATCGGTTACATCTCCAACAAAAAGAGCGATGTTTTTACCTGTCCGCTGATCCCAGGCCCTAAGACGGTCACTCAGAGGAAGAATAGGTGTGAGAGTCTGCGCGCCTAGCTCGTGATCCCATTGACGGCGCGCAAAGTTATCCACAATTGCCACGGAGTGCCCTTTAGCGGAAAGATAGAGTGCCGTCGCCCAGCCGCAATACCCGTCTCCGCCGAGAACCATGATTTTCATAATGTCACCTATTTTAGAGCCTGCCTATTTACGCGAGTGCTGAACCTGCCTTGCTCGATGATCAATTCCCTTTGAGGGGGAATTGCGTTCCCTGCCTCGGAACTCCACGAGTCTAGATTTACATCAAGTCAGATAACAGGCAAACCCGCTTCAGTCAATTGGTCGAGTCGGCTTGGACACATTCGGCATCAGCTTCCAGTGATTCCTCGACATACGGATAGACGATGCGGCGCATCCCAAACAGGTACACAAGAAGACCTAATAGACCTACGGAAATATTCCATAGACGAACACAGAGTAAGGCTTCGGCTCCGCCACTTATACCTATTAGTCTGAACAGGGTATTAAACGCTGTCTCTCCTACGCCAATGCCCCCAGGTGTCAGGGGCAGGCTATTCACCAAATGGCCGATCGGCGCAACCAGTGCCAGGCGGGTTGAGAAAGACAGGGGATTGACGGCATAAAGGCCCAGGGCAGTCACTACAATAAGCGCCAGATTGGCTAGAAGCGAGAGGAGAAAGGTGAAGAACAACGTGCTCTGAGCCTTCCCTTGCAGTGCCATCGCGTCGAGGACGCGAACGGCGAGATCCTTGATTGTTGGCCATGTGCCTAATGACCGAGGGACCCATGAACGTGTGGACGCAGAAAACGTGACCAGTGCGACACTCACAACCATCAGCCCTGCCAGCAGGGCATCCAGATAGAGAAGACGTCTGAGGACTGAAAGGGAGCGCAGCAGATCGAGAAAGAATGGGGCAAATAAAATGGGGAGCAGCACGAGCGAAAATAGCCCCACGAAGCGATCCAAAATCAAGACCGTCGCAACCTCTGCGCGCCTCCCGTAATTCTGCCTGGTCGCATACACCAGTTTGGCAATGTCGCCACCTGCCGCTCCAGGGAGGAACGTGGAGAAAAGAAACCCAATCAAGTTCAACTGAAAAGAGCTTCCAAGGGAGAGAGAGAGCCGAGCACTACGAAACAGAAGGGACGCCCGAATAGACATCATCAGAATATCGAACAGCAGAAAACCCACTGCCGCCAGAGTTATTGGCCAAACGCGGAAAAGCCTTGGCATAGAAGAAAAATTGATCTGCCCCGATTTTGCAAGATAGACCAGGATAGTTATTCCGATAGCCACGCGCAGAAGCAGAAAAGCTATCTTGCGCAGGCTCACAGCGTCCCAAGTTGTAGCAACTTTTGCTGTGAGATCAGTGGTGAACATCGTTTCCTCTGAGCGAGGAGACTAGTGGGGCGGAGGTGGATGAGATACGCCCGACAGCAGATTGCTGGCGGGCGGCTCCGAGACGTTAGTTAACAGGAATTTCCCCCCGCTGGTCGCGACGATTCGGAAGTGCTCCTTGCCAACAAAAGATTCGATGCGATCTGCCCCTGTCTGGTATGCAACCAAATAGTATCTCTTCCCTCCTGTCCACAAGTCCTTGAATTCGGAATCGTTCAGAAACACCGCCGGTGCGCCCTGAGCAGCCGCACCATACTCCATATTGTTGAACTTGCCGTTCAGGAGCAGGGGATCCTGGCCGGTATAAAAAATAACCGAAGAGAAGAAATAGTAGTGGCGATCGACTATGAGCTTTCCAGAGGGTGCCGAAAGAAGCGCCTCCGCGAGCGGACGCGACGAAAGATAAGGATCGAAAACGACAAGGGCCAAGCGCGCCGCATGAAAAAATAGAACCATCATGAATCCGGTCGCCAAGAATGCACGCATACCTGACCAGCGTAGGTTCCCCACGGCTCCCAGCAAAAAAGCCACGCCTGCCAGGTATAGCGGCAGCCTAAGATAGGCAAAAGAATCGAAGGTCAGGTCCAACATGTGCCCAAGGGATAGGGTATAAGCTGACGGATGGTGAGACAGCGCAGACGAAATATCTCCTGGAGTGGGCAGATTACGTACGGCAAAAGCAATGCTGATAGCGATTAGCGCGGCGCAAGTTGTGATTGCCCCCAAAGCGCGGGTTCCTCGATGGATCCACCTGCCTTCCACTGTCATCGCCGAGCCAAGCAGAAGAGCCAAAGCCGGATAACACGGCATTGAGTAATATTCCTGGGTGGTTGAAAACGTGAAGAAGATCAGAATGAACCCCGCCCAGCAGAGCGCGAGAAGCCTGGTTTGCCCGGCGCGATCCACAGGTTTAAAGGAGAGCTTTGCAATCGCCGGGGAATATACGCACCAAGGAAAGAGCCACAAGAGGTGCAGCAACCAGAAGTACAGTCTTGGAACTGTATTGTAATCGCGAGGATACCTTAGGTTGAGAAACCGCAGGAGTTGTTCATTCACAAAATAGAACCACAGGAATCCATGGTACAGACCGGGGCCGCTCCGCAGAGTCCAGGCAAAGTAGGGAGGATTCCTAAGGGTCGCCAGCACATGCCAGGGGGCGGCGATAAGCAGAATGATCAGGAAACCACTCAGGGGCCGGAGCCGCTGCCAAGTTCTGCGAGAAAATAGCTGCCTTGAGACAAAAAGATAGATCAAAGCCGCCGCGACAGGGAACACAATGCCAACCAGACTTTTGAGCAAAAGCCCGGCGCCCAGGCTAGCAGCGAGAATGGCCGCCCAGAGGCGCGGTCGCTTTTCCCGTTCATCCAGGGCTCGCAAGAAGGCCCACAGAGCAAGCGCAATGGTCAAGGTGAGCATTACGTCCGGGATTTGAATGCGCGTAAAGAGAAATAGCCCAACGCACGTGGACATACACAAGCCCGCATAAAAGCCGGCTCGTTCTCCGAAGGCCCACATGCCGAAGGAAGCTGACAAGAGCGCGAGAGCGATCGATGCGAGTGCCACGGGAAGCCGAGCCACCCAGTCAGCCACGCCAAAAACCTTATAGAAAATTGCCATCAGCCAATAAATTAGTGGAGCCTTTTCCAAATAGGCGACTCCGTCCAACCGCGCCGTCACCCAATCACCGGTGGTCAGCATCGTCTTGGCGATTTGCGCCTGCACCGCATCAACGTCATCCATGAGAGAGGGAGGCGAAAGCACGCAACCCAAGTAGATCGCGGTTGCGATTACCAAGACGAGGGAAAGCAAGAACCAACGTCGACGATAAAGATGACGCGCGTCATTCAGTGCTCCATCGCGCACATCGCTCAGGGTAGCTAAATCGTGACTTGCCATCGTTTCATCCACAAAAACAAAATAAGCAATCCCCAGAGGTGATATCCAATGTTGATCTCTTTTTGGAAGTGACGCTTCTTCAGTTGTTCAATGCTATCGCGACAGAAGAGTTCTCCGTATTCCGATAACCCGAACTGCAAAGAGTCTTCCAGCAATCCGCGAAGAGGGCCGCGAAGCCATTCGTGTGCAGGGATGTCAAAGCCAATCTTCGGACGGTTCAGGTTGGCCGACGGCAGCTTGTCTTTCATTAATTCTCGAAGGATAACTTTTTGTCGCGAGCCACGGATCTTGAGCTTGGCTGGCAAGGTTGCGGCGAATTCGACGATGCGATGGTCCAGAAAGGGCGGCCGGACCTCCACCGAATGAGCCATACTCATACGATCGCTTTTTATCAGAATGTCGTCCGCTAGATAATATTTCTGGTCTAGCCAAAGGAAGGGGGCCAGGTCATCATTCACTTTGGGTAGATTTCCCAGCTGGCCGAGAATCTGCTCAAGGGTTCTGGGCAGCGGTTCATACACAAGTGTGCGCATATCCTCGTCGGCAAACGTCCCGTTCCAATAGACGTGGGCCCGCTCGGGCTGCATAAGAGCCCCTTCGAGCAGGCGCTTCACCTTGTAATCGAATCCGATCTTCTCGTCGGAAACCGGCCAACGACGAAATATGGCGAGTCCCGCTGCCACCACCTTGCGCGGAAGTCTCCGAAGGTGTCGAGCGATCCGGTTGGCACGATAAGTCAAGTATCCACCCAACACCTCATCCGCGCCTTCCCCGCTCAGGGCTACAGTCGTCTTCCTCTTACAAAGTTTCGACAAAAACCAGACCGGCAATGCACCGGCGTCTGCGCTTGGTTCATCAGAGTAATAAGCGAACTGTTCAATTGCGCCTCTGAGATCGACGCCCGGATTCAAATCCATTTCGTCGTGATCTGTATCATATTTCCGCACCGCAGTCCGTATGTACGATGATTCATCGAAGCTGCGTCCCTGGAACGAAATGGAAAATGACTTCAAGCGGGATGAGCTTGCCGCCGCGGCGTAATGTAGGATCGCAGTGGAATCGATTCCACCACTTAGCCACACTCCCAGCGGCACATCGGAAAGCAGGTGTTCTCGAACGGATTCGGTCAAAAGTGCGTGTAATTGCTCCTTTGCATCTTGCAACGATATTTCACCTATTTTGCCGTAAGGCAGTTGCCAGTAGCGTTTGGTTGTAACCTCGCCGTCTCTCCATTCCATCCAGTTGCCCGCCGGAACTTTGCGAATGCCGTCGATGAGTGTCCACGGGCACGGAATATAATTTAGTGAGAGGTAGCAATCGAGTGCTTCTCGGCTCAGGGTGCGGTCAATTTCAGGATGAACAAGGATTGCCTTAAGTTCAGACCCAAAGTACAATTCCTCGCCTCTCTGCGCAAAATATAACGGCTTGATCCCCATTCGATCACGCGCCAGGACTATCCGTTTTTGACGCACATCCCACACGGCTAAGGCAAACATACCCCTGAGACGCGCGAAACTCTCCGTGTCCCACTGCAAAAATGCCTTCAGAACAGTTTCGGTATCTGAATGCGAGGTAAACGTGTGCCCTAATATCTCAAGTTCCACTCTTAAGTCGCGATGATTATAGACTTCACCATTGAAGACAATTCCGTAGTCCCCGTTATTTACAAGAATGGGTTGATTTCCACATTCAAGATCGATGATTTTGAGCCGCGCCGCACCAAAAGAAAACAGATCGGACGAGAAGATACCTTGCTGATCAGGACCTCGGTGGATGAGAGTTGCCACCGTGTCCCGAATCCTGTCTTGTGACGGCTTCGAATGTTTATGTGTAAATCCTGTTATCCCGCACAATACGTGGCACCCTTTCGAGTATGTCTTAGGCCGGAGTTGCTTAAATCGGCAGCGCGCAATGTTTTGGGATCGATAGTGACGCGAACCCATCGGAGAGCGTGCGCGCATCGTAAACAGGTGCAACGATGAAGCCCCATCAGCGACATGCGCGAATTGCCCTCCATAGCGAAGTTCATGTGACGGTCTTGCTGTCGGGAGACCTCGCATGTCGCCCAAATATGTATCCACCCACTAGATAGCCTGCGTCGGCGGTAGCATCGAGTAAGAGTACACCCGACTCCTGGGCTTTTTCTTTGTGCGTTGAATTTGCCTATCATATAGCTGGTTCCCGCGAGGGTCATAGCTCCGCAGGCCCAGTAATAATGGACGCGAAGTTAACTTGTTAGAAGGCCCGCCTGTCACGCAGGAGGTCGCGGGTTCGATTCCAGTCGCTCCCGCCAAAATTCCGCCACTTGGTTCGACGTGCCTCGTTCCCGCGAGGTATCTTCGACGTGACACAGTGGCTCGCCTGCTTGCGGGGACTGCACGTTGGGAAATCCATACTCCTTCGTTCGGTGCGTCGGGGCGACGCTTTAGCTGTAAGCACAGTGCTGTGGACTGGTATCCATGGCGCGGCAGCTATCCTGACAACGCAGCATAACCTTCCTTTCGGCTTTGGCATCACTACTGATGAAGAGAACAGGCAACCGCGATCGGTTGCCCTGGAGAATGGCGACAGTATTTTCGTCGCACGTCAGCGTGCCCAGCGACAAAGCGAATTCTTCGAGTATTGGTCTGCTCAACTCTTCCACATTTACGGTCTCGATTCAGCCAACGGAGCTCCCACAGTTGAATCCCTGGGCCGCGTCCACCCGCAAGACCGCTGGTGGAAGGGTCCAGTTGTGAAGTTACGAAGCGCATCGCGCGGGCCGACGGCGAGCTTCGGTACGTTCGTGCCATCGGTTTCCCGCTCCTCGACGACGGGAAGTTCAAAATCATTATCGGCACTGCGATGGATGTAACAGAGCAAGAACAGATGACTCAGGAACTCCGGCGGCGCGAAGCGTACCTGGAGGAAGCCCAACGGTTAAGTCACACGGGGAGCTTCGGCTGGAATGTCGTAAACGGAGAAATCTTCTGGTCAGACGAAACTTTTGCGAATCTTTGAATGCGATCGGACGATTAATCCTACATTGGAGTTAGCGCTCCAGCGAGTTCATCCCGACGGCTGTGGAGCAACTCATCGAAGGCATTTCACACGAAAGGACGGAGTTTGATTTCGAACATCGACTGTTGATGCCAGATGGATATGTCAGTATTTGCGGATCGCGGGCCGTCCCTCAGGGATGAATCAGGCGGCTTGGTGTTCGTGGGAGCAGTTACGGACATCACCGAGCGCAGACGCACGGAGGACGCCGTACTCGCGAGCGAACAGAATCTTCGTCAGATCGTCGATAGCATTCCTGGTCTAGTAGTTCTCCTAACATGGGAAGGTGAGGTCGAACTCGTCAACCGCCAGGCTTAAAATACTTTAACAAGACGCTCGAAGAATCTGGGCCACCAGTGGTGTCGTTCCTCCGGATGACGTGCCTCCCGCACTCACCGCATGGACGCACTCGGTCGAAACTGGTAATCCGTACGACTTTGATCACCGTCTCCGCCGGGCCGACGGCGTGTACCGCTGGTTCCATTCGAGGGCGCTGCCCCTGCGCGACGCGAAAGGTCGCATCGTCCGTTGGTATAACTTGCTCACGGACATTGATGAGCGCAAAAGCTCCGCCGCAGTGAAGAATCTTTGCTCGAGACGCAGAGACTAAGCCAGACGGGCAGCTGGCGTCATGATGTTGCATCGGGAGCAGTCATAGTTTCGCCGGAAATCTATCGAATGATTCGGCATCAAACCTGGCGAGGATGCGTCGAGTGCTAAACTCTACTTTAGCAGGATTCATCGTGAGGACCGGAAGAGCATTCAGGAACTTTTTGAAAAAAGCGAAATCGAGAAAACCAATCATCAAGTAGACCATCGTATTGTTCTTCCCGACGGAGCCATCAAGCACCTCCACGTTATCGGCCATCCTGTCCTGAACGATTCGGGCGACCTCGTAGAATTTGTCGGAACTTCGATGGATGTCACCGAAGCAAAGCAGACCGAAGAGACGCTTCGGGAGAGCGAGGCATACTTAGCAGAAGCGCAGAGGCTCAGCCGCACGGGCAGCCGGGCATGGGCCCCCGCCACCGGCGAGATCAGGCACTGGTCTGAAGAAAGCCACCGCATGTTGGGTTTTGACCCGCACGGTGGACAGCCGCGATTCGAAACCTCGAGATGCTCTTCCTCCTTGCCGCCCACGATGCAGCGGTTGGGTTTGATTTTTCCGTTCGAATAAAAGGCAGCCCTGCAGTAACGCCACGAACCGTCTGCGAGCTTGATGTACTTGTACAGCGTGAATTTGGACTGAGCCATAAGAATCTTCTGGCTGGCTAATACTTAAGTTCCGGAGATTTCTTAGGATTTGATTTTAGGAAGGCTCCAACCCACTGATTCTAAAGGAATGGCGGAGAGGGTGGGATTTGAACCCACGGTAGGATTTCTCCTACACACGCTTTCCAAGCGTGCTCCTTAAACCGCTCGGACACCTCTCCGGTGAAGACGGACGTTAACAATTTAGCAGAAATAGTGAGGACACGCACACGCGGCTTGTGGCTGGAAGAACTTTGTTGTGTCGTAGCCTCCCAGTGAAAACGCAAGCAGTGATACTTGTGGCGGAGTTAATCTGTGAAACTTGGAAAAGCGGAAACTGGTAAGCGCCCTGAATAGCTGGAGAGCCGAGCGGCTCGGAAATATTCATGCGCTTGGCGTCTGTGCACGATTGCATCGCTCTGCTACAATTTCTTCCAGCCGTTCCGGGATCGTCTAATCGGTAGGACATCAGCCTTTGGATATGAAGTGAATCGCATGATAAACCGTTCGGACCGTTGCACTTACGCTCAAAATGAAAGTTTTTAAATTGACCCTCAGTTTGACGCTCTCTACAACCTAGACGCGATAGCTTGAAACTCCTTAACACACAATTTGAACTCCCGAGGCAATTTGCTCGGCGGCACGTCCCAGTTTTGAACTTGTCTATTGTTTGTGGCCTTCGGAAGTAACTAGTGCTGTCCTTGAACGAAAGATATGATACTTGGGCGTGTTCCCGCGACGGCGCTGCTATTTACAAACCCAATCCGGCCACCAGATGTTCAGAAAACCCTAGAGCAGGGCGGCTCGGAAGTGATTGAAAATTCGGATCGAGCCGGAAGGCTTTTCAGGCTTCGCAATACATGTGAACAGGTTAGAGCATTGCATGGGCTGTTCGGGGTCCAGCCTAGATGCGCTGAAGGCTTAGGCTCTGGAGAAACACCTTGCGGGGTCCTCAGTTAAACTAATGCGCTCGCTTTGCAGCAGTTTGAAAGCGCACTGTCTTAATTTCATAGGCCTTCGTTGGAATTGAAGCGCTTCCTTCTTGGACAGGCAGATCAGCAATGTTTCTCTCCATGAGGTCCACCTCCGCGGCGGCCTCCACTGCCTCGGGCAGTTGTACCTTCACAGTGGCCGCCGTTCCTGCCCATTCGTAGAACCGCACGATGAGCGCACCGTCATCTTCGGCCTTCTTCACTGCCGTCACCACGACATTTGCTGTGCTCACATCAAGAAAGGAAAACTCATCCTTCAAAAGCCCCTGGTGCCTTTCGGCTTGGGGTGAAAGCAGCGGATAATTCAGCTCGTATCCGCGCCGAACCGTTTGCGCTTCGCGCCAGCCGCTCGGATGCGGGAAGAGCGAGTACGTAAATTTGTGCCGTCCCTCGTCAGCGTGCGCATCGGGCCATTCCGGCGAACGCAACAGGGACAAGCGGAGAACGTTTCCCTTGGCGTCGTAGCCATACTTGCAATCGTTCAGCAAACTCAAGCCGTGCTGCGCGTCGGAAAGATCCGCCCAATGTAGCGCCGGTACTTCAAATTGCGCTTGCTCCACCGGAGTGCTGCGCGTGGTGGGGCGCTCGATCGAGCCGTACGGAATCTCGAATGTGGCTTTGTCGCTGTGCGCTTTGACTGGGAATGCCACTTTCAGCAGGATATGCTTTTCGTGCCAATCCGAGTTCATCCGAACGTCGACACGAGGGCTTCCCGCGGTGACGACGATGTCTTGTACGAAGGTTGAATTTTGAAAATGCTTTTTGACGCGAATGATGCTTCTTAGCGGTCCGCTCTCCGACAGGACGACTTCATCCGCCGTGGTCAAATCCCAATGTTCCTTCTCAAAATCGGCGTCGATATTCCAAGCATCAAAATCTTTCGGCTTGTCGCGAAACGCTTGCAGCAGGTTGCCGCAAATGGAGTTTTTGGGGCCGCCCGTGTCGGTCTCTGCAGGTGCCAACGTTTCCGAGGCGCTCTGTTTGTCGAAGAGGCTCGTGATGCAGCCGGTTTTTGTGTCCACTGTTACGCGCACTCGTTCATTTTCCAGAGTATCAGCCGAGCCGCGAACAAAGCCGGAGGAGCCGGCAGCGGCCTTTGCCGCGGCTCCAACGTAATAAGTTTTGTAGCCCAGCGATGGCACGCTCACTTGAACCAGCAAACGCGCGCGGTTGGTCTGAGCGTCCATCGAGAGCAATTGCGATGGCACCGGTTTGCCGGATCCGTCCACGACTTCAATCTGTCGCGTTGGGGCAGGGAGTTGGACCGTAATCTCAGTGACCTCTCGTCTAGGCCATGAAAGAGAATTGAAGACCACGACCGGCACTCCGGGCCCCTGGGTGTTGATTCGCGAAGCGATTTCTTTCAGCGAACCGCTGAGAATCGCATTGCCCGTGCGCTCCACGTTTTCCAGGTTGCGCTTGGCATCGAGATAGTTCGCCGCAATGCCCGAGCCGGGGAAAATATCGTGAAAGTCGTCGAACAGCAGATCCTTCCATGCGCTGTCGAACTCTTCCGCAGGATAGCTGCGCCCATACAGAGTAGAGATCGCGGAAAATTTCTCCGCATTGAGCAAAAGCTCTTCTGCCTTGCGAATGCGCCGCTTAGTCTCCGCTTGCGTGGTCATCACGCCGCGATGGTATTCAAAATAGATTTCGTTGTGCCAGGTTGGGATGTTTAAGTTTGCAGAGGATTTCTGAAGATCATCAAAGAAGCCGCGCGCCGTGCCAAATCGCAAGTGTGGGTAAATGGCATCGCTTGTCATCCAGCGCTTCGCGGTGTCTAGCATCGAACGCGTAGGACCGCCGCCGTGGTCTCCAACGCCATAAAGGTACATCATCTCGCGGCCGTCGGGTGGATCGCTCACATACATCGCCGGCGCAAACGCAGCCAAGTCCGTTGCCATCTTCACCGGATCGGTGTCATTAGCGTAGTCGTGTGGAATGTACGTCAGCACTCGGCTGCCGTCGGGCGCTTCCCACCAGAAAAGCTTGTGAGGAAATTTGGTTGTGTCGTTCCAGTAGAGTTTCTGCGTAACGAAATAACCGATCCCCGATTTCTTATAGATTTGTGGAAGCTGCCAGCTATACCCGAAAGAATCCGGATTCCAGCCAATCTTCACGTCGACACCAAACTTTTGCTGGAAATATCGTTTTCCGGTCAGGATTTGCCGCACCAGCGACTCCCCTCCAGGCATGTTCAAGTCCGGCTCGACCCACATCCCGCCGACAATCTCCCACCGCCCCTCCTGAACTCGTTGTTTGATCTCTTTGAAAAGGTCCGGATATTTCTCTTCCATCCACGAATAGGTCCGCGCCGATGACATCGTGAACCGGAAATCCGGATACTCGCGCATCAGGTCCAGCGCCGTGCGGAAAGTATTGCGTACAACCTCTACGGTTTCCGTCCACGGCCACAGCCACGCCATATCAATATGCGAATTTCCCACCGCTTGAATAGCGAATTTCTGCAGCCATGGCCTGAGCGGTTCCAGCTTTGATTGTGCGTTCCTCAGCGACGCGTCAAACGCCCCCTGATCTCCTTTGTCGAGCGCTGCAAAATCAATAGCCTTCACGGCGGCATCGACCGCGCCTTCGCGCTCCGCTCTCCCTTCCGGAAACGCTGCGATGAGCGGCCCCACGGAGCGGATCTCCGTTCGAATCATTTCTGGATCAGGTCGCGACGCGTCCGGTTCGATGCGCAACTGGCTTTCGTAAATCTGCGTTTTCACTTCCGGACAATCGAGGCGCACTGCGATCAGGAACTTCTGACCCGGTTGCGCGCTGTTCGTCAGCGGAATCGGCTGCTGCGTATCATCATCGCCCCGCGCAACCAGAGATCCGTTGGAAAACACCGTGATCAGCAGCCGTTCATCGCTTCCGAAATAAAGCTCCAGGCTTACTTTGGCGCCCAGTGTCGCGTACCCGTTGATCTTTTTCGGAATCTCCACCCATCGGCGCAGCACACGCGTTCCCGTTTTCCACTCCTCCCGAGTCTTCACCGTTGGCCAGTCCCCGTCGCTCAATTCGCGGTCCTCGGGATGGGGAATATCGTCGTGATAGCGCCATTCCGGCTGCGCCAACATGGTCAGCGACTCGAGCCGGTCCAGCACAGGTTTATATGGATCGGCCTCGGCCTTCGCCTGAGCAAAGCTGCTACGCGAACACAACAACACTGCGACAAAGAACACGGTCGCTCTCATAAGGCTCCGGGGCGTGACCGGTGCGAGCAGACCTTGCCCGCAACAGAAGTTCGTTCAGTGTCATTTTTGGGAATATCCCGGGCATGTCAAGAGACTCTAGTGTCATTCCTGAATTCCCCCATAACCAAAACAAAATGCGACGGATAATGGTGGATATTCCCCGCGCCGCTCAGACTGCAACGCGTCTCCCTCCTCGCTCCGCTTGCCCTCGCGGTAATATGTCCAGTCCATGCGAATCTCCCTTAGTTTGGCAGCCCTCGTTCTCACCGCTGGAGCGCTGGCTCCGCCACAAAGTTCCGGCCCATCCACTGACCAGGCCGTGTCCACACCCGGATCGTTCGTGGACCTAACATCCTCGCTGGGCGTCCATTTCCAATACCTCGCTTCTCATACCTCCAGAAAATACCTCCCGGAAACTATGGGAGCAGGCGTCGCCCTATTTGACTACGACAACGATGGCAGGCTTGACCTCTTCTTGGTCAATGGCGCCCCTCTTGCCGACCCCACCACAAAAGGTGTCGTCCCAGAGAAATCAGGGCCGAAATATTGGAACCGCCTGTTTCACCAGAAAGTGGACGGCACCTTCGAAGATGTCACCGAGAAGGCCGGACTCCAGGGCGCCGGTTACGGCATGGGAGTCGCCATCGGCGATTACGATAATGACGGCTTCGAGGACCTTTACGTGACCGCGCTCGGCGGCAACAGGCTCTATCACAATAATGGCAACGGCACCTTCACCGACGTCACTGAAAAAGCCGGAGTCGCCGGGAGCGGCTGGTCCACCAGCGCGGCTTGGGTCGACCTAGACAATGATGGCCTCCTTGATGTCGTCGTCCTCCGCTATGTCCAGTGGGATTTCGACGACGTCTGGTGCGGTGAGCACAGGGAAGGTTTTCGCTCCTACTGCCATCCCGACATCTTCCAGCCCATCACCCCGCTCGTCTTTCACAATGACGGCAACGGTCATTTCACCGAGGTCAGCCAGAAAATTGGGCTCTCAAAGCCCGGCAAGGGTCTGGGGATCGCCCTCGCCGATTACGACCACGACGGCAAAATCGACCTCTTCGTAGCCAACGATTCCATGGTCGAATTCCTCTATCGCAATAAAGGCAACGGCACCTTCGAAGAAGTCGGTCTGCTTTCACAAGTCGCTGTCGATGGCGACGGCCGCACCTACGCCGGCATGGGCGTGGACTTCGCTGATTACAACAATGACGGCTGGCCCGATCTGCTGGTAACCGACCTCGCCAACCAGCATTACGCTCTCTACAAAAATAACGGCGACGCAAGTTTTTCCTATTCCACCTTCAACACCGGCCTCGCCCGCATCACCATGCTGCATTCCGGCTGGGGCGCGCGCTTTTTCGATTACGACAATGATGGCTGGAAAGATTTAATCGTCGCGCAGGGCCACGATCTCGACACCGTCGAGATCAATTATCCCAACCTCCGCTACAAGGAGCCGATGCTTCTCCTCCGCAACACCGGCACCGGTTTCATCGACGTTTCTCCACAGTCTGGCCCCGCGTTCCAGCAACCCTGGCTTGGCCGCGGCCTTGCTATCGGCGATATCGACAATGATGGCCGCATCGACGTCGTCGTGTCGACCAACGACGGCCCCGCTCACATCCTCCGCAACCAAACTCCCACGCAAAATCACTGGCTGACGCTCAATCTCGTCGGCCACAAATCCAATCGTGACGCCATCGGCGCTGAAGTGAAGCTCACCACCACAAAGGGCTCGCAATTCGCAACGGTAACCACCACCGGCAGCTACTTATCCTCCAGCGATAAACGCGTCCATTTCGGTCTCGGCCCGGAAACCACCGCGCAATCGCTTGAAATCCACTGGCCCAGCGGCGTCCAGCAAAAGCTCAGCAACGTCCGCGCCGACCAAATCCTCCAAATCGATGAGCCCGCCGCGGGGGCTTCCCCCAAATGAAGCTCTCACTCGCCGCCTCAATCGGTTTTTTTTCTTGTGCCGTGCTTGCGCTAAGCCAGCAAAGTCCCGCACCGGTTCAGCGAGGCATGGCCACCGGCGGCGCTCACGCTCCCGTGCGCGACGCGCTGCATCGCCCCATTACCGCCGGCGGCTTCGTTGACGACGCTCCCGTCATTTTCCAAGACGTCACCAAGCAATCCGGCCTCGCCAGCTTCCATCACCGCTCCGGTTCCCCGGAAAAAGCCACCATACTGGACTCTCCCGGCTCCGGCGTCGCTCTCCTCGATTACGACAACGACGGCTGGCTCGACATCTACCTCGTCAACGGCTCGACCGTTGCCGCCATGAAAGGCACCGAACCCGCCCCGCGCGCCGCTCTCTTCCACAACAATCACGACGGCACCTTCACCGACGTCACCGCCAAGGCCGGCGTTGCCAACGAGCGCTGGGGCTTCGGCGTCGCCGTCGCCGATTACGACAACGACGGCTGGCCCGATATCTACGTCACCAACTTCGGCAAAAATCGCCTCTACCGCAACAATCACGATGGCACCTTCACCGACGTCGCCGAAAAAGCCGGCGTAGCTCTCGGCGGCTGGTCCACCGGACCAACCTGGGGAGACTACGACCGTGACGGTTTCCTCGATCTCTTCGTCCCCGGCTACGTGCACTTCGACGTCGATCATCCGGTTCTCGCCGGCAAGGGCGGCGTCCCGCCCGGCGCGTGTCAATATCGCGGCGTGGATGTTTTCTGCGGTCCACTCGGCCTTGTCGGCGAACCCGATCACCTCTTCCACAACAATGGCGATGGCACCTTCACCGACGTCAGCCTTCGCGCCGGCGTCTCCGACCCGCAACTTCGCTACGGCTTCGCGTCCGTTTTCGCTGACCTCGACGACGACGGCTGGCCCGACCTCGCGGTCGCCAACGATTCCAGCACCAATTATCTCTATCGCAATCGGCGCGACGGTACCTTCGAGGACGTCAGCTATGCCTCCGGTTTCGCCCTCAGCGAAGAAGGTCACGCGCAAGCCTCCATGGGCATCGCTCTCGGCGACTACAATCGCGACGGCAAGCTGGACCTCTTCGTCACCACGTTTTCCGACGACAACAAAACTCTTTACCGCAACGATGGCGGCGCCGCATTCACCGACGTATCTTTCCGCGCCGGCCTCGGCATGACCACGATACCTTTCCTCAGTTGGGGCGCCGGTTTCCTCGATTTCGATAACGACGGACTTCTCGACCTCTTCATCGCCAACGGCCACGTCTACCCCATCGCGGACAAAACCGAGTGGGGCACCACCTACGCGCAGCGTCCTCTACTGTTCCGCAATCTCGACGGCAAGAAATTCCAGGAAGTCCCCGCCGCCACAGGGAGCGGTCTAGCCTCTATTGTCTGCGCCCGCGGCGCCGCCTTCGGCGACCTCTTCAACGATGGCCACATCGACGTCGTGCTAAACAATATCGATTCCACACCCACCGTCCTCCGCAACGTAACCAGGTCCGCCAACCACTGGCTCGGTCTGAAGCTGATTGCACAAGCGGCTGCCCCGATGGCCGGCCTCAAGGCTCCCCGCGACGCCATCGGCGCCAAAGTCTTCCTCATTGCCAACGGCATGCGCCAGCGTGCCGACGTCTTCTCCGGCGGCAGCTACGCATCCAGCTCCGCCCCCCGCCTCCACTTCGGCCTCGGCTCCGCCACCAAAATCGAAAAGCTGGAAATCCTGTGGCCCGACGGCAAGAAAGAGGAAATCGCGGCTCCCCCCGTCGATCAAATCGTGATCATCATCGAAGGACGTGCGGCCGCCCGATGATGTAGCTGTCGGGCTCCCCCCGGCACCCCCTGTGACCCCTTTGTATTGAATTTGTCGCTAGCCACGCTCATCTTTTTTGTCTCTCACAGACCCCTTGTAACAAAATTCTCCGCCTTTTCCTGGGGAATAATCGTTTCTAAGCTATTTATTGTCATGTGTATGGCAGGGAATACAAAGACGACACCCCGGGGCATTGACACTCCCCCAGGCCCGCCTAAAATCGCGCCCACTAAAGGGCGCGTGTCCGCCAAAACATCTGTTTGGGAGTGGTCAATGAAAACTGTGCAATTGTTTCCGACGGTACGCAATTACCGAACTTCGCTGTTTGCACTCGCAGCTCACCTGACTGTCTGCTTGTTGCTTCTCTCTGCTCCATTACGGCTGGCTGCCCAAGCCCTAAGCGGCGTCACCGGCACGGTCACCGATGAATCCGGAGCGGTGATTGCGGACGCCAAGGTAACTGTCACGAATAACTCCACGAACGTAGTTAACGCCACCATCACCAGTTCTGCAGGCACCTTCACGATTATCGACCTGATTCCCGGCAGCTACACGGTAAGCATCGAGAAAGTTGGCCTTAAAAACTGGGTCAGCCGCAATGTTACGGTGGACGTCAGCCGGAACACCAGCGTGGATGCCGTGCTGAAGCCCGGCGATGTTACGGAGAGAATCGAAATTATCGCCGAGTCCATCTCTCTGGAAACTACCCAGCCGGAACTCGGCACCCTCGTTGAAACGAAGGTGCTGGAAGAGCTACCGAACCAGATCGGCGGCCTTGGGCGCCAGATTGATAATTTCCTGTTCCTTACTCCCGGGACAACCGGCAGCGGCTTCAGCCACCGGATAAATGGCGGTCTGGACTTCCAAAATGAAGTTGTCTTCAATGGCGTC
>Ga0073928_10001367_pt1 | contig 47374 bp, 41 predicted proteins | sample PaiPotPPA55metaG_FD_76969 | JGI IMG/M metagenome (GOLD analysis project Ga0073928, IMG submission 76969) | Iron sulfur acid spring bacterial and archeal communities from Banff, Canada, to study Microbial Dark Matter (Phase II) - Paint Pots PPA... ...
ACTAGCCGCGCTACCGCACAAAACCACATTCCATGAAGTCGCCCACGTCGTTCTTGGGCACACCAGTTCCGAAAAGCTCGTGGACGGCGAACTCATTCCACGCCATCTGCGCGAGGTCGAAGCGGAATCCGTCGCGCTGATCTGTTGCGAAACGTTGGGCCTCGACGGAGCGGAGTTTTGCCGGGGCTACATCCAGCACTGGCTGAAAACCGAAAAAGAAATCACCAGCCACAACGCAGCTCGCATCTTTGCCGCCGCCACTTCCATTTTGAAAGCGGGAATCGCCGCAGCGTTTGTCTCGGGCTCGCCGTTGCAGTGAGAAGGAATACGAAGGGTTTTGCGAAACAGGAAAAGGAGAAAAGGAAATGAGCGCAAAAGAAGCAGCGAAAGGTGCCGGAACCGGGACAGTCGCTTTTGGCTTCAAGGGCGGTATCGGCACCTCATCGCGTAAGGTCGGGCGGTATATAGTCGGCGTTCTGGTCCAGTCGAAGTTCGGGGGCGATTTGCAGATCAATGGTGCGCCTGTCGGACGGGAACTCGCGAACAACGAATCGAACAGTGGAGACGGCTCTATCATCATGGTAGTGGCAACGGATGCGCCCGTCGATGCGCGAAACCTTCGGAGAATGGCGGCACGCACAATGCTGGGTCTGGCCCGCACCGGATCTTCAGCGGCAAATGGCAGCGGCGACTATGGCCTTGGTTTTTCGACCGCACGAAACCCCTCAAAAACTCTTTCAAACGACGAAATGCCGCCACTATTTCTCGCAGTCATCGAAGCTGTCGAGGAAGCTATCTACAACTCTCTGTTCCGCGCCGAAACCACTAAGGGCAACGGCCACATAGTAGAGGCGTTGCCAATCGATCGGACAATCGGAATTCTACGCAAGTACAGCGCAATTCGATGAGATGGAGAGCCCGCAAGGCGGTCTCGGAAAAGCTCAGTTGGCGTCCAGTTTGCGTTGAGAAACAGCGTCACTTCTGCGCTCGTGCCATCACCGACGCACCCAATGTCTCAGTAGCTGAACACCGCCGATCCAGGGGTCGATACCGTTGAGCAGCGGATGTGTTGCCATAATGAACGCCCACAGCATATCAAACAGGAGCACATCGCCAACCAACTCGGTGTGGAGAGTGGTGCGCGCCCGGCCTGATCAGTAACGATAAGTCAGCTTGGCTTCTGTCGACTGCGATCATCCGGGCGCAATCCCGAGTCTTAGATCCGACGATCCACAGGTTGTCACTTCGAACCGAAGGTTTTGCGATCTGGTTCGAGCTCACTTTTTGGTCCATAAATGCAAAAAGGGGTCCGACGTACCTGCCTTCAAAGTCATCCCCTGCACTCGAAAGTGACTCTTGTCCGGGAAATATCTGAACTTCTGGTCACCGGCACCACCTGCCGCATCAACGTGCCAGAACACGCCATTCCCGACGTTGGTCATATCCAAGCTGAGGTGCATTTCACCCTGCCACTGACGTTTGTCTGGAGCGTGGAAGGCTGTCACCGAAAACGAACCGCGCCAACCAATTCCGTTTTATTTGGATCGTGCCCTCTCGAGGTGCAACCTTGCCATCTCCGTACTCTCGTTCAACGGAGTACATTCCTGGCACCTTTTGATATCGAAGATGCAGACGGATAGCCAGTACGACAGGTTGCAACAACAAACCAACGAAGAACGCGACAAAGGCTTGATAAATGCTTGATATTCGATTGAAAAACTGGTGATAGCGAACAAGGAAGGCTGAGCATGGCATGAAATTTACCACGTTTTTATAGACGGTATACTGTATTCGCCATCTTTGCGAGCTTAGTCCCGTGAAGTCGGGACAGCTGAAGTGATCTGCCAAGGCTAGCCCAATCGTTCCGGATTTCTCCCGATTGATATTTAAACCATAAGTATTACCTCATTTTTGATTTAATTAGATATATAATACAACTAACGGTATCCAATAATCTATGATCGAAAGTCTCATCGCTATTGCCATTCTACTGATCTTCGCAGTGATCGTAATGCAAGTGGTTGCCTTCCGCCGCACGGCGGTCACGGATCTTTCGCCTGTGGTATTGCGGCTCGATTCTCTGGAGAAATCCCACGAAGGAGTCGGCCGAACAAGGACGGGCATTGCGGGAAGAGGTCCAGGTTTCGCTGAAGAATTCGACCGATTCTCTGGTGCAGGGGGCTGACAGGATTTCAACCGCACAGCAACAACGTCTGGAGGACTTCGCTGATCAGTTGAACATGCTCACCAAGGCAACCGAGACGAGCGCTTCGCAACTTCGTTTAGAAGTAACTAACGCTCTAAATTTCACCAAGGAGTCTCAAGAGAAACGACTTTCCGAGAACGCGACGCAGCTACAGCAGCACATCGAGTCATTCGGCAAGCGACTCTCAGAATTCAGCCAGACCAACCAGGAAGGCGCAACGCAGATACGTACCGAGTTGGCTGCGGCCCTCAAGGACTTCAAAGACTCTCTCCAGAAGCAGATGCACGATATGGCAGGATTGCAAAAGCAGCAGCTCGACTCGTTTGCGACACAGTTAGTGAACCTGACAGAGAAAAACGAGAAGAAATCGGATGAACTTCGCGTGACTGTTGAGGGCAAACTCACGCAACTTCAGTCAGACAACGCTGCAAAGCTTGAGGAAATGCGTCGCACCGTGGACGAAAAACTCCAAGGCACACTGGACAAGCGCCTTGGAGAATCGTTCAAGCAAGTAAGTGACAGGTTAGAGCTGGTTCACAAAGGACTCGGCGAGATGCAAACGCTTGCCAGTGGTGTCGGTGACCTCAAACGCGTACTGACTAACGTAAAGACTCGCGGCACCTGGGGTGAAATGCAACTAGGGAACCTTCTTGAACAAATTCTAACAATCGACCAATTTGCGCGAAACGTCAGGACGAAGCCACCACGGGGTGAAACCGTGGAGTTTGCAATCAAACTCCCCGGACCGGACGAGCATGACGGAAAAGTTGTTTGGCTGCCAATCGACGCAAAGTTCCCAAAGGAAAGCTATGAACGTCTCGTGGATGCCGCAGAGCGCGCAGATGCTGCAGGCGTCGAACAGGCCGCGAAGGAATTGGAATCAGCGGTGCGTTCACAGGCGCGACAGATAAGCGACAAATATCTTGCTCCTCCGCACACGACGGATTTTGGTCTGCTCTACCTGCCCACAGAAGGGCTCTATGCTGAGGTGCTCCGACGGCCCGGCCTACTGGATTCGCTCCAACGTGAACAGCGCGTTGTGATTGTGGGCCCCACGACGCTCGCTGCGCTGCTGAATAGTCTCCAAATGGGGTTCCGCACACTCGCTATTCAAAAGCGGTCGAGTGAAGTGTGGAAAGTGCTTGGTGCGGTGAAGAGCGAATTTGGAAAATTCGGGGACATGCTGGACAAAGTTAAGAAGAAGCTTGACGAAACCGGGCATACCATCGACGTCGCCGTACACAGGAGCCGTCAGATCGAGAGGAGGCTCAGAAAAGTTGAGACGCTGCCTCCCGAAGACGGCATTCCGCTGCTTGCAGAGACTCAGTTATTGGATATCGAAAACGAAGAAGCTGGCGAAATGACGGAATGAACGTTTCCGCCACCTGATGGGGGCATCCGTATTCAAGGCACGTCTTCGAGAACGTGCACATTGTCAGACGCGAATATGTTTTTCGTCAGGACAGTCTCACGCGCAGCTGGCACGTTCGGCGCGAAAAGAACCACGGCAAGGTCCTTCACCGCCCTCGAACAACAGACATAAAATAGGCGGCGTGTCCTATCGAGGACCGAATCCGTACCGGCCGCAACATTCTCGCTGTCGTGGTCCGAGAGTGCTTCAATTCCCGAGTATTTTCCTTATGAAAAAAGGCCGTAATCACTTTCCTCATCATCAAGAACTACCAAGACTCGCTGAAATTGAGCTCCCTTTATACCTTGGTGCGTTGAAAATGGGGTTGGCTTTCAATATAGCTGTGGTAGCCCCACAACTGAATCACGGGAGTAGCAAGAAATGCGATCACAGAGTAAGCGACTGGTTAAAACCGTCTGGACGAAGTGAAAGCAAATAAGGATGCTGCCCGATGTGGGCACATCGCTAAGTGTCCACGAGGGATAAGTGGACACATCCGAGCAGGTCATTCTTGATGAGACACCCAAGCAAATAGTGAGACGGCGGCGATCAGTCGAAGAGAAACGCCGCATCGTGGAAGAGACGTTGGAAACTGGGGCGTCGGTAGCGCGCGTAGCGCGGCGGCATGCGGTCAACGCCAACCAGGTTTTTTACTGGCGCCAGAAGTATCGTGAAGGACGGCTGGGTAAAGTTTCGTCGAGCAACCTCCTACCTGTAACCATTTCAGAAATTCCGACGAATAAATCCGGGCAGGTTGGTGGTGTGGCGTCGCGATGCAGTTCGGGGACGATGGAGATCCAGGTTGCGAAGGGACAACTTCGCGTTACGGGGAATGTGGAAGCAGAAGCACTGCGAACCGTGCTGGAGTATTTGCTCGGATGATCGGGCTCCCGGTGGGCACAAAGATCTGGATCGCTGCAGGAGTGACGGATCTGCGGCGTGGATTTACGGGACTCAGCGGGATGGTGCAGACGGCACTTCAGGAGAATCCATTTTCTGGTCACGTGTTCGTATTCCGTGGGCGCCGAGGAGATCTGATCAAAATGTTGTGGTGGTCGGGCGATGGTCTTTGTCTTTTTTCGAAAAGACTGGAGCGAGGAAGATTCATCTGGCCGCAAGCAACGAGTGGAACGGTTTTTCTGACGCATGCACAGTTATCGATGTTGTTGGAGGGCATTGATTGGCGGCGTCCAGTGCGCAGCTACGATCCGCAGATGGCGGTGTAAAAGAATTTATTTAGAATTGATTTGCTCTGGAATTTATTGCTGGCATACTTTGCGCATGGTTGCTTCTCGCGCAACGCTTCCTGATCTCGACGCCCTCGATCCCAACGAATTGAAGTCTCTGATCGTTGCCCAACACAAACAAATTCTTGCGCATCACGAACAGCTGCAGGCCAAAGACGAGCAATTGCTTTCACGCGATGCAGAAATCGAACATCTGAAACTGCTGATCGCCAAGCTGCGTCGCATGCAGTTCGGAAGTTCATCGGAAAAAGTGGGCCGCCAGATCGAGCAACTGGAACTGCGGCTGGTAGAGCTGGAAGAAAGTCGAAGCAAAGAATCGCTGGAGCGAGAAACATCGGCGGCGGAAAGGGCGATAACGCGCCCGGCGCGGCGGCCACTGCCTGAACATTTACCGCGTGAAGTACAAACGTATCTCCCGAAAGAGGAAGCTTGCCCGGACTGTGGCGGGAAGCTGAAGCGTCTTGGTGAAGATGCCTCGGAAATCCTGGAGTACGTGCGCGAGAGAATCAAGGTGATCCGGCAGGTTCGCCCGAAGTTGGCCTGCGCAGGTTGCGATCGCATCGTGCAAGCAGCGTCGCCCAGCAGGCCGATCGCACGAAGTGTAGCGGGTCCCGGACTTCTGGCGCATGTACTGATCTCGAAATACGGCGATCATCTTCCGTTGTATCGGCAGGCGCAGATTTACGCTCGCGAGGGCGTAGATTTAGATCGTTCCACGCTGGCGGAATGGGTGGGTGGATGCAGCCGGTTGTTGCAGCCGTTAGTGGAAACACTACGACGTCACGTGATGAGCTGCGACAAGCTGCATGCCGATGACACACCGGTTCCGGTGTTGGCGCCGGGGCTGGGAAAAACCAAGACCGGACGGCTGTGGACGTATGTGCGAGATGACCGCCCAGCTGGAGATGAAACGCCGCCGGCAGTGTGGTTCTGCTACTCGCCAGATCGCAAGGGCGAGCATCCGAAGGAACACTTGAGTTCGTTCAGCGGGACGCTGCAGGCAGATGGTTACGCAGGGTTCGAGCAGATCTATGAGACCGGGCGCATTCAGGAAGCAGCCTGCTGGGCTCACGTGCGCAGGAAGTTTTACGATCTTCAGGTGGCCCACAAATCCCCGGTGGCGGTAGAAGCCATCGAACGTATCGCGGGACTGTATGCCATCGAGAGCGAGATCCGAGGACGTTCGCCAGACGAGCGGCGTGAGATCCGCAATCTGCGAAGCAGGCCGTTGCTGGACTCGCTGAAACAATGGCTGGAAGAAACTTTAGGGAAGCTGTCGAGAAAATCGGACACCGCGCTGGCGGTTCGTTACGCGCTCGGACGATGGGAAGCGTTGCTGCGTTACTGCGACAATGGTCGACTGGAGATCGACAACAACGCGGCGGAACGATCGTTGCGCGTTGTCGCTCTAGGAAGAAAAAACTTTCTTTTCGCCGGCTCGGATGGTGGCGGAGAAAGTGCCGCTGCCATGTACAGCTTGATCGGAACGGCAAAACTAAACGGACTGGACCCGGAAAGCTACCTGCGCAACGTACTGTCTCGCATCGCCGATCATCCTATCAACCGCATCGAGGAACTGCTCCCCTGGAATGTCGCGGCCGAAGCTGCCGCACACTCACTCCACGCTGCCTGATCGATCCTAACTGCTGTCAAGACGGCCGAGTCCAGTCGCTTACATCACAGATGCATACTCACGGTCTTTATCGCCGCCTGTACACGGAATCAGAATCATGGCCGTCAGAGTGTCACTTAATTTTTTTACTTTAACGGACAATCCGCTTCGCTTACTTCCTTAACCATACAGATATTAATCAAAATTTGCCTTGAGTGGGGCGGAGAGGCCGAACTGAAAAGGACACTTCAACTTAGTTCGCTAGATGTCTATGCGAAGCCTTAATACCAGGATCAAATAGTGAACTCTTAGGAACCCATCCCTAAGACTTTTCGCGTTTCTTGCGATCCACTGCACGAAACGATACGCCATCAACAGCAATATCCTTACGTGAGAATCACATTTAGACAGCATTTCATTCCTTTCCGGACCTGGGTGCATGATCAGGGGTTTATAAGGTGCAGGAGGACGAGCTAAGGGGCATCGAATCAGATAGATATACGCGTTTCACTGCAGAACTACACGCTCACTTGGTTCCCGGCTCCACATCCTTCATTGCGCTCTTGGCGATCCGCATTGCGACACCCGTGACGCGCCCGATGATTTCTGCTTCGCGGGGATGCTCGAACCGCCGGATTTCTCGCGAGGACTTCGGGTGCGGTATCACGGTGAGCACTCCTCGCTTCAGTTCGCACCAGCCAAACGCGTAGGTCTCGCGTAATTCAATGAAGTACACCGGGCGGTCGTGCTCCGACGTCCAGGAGCCATTCAAAACTTTCGTTTGATTCACGTCAATCTGCACGAAAGACCCAGGGCGGATAATGGGAGAAAGCGTATCGTCGTCCAGTCCGACGAATCCGTAGAGCATTTTCTCCGGACTCAGCAGCCGCACCAGTGGAATCGGAACCTCGCCCCAGAAAGTGACCAGCTTGTTCAGCAGGTTGGTTTCTGACAACCGCTGCTCCTTTTGGAAGTGCAGCGGAAGCACCACGGTTTCCGGAACGTCGTCGGCCTGTTCGGACAGCAGCCTCGTTCTCGGCACGCCATAAAGGACCTGGTCTTTGGCAAGGTCGCTCATGCGCAGGTTGAAGAGGGAGTTGAGATGGGCCCAGCTGCAGCAATAAATGGCGCTGAGGGTGTACAGCTTGAAGATGCTCGGAATGTGCCTGCCGTTTTCGATCGCAGTGAGCCAGCCCCTCGACATGGCGTAATCCGGGACATCTTTGTCGGCAGCCATCTTTTCGCTTCGCTCCTCCACATCGCGCACCGTCATGCCCAGGCTCTCGCGGAGCCTCTTCAGCTTTTCCCCGGGCGGTAGATCCTTTGGCCCCACTGCCGGGCATAGTACGGTACGAATTAGGAACGTGTCTAATGATTTCATCAAGAATAGTTTCGACGGCTTGTCCTTTATTAAGGACAGATCCGCCATTTTCCCCAAAACGTCCTCCGTCGCTCTCTATCTACGCCTCTGTTGAGGTCATCCCATGGCCGCAGTCTCCCGGCCGGAGCGCCGCCGTTGAAACGGCCGCGCCCAACTTTCGTTTCCGCGTCCGACTCTTCGCACCAGCGCGATGGGGCTGTAGCCGCTCGTATTCAACGGACCCTAGCCGACCGAGGGCTCACGCTCCTCGACATTTCCAGAGAATCCCGACGCCGCTATCCGGAGTCGCCTGCGTACTGGATTCCGCACCACTTCTACGCAGACCTTGCGGGTAAGAGTTTCAGCCCCAAGGTCGAGCAGGTGTTCGCGCTGAGCGCAATCTCCGGCTATCGCCTCGTGGACTGGCTCGGTGTCTTCGGCGTCTGGCTCGACAGCGCCCCACCGCTCTCAGCATCTCTTCCGAACGAACGTACCATCTTGCTCGACGCCGCAATTTATGACCCGGAGTCGTCCGTCGAATGGTTTCGCAGCAGGCCGCTCGATGGTCCGCTTCCGGCAATTACTCCCCTCGGCCAGTTGCTCGAGTCGGGCGGGCGTCGCCCATTGCAAGCGCTTCTTCCCAAGAAACCGTCGCCCTTTCTCTACGCGAAAGTTGGACGCCAGGACGCTTTTGCATTCCCGGAGCTGCTGCCTGGCAGTATTGTCCGTATCGACACCCGCCGCGCGGCGAGGCGCGCCTCCGACGGTGCCTCCCTGAATCCGAAGACTCTCTATCTTGTAGAACACAGCCAGGGACTGACGTGCTGCCGTCTGCATAGCGCGCGAAACAAACACGTCACGTTGCGCTCGACGGAGCTTCCCTTTGCGGAGGTCGAACTGCAACTCGGCCGCGAGGTGCGCATTCTCGGGACGCTCGATTGGGAATTCCGATTCCTCGAGCGGCCGCCTTTGACCGAAGTTCCTCACGCTTTCGCTACGTTCTGGACTCCGCATCCGATTGCTCCTGTGGCACGAGAACCCGAGCTACATCAGCTTGTAAAACAAGCACGACTCCGCGCCGGTCTTTCGCTGCGGGAGGCGTCGGCGCGCAGCGACCGCATCGTCAAAGCGTTTGATGACGACCGGTATTTCTGCACGCGTGGGGCACTGGCGGCATATGAAACATCACGCATGCCTCCTCGTCACATTCATAAGATATTCGCCCTCTGCGTTCTTTACTCCTTGGGATTCTGGGATATTCTGGCCGCGGCCGGACTGAAACTTGATGGCGCGGGACAGCAACCGATGCCGGCTGGCAGGGTGGCCGAGGGCAGGATTTCCGCTCGGAGCAAGAAAACGGATTCGGAACCGGACTCGGACCGCGAGGGAGTCCTTTCACTCCTCGGGGGGGAATTCGAAGAGATTCCCTTCTTTCTCAGGGCCGCCCTCGGCCCCCTGACTGGACTTCGCAGGCTTTCGCTTCGTGACTTGGTTTGGTTGGGCGGGCAGCGCCGTTCCCTGCATCCCTATCTCCGCAGTGCCCTTTTGGCCGCGATCCATCGCCAATCCAAAAAACCTACATTCGCGCCAGGGAAACGGCTCTCGGAACAGCCGCTCCATCTCCTCCTCCTCCGCGATGGTTCCTACCTTTGCGCCGGTTGCACGCTCGAAAACAACAGGCTCATTGTCCATCCGTTTACCAACGGCTTCGAGCGGCCCGTCCATCTGCGCAATCGTGCGGACGCCGAGGTTGTGGGGAGAGTCGTAGCGCTCCTGCGCAAGCTGTAATGTCCGCTTTCCGGACACTCTTCCTTTCGAGCCAGCGTTCCATCACGCCCAGATGTCATTGATGCAGTGGGACTTCGCTCGCGTCACTTCCACTTTTCGGACAGCGGCACGTATATGTGGCGCACGACAGAATTCCATGACAGTTTAGCGTCCTCACGAGAGTTCATCCGGAAAACGGAGGACGCGATGTTTCGAGTTTCCGAATACGTGCGCAAGACCAGCTCCGAGGACGGCGGAATCGTCCTCGACGTGAAACACGGACGGATGTTTGGCTTGAATATCGTCGGATCGAGAATTCTCCAGCTCCTCGAACAGCAACACACTCCGGCACAAATTGCCCAGGATATTGCCGCCACTTTTGGCGTCACCGCCGACATCGCGGACCGCGACGTTCGGGAGTTTCTCGAAACGCTCGAAAAACATCACCTGATTGAAGCGCGTTTAACGAGCAAAGCGCTGTGAATGCGAAAGGCGGAACCTCGTGCAGTTCGAGCAACAAATCGAAACCGACCTCCACCGCGTCATCCTTTTTGCGTCCAACGGCGAGGAAATCCTCGTCCGTCAGGACCATGCTCGCCTAGATCTTCCAGCTGTGCCCGTCCCGCGGCAGCAAAGAGTTGCGGAAAATCTCACGGCATTCCTGCGCCGAGAATGGTCGCAAGATGCGGTCAGCCTATTTGCGCTCGACCCTTCCTCAATCAATAGCGAGACCTGCTACCAGGTAACGGAATCGACCGCCGCGCAACGATCGACCGTTGCAGGTTTCCGCTGGGTTTCTGTTTCTACTTTAGAAGAGAGTCAGTTCGAGGGACCGGAGGATTACACAGCCATTGCGAACGCCCTTGCGCGATGCGAGGAATATGCAGCCAGTCGCGGGCACGGCCCCTTCGGACGACTCGGCTGGTTTGCGGAACTCACGGAATGGGTCCGGGACCGGATACGTCCCGCGGGATTGACCCTCAACGGCCGGTTCACGCAGCTCAATGCATGCCCGACGTTCAGCCTCATCCGCTTCGAAACGAACGGGCCTGCGATTTGGTTCAAAGCCGTGGGGGAACCGAATCTTCGCGAATATCCGATCACACTAACACTGGCGCAGCATTTTCCTGCCTTTGTTCCTCGTATCATTGCCACACGCGAAGACTGGAATGGCTGGCTCGCCGTCGAAGTGGCGGGGAGCCACCCCACGGAAGATTCCGAACTCGGCGTCTGGACGCGGGTCGCCACGGCACTCGCGGACTTCCAGCTCGCCTCGGTGGGGCAAACTCTACATCTCCTGGACACAGGCTGTCGCGACGCGCGTGTTTGTACGCTTCTCGAACTCGTCGAGCCTTTCTTGGAAGTTATGTCCAAACTTATGGAGCGGCAGACCAAGGAATCACCACCGCCCCTTTCTCGAAACCAACTTCTCGCCCTGCAAACGCAACTTCAGGACATCCTCTCCGAAGCTCGAAACTCGGAAATTCCGAACGCCATCGGCCACCTCGATTTCAATCCTGGCAACATCGTGGAGAGCCACGACCACTGCGTCTTCTTGGATTGGGCCGAGGCCGGCGTTGGTCACCCTTTCTTCACATTTCAATATCTCCTCGAACATCTCCGTCGTGTTCGCCAAGAAGACCACTCTTGGGAACACCTAATGGTGTCCACTTATGCCAACAGTTGGCAGTCTTTCGTTTCCCCCAGAGCTATCAGCAAGGCACTCAGTGTATCTCCCCTCCTAGCGGTCTTTGCGTACGGTGTTTGCGGGGACTCCTGGCGCGATCCGATGCATAGAAACCGTGCCGAGTCCGCCCCGCACTTGCGAAGTTTGACGCGCCGCATGAAACGTGAAGCGGATCTACTCGTCGCCGGTGAGGCTTATACGGGTGCGTTATGCCTCCGTTAATGGAACGGCCTCCCTTTTCAGCGGTCGAGCCCGTGACCGAAGTCCTGCACGGCGTTTCCATCATCGACCCTTATCATTGGCTCGAAGACCAGGATTCACCCGAGACTCGGGCATGGATCGAAGAGCAAACGCGCTACGCACGCGCGTACCTCGAGGCCCTCCCCAGTCGGGAACCCATCGAAGCACGCGTTCGAGAACTCGTGGATGTCGAAACGTTTGATTCCTTCTTGAAGAGTGGAACGCGCTATTTCTTCCGCAAGCGTCTTCGCGGTCGCGAACAGCCGTCGATCTATTTTCGCGAAGGCACCAACGGCGAGGACCAGTTGCTTGTTGACCCGGCTGCTCGCGGCACCGGGCCCCACACGGAGGTCAAGCCTCTTCGGGTTTCTTCGGACGGATCTCTGCTTCTTTACGAGGTGAAACAGGGTGGCGAGCGCATGGGCACCTTCGAGATTCTGCATGTGGCGAACCGAACGACATTGCCGGACTCGCTCACTCACGGATATCTCCGCGCTTTCGCCTTTGCACCGGACTCGAAAAGTTTCTATTACGTTCATGAGGCAGAACAGGCGGAACGGCCCTTCTACCGGGCCGCATTTCATCATGTCTTGGGTACGAATTCTGCTGCGGATAGAGAAATTTTCTGTGCTGGCGAGAATGACAAGCTTCGGCTCGCGATTGTTTCAACCAAACGTCAGTTTGCCTTCCTTGTCCATCGCTTTCTCGATAGGACCTACACCGACTTCTACCTCTGGGGCATGAGAAGCAGCGGACCGGCCATTCCCGTTCTGCGCGACGCCGACTATCACTTTGCGCCTTGCTTTCTTGAGGGGCGCATTCTTGCGATAGTCGATCAAAATGCGCCAAATCGCAAAATTGTCGAGGTACAACCTAGAAAAAACCAGAGTCCTCTCTATTTCAATTTGGTTGCCGAAGCCGGCGCGTCTATTAGCAACTGGGCGGTCACCAGGAACCACATCCTCGTCTCATACGTACGCGGCACCAGGACTCAGATCGCAATCTTCGATGCGTTCGGCAAGCGCCTGGGACAGATTCCTTGCGACCAACGCCAAACCGTTCGCATCGCGGCCTGCAGTCCCGATGATGATGAAATTCTTCTCGAACGGGAATCTTTTACCCGCCCGATCGAAATCGTTCGCTGCCTCGTGCCATCCTGCGAAATCTCTTCGTGGGCGCAACGGCCCGTGCCATTCGATTCAATCGACTACGCTCACGTTAAAGCGAGCTTCCCATCAAAAGACGGCACCACCATTCCGATATTCATCGTAGGCCGCCGTGACATCCTCGCGGGAGGGACTCATCCCGTGATCATGACCTCCTGCGGAGGTTGCGGTATTTCCATGACTCCACAGTTCAGCGTTCTTGTCGCGCTCATGATGGAACACGGCTGCTTATTTGCTTTGCCGAATATTCGTGGCGGATTGGAATTCGGCCAGCAGTGGCACAATGCCGCCAAGCGGCGCAACCGCCAGACGGCTTATGATGACTTCCTCTGCGCAGCCGAATGGCTCATCAAAACGGGACGAACCTCTCCCGGCAAGCTCGCCATTTTCGGCGGCTCCAATTCTGGCCTGCTCGTAGGCGCTGCTCTTACGCAACGGCCTGAACTATTTCGCGCAGTAGTGTGCATGGTTCCGATCCTCGACATGCTCCGTTACCATCTCTTTGACAACGCACATCTCTCGAAAGATGAATTCGGCACAGCGGATGATGCGGACGATTTTGCGGCACTTGCAAAATATTCTCCGTACCACAATATCCGGCAGGGCATGGCTTATCCCGCAACCATGATCGTCTCCGGAGATGCCGACGGGAACTGTAATCCGCTTCACGCCCGCAAAATGATCGCCCATCTTCAGCGGGCCAATGGTTCCGGACGACCAATCTTTCTCGATTACAGCAAGTTTCGTGGGCATTCTCCCGTGCTTCCCCTTGGTGAGCGGATTGCGGCGTTGAGGGACCGGGTGGCTTTTCTTTGCGATCAATTAGATCTGCCGATATGAAGCGAGAGGTTTCCATGTCTTTTCTTGTTCTAAAAGCGTATCTCAAGTTGATTCAATGCGACCTCTACCTGGCCCGCCGCGATTTTGCGGCGCTCCACGACAAGGTTCGAAAATTTCCATTGCGAACGCGGGCGCAGGCCCACGCAGCAATCGAGCAGATATGCGCTGCAGTTGACCTGGCGTGCATCTGGTATTGGAAGGAAGCGCTTTGCCTGCAACGATCCGCAGCTACCGCCTGCCTGCTGAAAGATTATGGTTTCCCTGCCCAAATGGTCATCGGCTCTCGACAAATGCCGTTCAAGGCACACGCTTGGGTCGAAGTGGACGGCCGCGTCGTCAACGACAAACTGTACACACCTGAACTGTATGCAGTGTTAGATCGGTGCTAGCTAGTAGGCTCGGTTACAGATGAAAGCTGAAGGAAAACATTCATGAGCGTACAGTTCGGGAGATGGAATTTCGAAGGCAAACCGATCGACCAAGCCGATCTTGAAAAGGTGAAACCGCTCATCTCGCCTCACGGCTTGGACGACAGTGCCTGCTATTCGAATCCGGACATTGCCATCCTATATTGTGCATTTCACACTACGAAGGAATCCCGCCGTGAGACGCAGCCGCAAGTTACCGAGTCTGGTGCCGTCCTAACCTGGGACGGGCGCTTGGACAATCGCGCGGAACTCATCGCTCAATTGAGCGAAACAATCAGCTCTACAGACATTTCAATTGTCACCGCGGCTTATCACAAATGGGGCACCGGTTGCTTTGCGAAGTTCATCGGTGATTGGGCCCTCTCGATCTGGGATGCAAATTCACGTTTGCTAATTCTGGCGAAAGATCCCATCGGCATGCGTCATCTCTATTACGCGGTGGACAAGGACCAAGTCACGTGGAGCACCCTCCTCGACCCACTCGTGTTGCTTGCGAGAAAAGCCGTCACTCTCTGTGAAGAGTACCTCGCAGGCTGGCTCTCGTTCTTCCCCGCAGCTCATCTGACGCCCTACGACGGGATTCATTCCGTTCCGCCGGCATCCTTTGTGACCATACAAGAGGGAAAGCATGCCATCGGCAAATATTGGGATTTCGATGCAGGAAAGAGGATCCGCTGCCGTACTGATGGCGAATACGAAGAGCATTTCCGTAGCGCTTTTCGGACAGCCGTCAAACGCGCACTTCGTTCGGATAGTCCCATCCTTGCCGAACTCAGCGGGGGAAGGGACTCTTCTTCGATAGTCTGCATGGCTGACACCCTCCTTGTGCGCGGCTCCGCCGAAACCCCGCGACTCGACACGGTCTCCTACTACAACGACTCCGAACCGAACTGGAACGAGCGCCCGTATTTTACCAAAGTGGAGGAAAAACGCGGTAGAACGGGTTGTCACATCGATGTCGGCTGGGACTTCAAGTTGGAGTCTGAAGGTGACAGATTTGAAGCTTCGCCGGGTTCTCTCACGTGGCGACGGTCCGAAACCGCGCGCCGACTTGCAGCCTGCATGACCTCACAAGGAAACTGTGTTGTGCTTTCTGGGATCGGCGGGGATGAGGTCACAGGTGGAGTGCCCACGACCGCACCCGAACTTCAAGATCTCCTCGTCGCAGCACAATTCAAGGTGCTTGCTCATCAACTGAAAGCTTGGGCTCTCAACAGGAAGAAACCTTGGTTTCATCTATTCTTTGAAGCAGTCAGAGGATTTTTCTCGCCCGCTCTTGTCGGCGTCCCAAAATATAAGCGGCCGGCGCCATGGCTTACTTCGGGCTTCGTCAAACGGAATCGCGCGGCCTTAGAGGGCTACGAAACCAGAGTGAAGCTTTTCGGCCCTTCGCCGACCTTTCAGGAGAATCTGTCAACGCTGGAAGGATTGCAAAGACAAATCTCCTGTGATCCCTTTTCGTCTGGTCCGCCCTACGAAAAGCGCTATCCATATCTCGATCGAGAGTTGCTCGAACTCCTATTCGCAATCCCTCGAGAACAACTCGTCCGCCCTGGCCACTCCCGATCGCTGATGCGCCGCGCGCTCGCCGGAATCGTGCCCGATGAACTCCTCAACCGCAAGCGCAAGGCCTTCGTCGTTCGAGCTCCCATGCTGGCCTTCTCAACAGCGTGGCCCAGTCTCATCGATCTTAGTCAACAAATGCTTTCCAGCTCCCTGGGAATCGTCGACCAAAAGTGTTTTTCTGAGGTCTTGCAAAGGGCTTACCTGGGCGCAGAGGTATCTATTGTAGGCCTTCTACGCACAATCGCTATGGAGTCTTGGCTTCGAAATCAAAGAGACTGGAATGCATTAAAACCTTCCGAGCCCCAGACAGACAAGTCCATATCGCGAACGCGTCGCGTCGATAGGCAAGAGAGTTCCTTGGCCTCGTGAAAGGAACCGCGCTGTGGGTGAAGCACTTTCGAGAAAATCCGGAGTAAGCATATGCGGCGGACTTTTCCGAAGATCTGGCCCTCGGGCGAACCGGCCGCACCACGAAGGAATCGGATGCTGCTTTTTGGGGAAGCAATGCAAAGACTGATTGAACCATATCCATATTCGCCAACCGAATCTCTGACGGAGATCTTGCACGGCGTCCCTGTGGTCGACTCGTATCGTTGGTTAGAAGACCAGAATTCGGTGCGAACGCGCAAGTGGCTAGAAGACCAAGCGGCGTATGCCAGAAGTTATCTGGATGCACTTCCGGGCCGCGAGCAAATCACCAATCGAATCCGCGAGCTACTCTCAATCGATATCATTGATGTACCCCAAAAGGTCGGCAACCGAATCTTCTTTCTGAAGCATGGGCCGAATTTCGAGCAGCCGGTCATCATGATGCGGGAGGGGTTCGACGGCCACGATATTAGCCTGGTGGATCCATCGAGCCATTTTCAGGGCACATCGCATTCCGTAGACATCCTCAGCGTTTCCAAGGATGCCAGACTCCTGGCGTTCAGCGTGAGACGAGGCGGCGAAGATTTCCAAGCAATCCGGATCTTCAATACCGACACGAAGGAGATTCTTGCCGACTCACTGCCGCGTGGCCGTTGCAACGGTTTTGTGTTTTCCGATGATTGCAGCGGCTTTTTCTACTCGCACGATGCTATCGAAACACCACGATCATGTCGTTCGGCATACTGGCACACCCTCGGCACAAGCCCAGCAGAAGACTCGGAAGTATTTACAGCCGGCCAGGACCCCAAGCTGCGGCTTGTTGTGGTTGGGTCTGCGGGTGCTCGTTACGTTGGCTTCTTAGTGAGTCGTATCGATGCTACTCGCACTCATGATCTTTATGTGCGGCCGAAGCGTCGTCACTCCCTACCCCAGTTGGTCCTTGCGGGCATTCGTGGAAGATTGATCCCACGTTTTTCGGAAAATTTTCTGGTCTGCCTGATCCTCCCGGGGCGCGACAATGGCCGAATTATCGCGATGGACCTTGGGCATCTTGGAATCGCCGATGGCCGCACCGTTGTCCCTGAATCCAACGCGAGGATTCACGATTTTGCCGTTGTTGGCAGAACGGCCTTCGTCCGCTATGTGGAGAATACCGAAAGCCGCGTCGAAATGATTGACATAACGGGCCAGCCACAGGGGGCGCTGCCCGCTCCCACGCAAGGCACAACTCGTCTCTTCCCCTGTGATCCAGAGGGCGACGCTATCTTTTACCGCTTTTCCTCTTTCCTACAGCCTCCAACAATTTATTGCTATCAACCTCGGACCAGAGTCAATCAACTCTGGTCATCGCAACAAATACCGCTCGACACATCATCATTAGTTGTCAGCCAGATGCATTCAGTTTCCTCCGACGGCACTCAGATACCCGTTTACTTGGTAAGGCACAAGCGCTTTGCGCACTCCCGTTCACTCCCTACGCTGTTGACCGCTTATGGTGGCTTTGGAAACAGCATTACTCCGGAATTCTCCATCTTTGGAAGCCTATTAGCGGAAAACGGATGTCTATTTGCAGTTGCGAGCGTCCGCGGGGGTTCGGAATTTGGTGAGCAATGGCATGAAGCGGCCAAACGCCACAATCGTCAAACATCGATTGACGATTTTCTCGCTGCGTCCGAATGGCTGGTACAAAAAGGACATGCTTCACCGGTTCGCCTGGCGATAGCAGGCGGATCCAATGGGGGCCTACTCGTTGCGGCTGCAACAACCCAGAGGCCCGAGCTGTTCAGGGCTGCCTTGTGCTTGGGTCCTTTACTCGACATGCTCCGCTATCATCAGTTCGACGCCGCACGTAACTGGATCGAAGAATTCGGGTCAGCGGACAATCCACAAGACTTCCCGTTCCTACTTGCCTATTCTCCGTACCACAGGGTCAGAGACAACACCCCTTATCCCGCCATGATGTTCGTTTCTGGCGATTCTGACTCGCGTTGCAATCCGATGCATGTTCGAAAAATGACGGCGCGACTGCAGGCTGCCACGGTTTCCGGACATCCAATTATTTTGGATTACCGGTCGAAATGCGGTCATATGCCCACCCAGCCGCTAGAAACCCGCATCGAACTCATGACTGACCGTGTCTCGTTTATTTGCTGCGAGTTGGAGATCCAGACTTAAGGGAGATTCACACTACCATGAGGCCTCTGGTTTTCAGATCGAGTCGGAATGGAATTCTTCCTCTTGTGTCCGGACGAAATGTTTGGCGGAACGACGATACGCAGTTAACTCGAATATTTCGTACAGCTTTTCTTGAGCATGCACGACAGAAATCTCTCACGAGGGGCTTTCCGTTTTTCTGGCCTGTCCGATTGAACATTCTGTCTCGGCTCCCGAAACGATCCTCCGCGGAGGGCGTGGGCAATGATGGGAATTTTCCCTTGTGCAGGCTGCTAACTTTCGCTAGCGAAGCACCGAATCCACCAAGAAAGGAGGTAACACCCATGACTTACAACAAGCCCGAAATTCGGGTCCTTGGCGAAGCTGCAAGTGTGATCATGAGTAGGAAGCCGATGAATTCCGGGATCGACGGTTCTCATACTTATACCAACACGCCAGCGTACGAACTGGATGAATAGCGCGAGTTTCAACGCTCTGATTCTCCAGAAAACCTAAACCATGCGCCGACTCCAAGTTGCCTAGGCAACTTGGAGTCTCTCGCTTGAGACTCCTCGGCAAACAGCGTGCGGTGAGCTCCAATAGCTGGCCGTAGCCCAATTACGCTCTGACGGCGCAACCCCTTGGAGCCTCACAGAGCGTTGCGCCAAACGGAGGACATGACGACGCGGATCCAATCGTCTGGCAAACAGGACTCGTCAACCTCCTTCCCCTTCTCTAGCTGGAGGTCCCGCAGATGGCGCCATCGTGCATATTGTTTGTTTTTTTTAGGATCAGGATCCTCCTCGTCCTTTAACCAAAAACAGAACCAATCCACGTTACCCTGCTGTGAGGTCATTCGCTCCCATGGCTTCGTCAACAAATGCGTTGCATCCGGCATGTAGATCAACTCGACCGGCTGGCGCAAGCGCGACAAACCTGCAAACCACTCCCACGCGAAAAACAGGGACAGTGGATCGTACGCTTCTTCTCGCACTGCGGTACTGACCTTGTCGAGGTTGAAACCCGGCGAGTTTTTCAACCAGAAAAGAAGGGGTTCCCCAAAAGGCGCACCCCCGTTGACGCCCTCCATGTCCGGTACGTGGATCGGCATTGACGTCAGAGCGGACAGATATGCGAAATATCCGCCGTCACTCCCGTCCGCGACGGTGGCCGCAACAAAATGATATTTTGAGTGCGTCAACGCATATTTGACTCCGAAACCCGTTCTGCTGAATCCGATAACTCCAACCCGCTCGCGGTCAATTAGACCAAGCCCGCCAAGATAGTCAATTCCCCCTTCGTAGGCAGCCATCTCCTCCGGTGCCTCAGCAAGCGTTGACCCCTTGCTGAAATCTTCCTCCAATTGCAATACCACAATGCCGCGACCGGCAAGAGGTTGCGCCGCAAAAGCGGAAGGCCAAGGCCCGTCGATTAGGAATCTGTGCGGGTTCCAAGCGTGTGTTTGAATAACAAGCGGATACTTCCTGCCCGTCACATAACCAGGTGGATAGTAAAGCCCAGCCCTGACCATGTGGCCGTCACTGGCGCTAAACATGATGTCTTTCACAGGCCCGAAGCTGAGATTCTTAAACTGCGGATTCAGATCCAAGAGAAGTGCATTTTGTCCCGTCCTGGTATTCTTTGCGAAGAATCTCGGAGGCGTATTCATGTCCTCCTCCAACACGATATCGACAGGATTGTCGTCGCTCCGCCGCAACTCCGTAGTCGCGACTTCCTCCCACGCGCTCGCTACTCGCTGGAACGCGACCAACGCTCCCGAAGAAACTCCCCCGGTCAGCGAGTCGATCGGCTCAAGCAGAATCTTGTTACTTTGGAAATCCCATCTCAGCAACTTCAGTTCCTTCGAAGTGATTGGCACGATGTTGCCGCTGGGTATATCGATTTGCACAACGAATTTGTCGGACTCTCGCAACTTGCGCGCAGCGCCATCGGACCCCTCAAGAGGCAGGTAAATTTCGGACATGACGACGGAGCTGCTATTGGGGGACCATGCAATCTCGGAATGCCCCCTATTGATCGGAGCATCCATCAGAACATGCGTCTCGCCCGTGACAGCATCGATTAGCTCGTAATGGAAAATCATGGGAGAGCTTCCCTGAAACGACTCCGCCCGCGTAACCAGTCGCAGCCAACCATCGTGGTAGTTTTTCCAGATCTCCGGAACATGGTCCACGGAGGTTTTTAGTAGAAGATAGCGACCACTTGGCGCCAGCGAAATTGAATCCGACGCGATATCGCCTTTCGTTCTAATGAGAACTTCCTTACGCGTGCCCTTTTCCTTCACAAACAAATCGCTGTACTGTTCAGAGAGAAACCGGCGCTCCCCGGTGATTAGGTCACACAGCGTCTCATTCGATACGGCGAACCCTCCCCGTAAGTCTTGGGGACCGAGGATCGGTTCAGCTGCCCGGGAAGCGAGAAAAAACACTCGGTCAGCGTTGGCGCTCATCGCATACGAGATCACACTGGTGGCATGATTTGTGAGTCTTGTTAGCCGTTTTGTGTACCAATCAACCGTATAAAGCTGTTGCACTTCGCCCGGGTTTTCCCCAAGGAATGCAATCATTCGACTATCAATCCACTTCGTTTGCTGAATACCCGGACGATTTGACGTCGACGAAAACGACACGAGCACCTCCGCGGCAGGCGAGCGCAGCGCATTTTCGGTTTCAAACAAGAGCAAAGAATACTTGTTTACGTTGTTCTTAAGATCACCCTTCTTCACCAGAATCACAAATCGTTTTCCGTCCGGCGAGAATTGGACCGCGTGGTGCCCCGCTAGACTTGCCACGTTGTAGCCGGCGTCATCAAATTGCGTCATTCGGATGACGTCTGCCACCGCCACAGGAGACGGTCGTTGACGTTCAGCGTTAGTTTGCCTTTCGCCATTTCCCTCGGCTCCGTGGACCGTGAGAGTCAACGCAAAACAAATGAGAATAGAAACTACGAAACCGGTACTATGCTCCAGTCGATGCACTGTGCCTTCCTAATCCCAGGACTCGTGAAGCTTGACCCGCGATTTCACACCCAGAAGCAAGCAAATCGCTCCCATGGATGGCCTGGCGCGTCTTACCCCCCGGAGGTGAAGCGCCGAATGTTTTCACGAGGAACGTTTACGCGCGGCAAAATCAAAACATTGCCTTTAACGCGAGTTGGATGGAGCGCGGTCCCCCGATTTGATACAGGGGGTTAAAAGCGCCCCCACCCAGATTCGAATTGTTAAGACTCTGTCCTAACATTTGAGTTGACCTTCCGAAGGTAGGATCGCTGAGCAGGCCGTCTGGCTGCCCGAAATTGGGATGGTTTAAGACGTTGAACATTTCTGCGCGGAACTGCAGTTTGAGTCGCTCTCGAATCGGAAACTCGCGGTGAACGGCAAAGTCCCATTGGGTTGCTCCGAAGCCCCTTAGCGCATTCCGTCCTAAATTTCCCTGTAGGTACTGCCCGCTCGCGGGGTCAATCGGAGGCGCTTTAAACGCCGCAGGATTAAACGCTTTGCCTCCGGGAAACTGCGACTCGTACAGGTAAAGGGACTGCCCTGGGACTACATCCGGGCGGAGGAGCGTAAAAAATCCGCCGATGCTCTCCCCCACAAACACTCCTCCGATTTCAAAGCCATCGACTGTTACTGGCGGGGCCGACCGCGCCTGAACGATGCTATCGATCGACCATCCATCCAATATCGCACGGAGGAATGCATTTCTCTTCGGTTCCGGCAGATCATAGGTAAGTCCCGCCGAAAACGCGTTCCGAATGTCGAAATCCGATGGTCCGCGATTGGCTCTCACCGATGAGGGCACAAGCGCGTTGGGCGCGTTGAAAATGGAACCAGCCGAACCCGTATCGATCGAATGCGACAACGTATACGAGGTTAGTATTTGGAGGCCATACTCCATCCGCCGTTGGAATTGAATTTGTAACGCATGGTAGTCGGAGGAGCCTTCATTGGTTACCAAACTAACTGCAGCGAGGTTAGCGTTTGGAGCAATCGCGTCCGCTGTCTGCAGGAGCCGCCTTCCCGCCGCCCCGACATACGATGCAGACACCGTCTGTTGTTTTCCTAATGCTTGCTCTAACGCAACATTCCACTCGAGGGTGTAGGGAAGTTTAAGATGCGGGTCTACGGCAAAGAGAGCCCCGCCATTACTAGCGCTTGGCGGTGTAACGAGAGGCGCTGCAGCCATCGCTGCACTCAACGGAAAGGGACCGGTGGGATTTCCTTGGGCACCAAAAGGATACGCAGCTTGACCGAGCAGATTGCCGATCTCAGATGTGGCAAGATCGTAGAAGACTCCGAACCCCGCGCGCAACACCGTTTGCCGCTCCGCGCGCTGAGACAGCTGATACGCAATTCCGAGCCGAGGAGCGATGTCACCATATGTCGTTTGATAGGGCGACGTACCTGCCGGAGCCAACGCCAGGTTCGAAAAGTTGTTCAAATCAAATCCCGTCACTGCCGGGAAGTGAGGACCTTTAATGGACTGGGGCACGAAGTCCACATCCCACCGGAGGCCATAAGTCATGGTCAGACGAGGCGTCACTCTCCATGTGTCTTGTGCGTACATACCAAGATCACGAAAGAGAAATGTGACGTTCAGATTTGACGCCGTGAGGCCAAAGGCGAGTATTCCCGTTTGGACAGACGGTATATCCTGAAAGAATACATCCTGTAAATACCCGTACGGGGCGAACAACGGAGACAATCGCCGAAAGTCGACACCCAACTTTAGGCTGTGCGTCCCCTTTTGAATCGATAGACTTTCCACGACGTTGATTTGGCGCTGCAGGTTGCGCCCAATTCGCCCTTCCAATATTCCTCCAGCTTGTAAGGACAGAACATTGAAGTTAAGTAAGCCATCTTGCGATGTGAAGGGGCTCGGAAATGGAAGAGAAGTCAGGGGGACGGCGCCGCCAAAGGCATCCAAATTGTATCTGCCGGAAGCATTTGTCCGGCTGTAATTGAAGCGTAGATCGTTATTCACTAAATGAGATACGATCGAGGTTGCTCCGATTGTCGCCGTCTGTGTGGTTATCTGTGTCGAATCTACTGAGCTTAGAGCTTCGCCGAACCCGCGTTGAGCGGCTTGAGAGGGAGAGTAGTTGTATCTCCCAAAGAGAGCCAGGCGTTCACCCACTTTGTGATCGATGCGAAGACTGTATGCGTCGAGCGTGGCAGGGTTGGAATAGCTTGCGTTGAACTCAGCGCTGCCGGAGGTGCCCGGAACCTCCGGGCCATTTGGCAGAGGAAAAGCATTCACGTAGGGCTGCATCGCCGGCACGGAGTTTTGCCGTGCCGTGAGATCGGGCACAGTCGTTAGCGTGGTTTGCGGCAGCCGTAGTCGAAGACCCTCATAGGAAAAGAAAAAGAAAGTGCGGTCCTTCCGAATCGGACCGCCGAGAGTTCCCCCAAAATCGTTCTGCCGCTCTTCCGCTTTAGGGAGTGGAGGATTGTTCGTGTATCCATTAAACCAGTCACTGGCGTCCAACACGTCGTTGCGGAAATAGTCAAACGCTGTGCCGTGAAACTGGTTCGTACCTGACCGCGTGACGATCGATATCTGTCCGCCTGGCGTCCGGCCAAACTCAGGCGCGTAGGTTGACGTCAGAATTCGAAACTCCTGCAGCGCATCCACAGAAACCAAACTATTTGTCCCACCGGTGACGCTAAACGATCCAAGCGCCCCTCCTAGCGCGTTGCCGCCGGTAGCACCGTTGTTCACACCGATTCCTATGTTCGCACTGACGCCATCGACCATCCAATAGTTCGAAGCGGCGCGCTGTCCGTTTACACTGAATTGCCCGTTATCACTGGGGTTACTCGGTGTTACGACCACACCCGGTGTAAGTTGAATCAGTGTTTGGAAGCTCCTGCCGTTCATCGGCAGATTTTCCGCGAACTGCCGGTCCACGACGGTACTTATAGTAGCGTCCGTCGTATTGATCAACGGCGCGCCGCCTTCCACCGTTACGACCTCATTCACAGCCCCCAGCTGCAACGTGATGCTCACCGACAAAGCGCTTTGGACATTGAGAGTCAGTCCAGGCTTGATCAGCGTCTTGAAGCCTCGCTTCGTCACCTGAATCCGATAGGGTCCTGGAGGGAGATTCGGCACAACGTAGATGCCTTCCTCGCTAGTCTTCGTCTGGTACTGAATGTTGGTCAGATCATTTACGACAATGATTTCGGCACCAGGGATGGGGCGTTCTGAAGGGTCCTGGATAATCCCGCTGATCGTGCCGTTCGGGGACTGAGCAACACCCAGACCTAGAAACAGGAAAGGAAGAATTAGAAAACGCACCACTGGGCTCATTCGCAAGAAAATCCTCCCGCTACTCTTCGACTCACACCTGCTCGTCCAATTAACAGGCAGAGGAGAATTTCTGTACCAAGGGCCCCCAAATTTTCGAGCGAAAGCGAGGAGCGCGGTCCTCTGGATCTCTTTAAGGATGGTTCGGGTCGATGCGAAGGTAAGCGAACAACACTTCCTTACCTCTGGGCTTGTGACTGTGGGCGTCAGGCTCGACGGTCACGAACACGGCATCAATCTCTGCCAACGTCTTCGGGTCGTTGGACTTTAATACCCATCTTTTGTTCGCGGCGTTGTCTTCGTAAAAGATGCCGAGGTTAAGAGCGTGGTTTTTGTCCGGCCCCCGCTGTCCCCATGCTTGGAATGTGCTCGCCATCCTGAGACCCGCAGCCTGATCTAGATCGTAGGCGTAGAAAAGTAGCTTTTGGCCCTTCGTGTAGAAAAGCCGCCCGTACGGCTTATTCGTCTCCCCTGTTCCCGCGACGTCGTACACGTCGACAACGTACAAATTGCGGGCGCCCATCACTTCTCGCACGTCGCGATCGTGCGCGAGAAGATCCTGCTGCCGGCCGATCGTTCCTTCCTGATCTTCCAGTTGGCGCTTCTGCTTGTTGATCGTCCCTTCGCGCTGGTCAAGGTCCCGCTTCTGCAGCACAACCGCCACCTGGCTTTCCTGCAACTGCTTGGAAAGCTCGTTCACCTTGGCTTCCAGCTCGGCAGAGCGAGCCGCTTGCCGCGACCGCTCCTGTTGCTCGGCATCCAGTTGTCGCTGTAACGCTTCTAACTTCACTGCTGCGGACTCTATTCGCTGACTGTCAGCAGTCTTTTCACGATCAATTGTCCCGCTTTCCTTCCTCTGCGTTGCAGCCGACACTTCCACAATCTCTTTTCTTAATTCAGCGATCGAGCGGTCGCGCGCTGCCACCTCGGATCGGAACTGCTCGCGCTCGTGCCCCGCGTCGCTCAGCTGTTCTTCGAGTCTGGCCAGAGAGCCATCGTTTTGCTGAATAGCGGCGGTCTGCACACCTTTTCTGATTCCAATCCGGTACGAGGCGACTCCGAGGGCCAGTCCAAACAGAATGATGGCGACCAAAGGCATCCACAATTGGCCCCATTCCGCGCCGGACGGCGCATTCGGCTCTCGCCGGCCGGGGCCAATCGCCAATTCCGCCGGGCGATTGTGTGTCTCCGACGCTCGGAATCCTCCCTCTTCATCGAAGCGTGCAAAGAACGCGGCTTCTGCCTTTTCGGTAAGGAGCGAGGGATCCGTCCCCGCGAGCTCATGTATTTCGTCCGCAGCCGCAGGAATGCTGGCCTTAGCGGAAATCTTGAACTGCTCGAGTGCCTTGCGGCAGGCGGCGCAGCTCTTTAGATGTTCGTTGAGTTTCTTTCGCTCTTCGCCGGTCAATTCGCCGGCGATCGATGCCGCGCAAAGTTCGAGGAATTCTTCGTGAGGAGCCATAAACTACAGCACCTGGGCTTGCACGCAAGCGTCCTCTTTGTACCACACCGTTTAACAATCCCGCAATTCATCTTGGAAGACACACTTTCGCAGGCGGCCCAGGCCGCGGTAGAAGTGGTGTCGCACGTTTGCCACCGCTTGATGTCTCTTCTTTGCAATCTCTGCAAACGTACAGCCTTCAAAGAAATGCATTCGAATCGCCTCCCACTGGTCAGCCGTCAACACCTCGCGCATCTGCAGCCACCGCGTTCGTCCGAATACGGCCTCCCCGGAATGATCGTACTCGTTTGCATCCGGAGCGGCTAACTCCTCCAAACCCCTCCCATCGGGATTGACGGCGGTGTAGTAATGCCGGTTCTCCAGGTATTCCTTACGATTGAGTGCTTGATAGTACGTCGCCCGGACGATCCAGGAACGCGCCGTCCCTTTTGCAGAATTATATAAATGGCACTTGCGTGCAATGTGCAGAAACACGTCCTGGGCCAGGTCCTCGGCTTCCGTAACGTTGCGCAGAATTTTTTGGGCGATCCACAAAACCAAGCGGTAGTGACGCCGGAAGAGAATGCCAAGGGCTTCCCTGTCCGTCGCAGCAATGCGGACAAGAAGGTGCTCGTCGGAACATTCCGTTTGTTGGTTTAGTTCGTTCGTTGCGACGGACGAGCTTTCCACTCCTCTCTCGGAAGGAGGAAACGTCGACAATCCGGTCGCCGCAAACGAATCCATAGCTTGATGGCCACAATTAACTGGCTCCGAGTCCTCGTTAACTATCAGAAATGCGACCAAGGCTCGCAACGCAATTAATACTTCGAGGCTAGCACGAGCAAATTAGCTCGTCCAGCTATTCTGCTCGTGGTGCTTTTGCACGTATCAGACTAAACGTTAATACGTGATAGACGCCGGTCCATTCTTTAAGGCACTCGGAAAGAGAGTCAGGGCTCTCCGCGAAAAGAACGATATGACTCTGGACGACCTAATTTCATATGGGTTTTCAGCCCGCCACTGGCAAATGATCGAAAAAGGACGACGAATTAACGTAACTACAATTCTGCGTATATGTGCTGTTTTTCAGCTTTCACTGGCCAAGCTCGTTCACCCTCTAAGTTCCGCAGTTGATCTCAAGACTTTGAGAATTCAAATGATGGAAGAGGCCGGAAAAAACCGGGCCCGACGTGCCGCGAGTCCTCAGTGAAATTCCCACGATCCGAATCACCTACCTCGTAGCGCCTGTAAGGTTCACAGCTATTCCGCTCGTGGTGCTTTCGCGCGTGACACCGTAGAAGTTGAAGTGTGATTGATGAGACTCGATTCTTTCGTGCGCTTGGGGAACGCGTACGAGGTTTGCGCAAAGCAGGCAAGTACACGCAAGAAGACATGATCGGCTTCGGGTTTTCCGCGCGACATTGGCAACAGATCGAGGCCGGCAGGCCAATAACGGTTCGAACTCTCTTGCGAATTTGCGACACATTCAGAATCCGAGTTAATGCACTCGTGGACGACTTAGACCGAGGAATATACAGACAAAAATAACCGACTTCTGAAATTCGATCCCCATCAGCCTTTTAGTCGCGCCACAGGGGGTTCTCAGCCATTCCGTCCATTCCGTCTGCCTTCTTGACCCCCAACGCAGTGGTGCGTACGATGGTCACCAACCGGTAACAGTATGATTCCGGAACGGGAGCGATTTTCGCCCTAGCGGGCTCGTTGCCTCATGTCTCTCCTTCCTCACTTCCGTCGAGCGTTTGCCAGCCTGAACCGCTCCCCTGTGTGGTTCCGTTCGAGTTCCCTGCTTCTGGTGCTCTTGGGCGCGGCAATGCTGTTGCTTTCGCTCCTTCCGGGAATCGACCTAAGCCGCCACTCCAGAATCCTTATCCCTACGCTGCTCGTTGGCATCGTCTTCGGCGTATTTGTTTTCGGTCTCTATTTTCGGCTGGTCTGGCGCAAGCAGCGGGCCAGCAACCGCGCCTCTTACGCTGCTGTCCGCAAACTCGCTTCCGTCTTTGAGCATGTCCTTGACGGAATCCTGATCCTCGACGACCACGGCACCTGTCTCGAAGGCAATCCCGCAGCCTGTGACATCCTGCGGGTTACGCGCCAGACACTCCTCGGGCAGCCCTTCGGTCAGTTCTACTCCGACCCCAAAGAGTTCACTCGCAACTGGACAGCAGGCCTCGAACGAGGTTGTCAGCGTGGCCACGCGAAACTTCGGCGCCGCGACGGGCAAACGGTGTACGCGGACTACGCGGTGGCCGCCAATTATATGCCGGGACAACACATCTTGGTTCTCTGCAACACCACGGAACGTCTGTCGGCAGAATCCTCGCTGCGCGAGAGCGAAGAACGTTTCCGCGAAATTGCCGACAACATTCAGGAAATTTTCTGGATGATGGACGCAAAGACGAAAGAAGTTCTTTTCGTCACTCCTGCCTATGAAACCGTTACCGGCTATTCGCGCGCAGCGCTTTTCTCAGACCGAGTCTCGTATCGCGACATCATTCATTCGGAAGATCGCGAGCGCGTGCTTGGCAAGCTAAACGACGCCGTCGCCACCGGCCACTTCGATGAGGAGTTTCGGATTGTGCGCGCCGACGGAGTTGTTCGTTGGTTGTGGGCGAAGACATCCCCCAGGCCGGATGGCCAGCCGACGCCCCACTGGTTCGTTGGCTTCGCGCTGGATGTGACGGACCGCAAACGGGCGGAGTTCGAAGCCAAGCAAAATCTGGCTGCCGCAGAAGCAGCCCACGCGGAAACGGAAGCGCTGCGCAAGGCCACATTGGCGCTCACACAGAATCTTTCCATGAGCATGGTTCTCGACACGCTCCTCGACTACCTCCGCGATCTCGTGCCCTATGATTCCGCTGCCGTAATTCTCTCCGAGGACAACGTGCACCTTTACGTCGGGCGACAATTTCCGAAGGCGGCTCCCGGCGAACCGACCGTTAGACTGAACGCGACGGACACCGCCCTGTTGCAACGCATACTCATAGAGCGCAAGAGTGTCTCTGTCCCGGATACCTCCGAGGAAGCCGATTGGCGAGAGATCGAACCTCTTGCCGGCAGTCGCTGCTGGATCGGCGTGCCGCTCGCGACGGCGAGCGGCATGTTCGGACTGCTCTCCATTGGCGCATCTACGGCGCGCAAGTTTACCGCCGACCACTTCCGTTTCGCCAAGTCCCTTGCCATTCCTGCCGCCGCGGCCATCTACAATGCCCGGCTATACGAGTACGCTACAATCTATTCGGCGGAACTCGAAACGAACGTGAAGAAACTCAACGAAACCCAGAAAGCCCTCGAAGAGAGTCAGCGCCGCTCACCCAGCAGCTCGCACGACTGATCTATGCTTTCGACCCCCGGAAGCAGTTTATCAGCGGCGCTACGTTCACTTCGCTCTTGGGCAGTCGCAACAGTCTCAAATACCGATCGATCTTGCTCTCGACATTCGCGACATCGTCCCGCCCTTTGGCGCACGTTGTATCCCCACCGCAATCGTTCCCCACATTTGTGCTTGCCTTTTTCGCGCATGGCAATTCGCACTACAAAGACCACAATTTTCCCTTCTGACTCTCGGGCGTGTCCCGCTTCAGCCTCGGCGCGCACGTGCAAAGGATTCCCGAAGCGCCACCCACACCGAGACAGCATGCCATTTTCAAATCCCTTCGTCCTTGTCGTCCGCTGGTTACCTTTCGCACGGAACCTTGGCTGCCTCGACTGCTTGTTCCGGTTTCGTCTCTCTTCTCCGACATTCGTTTGCTGTTCGTACACGCCTCTTTTTCAGCCGCCGCTTTCTTGGGCTCACCGCTCCGGCAATTCCTGTCCGCTCCGGCCTACGCGTCTTCTGCTTTCTCGGCTCCGCCCTCAACACCACCAGGTCCCCCGAGAATGCAGCCGCTAGCCTGCGACTCCCAGCCCCCTCGCTCTCTGTCGTGCCCCAAGAAACCGGGGCAGAAAACGAGGTAATTCTCTTATGTACTTGAACAGCGTAACGTTAGTCGGATTTGTTGGTTCCGACCCGGAGCTGCGGCAGTCGCGCAGCAACGGTTCCAAATTCACCGTGTTGTCGGTCGCAACCCAGCGCTCCTGGAAAAATTCCGAGGACGAATGGGTCTCGAAGACCGAATGGCATCGAATCTCCATTTTCCGGACAAAACTGGCGACTTTTGTCGCGGAAAACATCCGGAAGGGATCGCACGTGCTCGTCGAGGGCAGTCTCATCAGCTCGACCTACGATCGCTCGAACGGCAAAGGCAAGAAGGCCGCGACGGCCAAGATCACGTCGTGGACGATTCGCGCCGATGTCGTGCGCAAGCTCGACCGCGGCGAACCGGAACCGCAAGCGCCCGTCGCCGGAGACGGCACGAACGCCGATTCCGACAGCCCTGCTTTCTGAGGCTGCCCGCTCTAACGGCTCCCTTCCTTCCGGCGGGGAGCCTTTTTTTGTGTAGTCTGAGCCGGCGACCCCCTCGGCTCAGGCGCGGGCCCTGCGTAGAAAGCACCTCACAGAAAAATAGGCCTGGAACTATTTTGTCCGGTATTACGGACAAAATCGAGAAAAACTCCACGACCGGCATGCTCCTGTCAAGCATGGGCGCTCTGCCGGACCTGTCCCGCCTTCGGCAGTCAATGCAAGAGTGCTTGTCCCCCTCTTTCGCAAAATCCCATTCCCCTGCCGCTTGAGACGCAAGGAGACCGGTCATGAGCGAAAGGCCCTGTTGTGGTTGTCCTCTCTGCCGCATCGAAACCGAACTGCTCACGGAGTTTCTCGATAGCTACCGTCTGGAAAATTGCCGCAAGATTCTTGCGTCTGCGCCAGAACTGGCCGCGTTCTCAGGCCTCGGCCCGTTGCTCGCGCACTTGCGGCTCTGCCGCGACGCTCGTTCCACGGACGGCATCCTCCGGGCGTTGTTGCAGGCCAAACCGATTTTGGCTGACGGCACTGCCGAGCGCATTGTTCTCCTCGCGTTTCTTCCTCACATGCACGCCGCCGTGCGTTTGGTCCTCCGTCGTTATCCCCAACTTTCGCCCGAAGACGCTTCACAAAACGTCTTGTACTCTTTACTGCGCTTTCTTGATTCGGACCAACTCCAACGGCGCCGGGACTATCTCGGCTTCGCCATCGCGCGCCGCGTCAAGCGCGCAGCCTTTGAATGGGCCGAACACGAACTCCGTTCGCTCGTTTTAGAGCCCACCGCCGACGCGCTCGATCTCAATGGCAACCATGATTCGTTCGAACGGCTGGTATTGCTCCGGCACTTTCTGGACCGCGCAGTGCGCCGCGGCGTTTTGAACGCGGACGAACTTGATCTGCTCATTCAGTTCAAGCTCGAAAACGGATCGAACGGCGATCCTCCCGACGCACATTCGAACGCGCACCGCCAACGCTTAAAGCGTTTGGTCTTGAAGCTGCGCCGCCTTGCGGCGACTCGCAGCGTTCCGCGGAAACCGCTGTGACGCGACGCGTGTACCCGCGTTTCGCGTTTTGTGTCGCAGGAATATTTTCTTGCGGACGCGACACATTTTCCGGTGTCCGCGCTGATTAGGTAAAGAGAGGGCGTTCACGCTGGGAAAAACGCGGCGGCGGTTTTTGGAGTTTGTTCACGCCACCGTTTCCCGAAATCGAGCCTCCGGCTGCACGACTGCCGCGGTTCGCCGGCGGCGTCTCGCGGATCCTACGGGCACCGGGGGCGTAAAGGGAATCGGAGCTTTTTCTTGCGGCCGGATTACCGATCCCCCCGTGGACTCCCCCACTCCGGGTGTGTTTTTCGAAATTCATTGCGAGGTTCCATGAAAACAAGACTCCTACTTTTTCTTGGTCGTTTCAGTTTTGCGCGCGGAGCCGCGACGCTCCTCGTCGCGCTTGTGCTCGCGGGCCCCGTTCTCGCACAGGCGAACTCGCCCTGGGAGAACGCGGTCAACGTGCTGCAGCAGGCATTCACCAGCACCATTGCGCGCGGGCTTTCGCTCGTCGCCATCGTCGTCTCTGGGTTGACCTTCGCCTTTGGGGAAGGCGGTTCGAAGCGTGTACTCGCCGGCGTGCTCTTCGGTGTCGGCATGGCCATCGCCGCCGTCAATTTCCTCGCATGGCTCTTTCCCGCGTAAGGAGCGGCGTTTCCCTGGAAAGAATTCTATGAACGCGCGCCGTATCAACCTCGTCCATCGCTCCCTCTCCCGGCCCCTCACCATCCTCGGGGCCGAGCGGAAGCTCTTCTTTTTCGCGATGTGCCTCGGCGCGGGCACTTTCAACCTCCTCGGAAGTCTGCTTGGAGGCCTGCTGATGTTCCTGCTGCTTTATGCCGTGGCGCGCTGGGCCACCAGGACCGATCCGCAGATCCTCCGGTTTTTGTTGACTGCCGCGAAGCTCCGCCGCCGCTACGACCCCGCGAAGTTTGAGCCGGTCACGATTCGGAAGGTGTCTCGTGCTTAACCTCAAGCGCCTTTTCAAGAACTACAACGAGAGCGGCGCGCTCAACGCCTATGTCAATCTCTTAGGATTTCTCGACGAGAACACGTTCCTTACCAAGACCGGCGATGTGGGAGTCGTGCTTGAGGTCTCGGGCGTGGACTATGAGTGTCTCGACGACGGCTCGATCGACGGGTTAACCAAAAGATTGGAGTCGGCCTTACGCCTCTTCGATGAGAACTACCGCGTCTACCAATATCTCTTCAAACGCAATCACGCCGCGATACCGCACAAGCTCTACGGAAATCCCGTCGTGGACGCGGCGATCCGCAACCGCGTGGCGTATCTCGCCGAAAAGGCCGACCGTCTTTACGCTCTCTCGCTTTATTTCGTCGTCCTGCTCGAAGCATCCCGCTCCGCGGAGACGTTAACGGCATTGGTCGCCGAGTTACCGAAACGTCCCAAGTCCGCGCTCGCCGACTTGCGCGCGTGGTTTTCAACCAAAGGGCAGGTCGTGCGTCTCGACGCCGACCTTTCGCGCGCACACGTTGCGCTCTTGCAGAAGATTCGAAACTTTGTCGTTCAGGTCAGCGACTTTGTCGCGGTGCGCGTGCTTCCGAAACAGGAAGCCTTCCGCGTCTTGAAACGCACGATGAATTTCGCGCCCCAGAAGATCGAGAAGGCGCGGCTTCTCCACGACACGTTTCTCGATTGCTCCCTCTGCGAATCGGAGCTCGAATGTCATCGGGGCCACCTTCGCGTCGGCGACGACTTCGTCAAGGTGCTCACACTCAAGGAGCCTTCCGCGCAGAGTTTTCCGCTCATCTTCCGCAAACTCCTTGAAGTCCCCGCCAACTTCCACGTCGTCACCGAGTGGAAGAAGGAAGATTCCGGTACGACCCGCCGCGCCATCCAGGCCAAGCGCCGCCACTTCCACAACACCAAGCGTTCCTTTGTGAGCCAGGTGAATCTCAATGACAACGCTCCACAGGACGTGTTGCTCGATGACTCCAAAGAATCGCAAGTCCGCGAACTCGGCGAGGGCATCCGCGAGATGGAGCTGCGTGGCAACTATTTCGGGCGCTTTTCTTTGACCGTCGTGATTTATGACCGCGACCTTGCCACAGTCGAACGTGCATCGGCGGAGTTTTACAAAGTCTTCAGCGTGCACGACGCACAGCTCTATGAAGAACGTTACAACCTGCTCAATGCGTTTCTCGCCGCCGTCCCTGGCAATTCCGTCCTCAATCTCCGCACGATCTACCTGCTCAACACCAACTACGCCGACTATTCCTTTCTCTTCACGCTCCACCAGGGCGAAACCCGGAACGCCCATCTGCGGCAGGAATATCTCGCGGTCCTTGAAACCTGCCACAGCACGCCGTACTTCCTGAACCTCCACTACAAGGATGTCGCACACACGCTCCTGCTCGGCCGCACGGGATCGGGCAAATCGTTTGCGATCAATTTCCTCATTACCAACCTGCAAAAATACGCTCCCTATACGTTCATTTTCGATCTCGGCGGGAGCTTTGAGAGCCTCACCCAGCTCTTTGGCGGCTCGTACGTCAACGTCGGCCTGGGTTCCGAAAGCTTTCGCATTAATCCGTTTTCGCTCGCGCCCAGCAAGGTGAACTTTGATTTTCTGGCCCTCTTTGTCCGCGTGCTGCTTGAAAGCAGCGGCAATTTCGCGTGCCAACCCATTGCCGAGCGCGAACTCTATTTGCAGATCGAAAATCTCTACGTCCTTGATCCCGCGCTGCGCACGCTGGGCGTGCTCGCCAATATGCTGCCCCGCGAGCTTTCCGAGCGCTTGACGCGCTGGACCGGAGGCGGGCAGTTCGGCTTCCTCTTCGACCACCCCGAGGACACCCTTTCCTTCGCGCGCTTCCAGTGCTTTGACTTCCAGCGCATGGCGCAGTATCCGGAACTGCTCGAACCTCTGCTGTTCTACGTCCTGCACCGCGCGAATGCGGTCATCGGTGACCGGCAAATCTCTTCCGTTTTCAAGGCCTTCTTCATCGACGAAGCCTGGGTGTTCCTGAAAAATCCCAGCATCCAGCGCTATGTGGTCGAAGCGCTCAAGACCTGGCGCAAGCACAATGCCGCCATGATTCTCTCAACGCAGTCGCTCGACGAGCTGCGCAAGTCCGACATCCTCGACATCATCCTCGAAAGCTGTTCCACCAAAATCTTCCTGGCGAATCCTGGCATGGACCGCGATCTCTACCGCCAGAAATTTCACCTGAACGCAAACGAAGTGGAATTGATCGCCGGGCTGGTGCCCAAGCAGCAGTTCCTCATCAAGACACCGGAACTGGCCAAGGTCGCGAACCTTCACGTCGACAGGAAAAGCTACTGGCTCTACACCAACGATCCCTACGACAACCGCAAACGCAAGGAAGCCTTCGACGCCTACGGATTTGAGAAGGGACTCGACGTTTTAGCGGGAGCGGCAACGTGACTGAGGTGCTCAAACTGCTCGCCCAACGATGGAGAGTCAGTCCGGCTCTCCTGACGCTCACCTTTGCCGCCGTGTTCACGCTTCTCATGTTTTTGCTCCAGTCCCTTGCCCGTTGCTTCGACCGAAATTCCTAGCGAACGCCGTTTCGCAACAAAAGGAGAAACATCCATGCCGTCTTTTTTGAATGCAACTACACAACGCTTCTATCTGGCATTCACCTTGCTCCTCGCAGTTCCATTTGTGGTGAGCGCCGCTGGTGACGGCGCTCGCGTCGTGAAGTACAGCAAGGAGGATGTCGTTCCCGTTCACGCCAAGCTGCGTTTTTCGACGCTCATCGTGCTGCCCGACGACGAAGAAATTCTCGATTTCACGACTGGCGACCGCGAGTTCTGGATCATCAACGGCTCGCACAATCTCTGCTACGTACATCCGGCCCAGGCCGGCATTCGCAGTAATCTCAACCTCATTACCGCCAGCGGCCATGTTTATTCGTTCCTCCTCACCGAAATCAGTTCCGATCCCAATGCCCAGCCCGACCTGAAACTCTTCGTCGAACCGAAAGAAGGATCGGCCTCCAGCGTGGCACTGCGCGGCTACGTCCGCGCTGCCGAAGCCGAAACCTATCGGAAAGAACTCGAATCCACTCACGTCCAGGCCGCCGAACAGGTTCGTGCCGCGCAAGCGCGCGCGACGGAAGAGGTGAGCCAGTTCCGTTCGGCTTACGCCACGAAACTCCATTTCGATTACGCGCTCGACCCTAAAGCTTCCCGCGAACCGTTTCTGGTCACCGCCCTTTATCACGACGATAGCTTTACCTACATCCGGTGCGCCGCGCGCGAAAAACCCGCGCTCTATGAAATGAAGGACGGCAAACCCAATCTCATTTCCTTCCAGGTCGAAAACGGCGTCTACATCGCTCCGAAAATTCTTGACGCCGGTTATCTCGCAATCGGCAAGAAAAAAATAAACTTCACACGGCAACCGGCCGCCAAGTGAGTGCGCCCATGACTTCGCCTTCTCCAATTCAAGACAAAGCACCGCAACCGGCTGGGCTTCTTCCGAAGAACGTCCAGTCCTGGCTGCTCGTAAGTCTCGCCGTCCTCATGGTGCTCATTATGTGGATCACGGGAGGGAAGAAGCCGGCCACGCCGTCGCGGACCGTTCCTTCCGCGCCCGCCGTGCAAGCGCCGCTCGAAGTGAATGAAGCCAAGATCGTCGAAATGCAAAACCGGATTCAGCAACTCCAGCGCGAACAGAATGTTGCCGAGAGCGCGCTCGCGCAGCAGACCCGCGCCCTGGCGGGCGCGGAGCCGCAAGCCGCCGTCGGCGGCACGGGCAACAGCGCGAGCGTTCCCGAGCGCACCGAAGATTCGATTCAGGCTGAACGGAAAAAGCGCGCCTATCTTTCACTCTTCGCCTCGAACGTTGCCTTGAGCTACCGCAAGAATCCAGTTCTCCCTCCTGCGCGCGAAGGTGACTTGAATCCGCTGCCAACTCCCGTTGTGGCGGAACCCGCTTCCGCGCAGCTCGCGGAATTATTGAAGTCCTTGCAACCTCCCGCGATTCCGGTGGCTTCGCCCCCGGCGCGCAAGGAGTCCGCTGCGGGGAGTGACCGAAAGGAGGAACCACCAAAACCTGTCGCCGCGCCAGCCACGGCGACGGGCAAAACCTACGTCCTGTTTGAAGGAACCATACTCGAAACCGTTTTGCTCAACCGGCTCGACGGACAGCTCTCCGGGCCCGTCGAATGTCTTCTCGCCAATGATCTTTATTCCCATGACCGCCAGCATCTTCTGCTTCCGGCAGGCTCGAAACTTCTCGGTGAGACTCGGAAGGTGGAGAGCCTTGGGCAGAGCCGCTTGGCGGTTTCCTTCCATCGCTTGCTCATGCCGGACGGCTATTCCGTGAGCCTCGATCATTTTCAGGGGCTGAACCAGATCGGCGACGCAGGCCTGCGCGACCAGGTCAACAACCACTATCTCCGGATCTTTGGTGCTTCGCTTGCCATCGGAGCGATTGGTGCTGTCGCCGAAGCCGGAACCTCGGGCGCGCTCACCGCGTCCGGCGGAGATCTCATGCGCCAGGGATTCGCTCAAAGCATGGGCCAGTCCTCCGCTCAAATTCTCGACAAATTCCTGAACGTGCTTCCGACCGTCACCATCCGCGAGGGGCACCGGATCAAAGTTTATCTGTCGGGCGACCTCGCGCTCCCCGACTACGCGAATCACACCATGCCTTCAAATCTCTGAGCAATAGAAAGGAAGAAACCCGTGAAAAAGAAGATCCTGGCCGTCTTGTTTGTGACCGTTCTCTGCGTTGGCACCGCTTCAGCCCAGTTCGGAAGCGGAATCGTCTACGACCCGACGAACTATCACAACGCTTTGCTCCGCTACTACCAGCTGCAACAGCATCTCGCGCAGCTGCAGAAGACATATACCCAAATCACCACCGCCTACAACCTGGCGCTCCAGATGTCGCGCAACCTGCACAACATGCCGGCGCGTTATCGCGCGCAGTTCTCGAACTGGAGGAACGTTACTGCCACCAACACCTACGGGAACACGTCGGGCTGGCTCGGCGGCGTCAATGCAGACCTGAACACCATCAATGGCTATCTACGGGCTACCACCCAGCTCGGGCTCTACAACCAATCAGCGCTGGCGAACATGCCGGACCAGGAGCAAACGCGCGTGAAGTCGCAATACGCCTCCGTCGAACTAGCCGACGGCGCAAACATGAATGCTCTATCCACCATCGGCGCAATTCGCGGAAACGCCGCGGTGCTTGAAGCCCGCATGAACAATCTCGAACAAGATTCGTTGTCCGACGACGAAAGCCTGAACTCCGAAGTCGCGGTCCTGAACAAGATCAACGCGACGAATGTGCTTACGCTCCGGTCGATTCAAGATTCGAACAAACTCCTCGCGTCATTGCTTGAACAGCAGACTATCGCCGCCAAGCAGCAGCGTGAAATGACGACCAACGCCATCAACACCGAAATCAGCCGGCACGCGAGCCTCAGCGCGAACCTGACACAAGTCACCGGCACGCTGACGAACTCGTTGCAGAACTTCCGCATGCCGTAGCTGGCATGCCCAACACGACGTCGAAGGAGCCGAGCTCAATGCAAACCGATTTCCTGCAGTTCATGTATCAGGCGATCAACAATCTTCTGTCACAGAACCTCGGCTTCTTCGATGCCATGGGCCAGAACCTGTTTCGTATGTTTGCCACCATTCTGATCGCCTGGTACGGGATCAAGTCCGCCCTCTCCGCCGCCAGTGGAAAGTACACCTTCCAGTTCGACAACTTCGCAAGCCTGCTTCTCACCATCGCCTTCGGCTTCGCCATGGTGAATTACTACAGCACTCCCATCCCCGGTATCGGCACCAGCTTTCACAACCTCATCACCGACGAAGCACAGTTCCTCGCGAACAAGATCAATCAAACAGAACTGCAAACCATCGTGGACCGGATCGGGGATTTTGAAGCCCGTATCGACGCGCCGGGTGTCACCGACTTCCTGGGCATGGCCATCTACATCATCGTCATCATCCTGCTCGCTGCGGCTCAGGCCATATCGATTGTCGTAATTGCGTATGGATTCATCGCGACCGCTGTCTGTGTGCTCGTTGGTCCTATTTTTGTGCCGTTCTTCATCGTGCCGAAGCTCGAATGGCTTTTCTGGGGTTGGCTGCGCTGTTTCCTTCAGTATGCCTTCTATGAAGTCATCGCCGCCGCGGTCGTCTACATCATCGGCAACCTTATTATTGGCGTGCTCACGCTGCAGGGCACCGGCACCATCTCGACCATACAGCTTATCGGCTGGTTTCCCGTCCTGCTGATTACGTTCGTCGCTTCAATTTATGTCTTGTTGAAAGTGCCCGCCCTCACTAATCACATCTTCAGCGGCACTGCCGGGGGCAGTTCCGCAGGCATCCTCGAAGCTGCCGCCGCGGCCGCGGTTGCCAAGGAGTTCTGATGGACCGCGATGCCTCTTTTCATGACGCCAAGCGTTTGTATCTCGAATCCTACGGTGACCCGATGGTGACCAATACCTACCTCAAGATAGCTCTTGCGCTACTCTCGCTCGTCTGCGTTGCGCTGGCGCTCATCGATCTGCGAACCATCCGCACATTCGAGAACTTCCGGCCGCTTGTTATCCGCATCGACGACCTCGGCCGCGCGGAAGCAATCAACTACCACAACTTTGAATACAAGCCGCAGGATGCCGAGGCCAAATACTTCCTTTCCCAGTTCACCAAGCTCTACTACCGCCGCAACCGCTACACCATCCAAGACGACTTCGCGAAATCGCTCTACTTCCTCGACGGGAAGCTCGCGAACGGCATCCTTGATGCCTATCGCAAAGACGACATTATCCGCAAATTCCTCACCAACACGGCGTCTTCTGAAATCGACATCGATGTGAAGAAGGTTTCGCTCGAGGAGCTGCAAACTCCGCCCTACCGTGCGCGCGTGGACTTCTACATGGTCTATTACTCGCCCGCCGATCACAGCGAATTGAAGCGCGATCTCTACACGGCGAACTTTGTTTTTGTCTTCCAGGCGCACGTCCCGAACGAGCTCATCCCCATCAATCCGCTGGGGCTCACGATTTCCTACTTCCGCGAAGATCAGGCGTTCAAATGAAATCTAAGCGGCAAGAAGAGAAAGGAGGCGCGGGCGTCCGCCCTGCAGCCTCGGCCCAACCTCCGCGCGCCACGTCCTCTGTTACTCCTCGTCCATACTCCCCGCAGTCGCCACAGCCCATCCCACCATTCTTCACACTGCGAACAAACGGCACGCGTCAGGAGAGCCTCGGCTGCTGCGGACTCCCACCCGCTCCGCCTTCGGATGGGAATTTCCTGACCACGAGAGTCTCGTAGGGACACATGATTGCCAACGCGCTCCTGATCACTATCGCTTTCCTTCTCGCCTACGGCTTCTGGCTGATGGGCGAATTGAAGTTCATGGCGGCGTACAAAGCGGCCTTGCTTCACGCGTACGGACCATGGATCTGCGGCTCAGCTGCTATTTTGTTTTTCAACGTATTCGGCGCCGTCCTGCTGCTGCAACGAAAGTTTCTTCTGAAGAACACCGGCCGCAAGCTTTCCCACCTCGACAGGCAGTTCCAAGTCGGTCAGATCGAGATGCCTGCCCCTTCCCGAGACGAGGAGCACTCCTGACATGTCCCGTGATCCGTTTCCGAACCAACCAGAGATTGATGACCGGCGAGAAAGCATCCCGATTCAAGAGCGCGGCGACAGCATGGCTGGCACGCGCCACATTTCATCAGGCGATGTCCGCGACCTCGGCAGCGAATCTCAATCTCGCCTGTCAGAGAATGACCATCGCACACCTCAAGCCGACGATTCCGGACGCGCTTATTACCTACGAGATCGAACGTATCTTCTTCGGGAATCTGAACTCGCGACGCTTGTCGAAATCGGAAAGTTTCGCGTGGTCGACGCCGTGGATTTGGGCGAGTTCGGCTACGCCGGCGATGCCGGGCGCATGAACCGCGATATCCGTCATCTGGAACAGCAAGGACTCATTGCAGTGAGGCCGTTTAGGAGTGAACGAAGCGGAACAAAACGTTTCCTGGTCCTTACGAGAAAGGCCAAGCGCCTGGTCCTTCAATCAGGCCGCTTGCCCGAGGGCCAAGCGATTTACCACGGGCTCGTGAAACCGCGTGAAGCAAGGCACGATGCGGCGCTCTATCGGCTGTACCAGCGGGAATCCGTGCGGATTGGAAGTGCGGGAGGCCGGCCCGTCCGCGTCGCGCTTGACTACGAATTGAAGCGGGACTTGCATCGTGAACTGGCCCAACTCGGAGATGCAGTGCAAACGCGCGAAGCACGCGAGCGCATCGCCGCAAAGCAGGGATTGGTTCTTGTCAATGACAAGGTGCAGGTTCCGGACCTACGTCTCGAATACGAAACAGCCGACCACGAACGTAGACACATCGATTTGGAACTGGCCACGCGGAACTATCGCCCTCGCGCTTTGGCGCAAAAAGCCAAAGCCGGCTTCTCGATCTACGCACCTCGCGAAGACGCTTCGAAGTTGCGGCGCATTCTCGACGAGACGGAACTCACGGCCCGGATCCTGTCGCTATGAATATCGCAGCCGTCCATATCGCCGCGTTGCAGGCTTTCGGATACACCGAGGAGGAGGCGCGCTTTCTGTACCTCGTTGCCACGCATTCCGGTTACTTCGTCGCGCGACAATTCCTGGCCTTTGCGGGTGTGCAGTGGGGCAAGCGCACGACTCTGTTCTGGAACAAACTGCAATCGAACGAGCACGCGCGCACCTCTTCCCTGCCGAGACACCGCGCGGTCTATCACCTCTTCGCTCGCAAGCTCTATCGTCAGCTCGGCCGCGAGAACCTTCGTAACCGTCGCCGGCATGAGCTCGAATACATTCAGGCGCGAATCGCCATTCTCGATTTTGTGCTCGCAAATCCCGACCTTTCCTATCTTGAAACTGAGGCCGACAAGCTCTCTTTCTTCTGTCGCGAACTGGATATCGAAGCGCGGCATCTCCCCTCCAAAACCTATCTCGGCCGCCGTACCGTTCAACCCACGGTTCGCTATTTCGTCGATCGCTTTCCGATGTTCTTTCAAGAGCCCCAATCCTCGGCTCGAATTGTGACGTTCTCCTTCATTCAAGGAAGTGAAGCCAGCCTCTCCGCTTTCGTTCATCACCTGCAAGCCTACTCACCGTTGTTTCGCGAATTGCGGGAGTTTCGCTTCCTCTATTTGTCGCGGCTCGACGTCCATTTCACAAAGGCGCGTGAGCTCTTCCATGCGCTGGTGACCGTGCCGCTCGAATCGAATCCCGCCGACGATTTGCTGCGCTATTTCGCGATCCGCAAAGCCTGGGACTTGCACCAATACGGCTCGCTCAGCGAAGCCGACCTGGTCTTTCGGAACGTGTCGAAGGACCGGTTCGCCGGAGAACGGTTCGAACATTTCTATCGCGCGTGGAAGGCAGATCGCCTTCCCGAGTCGCATATCCGATCAACGTTTCAAGGCCACCACCTGCCGCATACGACGCATTTCGAGGCCCGAGTTCTCAAGCCCTTCGCTGTTTCCAGTGAAGTGGAAGGGGAGCAGCAGTGAAGAAGGTAAGAACGACATCCTGCACTCGGCTCTGCTCTGGGTCCTTCACCTTGTGGCGCCGGCATGTTCTGGAAAGTCAGAGAGAAGGCGCCGGCAGGGAGAAAAAATGCCCGGCGGACAAAATTCCAAATCGGGCGGGAGCGACCCCACTTTTCGGGCTTTCAGCCGCCCAAAAAGTTTTTGGGGTCGCTCCCGCCCTGGGCACCGTGTCCGGTGCCTCCGATTTTTTCCGCCGGGCAAGAAGAGTTTCTGAAGTCGAATCTTGTAGGAGAAAACACCATGTCCATCATCAAGAAAGCGCCGGCAATTCTTACCCGTGAATTTCGGCTGGAGGAGCCCGTAAGTCTCTTGCTCGACGATTACGCGCAGTTCATCGAGAGCAGCCCGGATCACGTCCTCAATTCCGCCATCAAGAAAACCCTGTGGCGGGATCAGGACTATCGGAAGTGGAAAGACCAGAAGAGGAGTTCGGACAACCTCGCTACCAGGCGCGGACCGGAGGCTGCGGCGAAGTCATGATGCAGCGGTTTCTAGCCTCGCGGCACTTTCTTGCCAGCTTGCTGGCGCTTGGAACGGGTGCGTATCTTTTTTATGCGCTTCCGTTCCCTGAAGACTCGTTCTTTCTTCATTTGATCGCCTCGCGTGCTCCGCATGCATTCGACAGTTTCCGATTGCTGTACAACCTGTCTCTCTTCGCCACACCTTACCTGCTTTATCTCACAACGTTTTCAGGCCTCTATGTCGCCACGCTGAAATACCGGCAGCGCATTTCTCCAGGCCACCTTCCGCCGTACCCCGATCCGAAGAAACGCGATGAGCTTTTCCTGGTGGTGGGCGAGGTTCACAACACCCGCGCGCCTGGCCCCAGTCAGGCGCCTCACTGGCTGACGATTCCGGAACGCGGATTGTTCACGGGGACAGTCATTCTCGGGGCGGTTGGGTCGGGCAAGACCGCGACGGCAATGTATCCGTTCGCGGAACAGATTCTGGCGTTCAAGGCAGGCGACAAAGACCGCAGAATCGGCGCCCTCGTGCTGGAGGTAAAGGGTGACTTCTGTCGCAAGGTCAAGGAGATCCTCGACCGCCACGATCGCGGAGAGGATTTCATCGAGATCAGCCTCGATTCGGACTACCGCTACAACCCGCTACACAACGACCTCGATGCCTACGCCCTCGCGTTCAATATCGCATCCTTATTAAACAACCTGTTCGGCCGCGGCAAGGAGCCTTTCTGGCAGCAGGCTTACACCAATCTCGTCAAATTCATCATCCTCTTGCACAAGATCGCGTACGACTACGTCACTCTGTTCAGCGTCTACGAGTGCGCCATCTCGCCGCCCCTGCTCGAACAGCGCATCCGCGAAGCCGAAGAGATCATCATGGGCCGCCACTTCGTAGCCGTTACGCCGGAAGTGTTTGGCGCACGCCCGGTCGAACTTGCCAGTCTTGGTTTCAAACATGATGCGGGGAAGGAACGATACCTCGCGGAAGCCTCGAAGGAATTGTGGGACGAAGTGCGCGCCAAAGGCATCACCGCCGAGCCAATCACAATCCTTGACCCAAAGTATGCCGACCCGGACAAGCTCGAACAGCTGTACGCCGTGCAGCGCTGGTTCCGTGAGGACTGGCGGCGCATAGAGACGAAGCTCCGTACTTCGATCGTTGAAGGCATATCTGTTTTCCTTTCGCTCTTTGACGACAACCCCAAGGTGAAGCGAGTCTTCTGCCCGAAGCGCGAGTGCTATGACCCGAAACTCAACACGGATGGCCGCTACGGAAAGCCGCTGCCTTCCTTCTCCTGGCTTTTAGAGCAAGGAGCGGTCTGTTCGTTGAATTTTCCTGTAGGGATGAATGCTGGGTTGGCCAAGGCCATCGGCGTGATGATGAAGCTCGATTTCGAGCGCGCGGTGCTGAACCGCATTCCGCACATTGAAGCGGACAAGGGCCGGCATTTTCGTCAGGTTCTGTTCCTCTGCGATGAATACCAGCACTTCGCCACGGTTGGAGAAAGCGATCCGACCGGCGATGAAAAGTTCTTCAGTCTCTCGCGACAGGCGAAGTGCATTCCGATCGTCGCAACGCAGAGCATCAGCTCGCTGCGTTCATCCCTTCCCGGCGACAGTTGGAGAACGCTGCTCCAGACCTTTCGTACAAAGATTTTTCTTTGCCTCTCGGATGACTTCTCCGCGAAGATCGCGAGTGAACTCTGTGGTCGCGAAGATCACCTCAAAGTCAGTTACAACTTGTCCGAAAGCGGTCACGATGCGAGCGTCAGCCTTCTCACTGGCAAAGCTGTTTCGCACCGCGCCAACATCACCGCTTCCAAGAGCTACAACACGCAAACCGACTACCGCTTCGACATGAAGACGTTCACGGAACTTCGAAACGCCCAGTCCGTCACGATTGCATACGACGGTCTCAACCCGATTCCGCCCACGTTTTGCTACCTAAAGCCCTATTACAACGACCCCAACAAATCCTATTTCGAACAGCTCGCTCGAGGAGAACTCTGATGCCTGGCTTTGAAACCATCCTTCCGTTCCTCAAACCGATCGAACATCTGATCCTCGATGAATCCATCAGCGAAGTCATGGTCAACGGACCAAATCAGGTCTTCGTCGAGAAATCGGGCTTCCTCAAGCAGGTTTGCGGCGTCTCGCTCGGAGAGCGTTCGCTTCTCGTTGCCGTGAAAAACATTGCGAGACGATTAGGCGATGACATCTCGGAAGCAAAACCCATTCTCGATTCGCGCTTGCCGGATGGAAGCCGCGTCGCGGCGGTCATTCCTCCTTGCAGTCTGACCGGTGTCACGCTCACGATTCGAAAGTTCAATGTCCGCCATTTTGAAATCATGGATCTCATCGAGAGTGGAACACTCACCCGCGCGCTCGCGAACCGTTTCGAGGACTACATCCTGCAGCGGCGAAACCTTCTTATTTGTGGCGGGACAGGAACCGGCAAGACGACGCTACTGAATGCGCTCGGAAAGTTCATTCCTCCCGAGGAACGTATCCTGCTCATCGAGGACACCGCGGAAATTCAACTCACCCAATCGAACCTCGTTCGCTTCGAAGCCCGGAGAGAGCAAAACGGCTTACCGGCTGTCTCCATTCGTGACCTCTTGAAGGCGGCTCTGCGGCATCGGCCGGATCGCATTTTGTTGGGAGAAATTCGAGGAAGCGAAGCGTTTGATCTCCTACAGCTACTCAACACTGGCCACGCCGGCACGTTGAGCACGGTCCACGCTAGTTCCGCGAAACAAGGTTTAGCAAGATTCACTAGCTGCGTTTTGCAGAGCGGCGTGGAATTGCCATATCGCGCCATCAAGACCAACATCGGCGATTCGCTCAACGTGGTCGTGCATATCGAACGAAGGCCGGGCCGGAGATTCATATCCGAAGTCCTCGAAATCAACAGCTACGACCCGGACTCCGATCTTTTCGATTTCTGCTCCATCTATGTCGCTCCCAAGGAGCATGCATGAACGGAACTTCTTCATTCACGCCAAGATTCCTGACCGCTGCGGAATACGTTTTCGCCCTTCACGAGCCAAGCGACCATGTAGCTGTGCTCGTGAGGAATCGAACTCAGCAGCAAACCATGCAGCGGATTCTTCCTGCCGAGACAATCGCGAGTGCTTTGTTTCAGTCCTGGCTTTCCGAACAAAATCTGTCTGGGGCCGATATTTTCATTGGCATGAATCCAGTAAGGGAAGGATCGCGAAACCGGACGAAAGAACACATTCGAGAGATACGTCACGCGTACCTGGACCTCGACGAGGAAGCCGGGGCTTCTCTTCAGGCGATCCGCACCTCTGGCGACGTGCCGCCGCCAAATTTCGTTCTCGACACTTCGCCCGGAAAACATCAAGTCGTGTGGCGCGTCGAAGGCCTCGACACGAACCAAGCGGAAACGCTGTTGCGTGCCCTGGCTTCGCAGTATGGCGGCGATCCAGCAGCCACCGACATCTCTCGCCTTCTTCGTTTGCCTGGATTCACGAACAGAAAGTACAACCAGGCTTTCGTCGTTCGCGTCCATCACGAAACCGACTCGATCTATCGCCTGCAAGACTTTCGCGTGCAGGAAGACTCACCGGAATCGCTGCGTCGTCTCGGCGACTCACAGCAGGGAACACGGAATATTCCAGCGGGCCATCGTAGCCAATCCGAAGCGGATTGGGCCTATGCAAAACGCGCCCTCGCACGCGGCGATCATCCCGCACAAATCGTCCAGCGAATCGCCGATTACCGCGCCGACGACAAGGCTGATCCGCTCTACTACGCCGAATTGACGGTCAAAAAGGCTCAAGTGGAAATGACCAGGCTGCAGGCAGACTCTGAAACTCGATTCCCGGGCAGCGCCCAAATTTTGGTTCGCGACGAGATCAGCCGCGAATGACGGTACTGGAGGGACAATGGAAAACACATCTTACGTTCGACTCACCGAGGCGAGCTTCGAACGAGCCGCCGAACAAGCAGCGGCCTGCGCCTATGTGCTGGTAATTCCGAGGATCGAAGGTCCGATGCTCGAAACGATCGAGAAACTGGTCGCTGCGCTGTCTTTGCAAGGTCCCGTGGCTCTGCCCACATCAGCGCGAAGACCGGAACTTGAAGTGGTCGACTCCTGGCTCGAACATTCGGCGGCCGCGGAATACCTGGGCGTGGGCCGCAGCACGCTGTACCGCTATTCTGAACATCAGGAGATTGAGTCACGAAAATTCTGTGGCAGGCTGCAATATCGATTGTCGAGCCTCGATGAATTCAAAGCCCGCCGTGTGCGGCCGGCGCGCCATTCGGACAATCGCAGCGGTATAATTCCGTCGGCACCCCCGCTCCGGTAAATGAGAGGAGTACCGATGGGATTCTATCAGAGACGTGGTTCACGCTTCTGGTGGATGACGTACACCGTTCAGGAAGAGCGGCGCTTTGAATCGACGAGGACGACCAGCAAGGAGATCGCCAACAAAATCTGGAAGCACAGAGAAGGCGAACTTGTGCTGGGACTTTTCAAAATCGGCTGGCCGGGTGAACGCATTCGGTTTGGACAGGTGTGCGATGAGTTCGAACAGTCGCATTTCGCAAGCCTCAGCGAGAACACGGTCAAAGGCCACCGCTCGTACCTTAACAACCTGAAGCTGTTCTTTGGTGAACGGAGGCTGGAAAACATCACGGTCGGTCTAGTCGAAGCCTACCGCGACCAGCGCCGGCAACAATCAGCGAAGAACAAGCCGGGACAAACAGTGAAAGGAGCGACGGTCAATCGAGAACTGGAGTGTTTGAAGTGCATGCTGGATTTTGCGGTGAAAAGAAAGTACATCGCGGAGAACCCGGCGGCCGAAGTCAAACACTTCAACGAACTTCGCGAGAGACCGACTCGGAGGATGCTGACACTCGATGAAGAAAAACGCATTTTGGATGCAGCACCGGTCCATCTTCGCGTGGCGATCATTCTCCTCTCCCAAACTGGAGGAAGAACATATAGCGAGGGTTTTTCTCTGCGTTGGTCGCAGGTGGATTTCGAGCACAAGGTAATCCGCCTGGACAAC
>Ga0073928_10001371_pt1 | contig 47311 bp, 44 predicted proteins | sample PaiPotPPA55metaG_FD_76969 | JGI IMG/M metagenome (GOLD analysis project Ga0073928, IMG submission 76969) | Iron sulfur acid spring bacterial and archeal communities from Banff, Canada, to study Microbial Dark Matter (Phase II) - Paint Pots PPA... ...
AGGAGCTAAGCCATCCGCCGCGACCGCCCGGCGACCAGCCAGACGTCGTCCGCCGCGTCATGATCCTTATCAGCGACGGCGACGACAATCTCTCCAACCATACGCGCTCGGAAGCCATCGAGATGGCGCAGCGCTATAGCGTGGTCATCTACACGATCAGCACCAGCACTCAGTGGATTCAGCTTTCGCAGACCGACCCGAACAAAGCCGCCAACCGCAAGACGCATCTCACTGAGGGCGATAAGATTCTGCAAGACTTGGCGGAAGAAACCGGCGGTCGCGCATTCTACCCTTATCATGTTGACGACCTCGACCAATCCTTCCAGGACATCGGGGACGAGCTGCGCAATCAATATTCCATCGCCTACATCCCCACCCATTCCCAGTTTGACGGCAAATATCACAAGATCCGCATCGAAGTGCCAGACCACAAGGGCTACCAGGTGCGTGCCCGCCGCGGCTACTACGCCAAAGCCAATAACAACCGCTCGGCCTCGCCAAATCCATCCGGCTCGGCAAATTAGCCTACGTGAAGTTTCGCTTCCCCTTCGCCTCGCAATCCGCTACGCTTCTCTATCCCAGCCTTCTAAAGCATGCGCACACTTTTTGATCTCGAGCCGCTCGCCGACACCGGCCTGAAACTCAATGACGCACAGCGGCGCGCCATCACCCATGTCGAAGGTCCGCTACTGGTCATCGCCGGTGCAGGCACGGGCAAAACCCGCGTCATTACCGAGCGCATCCGCCACCTGTTGCAGTCCGATCCGAACCTTTCCGGCGAAAATATTTTGGGCCTGACGTTTACGGACAAAGCCGCCGGTGAGATGAAGGCTCGCGTGGTAAAAACGGTCGGCGAGCGGGCCAAAGATGTCACTCTGAAAACGTTCCACGCCTTTTGCGAGTCCATCCTGAAAGATACCGACCCGCAGAGCCGCATGCTCGACAAGGTCGATCATTGGATCCTATTGCGCCGCAATCTTTCGCGATTGCAGCTCGATCGCTACCGACGTCTCGCCGAGCCGGGCCAGTTCCTCAACGACTTCGTGGAGTTTTTTTCGCGCTGCCAGGATGAGCTGGTCTCCTGCGAGGACTACCAGCGTTATGTCGATGATCTTTCCGCGCAGCTACAAGCCGAGCGCAACCAACTCGATGCGGACACCCTCGCTGAGCGCGAGGAGGCCGTGGCGCGCGAACAAGAAATCGCCCGAGCCTACCGGGCCAGCGAAGAGCTGCTCCGTGAAAAGAAGTCTTCTTCGTTCGGCACGCTTATCACTGGTGCAGTCGGGCTGCTCGAACGCGATACCGCTCTCCGCACCGCGCTGCAAAATCGCTATCGCTACGTTCTTGTCGACGAATTTCAGGACACCAACATCGCCCAACTCCGGCTGCTGGAGCTGCTCGTCAACGATTCGAAAAACATTTTCGCCGTCGGCGACAATGACCAGGCTATTTATCGATTTCGCGGCGCTTCCTTCGGCAGCTTCAAGCTCTTTCTCGAACGCTTTGCCGGTTGGCGTGAAGGCCAGGATTCGACCAAGTTCCGCGTCAGCCTCACGGAAAATTACCGCTCGACCCCTAATATTTTACGCGTCGCCACGCAAGTCATCGGCCAGAACACGGTCAGCGCGGATTTCCCGAAAAAAGTGCTCAGCTCGAATAAACCGGAAGGCGAAAAAATTCGTCTTGTGGAACTGGCCGCTCCCGAAGACGAAGCTCGCTGGGTTGCTTCTGAGCTAGAGCGCATTCACAAAGCAGGACGGCGCTGGCGTGACTTCGCGGTTCTATATCGGGCGCATGGGCATCGAGACGAACTTGTGCGCGAGCTTGCCCGTCGCAAAATTCCGTTTGTCATTTCGCGGCTCTCGATCCTTGAGCATCCGCTCGTCAAAGATGTGCTCGCTTATCTTCGGCTTATCGCCACGCCGTACGACGACATCGCTACCGCGCGCGTGCTGGCAGCTCCCGCCTGGCAGCTTGCTCCTCCAGACCTCGTGCGTTTTGCCGAACGTGCCCGCAAAGAGCGCACAAGAATTTACGACGTATTGCAAACGCAACAGCCGCCGCTGCCTTTTGATCCGTCGCACAGCGCGATAGTCGAGCTACTCGAATTTACAACCGCGCAGCGCAAAACGATGAAGCGCCGCGATGCCCGCCACATTGTCGCGGACCTTTTTGAATGGCTCGAAATCCATCAGCGTGCTCCGGAACAAGACCGCGGCTACATTAAGCGCCTGGCGGAATTCGTCAAGGAGTGGGAAGACAAGAGCGACACGCGCAAGCTGCCGGAATTTATCGAATACCTGGATTATTTCGAACAAGCCGGCGGCGCCATCTGCCTGGAAGAAGACGTTCCGGGCGACGCCGTGCGCCTGATGACAGTACACGGTGCCAAGGGTCTGGAGTTTTCCCACGTCTTCGTGCTGCGCGTGAACAAGAATAAATTCCCGCAGCCGGAGCGCCCGCACGTTTTCGAATTCCCTCCTGCGCTCATGAAAGAAGGCGCTCCGGAAGAGCAATTTCACAATCAAGAAGAGCGGCGGCTGTTCTACGTCGCGCTGACCCGCGCGGAAGACCGGCTCACTATCACCGCGCTCGCTGAGAAAAAAGGCCGAGTTCCGCCCTTCATCGAAGACATTTTGATGGAGCCGGGCATTCAGCGCCGCGATGTTCTGCAGCTTGCACCCAAACCGGCCACCACAGCACTAAACGGCACGCGAACAGCCGAGACGCACGCTGCTACCGGCTCGCTGTTCGCACCGCCAATCGAGCGGCCGAAAATCTTTTCGCGAATCGCAGATTGGGCGGAAACGTTCCTGCCGGCATCGCCGGAGCCGCTGGAATTGAATCCCTCCGCGGTGGACAGCTACCGAAAATGCCCGCAGAAATATCTCTTTGCCTACCTGTGGTCGCTACAGGAAGGCGCGAAGGCCACGCTGACCTTCGGACGAGTCATGCACGCAACCATTCGTCGTGTGATGGCCGAACTCAAAAAAGGCAATCGCTTGCCATTCGAAGAGGTGCAGCGGCTGTTCGAAACAGAGTGGTCGGTCTCCGGCTTTGAGGACGAATACCAGGAAGGCGAATACAAGAAAGACGGACTGGAACAGCTCCGCGCGTTTCATCAGACTATGTTCAATGAGATGCTGGAGATCCTGGAACTGGAAAAGACGTTCGCTCTGCCCGTCGAAAATAATGTCGTCCTGAAAGGACGCATCGACCAGATCAATTCGCTGGGACGAAAAGACGTCGAGATCATCGATTACAAAACCGGAAAGCGAAAAAAAGATTCGGAAGTGCGGCGCGATCTACAATTAAGCATCTACGCCATCGCAGCCAAAGAGATTTTTGAGCTTAATCCTGCCCGCCTGGTCTTTCATTATCTGCAGGACAATTCTCGGCAGGAGACGCCGCGCACCGCAAAGCAGTTAGACGAAGCGCTTGCAATCGTGCAGGAAGTCGCCGCGGATATTCGCGCGCGCAGTTTCCCGGCGAAGGAGGGCTTCATCTGCCGAAGCTGCGCGTATCGTCCGATCTGCCCCGTTCACGAGGAAACTCTATCCACAACGCCCTAGGCGCGCAGCACCGCTGCGCCCCTAGCTCGGCACCCAACCGCACTGGCTCCGAGCCTTCTGTAAATCTCCGTAAGCACCCAAACTTTGCACCGCTGGCGCACGTTCCCATAGAAAAAGGGCGCTGTAAAATCACAGCGCCCTCGATCGAAACCAGAATGCGTGCTACTTGGCCTTCTTGCCGCCCTTATCGTCCTTCTTACCCTTTTTCTTCATGGAAGCTCCTTGTGTCGCTCTGCGGATCACCGGCGCTGTCGGCGCGCCGGTTTTTTACAGCTGGAAGCTTGAGATATACGAGTGAGCCGCGCGACTGTCAAGCGGTATTCGCACCTAAGGCAGAAAAAGATGCTATTGGCGGGTCGCCCCGGGGATTTCGCCGCTATAATACTTGTCCCGCGTCTTGATGGTGAGCCCTTCGCGTTTCACGCGCACTTCCACGCTGTGAACGTCCGCCGAGCGATCCGTGCCTCGCGGCGCATAAGCAATCGTGTATTGGTTCCGCGCTTCCTCGCTGATGCGCGAGTAAAGCTCCTCCAGAGTCTCGCGCTTGGCTGCAAAGTAGACTTCACCGCCGGAATCGTGCGCGTAATCCACCAGCCGGTTAAACTTGCGCTCCATGAACGCACTGGCAACCGCGACGCTGTAGACCTCGATGTTGTCATGCAGCAGGGTCTTCACCACGCTGTCATAATTCATCTTATTGCTCTTTTTCCCGCCGTTGGCCCCGTCGGAAATCAGCAGGATAAGCTTGCGACGATTACGGCTGCGGTCTCGCAGAAGCTGCGCTGCACCAAACACTGCGTCATCCAGGGCCTTGGTTGACTGCCCGCGAATGCTCATCGTCGCCGAACCAATGTTCGGTGCATCTCCAATCGCCGAATGTCCGTTGATCGTAGGCCCATTCGCAATACCGCCGCTGGAAGGCGCCACGGAAGGCTCCGTATCCAGCTTAGTGCGCTGTAACTCCGTGAGCAGCAGGTCGTGATCCGTCGTAAATCCCGTTCCTGGATGGAAAAATTCGTCGAACCGGCAGATAAACGCCTCATCGTCCAGGCTTAAGCCCCCAACCACCGCATCGAGACTCTTGCGAACCTGCTCCCCATCTTTTTGTTTCAGGTCGTTGTCCAGAAGAATGATCATCGACAACGGAAAAGCTTCCGCGGTGAACACGTCGATCTTCTGTTCCACATTGTCTTCAAAGACGCGAAATTCATTCCGTTGCAGGTCTGGAACGAGATTGCCCGAGCGGTCCTTTACCGTGACCGGCAGAATAACCAGGTTGGAGTTCACACTGATTTTCGCCCGCGCCTCGCTAGGAGGCGGCGTGGAGGATTGAGGCTGAGGTGTTTGCGAAGCTCCGCTTTGCAGGGGAACCGTCGCAGGCGCCGACTGGCCACCCGTCTGCGCCGCAACGTAAGCAACAAAGCCGGGGAGAATGGCGATAGCCGCAACCGCGATTTTTCGTAGACTTTTCATGGTCCTCAGGCCAAACTTTCTGCGGTATCCAGCATTTCCGGCGGGCCGAGCCACGCATCCCGCGCCGCGCTTCTCCGCATCCTACGGGGGGAGCGACCTAGCAGCGGGCACTTCTAACCGGGTATTCTCGACAAGGAATTATACATGCGTTTTGCGAAACAGGTTCTGTTGGTCTGCATACCCTTGGGATTGGCCTTGGCAGCCGCCTTGCCGACGCGGCCGCAGGAACCATCGCAGCAGCAGGGCCCGGTAATTCGCACCCAAGTCAATCTGGTGAACCTGTTTGTGACCGTCCGCGACAAGAGCAAGCGCATCGTCACAGACTTAAAGAAAGAAGACTTCAAGGTCTTGGAAGATGGCCAGTCGCAGGAGATCGCTTTCTTCTCCAAGGAAGTCACTCTCCCAATTACCCTGGGCATGCTGCTTGACACTTCCGGCAGCGAACAGTACATGCTCGGCGCAATTCAAGATGCCGGCGGCCGCTTCATGGATCGCGTGCTGCGAAAGGGCGATGAAGCCCTGGTCATGTCCTTCGATTCTGATGTCGATCTGCTGTCGGATTTCACTGATGACCGTGGCCAGCTCGACCGCGCCATTCGCAAAGCACGCATCAACGTGCCATCGGCCGGGAGTATCGGAAACAATCCTGGACCCGTTGGTTCGCGGCAAATCACCGGGACAGCGCTCTACGACGCGATCTATCTCGCGTGCAACGAAAAGCTGAATACCGAAGCCGGCCGGAAGGCCATCGTCATCGTCACCGACGCCCAAGACGAAGGCAGCAAAATACGCTTGGAAGAAGCGATCGAGGCCGCGCAGCGCACGGACACCGTGGTGCACATTCTGCTGGTCGCCGATCCGCACTACGGCGGCGCCAATGGCGGGGTGGCGCACAAGATTACGGACGAGACCGGGGGCCGCACCATTTCCGTCAACTCCGAAAAACATTTGGCGGAGGCGTTCGATCAGATCTCCGAAGAGCTGCGCAGCCAATACACGCTCGGCTATTACCCGACGAACTCGGCGCGTGATGGAAAATTCCGTAAGATCAAAGTCGACATGTCCAACCACGACCTCAAAGTGTTGGCCCGCAAAGGCTATTACGCTCCTAAGGAGTAGCACGCACTTCATTTGTGTTTCTTCGTAAAAACGCCGGGTCCTGCGGCGCGCTCCAGGAAGCACCCTTCAATTCCACCTAGTAACGAACATTGACCGCATTCGCGGCAGCGTCTACTATTTGTTGCTCCACAAACAACATGGAAGGCCAGCTCATCGCGCACTATCAGATTCTCCGCAAAGTTGGCGGTGGCGGCATGGGTGTGGTCTATGAAGCCGAGGACACCAAGCTTGGTCGACGTGTCGCTCTAAAGTTCTTGCCTACTGAGAATAAGGACGCCACGTCGCTTGAGCGCTTCGTGCGCGAGGCGCGTGCGGCCTCAGCACTGAACCACCCGGGCATCTGCACCATTCACGCCATTGAAGAAAACGCCGGCCGCACTTTTATCTCTATGGAGCTGCTGGAGGGCCAGTCGCTTGACAAGGTGCTGGCACAGTCCCCGTTGGCGATTCCTCGCGTTCTGGAAATTGGCATACAGCTCGCTGATGCGCTCGATGCCGCGCACAAAAAAGGGATCGTTCATCGCGATATCAAGCCGGGCAACATTTTTGTCACCGATCGCGGTACGGTGAAAATTCTGGATTTCGGATTGGCCAAGTTGCTCGAAGGCGCCGAAGAAACCGTGGGCGGTGACACCGTCGTCAACACCCACTTGCTGACGAGCCCAGGAACCGCCGTAGGAACGGTTGCCTATATGTCGCCGGAGCAAGCGCGCGGCGAAGAGCTGGACGGGCGCAGCGATTTGTTTTCACTGGGTGCAGTTCTGTACCAGATGCTCACAGGAAAGCACCCGTTCCCCGGCTCGACCAGCGCGGTAGTGTTCGACAATATCTTGAACACAGCGCCTGTGGCTCCTGTTTCCCTGAATCCCGCGGTCCCGCCCGAGCTCGAACGCATCCTGAACAAGGCGCTCGAAAAAGATCGCGAGGTGCGCTATCAAGTCGCAGCGGAGCTGCGTGCCGATCTAAAACGGCTGCAGCGCGAGAGCGACTCCGGGCGAACGGTTGCAGTATCTTCGGTGAGAGTCGCCGCAGCGCCGGGAGACAGCGCATCGCGGCAAGCCGATCCGGCGACAAAGTCCAGCGGCTCCGTGATCGTCGAAGCTGCGCGAAAAAATAAATTCGGCGCGGGCCTCACCGCGGCTCTAGTGGCCCTGGTGATTGCCGCGGCTGCCTTCGGCGTGTATTCCTTTTTGCAGCGCGGCCGCCATTTGCCGTTCGAGCATTTCTCGATCGAAAATCTGACGAATAACGGTCATGTATCCCTCGCGGCGCTTTCGCCAGACGGCAAATATCTCCTGCATGTGCGCGACGAGAACGGTCTGCAATCGCTGTGGCTCCGGCATATCCCCACCATGAGCAACACGCAGGTGGTGCCACCGGCGGCCACGCGCTACGCCGGGCTAACCTTTTCTCCCGATGGCAGCTACATCTATTGCGTGCGGCGTGATGAGGCGGAGCACACCATGGCGTCGCTATATCGCGCGCCAGTCCTGGGCGGCACGCCACATTTGCTAATTAAGGATGTCGATAGCCCGATCACATTTTCTCCGGATGGACAGCGCTTCGCCTTCATGCGCGAGCGCCATGACAGCCCTTTCTGGGACTTGCTGGTCGCACACAGTGATGGCTCGCCCGACCGCACTTTGCTGAGCAATGCTCCGCTGGCCAGCAACAGCTTTGAACCAGCCTGGTCGCCGGACGGCAAAACGATTGTGATTCCGGTGGCCCAGCCCACCGCGGACGCGATCTCCGGGCTGCAGGCCATCGACGTGGCGACCGGCAAACAACAGACCGAAGCGTTCTCCGCGGAGCGGCTGTATTTCGGCGGCGTGTGGCTGCCGGATGCGAGTGGCCTGGTGATGTCGACCGTCAGCCAGATGACGAGCCTGCACGGACAATTGACGCTCGTCGGCTTTGCTAAAAACGAGTTCCGCCAATTGACCACGGACACTAATGACTATTTCCACCCGAGCATTTCCGCCGACGGGCGAAGCATCGTAGTGAGCCAAATTCAGAGCCAGTTCGGGCTGGAGGTGGCGCCAGCGAATTCGCCGGATGCGGTGCAACCCGTGCCACTGGCATCCCGCCGGGACTTTTGGCGTTGGGATTGGGCCCCGGATGGACGCTTGGTTGTGCCGCAGACGCCGGACATTCGATTGGTGAATCCAACCGGCGGCGAAACAGTTTTGTTTTCCGATGCGCAGCACGTTTCCGATCAAGTCACCACGTGCGGCGGAAAATACTTTGTGTTCCGCTCGGCAGGCCGCTCCGGGAAAGTGTCTATGAACCTCTGGCGAATGGACACCAGCGGAACCGGCTTGAAGCAACTTACCTTCGGCTCCAACGAGAGCGAACCCGAATGCTCGCACGATGGGCAATGGGTTTTTTACACAGACCGCGGAGACAACCAAGCGATCAAGCGAGTTTCGCTCGAAGGGGGCCAGCCGGAAACTTTGATGAAAGACGCGCCCTGGGGCTGGAGCGTGTCCCCAGATGGGAACAGGATTGTCGGCAGAGAAGTACGGGAATTGGATCACCGGCTGGTACTGACTATTTACTCCCTCGAGGATAAGAAGACTAACTATCATGATCTGGACCAACGAGCTTCAGCGCCCCTGGCCTTCGCTCCAGACCCGAAAGCCGTTGTATACGTGGTGCGAGAAAAGGGCGTGGATAATCTTTGGGAGCAACCGCTCGATAGCTCGGCCCCGCGGCAACTCACGCATTTCACCTCTGAACAAATCGCGCGATTTCGGTTTTCGCCAGACGGGACCAAACTCGCAATCGAGCGCGGGCACGTAGAGTCCGACGCGGTTCTGCTCCGCGATACAAGCCGGTAAAAATCTGCTAGCAGGTACCCCCCTCCCCCCTTTTTCGGATCTGCGACAAACAAAGGGGTTAGAGCGAACGAGTTTGGAAGTGTGACAAACACTAGGGTTACGAATGTATTCTTGCCGATCAGGTATTCGATTAGAAAGCTGGAAAACGTGGAAGGCCTAATTCGATCGGGAATCGAACCGCTTCTGTCGGCTGGAAACAATCACATTCACTCACCGGGCGGATTGATCCACAACTCATTTTACGAGCGGCCCAATCGCGTTACAACTGGACAGAAGGGCAAAGACGAACAACTGTACTAGTCGCGAGAAGTTCAGGACGGCGAGAAAAGGTTAGCGAAAATCGAATTTAGAGAATGGAATAACCAATAGAACGTGGTTTGGGGGCGTCAAAAAAATACGCTTCGACGGCGTCCTTCACCATTTCCTTTAACTCGTCCCAAGTATCGCCCTGAGTTACAATGCTCTCAGTAAGACATTGCGCGACATAACCGCCATCGGGTTCCTGGATTACCTTGAAGACGAGCTCGTCTGGTTGAATGGGCTTCGACTCACTCATGCGCAACACTAGCACGGCCAAACGGCGGCTACAATGGCGCCACGTGACCGGTCGAGCTGGCACTTACTCCATCGAGATGATGTCGTCGCGGACTAGGTGCAGGCGAACGGAAACTGGCTTCGGACCGTTTTGGAAGTGGCGTTCGACTGCGGCCTTCACGCTTTCGCGCAGTTCCTTCCAGCTATCGGCCATAACCGACAGTTCTTCCGTCGCGCAGTCCGCTGCATAGCCGCCCAAATCTTCGCGGATCACATCGAATACGATTTCGCTCATGACTGGCAGATCCATGTTGACCTCTCTCTTCACGAGGACAGTGTAGGGCGCCGTTTAACGAGGAGTACAACGGTGAGAGACCTTACTAACTGTTAGCTTTGATGGTATTCGCCCATCATATCCTTGCGCACGTGACTAGCGCTGCGAAGCCTCGCCAGTCGCGACGCGGCGGTTAAAGTCGTCGGATTTTTTCCTCGGGACGCTCAGGGTTTGCCAGCTCGCGCCCGCAAAATGTTTGGCGAGGAACACAATCTGGCCCACGTGATGGGCGTAGTGCCCGACCTGGCGGTTAATGGCCTGCATCACCGAATGAGGCTCGGTGCGAATGGTGATTGTGCGCGTCAAGTGTTCGTCAGTCAGTTGGTCCAAGGCATCCAAACAAATTTTCCAGCCGGCTTCCCACAGCGCGACCAAACCGGCGCGCGTTGGCGGCGGCGTTTCAAATTCCGAGTCGCGATTGCGGTCCGGTTTTTCGCCATCCGTGGTCAGAAAGTCAGTCCAGCGCGAGCGCATGTTGCCGGCCATGTGCTTGACAATGATGGCGATGGAATTTGATTCAGCGTCGATCACGGTGAAGAGCCCTTCATCAGGACATTGCTCGATGGCGCGATCACCCAGCCGCTTGTAATACCGCAGGAGGTCGCGGGCATCTTTCGTATAAGAGGTTGTGAGTTGGTGTGCCATGGGGCTATTCTGTGCGCGCAACTGAGAATGTCAACGGGCGACGAGAGGTGCGCGATGGGCAGCCGTTCGGGCGATGCGATTGTGCGTCAACAAGAATTTACTTGACAATTCGCCTTTTGTTCGCCTAAGCTTCCGACGTTATCATCCGCAGACTAATCTCCCTCAGAGAGGTGAACCATGACCATCGGCCAATCAATGCTAGGTGAATTCGATCAGGAAATGCAAAACACTCGCAAGACCCTCGAACGCGTGCCGGATGACAAATGGAATTGGAAGCCCCACGAGAAGTCCGGCACTGTCGGGTGGCTGGCCGGGCACATCGCTTTGCTTCCCGGCTGGACGACCATGACCATTAACACGGAAGAATTCGACTATGCTCCGGTGAGCGGGAAATCCTCCTACCAGCCGCCGAAAATCGAAAATCGCAAGGACCTTCTCGCCGCGTTCGACAAGGAATCGGCGGAAGCGCGCTCCGCGTTGGCGTCGGTGAGCGATCAGGAGATGATGAAAACGTGGAAGCTGCTTGCGGGCGGGCAGGAAATTTTCGCTATGCCGCGGGTGGCTGTGCTGCGCGGCGTCGTGATGAACCACCTGATTCACCATCGCGCGCAGCTTGGCGTGTATTTCCGCTTAATGGATGTGGCGGTGCCCGGCCTGTATGGACCAAGCGCCGACGAAAACCAAGCGAGCGCCGCCGGCACCGCAAACTAACGGCGTCTCGTTTTGTACGTGCGAGGGCATGACTAAATCGTGCCCTCCTTCTTCTCTGCGTTTGCTCCGCGAACTCCGCGCCGCAGCGTAAACTCGTCTCGCTGTACTGCTTTTGCGCGTGCTGGAACTCAGTGCCGTCCTTTGCATCTCTTCGTAGTAGGCGGGGTCGTGGTAGCCGGACCTGGCCCTTCCGCATCCGATATACTGTCATTTGATTCGGAGGCGTGTCATGGAAACACCGGTCATACTTTCGGCTGTCCGCACTCCCATCGGCAAATTTCAAGGTGGCCTCTCAAGCTTTTCCGCGATCGACCTCGGCGCGAAAGCCGTCGCCGAGGCGATCCGCCGATCTGGACTGGACGCCAAGCAGGTCGACGAAGCCATCCTCGGCAACGTCGTGCAAGCAGGCCTTGGCCAGAACCCCGCACGACAAGCCGCGCTTAAGGGCGGTTGCGATCCGCGCGTTGCTGCAATGACCATCAACAAAGTTTGCGGCTCGGGACTGAAAGCGGTGGCGCTGGCTGCGCAGGCTGTCCAGCTCGGCGAATCCGAAATCGTGGTGGCGGGCGGCATGGAGTCGATGTCCAACTGTCCATACCTGCTGCCGCAAGCGCGCACAGGTTACCGCATTGGCGATGGCAAGCTTATTGATTCCATGATTCACGATGGGCTTTGGGACGCGTACGAAGACTTTCACATGGGCATGACCGGCGAACTTGTGGCTGAGAAATACGGAATCACGCGAGAAGAGCAGGACCGTTTCGCCGTTGAGAGCCATCAGAAAGCGGTGCGCGCGCGCAAGTCCTGTTTTTTCGAGGCACAGATCCTACCCATCGAGGTGCCGCAGAAAAAAGGCGATCCGGTGGTGATTAAGTATGACGAATCGCCGCGCGAAGATACCAGCATGGAAGCACTCGCCAAACTCAAACCGGCGTTCAAGAAGGATGGCACAGTTACAGCGGGCAACGCGCCTGGCACCAACGACGGTGCCGCCGCCGTGATCGTCACCAGCGAGCGTAACGCGCAACGCCTGGGCAAGCAGCCAATTGCGCGCATCGTGGCGCAAGCGGTTAGCGGAGTCGAGCCGAAATGGGTGATGATGGCGCCCGTTGAAGCCGTGGAAAAGTTGTTGGCGAAAACCGGCTGGGACCGTGATAAAGATGTGGATTTGGTCGAGCTAAACGAAGCCTTCGCGGTAGCGGCAATCGCGGTCACACGCCAGCTCAAATTAAATCCCGAAAAGGTCAACGTAAACGGCGGCGCAGTGGCCCTCGGCCATCCCATCGGCGCGAGTGGCGCGCGCATCCTGGTGACGCTGCTTTACGAATTGCAGCGCCGCAACCTCCAGCGCGGTATTGCCGCGCTCTGCCTCGGCGGCGGAAACGCCGTGGCTTTGGCCGTCGAACGCTACTGAGCGCATCGATGATTTGTCCGCAATGCCGCGCCGAATATCGTCTAGGCTTTACCGTGTGTGCCGACTGCGACGTTCCCCTTGTCCCGCAGTACGAAATCAGTGCGGCCCTGGAGGTGCCTCCGCCTCCGGCCGAACCCGGCGATCCTAATGAAGACCCTTTCTGCGCGTTCTGGAAAGGTGATGATCGCCGTCTCCACGCAGAGCTCACTTCTGTCCTCGACACGGCCGACATTCCCCACAAGACGGTCCGCCGACAAGATCACCTGTTCAATTTGAATAACTATCCTGCCTTCCAAATCGCTGTGCCCTTCTCTTTTTACGAGCGTGCCGAGCGCGCCATCAAAGAGGCTTTCGATCTCGACGCTTCCGATCCGGATGCCGTCCAATCGCTGACGGCTTCACCGCTCCCGAGCGACGCTTATGGGAGGAATCACAAACTGCCAGCTTTGCTTTCGCCGCACGCGGATGAGGCGATTCCCGGGCCACCATCAGCCGGAGATACTTCCGATTCATTTCCGGAGGACGCCAACGCCCCGATCTGGTCGGGCGATGATCTCTCGTTACAGGAGATGCTGACCGCCTCTTTGAATGAAAACAGGATCTATAGCCGGTCGGAGACCACGAGTGAACGGGTTACGGTCTTCGTCCAGCCCGCAGACGAAGCTCGAGCGCGCGAAATCGTCCGCGAAGTTTGCGAGGGCTGTCCGCCTTCCTGAAGTCGTCTCCTGTGTCGATCCATCTGATTCCCTTCCGAGTTCTTTTCAAAATTATCGTCGTGGTCCACAATAGCCGCTCGGAGTCTTCTGTGCAGACCGCTGCAGTCGGCTTTCGCGTCCATTCCGGCTGGGCCGCGGCCGTTGTTCTTTGCGGACCGGTGGATGCGCCTGTTGTTATCGATCGCAGAAAAATTCAACTCGTCAAAATCTTTAGCTACGCTTACCGTCAGCCTTACCACACGGCGGCAAAAATGCCGCGCCCCGACGCAATAAAGTTTGTTCGGGGTGTTCAATCGGATGCAAAGCGGCTGGCGCTATCTTCCCTGCGCTCTTTGCAGGCGGATCTGTTGGAGAGTGACTTCAAGATTGTGTGCAGCGCTCTTCTGCTGGCGTCCGGGCGTGCGCTTCCTGAATTAGAAAAGATACTTGCTTCACACCCGTTAATTCACACCGCCGATGGGGAGCTGTTTCGTGATAGCTTGCGCGCGGCGTGCGGCGTCTGCGACTTGCCGGTCGAGAGCATCAGGGAGAAGGAGCTTTTCGCGGCGGGTTCTTTGAAGGCGCTCGGCGTGCAACCCGCTGCGCTCAAGCGCCGCATCACTGCGCTCGGCAAAGCCCTCGGTCCGCCGTGGAGCCAGGACGAAAAGTTCGCGGCCCTCGCTGCGTGGCTCAGCTTGGCACGCTAGGCAATTCCCTGGGTTCGGGCGTTTTCGCCGGCTCCAAGTTGGTTCCGCAATACGCGCAAAACTTATCGGTTTCTGCAACTTCGCGCTTGCAGTTGGGGCAGGCCGGGTGCAGGTTGCATTTGCAGTTGGGGCAGAAGTTGAAGCGCGCGTCGACCGTTGCGCCACATTGCGGACAGTTGTAGGGCAGCGGCTCGCGCATCAGAAGATAGATGATGAAGCCAAGCACCAGGTAGCCCGGCATGAGAACGAGCACCAGGAAGGTCCAGAGTGCGGAATGCATGCCGCGGCGTTTCGCGTCTTTGTTGACGTAGCCAACCATGAAAACCATGATGGCGAAAACTAAAGACGCACCGGTGATAATGCCAAACAGTGCTGCTCCCGCCGCGCCTGGGTCATTGTCCAGTTCCGGGCCAAAAACCTCCTGATGGTTCGCGAGTTGGACATGAAGGACCGTCTGTCCAATGATTTGTGCGACCAGAAACAGCACCACTACCATCCAGATGAGCCAGCGGGGCACGAGCTTGAATTCATTCCAGAAGCGCAGGTTCTCCCGCTTGCGGCGAAACCGGATCAGCCGCATTTTTTCGCTGAACGAACTCTTTATGCTTTGTGGATCTTCGACCATTGATCTCCTCGTTCACGTACTCGATTGACGCGCTCGCTTAATTGGCCTGCCGATTCCAGTCGGCCTCGTTGCGGCGGCCCGCGTCGGTCATCAGTAGAATGACCGCGACCACGGCGGCAGGTAGCGCCCACCAAAGTCCAAACCCGAGTTCCCACACGACGTTCGGCACGCCCAGGCGGTGGCCGGCCCATTCGAGCCCGCGCCAGACGTACGGCGCCGTGGCTGCCCCAAATGCCCAGGAAACGCCGCAAGCAACCCAGACCATGCGCCAGCGCGGCTCGCTGCGAAGCTGCTCGGCGCGCAGGCGCACGCGGAACTGCGTGCGGCTCGCCAGCGTAGGCGGCACTGAAACGCTCAGGCCGCGAAGTGAGCGAATTGCCTGCTCAGTCGACGCGGCGCGCGCCACACAGCGCGCGCACTCCGCAAGATGCTGCCGCAGCCACTGCTGATCTGCAGCGGAGATTCTGTCCACGCGCTGTTGCGCGATCAGCCGCTCGGCTCGCGCGTGCAATTCTTGGCTCATGCGAGTTCTCCAGCCAGCAATACACGCAAATCCTCGAGCCCCCGATACAGGCGCGACTTCACAGTCGATATCGGAGCGCTCAGAACAACCGCGATCTCCGCCAGCCCGAGCTCCTCCTGAAAACGCAGAAGCAGCACCTCACGGTAAAGCGCCGGCAATTTCTCAAGCGAAGCATGGACGGTGCCCTCGGATTCCTGGGCCAGTACCAAATGTAGCGGCGAGGGATCATCGCCGGCGAATTCTATGGGCGCGCCTTCGTCCGGATTGGTCAAGGCATCTAGGCTTTGCACTTTCTTTTGCCGCTGCCAGTCGATCACCAGGTGTCGCGCGATGGAGAAAAGCCAAGCCTCGAATTTGGATTTGCCGTCGTACTGATGACCGCGTTCCAGCACGCGAATCCAGGTCTCCTGGAAAAAATCCTCAGCGCGCTCGCGATTTCCCGTGACGTACAGCAAATAGCGGAACAAACGGTACTGATACTGCTCGATCAAACGGTCGAGCAGCTCCGGGTCGCGGCGTCTCAGCCCAAGGGCCAGGGACTTCGTGTCGTCCGCCATCAAGTTCGAGAACAGCAGGGAGGCCGGCGCGGCCAGCGGCGTCGGCAATGAAAATGTCGCGCTCATTCTAAGCTGTATACGCTTGAGCTGCCCAAAAAGACGCATCGAGGCGCCGGACACCCGCAGCCGGAAGGCTTCCCCTTTCACCGCGCCCCGGGGGACGCAAACGCCTGTCCATCTGTATGGTAAGCTGGCCGAGTCCTGATTCCCCGCCCTCCGCTCCACGATGGAGGAACCGGTGTCCACCAAACCTGCCCCGGAAAGTTCATACGTTGTGCTCTGGACTGGGGAGAATCCCGCGCTGCACGAGGCCTTGCTTCAAGAGCTCGATCTGTCCGAGATTCCCTATGCCGACAAGCCCATAGGTGAGGGAGAAAACGAGCCGGATCCTCTGCCCATTGATTGGAAGCCGCGCTTCGGCTTCGAGGTGGCCGTGCACTACCCGGATCTGCCGAAAGCGAAGGAAATTCTGGAGGGGCTTCTTAGCGAAAGCGAACTCGCCGACGTGGAACTTCCCGCGGAAGACGAAGCGCCGGAGGATGATGCGGTCAAAGTTGACGCGCAGCCAAGTGGAGCCGTCGATGAGAAGGCCACGGTATCGGTTTGGGCCGGGGACGATGCACGGATTGTGGAGTTTCTGACCGCCGCTCTGCGGGAAAATGAGATTCCGATTCACACGGTCAGCGAGCGCGGGCTCACAGTCGTTTACGTTCCGCCCTCAAGCGCTCTGCGCGCGAGAGAGATTGTGCGCGAAATTACTGAAGGCGTCCCGCCGCACTAACCTCGTTTATGCCTCTCCGCTTGACCTCTATCCGCGTCCCCATGCATCCTCTAATCCGCTTGCGAGGTGCTTCACCTTGTCGATCGATTCCATCAGAACTGTCGCGGTGCTTGGCGCTGGCACTATGGGTAATGGCATCGCGCATGTGTTTGCGCGGGCCGGCTACAAGGTGCTGCTCCGCGATGTCGAGCAGCGCTATCTCGATCGCGCGCTGGACAGGATCGCAAAAAATCTCGACCGAGAAATCAAGAAAGGCAAGCTGGCAGAGGCCGAGAAGGTGGCCGCGCTCGAACGCCTCGTTCCCGTGACGGACATGTCCACCATAGCCAATGCTGATTTCGTTGTCGAAGCCGTGCCGGAAAAGCTCGAGCTGAAGCGGCACGTGCTCACCGAGGCTGATCATCTCCTCCGCGACGACGTGATCATCGCCAGCAACACCTCATCCATTGCGATCACTACCCTGGCCGCGCTCACCAAGCGTCCCGACCGCTTCGTGGGCATGCATTTCATGAATCCCGTGCCGGTAATGGTGTTGGTCGAAGTCATCCGCGCGCTGCAAACCAGCGATGCCACCTTCACCACCACGATGCAGCTGGCCGAACGCCTCGGCAAGAAGCCCGTCGCGGTAAACGACGCTCCCGGATTTGTCTCCAACCGCGTGCTTATGCCGCTGATCAACGAAGCGGCTTACTGCGTTATGGAAGGCGTGGCCACGCCCGAGGCGGTCGATGCGGTGATGAAGACGGGCATGAACCATCCTATGGGCCCGCTGGAACTGGCCGACTTCATTGGTTTGGATGTTTGCGTGGACATCATGCACGTCCTGCACGAGGGCCTCGGCGACCCCAAATACCGCGCTTGTCCCTTGCTAAAGAAATACGTCGCTGCCGGCTGGCTCGGCCGCAAATCCTCCCGCGGCTTTTACAGCTATGACAAACAATAGACCTCCGAAAGGAAATCGCCTTTGGCTCAAGGACCACACAACCTCGCGCCATGAGATAATCCATTCAGCTCATTCCTCCAGTGCGAGGTTTCCATGAAATCGTACATTTTTAAGGTTTCTATTGAGCCGGACAAATTCGAGGATGGGCGCGACGCTTGGCACGCCTTCTGTCCAGCCCTTAAAGGTTGTCACACCTGGGGACACACCTATGCGGAGGCGTTGGCGAATGTTCGCGAGGCCATTGATCTGTATGTGCAGGACCTCATCGAAGCGGGTGAACGAGTCCCCGTCGATCAGGGCACGATCGAGCTGCCGGAGCCAGCAGTTGTTGTCAATGTATGACACGCACGCCTCGCGGCATCTCTGCTCGGCAGCTTGTCCGGGCTCTGGAAGCCGATGGTTTCGTCCTTCAGCGCGTCCGTGGAAGTCATCGAATCTATCGCCACGCTGACGGTCGGCGCGTAGTTGCGGCTTACCACGCCTTGAGCGACACGTTCCCTATTGGCACGTTGCGCGCCATGATTGCGGACGCAGGCTGGCTCGATGAGGACTTGCAGCGTCTTGGATTGCTCGCTTAGGGCAATTTGGGATGCGGCCCTCCAAGCCAACGCAAATAGTATTTGCTTTTTGTTCGCCCCTATGCTATTTTCCTCTCCGCGATTTCAACAGGTGCTTGGCATGACCTCTTGCCCCAAAACGGAAACCTGTCATCCTGAGTGCATCGATGAGGTCGCTCAGAAAAGCTTGGCAGCGGCATAAACGAGATGGTAATCTACCGCTTCCATTATGTGACCGGCCAACAGCTCGGCGGTTTCCCGGCGCCAAGCCGTGCCTTTCGGTCGTGCATTAAGGGTTCCCTAATTTCCTCCACCGAGGTGTGAAATGGCAGACGACAAACTAAAACAGTTGGAAACGGCGATAGCGGTAATCGAAAAGTCCTACGGCAAGGGTTCCATTATGCGCCTGGGCAGCCGCGATGTGCTGGTGCCCGTGAGCGTGATCCCCACTGGCTGCCTTTCGCTCGATGCCGCACTCGGTGTAGGCGGCTTCCCGCGCGGACGCGTCGTCGAGGTCTACGGCCCGGAATCCGGCGGCAAGACCACCATGACGCTGCACGTCATCGCTGAAGCGCAAAAGCTCGGCGGCACGGCCGCGTTCATCGACGCCGAACACGCTTTGGACCCCATTTACGCCCGGAAGCTCGGCGTGGATGTGGATAATCTTCTTGTCTCGCAGCCCGACAATGGCGAACAGGCTCTTGAGATCGCGCAAGAACTGATCCGCTCCAATGCTGTCGATATCGTCGTGGTCGACTCTGTCGCCGCGCTGGTTCCTAAAGCCGAGCTCGAAGGCGACATGGGCGACCCGCAAATGGGTCTGCAAGCGCGCCTGATGTCGCAAGCGTTGCGCAAGCTCACCGCCATCGTCTCCAAGTCGCGCACCTGCCTCATCTTCATCAACCAAATCCGCGAAAAGATCGGCGTGATGTTCGGCAACCCGGAGACGACTACCGGCGGCCGCGCACTGAAGTTTTACGCTTCGATCCGCCTGGACATTCGACGCATTCAAGCCATCAAGGAAGGCGACCGGGTCATTGGCTCCCGCACTCGCGGCAAAGTCGTAAAGAATAAAGTCGCCGCGCCCTTCCGCGAAGCGGAATTCGACATTCTCTACGGCGAAGGCATCTCCCGCGAGGGCGACCTAATCGATCTCGGCGTCGAAAAGGGCTTGCTTGAGAAAAGCGGTACGTGGATCAGCTACGGCGGCGAGCGCATGGGCCAGGGCCGTGAGAACGCCCGTGTTTTCCTGAAGGAAAACAAAGACATCCGCGACAAGCTCGAAACCGCGCTGCGCAAGAAGCTAGAAATCGCGCTGCCCGGTACTTCGAGCACGGCGTCAAGCGCAACATCAAGCGGCGTCAACGGCCACGCCGCTACACATTCGCAAAGCGACAAGGTTCCCCAGAAAGCCGCCGCAGCCGCGGCATCAGCGGCGGACGCAAAGCGCCCATCTCGTTAGCAGATACGGATAGGGAAAAGAAGACATAGGTGTTAGGGGACGAGGCTTCATTCTCTGGATCCCTTCACCATTGGATGGCTGCATCTTCATGCCATTTTCTTCCACCGTTAACCTTTTGTGACGTATAGTATTTTTACCTTCAGGTTTCTTCCGTTTGGGCCAAGCGTCTCTTTGCTAGTCTTCGCACGGAGCTTTTATATGCAAACATCCTTCGACCTCCTCCGCAGAGTTCCCGACGGCAGTTTCATCTGGATTGAAACCTCAGCCGACCTTGTCCTTGGACGAACGCGCCTCCGCGAGCTAGCCTTCCGCGCGCCCGGCGAATATGTGTTGTTTGATCAGAGTAGTCAGGAGACGATCGAGAAAGGCAGCAGCCCTAACCTGGGTTCCTGGGCCAGGAGCGGCACGTCCGACCCGCGGTTTGCCAGGCCCGAATAGCCGGCAACGCTCCCGCTACAGCATCATTGCAGATGCAGCTACAAATTTTCGCGTATGGTCACTGAAAATGCCTCGTGGGAGTATCGCGTTGCGGGTTACTAAGCTCCGCTAAATCGAAGTAGAAGGGGGAAGCCGATACCCCCTCGAGAAAATCGAGGCGGTAGGGCTGGGACGGTTTTCCTCTTCCACTTCGCTTACCTTGTTCTCCACAGTCTAGTCTGCGTACAACCGCTCAGTCGTCCGCTCTGCCGCCCTCAAGGAGCTTAGTGACCGGCCTTATCCGTAATAAATTCTTTGCTGAATGCGGCGCTTGCCGCCGCTACGAAGTCTGCAAGACCTAGCCGTCTGGCTTTAGGTCGCCCAACCCAATCGCAAGCTGATCCGAAAATTTAACCCGCGGTTGCCCAATTCTTCTTTGGCCTTCGCCTTTCCGGCGTCGCCTCCGAAAAATGTTCCCCCGCCCAGCAGCGCTTCCAGCGCATCCAGCAAATCCCGCGCCGCATGTGATTTCAGCACAAACCCGCGCGCTCCCGCTTCCTGCACGGTGGTGGCTAAGTTCTTCGATTCGTGCATGGTGAACACCAGCACCGCCGCCCGCAATTTCAATTTCGTAATCTCCCGGGTGGCCTCGATCCCGCTCATCTCCGGCATCGTAATGTCCATAATGATCACGTCCGGATCGAGAGCCGTCGCCTTCTCGATTGCGTCCTTCCCATTTACCGCTTCACCGCAAACTTCCCACTGTGGCCGCGCCCGCAAAATCGTTCGGATACCTTGGCGCACCACTTCATGATCATCGACTATCAAAATCCTAGAACCCATTGATCAGCTCTCCTGAATCCGCCAGGACGCAAACTCTCCCCGCTCCGCGGCGTTCCTGTCGCGCGGTAATCGCGGTCAGAGCCCTGTGAGCCCGGGAAGATTCTTTGGCGCTCGGGGAAAACGCCAATTGCACCGCCCACATTTGAAACTTAACGGCCCGATCCACGCAAGGAAAATCGTATACAGTGTTCGCTGTATGCACCGGGGATATTGAGTGTACTTCCCTTGCTTCTAACTCTGTATTGCATGTGTAGGATGAGGTGCCCCGGCATTTCCGTTGCTTTGTGTGCGTCCTAGCCATCCGGCGCCCGACCCGAGCGAGGGCGGCTTCTATGACGTAACCGCCCAGCCGACTATCGTCATCGTCAACACGACCAGCAGCAAGCCCATGCTTACGATACTCAGGACTTTTCCATGCCCCAGCAAGTAATCGCGCGACTCCGCGTCCGCGCACAGCAGCACAAGCACAACCAACACCACTGCCCAGGCCAGCAGCACGGGCAAGCCCGGGTATCTTCCAATCATCGATAAGAACTGCCCCGGAGGTGCCCCCGCCGGAATCCACCACGGCAAGATCGGCGCCACTCCCGCAGCCAGCGATAGGGTTAGCAATTTCCGCGTGAACCATCCGCGGACTTTCGGGCGCGCTTCCTTCCACACCAAGTAATCCCAGGCCAGAAGTCCGGCGGCAATGGGCACCCAGCCGTAAAGTGCCGCCTTGTGGTCAAACCATATCCAGCCCTGAAAAAATTGCGAATGCGCCCGGCCCAAGAGTCGAGGCAATAAAAGGAATGCCACCATGGCGTTACAAGCCACCGCCAGCAGTAATGTCATCAAGCTCATCAATTGAAACCAGTGCCGCGTCGCCGCCGTATTGCAGCGGGTGCATACCGATTGCTTCGGCAGGAAGTTCAGGCCACATCGATCGCAGAACAATTTGCCTCTCCCACGGTGCTGGAAATGGGGCTCTGTCGTCCCCTTCAGACTAACCGCGGTGAACTCTAAAAAACTACTGGTCCAAAGTGCAGCGTAACCTCAGGACAGTATCGCAATAGCCACTTTTTTCGCCTCTGTCGGCGCGTGCGCGTTATTAGGGCTGCAATCGTAAGCCTTCCATTTTGTGCAGGTTGCAGCCGAAAAGCCGAGCGACGACAGCAAGGCCCGCTCCCGTCCCATTTACTTTCGCTCCGGCCTCCGCTAACGTTTCAGGTGCCCTCAGCCCTCAAGTCCCGAGGAGCCGATAATGCCTTCCAAGCCACAGCCGAAAACGCCACAAGCCGGTCCATCCGAGCTGCACCATCCCATCCGTATCGTTCCGCTCCACCCCGGCAAAGCGAAAGCGGCCGCGCCGCAGGTTCCGGCCAAGCTGACCTACCGCAATGGCCCCCTGCTCACCTCTGTGCAGGTCTTCACCATCTTTTGGGGCGCGGCATGGAATGACGCTCTGCAAAACGCGCTCCTACCAAAGATAAATGAATTCTTCGACTTCATTCTCGGCAGCCAGCTCCTTGACCAGCTCGCCGAATACAGCGTGCCCAACCAAGTGATCTCCCACGGCTTGCTCACAGGCACCATCACGCTCACTACGCCAGCACCCGGGAAAACGGTCGACGACTCCGCAATCCAAAATCTGATACAGCAGGAAATTTCCGCCGGCACGTTGCCCGCGTCCACGCCCAACACTCTCTATTTCCTTTTCCTGCCTCCCGGAGTCACCGTCACCCAGGGCGGCAGCGCCTCCTGCCAAGTCTTCTGCGGCTATCACGACGCGATCAACAACAGCATCTTCTACGCCGTCATGCCCTACCCAAGTTGCGCGGGCTGTCTTGGAGGCATAGCCGACTTCGACGCTCTCACCTCCACCAGCTCCCATGAACTCTGCGAAGCCATCACCGACCCCATCCCTGGCCAAGGCTGGTACGACGACAACAACGGCGAAATCGGTGACATCTGCGCCTGGCAAACCCGCACTCTCGGCGGCTATACCATCCAGCTCGAATGGTCCAACAAAGCCAACCGCTGTATCTAGAGTGGGCGGCGATAATTCACTCGTACCGCAGTGCCACTAGAGGGTCAACTCGCGTAGCCCGCCGTGTGGGCATGTAAGACGCAAGCGCGGCGGACAGCAAGAGGATCGCCGCAACAGCGCTCACTGCGATGGGATCAATTGCAGTGACCTCGTAGAGCATCGATTTCATGGTGCGGCCGACAACGTACGTGCCACACAGGCCCAAAATCAGTCCGGCAAGCGCAAGCAGCAAGCCCTCCCGCAACACCATACCGAGCACTTCCTTGCGCCCGGCGCCCAGCGCTATGCGCAATCCAATTTCAGGCGTTCGCTGCGCCACCGCGAAAGACATGACGCCATATATTCCGATTGCCGCAAGCATCAGCGCCACGACGGCAAACGCGGCGAAGAGCGCTGTGACAAAGCGATCGCCCGCCAACGATTCATCCACGACCTGCTCCATGGTCCTTACATGGTCCAATGGCAAGTCGGGATCCGCGGATCAGACTGCCGTGGCAATACTGTTTGTCATGCTCGCCGGATCGCCGCTCGTACGCACGGTAATGCGCACCAGCGGTATGGGGCTTTGCGCAAACGGAACGTTGATTTCGGGGAACCCTTCTCCGCCAACGCCGCCGTTGTGGACGTCATGATACACGCCGACGATTTGCCACTCGATCGGAGGGCCGAGTGAGCCCAAACGCAACTGCTGAACGACCACGCGCTGCGCCAGCGGATTAACATTGTAGAGGTACTTTTTTACGAAAGTTTCATTCACGATGGCGACCGGCAGGCCACCGGCCACGTCCTGTTCCGTAAAGCTGCGCCCTTTGGTGATCTGCATCCCGAACGTGCGGAAATATTCTGGAGTGACCATTGTGAACCCCGCTCCAGGCCGCGAGGAACGCTCAACCGGAGGCTGTCCAGCAATGCTGAAACCCATGCCCCAGTTCGTGCCGACAATCGGGGCGCCGGTTGACGCCGCAGCAGAAGTGATTCCCGGGAGGGCCTCAATCTTCTCGAGTACCTGGCGGCAAAACTATTGTTATCTGCTCGGGTTGTACAAAGCGCTCGACGCGCAAAGGCAACGAAAAAGTTAGGAGATGATCTTCTCGAAAGCCAAGGTTCACGCGCGTCAATTTCCAGAAGCTGTGGATGACGAGTCCCGCGCCAGCAAGTAAAGTCAGCGCCAGCGCAAACTCAAGCACCACCAGAGTCCGTCGCAATCCCTGCCGCCCGGCACTAGAAGCGTAACGCCCGCCTTCCTTCAATGCATTACTCAGGTTCCGGTGCGAAATCTGCCAAGACGGCGCGCAGCCACACAGCACGCCGGCCAAGATCGTCGCCGCCAAGCTGAAGAGCAACACCGGCAGGTTCAAGCGAATGTCCGCTTCCGTGGGCACGGAATATTGTGGCAGCAGAACCACGATTGCTTTCAGCAGCATCCACGCGAGGCCCACTCCTAAGGCGCCGCCGACCAGCGCTAGCGCAAGGCTTTCCGTCAGGAATTGCGAGAAGAGTTGCCCTCGCGTGGCGCCCAAAGACGCCCGCAGCGCTACCTCTTTCTGACGAATGGTGGCACGAGCGAGCAGTAGATTGGCCACGTTCACGCAAGCGATCAACAACACAAATCCCACCGCGCCCATCAATAGCCAAAGATCCTTGATCGTCTCCCGGCTGGTGAAATTGTTCTTCAGAGGCTCGACGCTTGCACCCCAGCCCTTGTTGGAAACTGGGTAAGTCTCCGCGATGCGCCGGGTAACGGCTTCCATATCGGCGTTGGCTTGTTGCAGCGTAACCCCGGGCTTGAGACGGCCCATTACCGTCAGCCAGTGAAACTGATGGTTGATCTGGTCGGGCCGAAGGACCAGCGGCACGAATAGGTGAGCCTCAAAACGGTCGGGCATCCCGGCAGCCAATACGCCAACGACGGTGTAGGGTTCCGCATTCAGCCGCACTTGCTGCCCGATGATGTGGGGATCGCTGCCGAAACGTTCATGCCACAGCCGATGGGCCATGATGACGACGTGGTTTCTGCCCGCTTCCCCTTCTTCGGGCACAAAGTCCCGCCCAAGCGCTAGCGGTATTCCTTGCAGGTTGAAGAATCCGGGCGACGGTATCCTGACTTGCATCGACTCGGGGTTGCCAGACACAGACAAACTGAACGTGCCTTCGCTCCAAGCGACCACATCCTGGAACGCGGAGTTCTGGCGTTTCCATTCAAGAAAATCCGCGGCGCAGACGGCGTTTCTGTGTCCATTGACTTTGGACCACACCATGACCAGCTGCTCTGAATTTGGATAGGGCAACGGCGAAAGCAAAGCGCCATAGACAACACTGAACATCGCAGTGTTGGCGCCAATGCCCAAAGCTAGGGTCAGCACCGCCACCGCAGCAAAGCCCGGATTCTTGCGCAGAATTCTCAGCCCAAAGCGAATGTCAGTGAGAAACTCTTCGATGGACGGCCAGCGCCAAACTTTGCGGCTGTCCTCCTCGGTCAGCGTCACGTTGCCAAATTCGCGGCGCGCAACATAGGTAGCCTCTTTCCTTGGCATACCACTCGCGACCAACTCTTCGATCTTCTGCTCAAGATGTTCGCGAATCTCCTGCGACAGATGGCCGTAAACCCGGCGACGCCAAAAGAGTTGCGTTAGCCATCTCATGATTCACCCGGCGCCAAAACCCGCGTTATTCCCTCAAGCATCTTTTCAAACCGCGAAACCTCGTGCTGCAAATGCTTCGCTCCGGCGGCGGTCAACTTGTAAATCCGCACACGCCGATTCGTAGACGAAATTCCCCACTCCGCTTTCACCAGCTCTTCCTTTAGCAAGCGCTGGAGCGCCGGATAAAGCGATCCTTCTTCAATCTGCAACAAATCGTTCGAAGTCCGCTTGATGTGCTGCGCCAGCGCATACCCGTGCAGCGGCTGCCGCTTCAGCGTTCGCAGAATCATCATCTCCAGCGCGCCGGGAAAGAGACCTCGTTGCTCGCCTGTTTTCATGGAAGGAAATTCTTCAGCCTCGAATTGAGCTTAACTCGCTCTAGGCCTAGACTAAAATAGTGTTGGCCACCGCCGGAAGTCAAGGCCTAAATCTCCACGCCCAGAATCCGCACTCGCTAAAGCCTGGCTTCCGCAGTTGACTTTGTCTCTCTTACTGTTGCAAATGGAGATGTTGAAAAACGCTCCTCATTCGCCCACCTCATGAGCTTCCTCGACCTCCTCATCGGCAAGCCCCTCGCTAATACCGAAGAACGCGCCGAGCAAATCGGCCCCCTGCAGGGCATCCCTATCTTTGGCTTGGACGCGCTTAGTTCCGCCGCATACGGACCCGAGGCGGCGCTCACTCTGCTGATTCCCCTCGGCCTTCTCGGCTTGCATTACATCATCCCGGTCAGCGCCGCAATCATCGCGCTGCTTTTGATCGTTTATTTTTCCTATCGCCAGACCATTGCCGCGTACCCCGGCGGCGGCGGTTCATATACGGTGGCTCGCTACAATCTGGGCGCCCGTCCAAGTCTTCTCGCAGCCGCGGCTTTGATGACGGACTACATTCTTACCGCCGCCGTGGGCATCTCGGCTGGCGTCGGCGCACTGATCTCCGCCGTTCCCTCTTTGCAGCCGCATACATTGTCCATCTGCCTTGGCATCCTGATCGTCGTTACCATTGTGAATCTGCGAGGTGTGCGCGAAGCGGGCCTCGTCTTCATGCTGCCGACGTATCTTTTCGTCGGCACTTTGCTCATCGTCATCGTCGGCGGATTGATTCGCTCTCTAATGAGCGGCGGCCACCCCGCGCCAGTCACGCCGATGCCGCCTCCGCCGCCAGTGACCGAAGCCGTCACGTACTGGCTGCTATTGAAGGTCTTTTCCAGTGGCTGCACCGCACTCACCGGCGTTGAAGCGGTTAGCAATGGAGTGAAAGCCTTTCGCGAGCCCGCCGTCAAAAACGCGCAGCGCACGCTCACCATCATCATCTTCTTGCTTGCCATGCTTCTTGCCGGCATTTCGTATCTCGTCAAGGCCTTCGGCATCGTCGCTACGGAGCCCGGCAAACCCGGCTATCAAAGCATCCTCTCGATGTTGACTTCCGCCGTCTTCGGAAAAGGTTTCTTTTACTACGTGACAATCGCTTCGATCCTGCTCGTACTCTCGCTTTCGGCCAACACCGCCTTCGCGGACTTTCCGCGCCTGTGTCGCGCCATCGCTCAGAACAATTATCTTCCTCACGCCTTTCGCTTTCGCGGACGCCGGCTGGTGTATTCCTACGGAATCCTGACCCTCGCGATCCTGACAGCTCTCTTGTTGATGGCGTTTCGCGGCATCACAGACAGACTCATTCCGCTCTATGCCGTAGGTGCCTTCCTCGCATTCACGCTCTCGCAGGCTGGCATGGTCGTGCATTGGTACAAGAAGCGCGGCCCGCATTGGCGGAAAAGTGCTTTCGTGAACGGGCTCGGCGCGTTTGTCACCGGGATCACCGTATGCGTCGTGCTGGTTGCCAAATTCGTGGAAGGCGCCTGGATCACATTGCTGTTCATTCCCCTGCTGGTCATGTTTTTTGGTTTCGTGCGCCGCCACTATCACTACGTCCGAGTGCAAACGTTGTGCAAAGAGCGCGTACAGCCGGCAAATCCAGGGGCGCCTCCCCTAGCCATTGTTCCCGTTGACCGCTGGAGCCGCATCGCCAAACAGGCTATCGAGTTTGCCAGTCGACTTACGCCGGAAATCATCGCTGTCCACGTTGATACCGGCGAGCATTCTGAGCTCTTGCGGGCAACCTGGGAGCGCTGGGTCGAAGCTGGGTTTAGTGTATCTGGCCGGCCGATACCCAAATTATTGATGCTGCCTTCGCCCTACCGATTCATCATCCTGCCCATTCTTCAGTACGTCTTGGACCTGTCCGAGAAGCACCCCCAACGGCGCATTGTGGTCGTCATACCCGAACTCGTAGAAGGCCGCTGGTACGAATATTTTCTGCACAATCAGCGCGGCCGCCTCTTGGAATGGTCCCTGCAGGTCCGCGGCAACGAGCGCATCTTCACCGTCAGCGCACCCTACTACCTCGGCGAACACCCCGGCTCGGGCCACGAACCGAAGCTGTCGAAGCACGTTTAAGCGGGTAAATTGGGAACGCGGCTTCTGCTTTGAAGTAGCGCTGACCTTAAGGCCAGAGAATTCACCTGCCAGTTGTGGCCTTGTCGAACCGTCGAGGCGTTCGGAGGTCCGCCTCCGTTTCCGCCCTAGCCGAAGCACAGTACGGCGGTCGAATAAGTCCTCTGCGAGGCCCGAAAAAGTGAGGGCGCATGGAGCGTTAGGCTTTCTGCGCCCTCTTTCACTGAGCCGCCAACTTTTTCTTCCAGTTCAATCTGGCGTGAAGATAGTTCTTCTCGTTGCGAAAATCTGCGCGCCGGTGCGCAAGAATGGATCGAAGCTACTCGCTGTTCGCCCTGTCATGAATCGCTTCGTTACGCATCCGATCACATTCCCGGTTGGCCCACTTCTCAAACCATACGTCCGGATTTTCTTGCTGCTCGTAGGAACGAGCCTGGTTTGCCATTCGCTGCATAAGCAGGCCTTCTGCCTTCTCCGCGACAGGCCCTGCCCCAAAGTAACGCGTAATAGCACCACGGATGACGTCAGCGTTGTTGCTGTGAAGCGACGTGATCGCCAGCGTATCGCCTGTGTTGATGGAGAGTCGCAAAATGGCTTCACGATTTGTCATGTGGCAGTGGGTAACGCAAACCACTCTTGCAAGCTGAGGACGTTGCGGAACGTTTTGGATTCTATCTTCCCGAGAGCAGTCATCCAATAAACCGTCAAAATATTCGACTGGCTGTCGATGCATATGCGCTGATGCGTGTTGGTAGCCGCATCGGATGTCTTTTTCCTAAGCCACAGCACCGTGCCTTCGTCGCATTCTTCTACCTGGACAAAGCCGCCTTCGCGAGCGGCGGTTTGAAGTGCCTGAAGTTTTTCCATCGTGCCTCCAGTATGGGCTCATTCGCAACAGCGTGGCGGCTCGTGACGGATATTTATTATTAGAATGAACCAATCCAGTAAGGCGTCCCGCTTGTTTCGAGGAAAATTATTGTTTCAAAATACGTGCTATACGAGACATACGCGGCGATGCGGAGAGTACATAGTAACGCCCACCGGGGTCTCACTACGTATCGGGAGGGTTCTTCATGCACCGTCTAAATCGCTACATCAGTTCGCTGCTCTTGGCTGCGGCGGCCGTTGCTGCGGCGGCCGTTGCTGCGCCGACCGCCATCATGGCCGGCCCCAGACCTCAAGAAGGTGGCGTTCAGGTGCGCGTCTACGACCGGGACCATCGTGATTACCACAACTGGGACGACCACGAAGACCGCGCCTACAGGCGCTATCTGACGGAACAGCACAGGACGTATCGTGAGTACCATCGGCAGCACGACAGAGCCAAGAGGCACTACTGGAATTGGCGTCACAGCCATCCAGACCACGACTAACAGTGGCCGACAGAAGCGGAACGTCTCAGACCTGCCTAGGCGTCAACCAGCCATGAGCAAAAAAGAGCCGGCTCCCGAGGGGAGCCGGCTCTCTCTTTTTATCTTTCGCTTACTGCGGTGTCACTGCGGCGACGGGTTGCAGGCTCATGGAAATGATCTTGGTGCCGATCACTTCGCCCGAGACGACCAATTCAACGCGGCGGTTTTGCTGACGGCCTTCGGAAGTATCGTTTGACGCGATGGGCCGAGTCTTACCAAAGCCCGTTGCGGTGGTTGAAGATTCCGGAATGCCTTGCTGGGTCAGGTAGCTGCGCACGCCTTCGGCACGATGCTCCGAGAGTGCTTGATTGAAAGCTTCGGTGCCGACGCTGTCGGTGTTGCCTTCTACGGCCAGCTTGAGTGAAGGATACGCGAGCACGATGCCCGAGATTTTAGCCAGCTTCTCGCGTGCCACCGGGCGAAGCGTGAATTTGCCGGAGTCAAACAGCACGTCCGACATATTTACGACAAGGCCGCGAGCGGTGTCGCGAGTTTCCAGAATCAAGCTGAATTGTTGAAGGAGACGCGCACGAAGCTCTTCGCGGTCGCGAACGGCTTGCTGGAGCTGCGCATCGGAGGAGGCCGCGGCGGCGCGATTCCGGTCGGAATCTGCTTCGGCAGCATGCTGTTGTTGCTGAGCGCTATTGCGGTCTCTTTCCGCATCAGCTTGAGCGCCGGCAGCCTGTTGGGCGGCGGCTTGCGCACCGAGGTTTTTGCGGTCCGCCTCATCGCGGTCGCGAACGGATTGTTGTAGCTGCACATCAGAGGAGGCTGCGGCGGCGCGATTCCGGTCGGAATCCGCTTCCGCGTCTCGCTGCTGACGCTGAGCATTGTTGCGGTCCCTTTCCGCGTCGGCTTGCGCGCCAACAGCCTGTTGAGCGGCGGCCTGCGCATCGAGGTTCTTGCGGTCCGCGTAGTCGCGTTGGCGAACGGCATCTTCGGTGACCGCTTCGGCGTTTACTCGGCGTTGGGATTCTTCGCTGGCACGAGCCCTGGCCCGGGCTTCACGCCCCGCTCCCGCGGTACGTTCGGACTCGGCGCGTTCTTCGTCGATATTCTTCACGGCGATTTCACGAGCGTCTTCCGCGGTCTGCACCACTTCGCGCGACAAGGAAATGAGGGATTTTTTGTTTCCATGCCTTCCGATGGCGAACGAATCCGCCTCGTTCATCTGGTGAACCGCCTTTTCGTAGCTCGCTGCTGCGTATCTTTCGGCGCCTGCAGATGCTGCAATGCGTACGGCATTGCGTGCTTCAAAAAATTCCAGCGGCAATTTGGCGTTTAGCACCACCGGGTCGAACTTATAACCCGTGGGGATGTAGCCGCCACGATCTATCAATTCATACTTGGCATCCACGGCCTCGCTAGCTCCAACGGTATCGGAGCGAATCGCGTTCTCGAGGACGACGAGGTTGCTGGGGCGGCGCACGGCATAATAAGGTTCCGCGGTTACGATCAGCGCGAAAGCCTGCAGGTCCGTAGTCACGTCCAGCTTGCTGCGGTGGTTATTGCCCACCAATACTTCGCCGATGTTCACGGGCCGGCCTTCCGGCGAAATGGCCCACAAGACATAGGTCAGATACTCGTGGCTAAAGCTCGTGGGCTTGTCCAGCCCGGAAAATTCTGCTTCGATTTTCAGCGCCCCACGCTTGCTCTCCACCTTGGCCTCGCCTGCAGCGCCAGGCATCAAATCGGTTCCTTGAAAATTAATCTTTGTCGCCCCACTGCGGTGTCTGTAGCTCACCGCTCGGGTTGTACGGCTTACCACATTAATCCGGTACGTCGGTGTTGGATTGCCGGAATCCGCCGGCACTTGGTTCTGGGCCTGCGCTTGCGCCGATGCGCCAAGCGCCATTACCACTGATAGCGCGATGCTTGAAATCTTGAACATAAGTCTCCTTCTTAAGTCTTCGAGGCACCAGTATTAGGCTTTACGAGCCTGAATACTGTGCGATAGTGCACGTTCGGAAGAAATAACGACGAAAAGCGGAGCAATTTCATTTTGGTATTCGCTTGGCCTGCAGCCTGCCGAGCCACCTTCCACTGCGGCGACTCGGTTACCGGCTACATACCCATCTGAAGGCAAGCCGGAGATTTCAGGTCTTTATCTGCCTTCGTTATCGCGGTCCGGATGACTGTGGCGGTAATTCCAGTAGCGTTTCTGTTCTCTGTTGTTCTGCTTATCGTACTCACGATAGTCCTTGTGCCGTTCTTGCAGGTAACCCCTATAGGCGTGGTCTTCGTGGTCGTCCCAGTTATGGTAATCACGATGGTTCCGATCGTAGACTCGGATCTGAGCCCTGGCCTCTTGAGGTCGGGGGCCGGCCATGATTGCCGTTGGGGCAACAATAGCACCTGCCAAAAGTAGTGAACTGATGTAGCGATCTAGACGTTGCATGCAGCAGTCCTCCAAAGCCGGGATACGTGGATTCCAGAACCCCAGTACCCATGACTATGTACCCTTTTCGCAGCGATTTATTTCCATACAGCACATATAGAACAACAATAATTATTGCCGAAAAGGCCCTACATTAAGCAGGTTTTGGGTACTGGCCAGCCAATTTTCGCCCTGTCCTTTGTTTCAGTCTTTTTCCTCTTTAGACCAACCGGCTCTCTGTACTTTTTTTGGCCCCGAGGTCAGTAGTCCCTACGAAGGCACCCCTCTAAGGTCATTGCGCGAAAGCAGGAACGCAACCCGGCCGTCGGTTTACGTCAGGAATAAAAATCGATGCGTGAACAGCAACATTTGTGCGCGCGATCGAGCGTAGTGGTTGGGAGCCCTATGAACGTTGTCAAGGTTTTCAAAGTCACACGCGAGTGGACGTGCCTGGCTGCCCTGTTAACGGCAACTTGTTGTTTCGCGCAGTCCGATCCCGGTCCCCGTGGCGGCGCCGCTGGCGCGGGCGCAGCTATCGGCGGTCTCACACCTGGTGAGCTCGACTTTTTCAATAATCACGGGATACCGCAGTTCTCTCAAGTGGAAGGCGTTGCCGATGGGCTCGGCCCGCGTTTCAATCTGGATTCTTGCGGTGGTTGCCACATCCAGCCTGCCCTGGGAGGAAGTAGTCCGGCGGTAAATCCCCAGCTCGCTCGTGCTTCAACCATGGCGCCTGGAAATACGGTGCCTTCGTTCATCACCGCGAGTGGACCAGTCCGCGAAGCGCGCTTCATCAGGCACGCTGACGGCAGCTCGGACGGTGGAGTGCATGATCTTTTCACCATTGCCGGCCGGCCTGATAAGCCAGCCAGCTGTTCCATTCAGCAGCCGGACTTCGCCGGGCAGCAGGCCAACAACAACCTCATCTTCCGGATTCCCACGCCAACTTTCGGCGCAGGGTTGATCGAAGCAATCGCCGACAAAACCATCCGGAACAATTTGGCGAACGATCCTGGCGGAGCGAAAGCTAACCTCGGCATCAAAGGTCACGTCAACACCAACGGCAACGATGGCACCGTTACGCGTTTCGGCTGGAAGGCGCAGAACAAGTCGCTCCTGATTTTCTCGGGTGAGGCCTATAACGTGGAGATGGGCGTTACCAATGAAAACTTCCAGAATGAGCGCGAGGAAAACCCGCAATGCGCGACTAACGGCACTCCAGAGAGCCACTCGGGGTTTAACGTGGGCAGCACGGATGTCGCCGATATCGTGGCCTTTATGGGCTTCATGAAGTTTCTGGATCAGCCGACGCCGGTAAGCTCGTATGGAAACGTCAGCATGGCGTCCATCACCAATGGACGCGGCCTATTCGTTTCGACGGGATGCGCCCTGTATCACACACCAACGTTGACAACCGGCTCTTCCTCAACGGCAGCTCTGAGCAACAAGCCTGCAAATCTCTTCTCCGACCTCGCTGTGCATCACATGGGTTCAAACCTGGCCGATGGCGTCACGCAGGGCTCAGCCGGTAGCGACGAGTTCCGCACGGCACCGCTCTGGGGTCTGGGACAGCGTCTGTTTTTCCTTCACGACGGTCGCACTTCCGATCTGTTGCACGCGATTGGCGCGCACTCCACGGACTGCGGCCTCCTCGGCGGTCTGCTGGGCGGCTGCGTGCAGTCGGAGGCGCAACAGGTAATCCAAAGGTTCCATGCGCTGACTCCGTCGCAGAAGCAAGACCTGCTGAACTTCCTTCGCTCGTTGTAAACGCATGGCCTGTCGCGCGCGTTAATCGTCGATGTGCCGATTGAGAATCGATCGGCAGGTCACGCGCGCGACAGTTTCGCCCCAGTGACGGACAATTCGGAACTGATTCCAGGAGACCCGATCACGCCGTTACTTCAGGTTGCCGAATCAGCCGCTCAGCTAGCACTGCCCGCGCTTACCGCGTATGCGCTAGCGTGGTTGAGTTTCTCCAGAGATTCGCGATCTAGCTTCAGATCGGCGGCGCCGAGCAACTCACGAAGCTGATCGAGATTTGTCGCGCTGGCAATCGGAGCGGTAACGCTCGGCTGCGCCAGCAGCCACGCGAGCGCTAGTTGGCTTGGCGTAGAACCGAGAGTTTTCGCCACTTCGTCAAGCGCGCTCAGGATTCTGAACCCGCGCTCGTTCAGATATTTCTTCACGAAGCTCCCTCTGGCGCTATTGGCCAAATCCGCTTCGGAACGGTACTTGCCCGCAAGAAATCCGCTAGCCAACGAAAAATAAGGAATTACGCCGATGTTTTCGCGCAGGCAAAGAGGCGCCAACTCCGTTTCGAACTCCGCCCGGTCGTAAAGATTGTAGAGCGGTTGCAGGCTCTCGTACCGCGGCAGACCCTTTTTCTTAGTGATCTGTAGCGCCTCTCTGAGTCTTTTGGCATTGTAGTTTGATGCACCAATCGCGCGCACCTTTCCCTGTCGGGTAAGCTGCGCATACAACTCGAGCGTTTCGTCCAGCGGAGTCTCTGCGTCATCAACGTGCGACTGATATAAATCGATGTAGTCGGTCTGCAAGCATCGCAGCGAATCTTCCACCGCAGCCAGAATGTAACCTTTGGAAAGTCCTTTCTTTCCTGGCCCCATTTCCGATCCAACTTTCGTTGCGATGATCACTCCCTGCCGCTTCCCGCTGCACTTCAGCCATTTGCCGATGATCGTCTCGGACTCCCCGCCTCTATTTCCCGGCACCCATTTGGAATAAACGTCAGCCGTATCGACAGCGTTGAATCCTGCCGCAACAAACGCATCCAGTAACTGGAACGATGTTGCTTCGTCTGCCGTCCATCCGAATATGTTTCCGCCAAAAACGATTGGTGCAATTTCCAGTCCCGAATTTCCCAGTTTCCGCTTGGCAAGCGCCATGGTTTTCTCCAAATGTGTTCTGTCGCTACTCTCGGTGTTGGATGCCCATGCCAACCTGTCCGGTACCCTCCAGACGAGAATTTCTGATAGGAACTACGTTGACTCAATGTGCTAGCTGTTATACCGTTCGCCGAAACTCACAAGATCCAGATAATTTTGCGGGCGAAGGGCACCACGCCCGAAAACACAAACGCATGCCCGAAGTCGCCGACACAGTGAAATCGAGCAGCAAGCGCACAAAATTCTTTTACGGCTGGTGGATCGTGTTCACCGCAGCGCTGGGTTTGTGCCTCGGCGGTCCGCCCATTGCAGTTTTTTCCTTTGGTGTTTTCTTCAAATCTCTCGTTCACGAGTTTCATGCCAGCCGGGCGGCAATCTCATTCGCTTTTACGTTGTATAACTTTTTTGGGGCCATGTGCGTTCCGCTCGTGGGAAGGCTGATCGATCGCTTCGGCACGCGCAAAGTAATCTTGCCCGGCACAGTCCTGTTCGCATTGATTTTGATTTCGGGCCGAGCGTTAGGCACTGGCCTCTGGCAATTTTATCTTTTCTACGCGGCGCTGGGGTTGATCGGCAGCAGCACCAGCCCAGTCCCGTACGGAGTAGTGGTCTCCCACTGGTTCAACCGGCGTCGCGGCTTGGCCCTCGGGTTCACGATGGTGGGAATCGGGCTCGGTGCGATCCTAGTTCCGCTCCTGGCGCAGCGGTTCATCGCCGCTTTCGACTGGCGCATGGCCTACGCCCTCTTCGGCTCGATCATGCTGCTGATCCCGTTTCCGGTTGTAGCAGCATTGCTAAGAAACGAACCGGCAGAGCGCGGTTTGCTGCCAGATGGAGTCGCCCCAACCAAACAGTATTGGCACGCCAACCGAAGACTGAGGGCTTGACCTGGCATGAGATCTGGCACAGCCCAACGTTCTGGTTATTGCTCTGTGCGTTCTTTCTAACGGGTGCGAGTGTGCATGCGGGCGTGTTGCACATGCCCGCACTGCTTATGGACCGCGGCCTTACCCCGCAGCGCTCTACGGTCGCAACCTCCGTGATCGGGCTTTCGCTGCTCGCCGGGAGGCTTGGCTCCGGGTACCTTCTCGACCGCATTTTTGCTCCTCGCGTCGCAATGTTCTTCTTCGGCGCGTCGGCGCTTGGAATGGCCATACTTTGGTTTGGCGGCACCGGCAACATCGCCCTCGCTGCAGCGTTCCTCCTGGCACTGGGCATGGGAGCGGAATCCGATATCATCGCCTACCTGGTTAGCCGCTATTTCGGTTTGCGCGCATTCGGCACGGCGTTTGGTCACTGCTTCGGAGCCTTCATGCTCGCGGGCGCGCTTGGCACGCTACTGATGGGCGCGGGCTATGACTGGACACATTCTTATACCGCACCGCTTGCGTGGTTCTTCGCTGCAACGTTAGTGGCGTTGGCGCTCCTCGCGCGCCTCGGACCATACCGCTATACGGCAGACCGCGAAGAAAGCCACCCATTGGAAAGCTTCCATACCGCCACCATCGCAAGCTGAAGCTTTCGTTTCAAAAAACTGATAGCTCGACACCCAAAAGATGATTTGCAACGTCAAAGGATGTTGGGTATCATTTGATTCTGTGAACGGCTTTATTCCAACGACCGCTGCCTGTTGTCGTCAGCAAATGACGGCTAGGGCAGCTGTGTCTTGTAGGGGTGAAAAGCTAGTTTTCTAAGAAGCCTTTACCGCAAGATTGTAGCCGACCCACCGCCGGGAAACCTGGCAGGTGGGTTTTTTGTTTTTAGACTGAGGTTTATGGCGCATATTTCGCAAGTCTCGTTTTCTGAACTGGCCGCACCCTCTTCGCACGCCCGAGGCCGGGCGACGGTTGTCCCTCGCCGGTTGAATCATCTCAGCGCGCTGGAGGCGGAGAGCATCCACATTCTGCGCGAGGCGGCGGCTGAATTTGCGCGCCCGGTGATGTTGTATTCGATCGGCAAAGACTCCTCAGTAATACTGCGTCTTGCGCAGAAGGCTTTTTTCCCAGGCAAGATTCCATTCCCGCTGCTGCATATCGACACCAGCTACAAATTTCCCGAGATGATCGAGTTTCGTGACACGTACGCGCGGCAAATTGGAGCGGAACTCATTGTCCACAAAAATCAGGCAGCCCTTGACGCGGGAGCTAATCCCTTCGCGCTCGGAACGCAGAAGTGCTGCGGGTTGCTCAAAACGAAGTCGCTTCTGGACGCCCTTGCAGAAGGGGGCTTCGACGCTGCGTTTGGAGGAGCGCGCCGCGACGAGGAGAAGTCCCGGGCGAAAGAAAGAATTTACTCCTTCCGCGACCCGTTGGGGCAATGGGATCCAAAAAATCAGCGGCCAGAGCTCTGGAATATTTTTAATTCCCGGATTGATAAAGGGGAGAGCATTCGCGTTTTCCCCCTGTCCAATTGGACCGAGCTCGACGTCTGGCTCTACATCCAGGCGGAAAATATTCCGATTGTCCCTCTTTACTTTGCGAAAGAACGCGAAGTGGTGCTGCGAAACGGCTCGATTGTTCTGATCCACAGTGCAAAGGAACTCTTGCCCGGCGAAAAGACGCAAATGCTGAAGTGCCGCATGCGTTCGCTCGGATGCGTTCCATGCACGGGAGCCATCCGTTCGGAAGCGGACTCCGTGGCGAAAATTGTGGAGGAAATGGTTTCGTTCCGGCGTTCGGAGCGCGAAAACCGTGCGATCGATCACGATGAAGAGGGATCGATGGAGCTCAAAAAGCGGGAAGGGTATTTCTAGTGATCTCGACGACGCAGGAAAGGCAGCTGGGAAACTCTGGGGAGTTCCTCGAACAGAGTATGGAGATGGACCTTCTTCGCTTCACCACCGCCGGAAGCGTCGATGACGGCAAATCGACACTCATCGGGCGGCTACTCCATGACTCCAAATCGGTCTACGAAGACCAGTTGGCCTCCGTGAAAAAGAGCCGCATCAACCGTTCCTCCGGGCCAATCGATTTTTCGCTGCTCACGGACGGCCTGCGCGCGGAACGAGAGCAAGGCATCACGATCGATGTGGCCTACCGGTATTTCGCGACCCCGCGGCGGAAATTCATCATTGCAGATACGCCGGGCCACGAGCAGTACACGCGCAACATGGCCACCGGTGCGTCCACGGCGGACCTTGCCGTAATTCTTGTAGATGCCACGAAGGGAATCCTTCCACAGACCAGGCGCCATGCGTTCATCGCTTCGCTCCTGGGGATACGCAATGTTCTCGCGGCGGTGAATAAGATGGACCTCGTCGATTACCGGCAAGCCGTGTTCCTCGATGTTGAGCGGGATTTTCTGCAGTTGGCAGAGCAGCTCGGCATAGCCAATGTTCAGTGCGTGCCGATCAGCGCACTTGAGGGAGATAACGTCGTCGAGCGAAGCGGGCGAACATTTTGGTATCAAGGGCCTACGCTGCTCGAACACCTGGAGATCGTTCCTCTCAGCGCAAGCGATACCCTCGAAAGTCTGCGATTCCCGGTGCAAATGGTGATTCGTCCCGACGCTACTTTCCGCGGCTTTGCCGGTCGCATCGGGAGCGGAGTGGTTCGTCCCGGTGACAATGTGCTGGCCTTGCCGTCCGGACAGAGAACGCGAGTTCGCTCGATCATAAGTTACGACGGCGACCTGCCGGAGGCGTTTGCTCCGATGTCCGTAACCCTGCAACTGGAAGATGAGATCGACCTGAGTCGCGGAGACATGCTGGTGTCGCCCGACTATGGCCCAAAAGTATCGAAGCGATTTCGCGCCATGGTGGTCTGGCTACACGAGAGTCCGTTGGAAGTGGGCAGGACCTATCTCGTAAAACATACGGCCCGCCAAACGAAAATTCGCGCGCTACAGATTCGCCATCTTGTGAACGTCAATACACTCGAGCAGGAACAGGCAACGCAGCTGAATATGAACGACATTGCCTCAGTCGAATTTGAAGCTCACGTTCCGCTTTTCTTTGATCCTTACGCCAGCAATCGGGCAACGGGCAGTTTCATTCTGATCGATGCGATCTCCAACGCCACTGTCGGCGCCGGAATGATCGAAGAAGCCGTGCCTGACGGACGACGGTTAGAAACACCAGAAGTCGCATCCTTGGAGATCGCCCAAAGACCCGTTAGTGCGCAAGAACGCTACGGGCGCCACGGGCACTTCCCGGCCATCTTCCTGTTGGAGAATCAGCCTGCCCTTGCCTCACGGTTGGAGCGCGCCCTCTTTGATCAAGGGTTCGAGGTTTTGCATCTGGACGATCGGGAAGAGTCTTCCTACGTACTCTTGGACGCAATCCGCGCAGCGCACAGGATCGGAGCTATTTCTATTTACTCGGGACAAGTCCTCGATACCGAGACGAAACAGCGGCTCGCCTCCGAGATAATGCCCCGCTTGCTCGATCTTTCTCGGGAAAGCGAGAACCTCGACGAAGGGGTCTTCCAGCGCGCCTTGGCGCTGGCGGCCTCCTTGCGGCTCGCAAAAGCGGAAAACAATCGGGAAAAGGCCAACTAAATGGGAATCGATCACGTCGCTGAAGAATTGGAAAGTCTCGCACCGGAGCAGGCCCTTGAAACAGTGCTCACGGCCAACCAGAGCACACACCTCTGCCTGACGAGCAGCTTTCAAGCGGAAGACATGGTAGTGACGCATGTTCTCAGGAAACGAGTGCCGGACCTGCCGGTGCTGTTCCTCGATACGGGATATCACTTTCCGCAGACCTACGAATATCGCGATCGAATGACGAAGCAATGGTCGCTCAACGTGGTCAACGTGCTTCCCCAACAAACGGTGGCGGAACAGGAATCCGCATTCGGCATTTTGTACCGCAGCGAGCCTACGCGCTGCTGCCAATTGCGCAAAGTCGAACCGCTCATGCGCGCGCTTGAACCGTTCGACATCTGGTTCACAGGATTGCGACGGGAGCAATCGCCGACACGGAAAAATCTGAAGAAGCTCGAACTACATCGTCTACCGACAGGAAAAACTTTGTGGAAAGTTAGCCTGCTTGCCGACTGGACCTGGGAGCAGGTGTGGCAGTACGTGAATGCAAACGGTATCCCTTCTCTGCCGCAATACGACGAAGGATATCTGAGCATCGGATGCCAGCCGTGCACCGCGCTGCCCTCCGATCCGAATAATCCGAGATCTGGCCGCTGGGGTGGAACGAAGCTCGAATGCGGAATTCACACTTTCTCAACGCGAGAAGAAAGATGAACTTCCTCATTGGATTCCTGATTGCCGCTGCTGTCGGGTTGACGGGGATTGGCGGCGGCAGCTTCACCGTTCCAGCCTTGATGCTTATTGTCGGGCTTACCGCCGGGGAAGCGGTTGGAACGGCTTTCCTGTTTGCCGGCGTATTGCGCTTGATCGCCGCTCCTTTTTATCTGTTCGGGAAGCACATTCACTCGCGTTACCTGTGGCTGCTGCTGCAAGGAGCGGTTCCCGGCCTTTTGGTGGGCATTTGGGCGCTACGCTTTTTGAATCGCGATGCGGGAAGCCCGCTCGTAATTGTGCTGCTGGGCGTTCTCTTGGCGGCGTCATCCAGCGTGACCTTCGTGCGACGCGTGCAGAACCCCAGTTTCGCTCGGAAAAACCATCGCTGGCTGCCGTGGCTCGCTTTGCCGATTGGAGTGGAATCCGGATTCTCATCGGCAGGAGCCGGCGCACTCGGGACGGTTCTCCTGCTGAACTACTCCGAAATAACGCCGAGGCAAGTCGTCGGAACGGATTTGCTCTTTGGACTGGTATTGGCGGTTATTGGCAGCGCATTTCACTGGACGTTTGGCTCCATCAACAGCCCGGTGCTTGTCGAACTCCTCGCCGGAGGCATTCCCGGTGTCGTCGCCGGATGCCTACTGGCGCGAAGAGTTCCCGCGAACAAGCTGAAGACGGCTGTCGCCACCGTCGCGATCTTTGCGGGCTTGCAGTTGGTGTGGACCGGAAGCCGCGCGCTCGTTGCCGCGAGCGCGACACCCTCTGCGAAGATCGCCGCGAAGATCACTGCGCAATCACGGATCGGGCATCCACGCTAACTAACCTGGTTCGTCAAAGAGTTTCCCCGCACTGTGCCGGTCAAACGAACGGCGGTACCGGTCGCTGCTTTGTGCTTTGCCCCCCGCGGTCATAGGCGGATTTCGTCCGTCGTTACCCTCGATCGAGCTCCAAACCGTTCACCTCTCTACATCCCCATTCAACCCCAGATTTCGACCGTTAAAGGTTCATTTCTTGCTTACGTACTTCTTAGGTGCTAACGTTCTCCAGCATTTGGCACGCTATATAGGGCGCAGGCTAGTGGCCCTGGCGCCGCTTGCGCGTCTCGGACCATACCGCTACAGGGCAGACCGCGAAGAAAGCCACCTATTGGAAAGCTTCCACACCGCCCCCATCACGGGCTCCAGTGTCTAAAACTCCACCTTTGTTCTGAATCCAAAGACAACGGCGCGATTCGTCCCTCCACCCACGTTGGCGTAGTACTGGATCACCGGCTGCAAAAGGAGCATTTGTGCAACGTCCAACAGAGTGTTGAACTCGACGCCCTGCTCGGTCTTTAAAGAAGACATTCCGGGACGGAGGAAATCTGGGCTCAGGCTATTTCGGACATAGCCCAGCGACATGGTGTTGTGAATGTGCAGAGGTAGCGGCTCGTTGAAGCGCAGCCCTGCCGTGAGCAGCGTGTTATTGCGGTTGACGTCCGAAGGACTCCAGTCATACGCAAACGTTGCGTCCAAGCCCTTCGCTCCTTTCGGGTCCACACGCCAGAGAGCTTGGCTCGCCATCCAGTACAAGAGGTAGTTGCCCGACCGCGGTTTCGAACTTGTCGGCGACGTGAACTTTCCAGGATTGTAGGAGGCGCCGAACTGATAGAGGCCCGAATATCCTTTTCGCGTTTCGACGTTGTCAAAGGCCCTCACCGACGATGCCTTCTTGCCCGGGGTAAACCCAATCTCCGAAACGCTCATGGGAGTTCCATTGAACTGCGGAACCAGACCCGTTGGGTTTTGTGAAAAAGGCGAGCGGACTGCGGCCAGCACCATCGATTTCACATAAAAGTTGTGGATTGGTACGACGCGAATCTCCATCGCTGGCGTCGAGGGAGGATCGAAGGACTCGAAGTCCGTGAATAAATTGCCTAAGGCATAGCCCATCGGCTCGAAGATGAAGGATGTAGCGTAGTGCTGGGCTCCATAGAAATCTTGACCTGCGAACTGGCCCACGCGAGCGGCTATTCGTTCATTCAGCCATCGCTTCTCGATCCACCATGAATCGAGTCGACATGTATTCGCGCTGGACATCCCGCTCGGACTGGTCAGGAGTCCCAGATATGCTCCGAGATTGCCGCCACCCTGCCAGAGCGCTGTCGCATGGAAATACAATCCGTGCAGACCGGTCAGCGTGCCAAAATCGATATCTACCGTTCCCCGAAACCTGTTCCAACTTGCAAATCTCTCTTTCTGCTCGCTCTTGATGTCCCAGAGGGAATCGCTTATGTATTGGAAATCAAATCGGACTCCGCGCTCCAGCAGACGCGTGCGCTCGCCACCCCAGCTTCCGAAGAGATGCCCGTGCGGCCCTTGACCCGTCTCGTGGCTGTCAGGACCACTAAGCGTTTCCTCTTGCAGAACTTGGGCATGAACCGGAAATGCAAATACGTAAAGTCCGCACCACAGCAGCAGCAAAAAGCGGAGCCTTCGGTCGTACAAAACTTTTGATCCAATGGTTGAGGAATGCCATCCTCCTCGGATCCACAATCTGATCAATAGTCTTCTCACTTGCTCTCGAGAGTGGCTTCGTTGCGCGTAGTCCTCGTGTCCATCGCCTCTTGGGCGTTCTTCTGCACAAATCTCGCGATGCGCTTTTCGTTCAGCGCTGTGCCCTCCAGACGCGAACTGACCAATCACCATCGCCAATAAGAGGAATGCGGCTCCAATGACCGCTAGCGCTCCAAGCCGAAACACGATAGCGGCTCCAACCGTAGCCCCTAAGACGAAGGCCAACCATATTCCGCCGAGAAGTTTGGCCTTTTGATCGGAGGTTTCCCCGTCACGCGTTGTCTTTTCAGAACTGCGCCTTTGGGCTTCGGTTTTGAGCAGGGAGGTGATCATCCCTGTGAGATACGTGGTGTGAATGCTGATGCCTCCCGCCTGACTGAAAGCCCCATTTTGAAGGCCGAGTGCGAGCGACATACAGCCGACAAACACTCCAAACCTAGCGGTCAGATGAGACGACAAAGCGAAATACGCGCTCGAAATCAGAACTATCTCTACGCCCATCACGACAGGAAGGAAAAATCGAGATGGCATCCTCCTATTAAACCGTTCCGAGATTAGGATCGAAGCAACTCCGGTCAGGAAGAGAGCGATTGCTAAGACGTGCCGTAGAAGAGTTCGCCAATCGTGACCAGCTACACTAATCGCCGCCAGAACAAGTGTGCCCGTGATGTGGCCTGTAAAGGTCTTGGCAAGGACGTAGCCCGCGGCATCGCAATACCCGCCCACAAAAGCAAGTCCCAACGAAAGCCACGAGTCACTCTGAGGGTTTTCTGACACGCGAACAGCTCACTTCACGAGAACAGCTCACTTAAGGTTATGCGCTTCGGGGTCGCGACTGTTTCAGTAGTAGTAAGGAAGCGCGCAGAAGAGCCGCGCAAAGACTGTGGACGGCGCGCCTGCCGTCCACAGCCCACTGGGTCTGATTTACACTCACGCAAACGAGCTTCTTAAGCGACCGCACCTACCCGGGCTTCCTCTGTTCTGTATTCCGGCTTGTAGACTTGCTGGCGGATGAACGCCACCATGTCAGCCGGACGAGCTACCCGAGACAGGCCAGCGTCGAAGACAAGTTTCGCCACACGCGCGGCGGTCTGGATCTCTGCCTCGAGAATATTCGACTGCAACGGGTACAGGAGACCCTGCTTGAGCAAATCGGATGGCACCTGATCCGCCACCGCCTGACCAGCCTCGATGAACATCTCGTCCGTGACTCGCTTCGCCTGCGTAGCGAAGATCGCCATACCGACAGCCGGGAATATGTAGAAATTGTTCGCTTGCCCCGGCAGAAATGTCTGGCCATTGTAGTGAACCGGCGGGAACTGCACGCCGGCGGCGTAAATCGCCTTGCCCTTCGACCACGTGTAGGCTTGCTCCGCTGTGCATTCGGCATGCTTGGTGGGGTTTGATAGCGCAAGGATCACAGGCCGGGCATTGATTCTCGCCATCGCCTCGATAACTCTTTGATTGAAGGCGCCGCCAATCGTGCTCACGCCAATGATCGTGGTTGGCTTAATGCTCTCGATCGCAGCCACGAAATCGCGCGTCGGCGCGTGCTCCTGTGCATACGGTTTCTGGAAATCGACAAGGTCCTTGCGCGACGCCTCGAGCAGACCGTTGATATCGAACATATAGACGCGGTACTGCGCTTCCTTGAGGCTCATGCCCTGGCAGACGAGCGCCGAACAGAGCAGGTTGGCAAGGCCAATACCGGCCGAGCCGGCGCCGAGGAATAGATACTTTTCGTCCTTCAGTTTTGTACCTTTGATCTTGGCCGCGTTGATCATCCCCGCAAGCGTGATCCCCGCCGTTCCTTGCACGTCGTCGTTGTAGACGCAGTACTTGTCGCGGTAGCGCTGGAGCAAGTGCACGGCGTCCGTTCCCGTCCAATCTTCGAAGTGAATGCAGCATTTCGGGAACACTTCCTGCACCGCCTCGACGAATTCGTCGACAAAAGAATAAAGATCCCCGGTCGCCGGGCGCGTCTTGCGCATTCCCAGATACAAAGGATCGCGCAGGTATTGCTCGTTGTTGGTTCCTGCGTCGAGGTACATGGGGAGCAGGTATTGCGGCGGCACTCCGGCGCAGGCGGTGTAGAGCTGCAGCTTGCCGATGGGAATGCCCGCACCGTTTGCGCCCAGATCACCAAGCCCAAGGATCCGGCCGCCGTCCGTGACGCAAATGAAGCGAACGTCTTTCTGCGGCCAGTTCTTCAGAATATCTTTCACCTTGCCGCGCCGCGTGATCGATAGATACATGCCACGCGCCTGGCGGTAGATATGGCCGAACTTCAGACATGCTTCGCCGATGGTCGGGTCGTACACAATTGGGAGAAAGCGCGCCGGGTCCGACATGACGGTTGCGTAGAAAAGCGTCTCGTCGTGGTCGAGCAGATTCATGAGATAGATATACCGATCGAGATCTGTGTCCTTCTTGCTGAGCTGCATCATCACGCGTTGCAACTGCAGTTCTTGCGTTTCCGTTAGGTCGGGAACGAGGCCCACAAGGCCGAGTGCCTGCTTTTCGGCCTCGGTGAAGGCGGTCGACTTATTGAGCGATGGATCTTGAAGCAATTCGATTCCACGTTTGGTGGTGCTGGTCATATTTATTACCTTTCTTTACTTTATTTCCTGGGATCTGCGCTTTGCCATTCGTTGGGTAAACGAACGGTCAAACTCTTTCTCCGTCACAGAGCCGAGCCGCTCGGCTTGTTTCGGCCTAAGGTCGCTCTCCATGCCTTTACTCACGACCAAATCTTCTGCACGACATATATCCACATCGCCATCGTGAGAACGCCTGCGATATTGCTGAGAACGACGGCCGATGTCGTGGGCTGCTCATCGATCCCGTAGGTAGATGCCAAGATGGCGCTCGCCGTGGCACATGGACAAGCAGCAGCAAGAACCACGCCCTTGGAAAGCACTCCTGAAAACTGGAACGCGAGGACCAGCGCGAGCGCCACCGCGGGTTGAACGAAGTTCTTCAGTACGAGGACACTGATGGCCATTTTATCCAGGCGCGGCGTCAAGCCGCTCAGCATGACGCCCAGGGCAAACAGCGCTGTGCCGCCCGCCGTTCCGCCCACTAACTTGATTGACGCTTCTGCGAGCGGCGGCAATTTCACTCCGAAAAGCACCAACGCGGCACCTAGGATCGGCGCCCACACTAGGGGTTTCGTCACCGTTGATTTCAAATTGTTCAGTAGGGGCTCATGTTTTGTTCCGCTCATCTCTCCGAGGAGGACAATCGTTATTGGAACCATCAGCACGCTGACGACGAGATTACCGACGATGATTGGAAGCAAACCCTGTGAGCCGATTACGGCGGTCAGTACGGGCAAGCCAAAGTATGCCAAGTCCGGAAAACTGGCATTCATCGCAAGCATGCCCGCGGATGGCGTAGTGCGACGGAAGGCTATGCGAGCAAGACCAAAGCCCGCGGCCCAAGTCCCCATCAGTGCAACCGCCAAGGTCAAAAGGTAACGCCCATTCTCGAGTTGACTTGGCGAGAAGCTGAACACTCCCACGAACAAAGCCGCCGGTAGAGCAACGGTGACGATAAATGTGGTGATGGAACGTATGCGTTGAGGGTCGAGCACGCCGAGCTGGCCGACCAGCCAACCTAGACCCGCAACGAAAACGACCGGGACCAAAGCTGGAAGGATCGTCGCGAACATTCGCTCATCATCCTTGTGAAGGTCTCTCTGATGCCCTTGGGCGTCGCCTGGGGCATCGCCGAATATTGACGGCGCGCATCCCGAACACCTCTCGGCGCGCTCCGAAATCTTCAGTGCCCAAGGCGGCGCGGATCAAACGCCGGGGATTCCACAGCGAACGACTATCGTCGGTTGCTTCTACTTGCCCGCTGCCGCGGCCACATACGGCTTGACCATTTTTCTCGGATCGACAACGCGATCGAACTCAGCCTCCGTCACAAAGCCGAGCTTGAGCGCAGCCTGCTTCAGCGTGAGGTCGTTGTCCATGGCGTAGTGCGCAATCTTCGAAGCCTTGTCGTAGCCGATCACCGGCGAGAGCGCCGTGACAAGCATCAGCGAACGCTCCACGTATTCGTTGATCTTCTTCACATTCGGCTTCGTCCCTTCCACCAGGAATTTGCGGAAGTTCGTGCAGCTGTCGGTCATGAGCGTGATGGAGTGCGAAACGTTGTAGATGATCAGAGGTTTGTAGACATTCATCTCGAGGTAACCGCCGGCGCCACCGAAGCCCACCGCCGTGTCATTCGCCATCACTTGGACGGCGACCATCGTCAGAGCTTCCGCCTGCGTCGGGTTTACCTTGCCCGGCATAATCGACGAACCCGGTTCGTTCTCCGGAATATTCAGTTCGGCGAAGCCTGCTCGCGGGCCGCAGGACATCAGCCGGATGTCGTTGGCGATCTTGTAGAGTGAAACGGCCAGCGTGCGTAGCGTGCCGGAAAGCTGTACCTGAGCATCGTGAGCGCCCTGCACCGTGAACTTGTTCGGCGCGCTGACGAACGGTAAACCCGTGAGCTTGGCGATCTCGGCCGCAGCCGCCTCGCCGAAGCCGGGCGCCGAGTTGATACCGGTGCCCACCGCCGTGCCACCGAGCGCAAGGCGATAGACACCCTTTAGCGCATCGTCGATCCGCTCGAGATCGTCCGCGAGCACGCCCTCATAACCCGACCACTCTTGCCCAAGAGTGAGTGGCGTGGCGTCTTGCATGTGGGTACGGCCGATCTTGATGACGTCGTCCCACTCGTTGACTTTCGCAGCGATTGCATCGTGCAGCTGCTTTACCGCGGGGATTAGTCGCTGCTTAACACTGACCGCCGCAGCAATATTCATCGCCGAAGGAAACGAGTCGTTCGACGACTGGGCCATGTTGACGTGATCGTTGGGGTGAACCGGCGTCTTGCTCCCCAGCGGCGTGCCCGCGATCTGGCAGCAGCGGTTCGAGATCACCTCATTCACGTTCATGTTGAATTGCGTGCCGCTGCCGGTCATCCACACATGCA
>Ga0073928_10001373_pt1 | contig 47271 bp, 31 predicted proteins | sample PaiPotPPA55metaG_FD_76969 | JGI IMG/M metagenome (GOLD analysis project Ga0073928, IMG submission 76969) | Iron sulfur acid spring bacterial and archeal communities from Banff, Canada, to study Microbial Dark Matter (Phase II) - Paint Pots PPA... ...
GGACCGGGCCGACCAGCTCGCCGCGGTCGCCTCCGGTCTGTCCAGCCTGACCACGGGAGCGGCGCGGATCTTCGAGGGCGGTTCGGTCACCCAGACCGTCGTCGAGATGGTGCGCGGCTTCCTTTTCGTGATGGCGATCAGCGACGGCTCAGTGCTCGCCGTCCTGGCCTCCTCCGACTGCGACATGGGCCTGATCGGATACGAGATGGCCCTTCTGGTGGAACGGGCCGGCGACGTGCTGACCCCCGCCCTTCGGGCGGAGCTGCAGAACTCGCTGCCCCGGTAGGTCGTAGCTCTCCTCTCGCGAAGGACGGTTTCATTGAGCTCAGGACAAGACTCCTCCCCGCTTGTCCGCCCGTACGCCATGACCGGCGGCCGGACACGCGCGCGCTACCAACTGGCCATCGAGGCGCTGGTATCCACCACGCCCCAGGGCCGCAACTCCGGCTACGGACTCATGCCGGAACACCAGCGCATCTGCGAACTCTGCATCGAGATCAAGTCGCTGGCCGAGATCGCCGCGCTGATGCGGATGCCGTTGGGTGTGGCCCGGGTGATGGTGGGCGACATGGCCGAGTCTGGCCTGATCGCCGTTCAGCAGCCGGGCACCGCCGAAGGCAAGCCGGACCTCGCGCTTCTGGAAAGGGTGCTCCTTGGACTTCGCAACCTCTAGCCCGGGCTACGCCGCGCCCGCGCCCTCCGGGCCGACCACCTCGGTCAAGATCGTCGTGGCTGGCGGGTTCGGAGTAGGCAAGACCACCTTCGTCGGCGCCGTCTCCGAGATCAACCCATTGACCACGGAGGCGGTCATGACGGCCGCGAGCGACGGGATCGACGACCTGTCGAAGGTCCCGGACAAGACCACCACCACGGTGGCCATGGACTTCGGCCGTGTCTCGCTGGACCGCGACCTGATCCTGTACCTGTTCGGCACGCCCGGACAGAACCGTTTCTGGTTCATGTGGGACGACCTGACCCGCGGCGCGATCGGCGCCGTGGTGCTCGTCGACACCCGCCGGCTGGCCGACTGCTTCGCCGCGATCGACTACTTCGAGGACGCGGGGCTGCCGTACATCATCGCGGTCAACTGCTTCGACGGTGTGCTCAGCCACGAGATGGACGACGTGCGCGAGGCCCTCTCGGTGCCGACCGACGTGCCCATCGTCACCTGTGACGCACGGTCACGGGAGTCGACGAAGTTGACCCTGATCCGGCTGGTCGAGCACGCCATGTCCCGCTTCGCGGCGATGCGGTAGCCCGGCCCGTCACGATTCACCGAGAGCACCGTTCGCGAGAGCGCTGCTCGCGAGAGCACCGAGGCCTCGTCCCGCCCCCGCCGTCCGGGGCGGGACGAGGCCTCGCTCCCGTGTGTCCGCGCTCACCCGTTCGGTCCTGACGGCAGGTCAACCCGGCTTCCGCCGGGTTAGCGTTCTGCCATGGCGACGATGACGACCGTCCAAAAGGGCGAAGAGCACTTCGGCTTCGTGGTGTTCATCGCGGCCGCGGCGGCGATGGGCGGCTTCCTGTTCGGCTATGACAGTTCCGTGATCAACGGCGCGGTCACCGGCATCCAGAAGCACTTCAACGTGGGCTCGAACGCGACCGGCTTCGCGGTGTCCTCGGCGCTGCTCGGCTCGGCGGTGGGCGCATGGTTCGCCGGCAAGCTGGCCGACCGGATCGGCCGGGTCAAGGTCATGCTGATCGCCGCGGCGCTGTTCGTGATCTCCGGAGTGCTGTCCGGGCTCGCCTTCAGCATCGTCGACCTCTCGATCTGGCGCATCGTCGGCGGCGTCGGCATCGGCACCGCCTCGGTGATCGCCCCCGCCTATATCGCCGAGGTGGCGCCGCCGGCGTACCGCGGCAGGCTCGGCTCGCTCCAGCAGATGGCGATCGTGCTCGGCATCTTCCTGTCCCAGCTGATCAACTACGCGCTCAACCAGGCGGCCAACGGGGAGACCACCAACACCCTCTGGGGCCTGCAGGCCTGGCGCTGGATGCTCATCATCGAGGCCTTCCCCGCGCTGCTCTACGGCTGCCTGGCGCTCATGGTGCCCGAATCGCCCCGCTACCTGATCGCCAACAACCAGTACGACCGCGCCCGCGACGTGCTGACCAAGGTCGAGGGCGACCACATCGACCTCGACGGCCGGATCGCCGAGATCGAGACGGTCATGCGCTCCGAGCACAAGCCGCGCTTCCGCGACCTGCTCGGCCCGACCGGGCGGATCCTGCCGATCGTGCTGATCGGTATCGGGCTCTCGGTCTTCCAGCAGTTCGTCGGCATCAACGTGATCTTCTACTACTCCTCGCTGCTGTGGCAGTCGGTGGGGTACAACACCTCGAACTCGCTGCTGCTCTCGGTCTCCACCTCGATCGTCAACGTCGTCGGCACGATCGTGGCGATCTCGGTCATCGACCGGATCGGCCGCAAGCCGCTGGCCCTGATCGGCTCCGCCGGCATGACGGTCTCGCTGGGTGTGGTCGCATTCGCGTTCTCCCACGTGGACAAGGCGACCGCGGTGTCCTCGATCTCGAAGGGCTACGGTGCCCTCGCGATCGTCGGTGCGCACGTCTACGTGTTCTTCTTCGCCATGTCCTGGGGCGTGGTGGTCTGGGTGCTGCTCGGCGAGATGTTCCCGAACAAGATCCGCGCCCTCGCGCTCTCGGTCGCGGCGGCCTTCCAATGGCTGGCCAACTTCGCGGTCTCCCAGTCCTTCCCGAGCATGAGCCGGTGGTCGCTGAGCGGGTCGTACATCATCTACGCCTGCTTCGCGTTCCTCTCCATTCCCTTCGTCCTCAAGTTCATCAAGGAGACGAAGGGCAAGAAGCTGGAGGAGTTCGGCTGAGCGGGTCGTGGCGCACAGCGTCTAAGCCGACGTGGCCCTCAGCGCGAGCAGGGCCATGTCGTCGCCGAGCGGCCCGTCCCCGTAGTGCTCGACTCCGCGCCGAATGCGCGCGGTGATGCCCGCGGCGGTCAGCGACCGGCACTCCGCGAGCAGCAGTGCGAGACCCTCGTCGCCCAGCATCCGCTCGCCGCTACGGCGTTCTGACGCCCCGTCGGTATAGCCGAGCAACGCGTCGCCGGGCTGCAGCGAGACGGTGTCCACGTGGAACCCGGGATCGCCCTCGATCACGCCGAGCAGCGGCTGCGAGGTGGCCGCGGTCTCGACCAGGCCGTTGGCGCGCAGGATGAGGGGCGGCGGGTGGCCCGCGCAGATCAGCGCGAGGCTGATCGAACCGTCCGGCTGCGGCTCGGCCTCGGCGTAGACCAGGGTGAGGAAGCGGCCGCGCTCGCCCTCGTCCAGGATCGCCTGGTTCAGCCGGCTCAGCACCGGCGCCGGGCGCAGACCCTCGCGGGCGAGCAGCCGCAGCGAGTGCCTGGCCAGGCCGGTGACGGCCGCCGCCTGCGGTCCGGTGCCGCATACGTCGCCGATCGCCAGGCCCCAGCAGCCGGGACGGATCTCGAAGACGTCGTAGAAGTCGCCGCCGACGAGCGTGTCGTAGGCCCGCTCCGCGGTCGCGCCGTCCTGCCCGGCCGGGTGGTAGAACACCGCGATGTCCGCGCCGGTCACCCGCGGGATCTCCGGCGGCAGCAGCGAGGCCTGCAGCAGATTCGCGGTGCGCCGCAGCTCCGCGTAGGACAGGGCCGCGTCATAGGTCACCGCGATCCGCCTGGCCAGGTCCCAGGCCAGGTCCGCGGCCTCTCGGGGGAAGCCGATGCCGGGAGGCGCGGAGAGCGCGATGGTGCCGAGCACCCGGCCCCTGGCCTCGAGCGGGAGTACCAGCAGCTCGCCCGGGCGCAGCGCCGCGACGGCGGTGGACGGCCAGAGCGTGCCGTCCATCCCGGGCGTCGGTTCGCCGGATTCGCGGACCGCGGCCTCGAGCGGGTCGTGCAGCTCCTCGTCGGCGTGCCACACTACGGCCGGACGGGAGCGGCCCGCCTCGTCCCGGTGGTAGATCGCGCACCACCGGGCGAGCGCCGGCACCAGCAACTGCGCGGCCAGGGCCAGGGTGCGTTCCGGGTCGAGCGAGCCGGCCAGCAGCTCCCCGGCCTCGGCCAGGAAGGAGAGCGCGGCCCGGCGGCTCTGCCCGGCCTCGGCCAACCGCGCGGTCTCCACGGTCAACGCGATCCGCTCGGCCTCCGCGGCCAGCCGCAGCGCGTCCAGCTCGCCGAAGCGGTCCTCCTGGTGGTCGGCCACCGCGATCAGACCGGTCGCGCGCCCGCCGACGATCAGCGGCGCGGTGACCAGCGAGCGCAGGCCGAGCTCGGCCAGCGCGCCGAGCAGCGCGCTCGAGTGGTCGCCGGGACCGGCCAGGTCCGGGTAGACGGCGGGGATGGCGGCCAGATCGATCCGGCTGACCGCGCTCGGTGACTGGGTCACCGGCGGCAGCGCCCCGGCGGGCAGTCCGGCGGTGGCGCGCAGCCGCAGCGTGCCGGGGGCGTCGTCCTGGGCCAGCAGGATCGCCGCGGAGTCCATCTCGAACAGGTTCCTGATGTGCTCGGCCACGTTGCGCAGGTGTTCGTCGAGCTCTTCGATGCTGTGCGGGTCCCACTGCGGCAGGCCGTCGGCGGCCTCGTCGAGGGGCGCCGCGGGTGGTGTGGCGGGCGCGTCGTTCTGGTGTCCCGGCAGCCGGAGCTCGAACCAGACCTGCTTCGCGTTCCTCGCGTACTGCACGCCCCAGGTATCCGCCAGGTAAGCAGTCAGATACAGTCCGTAGCCATGCTCCGAAGCGCCCAGGCCGGGCGCGTCCTGCGGGGTTTCCTCACGCGGCGGCGGGGGCAGGGGCTTGCTCGGATGCCGGTCGGCCACCTCGACCCGGATCCCGGCAGGGCGCCCGTCAGGACCGGGGCGAAGTTCACACTGCACAGAGGCGGACGTTCCGGCATGCACCACCGCGTTGGTCACGAGTTCGCTGGTGAGCAGCAGAGCGTCATCGAGCACGGATTCAAGTCCGAAATCGTCGGATTTACCCCACTCGGTAAGAGTTTCCCGGACGAACCGGCGCGCCCGGTTGGCCGCGTCGGGCGCGGCGGCGAACTGAGCGGCGCGGGACTTGCTCATCTGTGCAGTGTAGAGCAGAGGACGCTAGGGATTTCCGGCCGATTCCGGACACCGCGGATTCCGGACGGCATACGATACGAGGACGGGCGCGCGCTCGGTCTCTCGACCGCGGCGCCCGCGACCCGACCGGCAGCAATCGCATCCGCGCTGACCCACCAGCGCGGGCGCGGCGAACGATCCCCCTCCTCGAGGGCGAACGGTGAGGAGTGCCGATGACGCAGCGTCCGAGCACCACGGGAGACGCGGCGGTGGACGAGGCGACCGCGGCCGAGCTGGCCGAGGCCGTCCGCACGCTGCGTTCCGTCAGGGACGGCGATCTGCGCCGGAGACTCGACGTGCGGCCCGGATCGCCGATCGCGCAGCTGGCCGCGGTGGTCAACGAGATAGTCGACCGCGAGCAGGCCCTGCACGGCGAGATCGGCCGGGTGGCCAAGGCGGTGGGCCGCGACGGCCGGCTCAGCTCCCGGGTCGCCCCCGGCCCCGGCGGCGGCGCCTGGCAGCGCACCGTCGAGTCGGTCAACGGCATGCTCGACAACCTGGTGCTGCCGATGCAGGAGACCAGCCAGGTGGTGGAGCTGCTCGCCGAGGGCAAGCTGCGCGAGGCTGCGGCGGTGCCGGTGGACCTGCGGGTGGACGGGCGCAGCCTGCGCGGCGAGGTGCTGCGCCAGGTGCGCAGCATCAACCGGCTCACCGCTCAGCAGGTGCAGATGCACGAGGCGCTGGAGTGGATGACCAGGCAGGCCGCGGCCGAGGACGTCGGCGTCGGGCAGAGCGGCGAGGGCGGCCGGGCGGCCGAGGCGCCGCGGGCCGACCAGCTGCCGGGCGAATGGTCCACCCTGATCGGCTCGATGGAGCAGACCTGGAGCCGGCTCGGCGCGCAGGTGCACGAGCTGCTGCGGGTGACCACGGCGGTGGCCGACGGCGACCTGTCCCGCAAGGTCGAGGGCCCCGCGGCGGGCGCCATGGCCGAACTCAAGAGCACCGTCAACGCGATGGTGGACCAGCTTTCCGGCTTCGCCTCCGAGGTGATTCGAGTCACCCGGGAGCTCGGTACCGAGGGCCGGCTCGGCAGCCAGGCCCTGGTGCCGGGAGCCGACGGCATCTGGCGTGACCTGACGGACTCGGTCAACTCGATGGCCTCGAACCTGACCGCCCAGGTCCGCGACATAGCCGGGGTGACCACGGCGGTGGCCGAGGGCGACCTGACCCAGAAGATCACCGTCGAGGTCTCCGGCGAGATGCTCGAGCTGAAGGAGACCATCAACTCGATGGTCGACCAGCTCTCCACCTTCGCCGACGAGGTGACCCGGGTCGCGCGCGAGGTCGGCACCGACGGCAAGCTGGGCGGGCAGGCCTGGGTGCCCGGCGTGGGCGGCACGTGGAAGGACCTGACGAACTCGGTCAACTCGATGGCCTCGAATCTGACCGGCCAGGTGCGTAACATCGCCCTGGTGACCACGGCGGTGGCCAAGGGCGACCTGTCCAAGAAGATCGACGTCGACGTGCGCGGCGAGGTCCTCGAGTTGAAGACCACTGTCAACGCGATGGTGGATCAGCTCTCTGGCTTCGCGGACGAGGTGACCCGGGTCGCGCGCGAGGTGGGCACGGAGGGCCAGCTCGGCGGCCAGGCGACCGTTCCGGGCGTCGCAGGAGTCTGGCAGGAACTCACCAACTCGGTCAACTCGATGGCCTCCAATCTGACCAGCCAGGTGCGCAACATCGCGCTGGTGACCACGGCGGTGGCCAAGGGCGACCTGTCGCAGAAGATCAGCGTGGATGCGCGCGGCGAGATCCTTCAGGTGAAAGAGACCGTCAACGCGATGGTGGATCAGCTCTCTGCCTTCGCGGACGAGGTGACCCGGGTCGCGCGCGAGGTGGGTACCGAGGGCCAGCTCGGCGGCCAGGCGCACGTGCGCGGCGTGGCCGGCATCTGGAAGGACCTGACCGACACCGTCAACGTCATGGCGGCGAACCTGACCAGCCAGGTGCGCAACATCGCCCTGGTGACCACGGCGGTCGCGCGCGGCGACCTGTCCGAGAAGATCGACGTGGACGCGCGCGGCGAAGTCCTCGAATTGAAGAACACGATCAACGCGATGGTGGATCAGCTCTCTGCCTTCGCGGACGAGGTGACCCGGGTCGCGCGCGAGGTGGGTACCGAGGGCCAGCTCGGCGGCCAGGCGAAGGTGCCGGGCGTCGCGGGCACCTGGAAGGACCTGACCGACACCGTCAACGTCATGGCGAACAACCTGACCGGCCAGGTGCGCAACATCGCGATGGTCACCACGGCGGTGGCCAAGGGCGACCTGTCCAAGAAGATCGACGTCGACGTGCGCGGCGAGATTCTCGAGCTCAAGACCACCATCAACACCATGGTCGACCAGCTCTCCGCCTTCGCCTCCGAGGTCACCCGAGTCGCCCGCGAGGTGGGCACCGAGGGCCGGCTCGGCGGCCAGGCCACCGTGCCCGGCGTGGCCGGCACCTGGCAGCGGCTGACCGAGTCGGTCAACCAGCTGGCCGGAAACCTGACCACCCAGGTGCGCGCGATCGCCGAGGTGGCCACCGCGGTCACCAAGGGCGACCTGACCCAGCAGATCGACGTGGACGCGTCCGGGGAGGTGGCCGAGCTCAAGGACAACATCAACCAGATGATCGCCAACCTGGGCGAGACCACCCGGCGCAACATGGACCAGGACTGGCTCAAGGGCAACCTCGCCCGCATCAGCAACCTGATGCAGGGGCAGCGGGACCCGCTGGCCGTGGCGCAGCTGATCATGGCCGAGCTGACCCCGGTGGTCAACGCCCAGTTCGGCGCCTTCTACCTGCTCGAGGGGGACCGGTTGCGGATGCTGGCCGGCTACGGCAGGGCCGCGCTGCCCGCGGACGGCCAGGGCGAGGTCTCCTTCGCGCTCGGCGAGGGCCTGGTCGGCCAGGTCGCCTCGCAGCGCAAGCAGATCCACCTGAGCCAGGTGCCCGGTGGCTACCTGCGCATCGCCAGCGGCCTCGGTTCGGCCGACCCGGCCTCGCTGCTTGTGCTGCCGGTGCTCTTCGAGAGCCAGGTGCTCGCCGTCATCGAGATCGCCTCCTTCCAGCCCTTCACCGAGATCCAGCTGGCCTTCCTCAACCAGATCATGGAGTCGGTCGGCGTCACGGTGAACACGATCATCGCCAACTCGGTGACCGAGGATCTGCTGGCCAAGTCCAGGCAGCTGACCTCGCAGCTCGAGGAGCGCTCCGAGGAGCTGCAGTCCCAGCAGGAGGAACTGCGCCGCTCGAACGCCGAGCTCGCCGAGAAGGCGGCGCTGCTCGCCCGGCAGAACAAGGACATCGAGGTCAAGAACTCCGAGATCGAGCAGGCCAGGCAGGCGCTGCAGGAGCGGGCCGACCAGCTCGCCCTGGCCAGCAAGTACAAGAGCGAGTTCCTGGCGAACATGTCGCACGAGCTGCGCACCCCGCTCAACAGTCTGCTGATCCTCGCCCGGCTGCTCTCCGACAACAACGAGGGGAACCTGTCGGTCAAGCAGATCGAGTTCGCCGAGACCATCCACGGCGCGGGCTCCGACCTGCTCGGCCTGATCAGCGACATCCTCGACCTGTCGAAGATCGAGGCGGGCCGGATGGACGTGCAGGCCACGCCGATAGCCCTGTCCTCGCTGGTCGAGTACGTGGAGGCGACGTTCCGGCCGCTGACCGCGGAGAAGGGCCTCGACTTCGCGGTGCGCCTGGACCCGCGCGCCCCGGCCGAGCTGCACACCGACGAGCAGCGACTGCAGCAGGTGCTGCGCAACCTCCTGTCCAACGCGGCGAAGTTCACCGCCGAGGGCACCGTGGAGCTGCGCATCTCGGTGGCCGAGCAGATCCACGTGGGCGACGGCGAGGAGATGGTCACGCTGCCCAAGGCGGTGGCCTTCGAGGTGGCGGACACCGGGATCGGCATCGCCGAGGAGAAGCTGCGGATCATCTTCGAGGCCTTCCAGCAGGCGGACGGCACGATCAGCCGCAAGCACGGCGGCACCGGCCTCGGACTGTCCATCAGCAGGGAGATCGCGCACCTGCTCGGCGGCGCGATCACCGTGCAGTCCACGGTCGGCCGCGGCTCCGTGTTCACCCTCTACCTGCCGCTCGAGCCGCCGCTGCAGGCGATCACGGTGCCGCGGATCCGGGTGCCCGAGCAGCGCGGGCTGCTCGGCGTCGCGGACGACCGGGCGGACGGCGCCGACGCGGCGCCGGACCGCGCCGCGCGCCGCGGCCGGCCGCAGCAGTCCGCGGAGTTCCTCGGCCGCTTCTCCGGGCGCTTCGAGAACGAGGTGGTGCTGGTCGTGGACGACGACGTGCGCAACGTCTTCGCCCTCACCAGCGTGCTGGAGCAGCACGGCCTGACGGTGCGTTACGCGGAGAACGGCCTCGAGGCCATCGACATGCTCGAGCGGGCCGACCGGATCGACCTGGTGGTGATGGACATCATGATGCCCGAGATGGACGGGTACACCACGATGCGCGCCATTCGCCGGATGGAGCGCTTCGCCGAGCTGCCGATCATCGCGTTGACGGCCAAGGCAATGCAGGGTGACCGGGAGAAGGCCATCGAGGCCGGCGCCTCGGAATATGTCACCAAACCGGTCGTTACCGGACAGCTCCTTGATCTGATCAGACTTTGGCTCACTGCGAGTGACGGCCCGGGACGGGTACGGTAGACGGCGGCAGCCATACGAAGCCGGCCCACCCACGGCCGGGGCGCGGGACGCCGCGCGCGCAGGGAAGGCGAAGCACCCATGGTCGAAAGGGCGAAGATCCTGCTCGTGGACGACCGCCCGGAGAACCTGGTCGCCCTCGAGGCCGTTCTCGGCGCCCTCGACCAGACCCTGGTGCGCGCGACCTCCGGCGAGGAGGCGCTCAAGGCCCTGCTGACCGAGGACTTCGCGGTGATCCTGCTCGACGTGCAGATGCCGGGGCTCGACGGCTTCGAGACGGCCGCGCACATCAAGCGGCGCGAGCGCACCAAGGACATCCCGATCATCTTCCTCACCGCGGTCTCCAACGGGCCGCACCACACCTTCCGCGGCTACGCGGCGGGCGCGGTGGACTACCTGGCCAAGCCCTTCGACCCGTGGATCCTGCGGGCCAAGGTCTCCGTGTTCGTGGAGCTGCACCGCAAGAACCTGCTGCTCAAGGAGCAGGCGCAGCTGCTGGCCGACCGGCTGGCCGAGCGGGACGAGGCCGGGCGCGACGGGGCCTGGCTGGTCGCCGAGCTGGCCGCGCGCCTGGCGGCGGTGGAGGAGAACGTGCACGGCCTGGAGCGGCTGGCCGACGGCGGGGACAAGGACGAGGCCAAGCAGCTCACCCGCGCGGAGCTCGGCTCCGCGCTGCAGACGCTCAACACCCGGCTCGGCCGGCTGCGCTCCGCGCTCGACGCACTCGCCTGATTCGCCCCGACGGACACCCAAGGGCACGAGCGGACACCGGGAGTTCTGCGGGCCGGCCGCGTTCGAGCGTGCTCTGCCGCCACGTCAGATCTCTTGCGGGCGAAGCGAACACGGTACTCTCGGAACATGCCGTCCCCTGCCCCCGCCAAGCGCACGCAGGCCAAGCGTCCGGCCAAGAAGGCCGCCGCGAAGCCCCGCGCGGGCGGCAAGGGCAAAGTTTCAGCCAAGAAATCCCCGGCCACCGTCCCGGGCCCGATCGACCTGCTCGTCCGCGCGGTCGAGCTCTTCTTCACCATGCTGTGGGCCGGCGCCAGCCGCGGAGTCGGCCATCTGGCCCGTCGCGGCCGTCGGCGCACGGCCGTTCCCGGCATGGCGAGCGACGTGCCCGGAGCACGCCAGGGCGCGCAGGCTCAGGTCGAGCGCGGCGGACTGCACCCGGACCACCGACGCGACGGCATCGGCCTGCTGCTGATCGCCCTCGGCCTGATCGTCAGCGCCGCCATATTCCACAAGATGCCGGGATCCGTGGGGGAGGGCCTCTACGCGTTCGTCGTCGGCGCCGTCGGCTGCCTCGCCTGGTGCGTGCCGCTGGTACTGTTCGGCCTTGCCGTACGGGTGATGCGGCACCCGAGGGAGACCGTCGAGGACGCCGGGCGCATCGCCATCGGCCTGACCTGCCTGAGCCTCGGCGTGCTCGGCATCACGCACATCGCGCGTGGCGCGCCGACCCCGTCGATGGGCTCGGAGGCGATGCGGCACGGCGCCGGCTGGATCGGCTGGATCGCCTCGGCGCCGCTGTCCGCGGTGCTCAGCCAGTGGGTGATGGTGCCGGTCCTGCTCCTGCTGACCTTCTTCGGCCTGCTGGTCACGACGGCCACTCCCGTGTACCGGATCCCCGGCCGGCTGCGCGAGGCCCGGGTCAAGGCCGACCAGATGCTCGACACGGCCTTCCACGGCCGCCCGCTGCCCACGGACGATCCGCGGCTGGACACCGACGAGGACCCGACCGAGTTCCCCACCGTCAGTGGCCTGCCGCTGGCCGCCCCCGTCCCCTCGCCGAGCACTGAGGGCGAGGTCCAGCCGGAGCTGCCGGATGACCCCGACCTCGAGTACGAGCCGACGGTCCTGCTCTCGCCGCTGCCGATGCAGAAGAAGTCGAAGGCCTCGAAGAAGGCCGCCGCAGTCCCGCTCACCGTCGCCCGGCCGACCGCGGGCGACGTGGCGGAGGCCCTGCCCGCGATGGACCTGCTCGAGCAGGGCGCGCCGCTGCGCGCCAGGTCGAAGGCGAACGACGCGGTCGTCGAGCGGCTGATGGGCGTGTTCGCGCAGTTCACCGTCGACGCCAGGGTCACCGGCTTCACCCGCGGCCCGACCGTCACCCGGTACGAGGTCGAACTCGGCCAGGCGGTGAAGGTCGAGCGGATCACGGCCCTGTCCAAGAACATCGCCTACGCGGTGGCCTCGGCCGACGTGCGCATCCTCTCGCCGATCCCGGGCAAGAGCGCGATCGGCATCGAGATCCCGAACACCGACCGCGAGATGGTGGCGCTCGGCGACATCCTGCGTTCGCCGGAAGCCGTGGGCGACGAGCATCCGATGCTGGTGGCGCTGGGCAAGGACGTCGAGGGCCAGAACATCACCGCCAACCTGACGAAGATGCCGCACATCCTGGTGGCCGGGGCGACCGGCGCCGGTAAGAGCACGTGCATCAACACGCTCATCACCTCCGTGCTAATGCGGGCCACGCCCAGCGAGGTGAAGCTGATCCTGGTCGACCCCAAGCGTGTGGAGCTCACCGCCTACGACGGCGTCCCGCACCTGATCGTGCCGATCATCACCTCGCCCAAGAAGGCCGCCGAGGCGCTGCAGTGGGTCGTGCGCGAGATGGAGCTGCGCTACGACGACCTGGCCGAGACCGGCTTCCGGCACCTGGACGACTACAACAAGGCGGTCAAGGCGGGGAAGGTCCCGAAGCCGCTGGGCAGCGACCGCGAGTACCAGATGTACCCGTACCTGCTCGTGATCGTGGACGAGCTGGCCGACCTGATGATGGTCGCGCCGCGCGACGTCGAGGACTCGATCGTCCGGATCACCCAGCTCGCCCGCGCCGCCGGCATCCATCTGGTGCTCGCCACCCAGCGCCCGAGCGTCGACGTCGTCACCGGTCTGATCAAGGCCAACGTGCCCTCGCGGCTGGCCTTCGCCACCTCCTCGCTGGCCGACTCCCGGGTCATCCTGGACCAGCCGGGTGCCGAGAAGCTGGTCGGCCGCGGCGACGCGCTCTTCCTGCCGATGGGCTCGTCCAAGCCGGTCCGGCTGCAGGGCGCCTACCTCTCCGACGAGGAGATCGAACGGGTCGTCGGATTCTGGAAGTCGCAGGAGGCGCCGGTCTACCGCACCGACGTGACCGAGGGCCAGGCCGCGGCGAAGAAGCCCGAGGAGGAGATCGGCGACGACCTCGAGCTGCTGATCCAGGCCGCCGAGCTGATCGTCTCCAGCCAGTTCGGCTCCACCTCGATGCTGCAGCGCAAGCTGCGGGTCGGCTTCGCCAAGGCCGGCCGGCTGATGGACCTGCTCGAGCAGCGCGGCGTGGTCGGGCCCTCCGAGGGGGCGAAGGCGCGCGACGTCCTGGTGCGTCCGGAGGATCTGCAGCAGGTTCTGGATTCACTCGCCGCCGAGGCGTGACCTGACCCGGCCGCCGGGCGTTATCCGGGGCGGAGAGCCCGCCAATCGGGGGAATCCGCGGCTCAGAAGGGGACGGGCGCCCCGGAACCGGGCAGGTGCTTCCGGTAAGGCAAGCAGATTAACGGGTCAGAGGCGGGAAACCATGACAGAGCAGGAAACCGGCGGAGGGCACCGGGAGATCGGCCAGCTGCTGCTGCAGGCACGCATCGATCGGGGACTGACCTCGCGCGAAGTCAGCGATCTGACCCGGATCACGCCGGAGACGATGCGCCGGGTGGAGGCGGGGCAGTTCGAACAGTGCGGGGGCGACGTATACGCCCGCGGCCACATCCGCGCCTATGCGCAGGCGGTCGGCCTGAATCCGGAACCGCTGCTCGAGCGCTACGGCGCGGTGCATCTGCCGCCGCTGACCAAGCGGGATCTGCGCAAACCGCGCACCGCGAGCCCCGCGCCGCGCGCCGACAAGCCGCTCGGCTCCGCGCGCAAGGACGCGCGGACGGCGGCCACCAACCGGGCCCGCGCCGTGCTGCCGACGATCGTGCCCGGCGCGGTGCCCTCGCTGGTGCCGATGGCCGGCCAGGCGCCGCCGCCGGACCTGCCCGCGCTCCGGCAGCCGCGCCGGGAGGACTACACCGACGCCGACTCGGGTTCCGCGGCCCGTCTCGTCGACCTGATCGCGGCGGACGGGGCCGCGGTCAACGAGGCGCCGGCGGCGTTCCTCGGCGGGGCGAAGAAGGCCGCGCGCACCGGGCCGAACTGGTCGCTCGCCCTGCTCGGCGCGCTCGGCGCGGTGGGCCTGGTCGCGGCGGTCCAGCTGTGGCCGCACGATGCGGCGGCCAGCACGGCGCACGCCGGAGCGGCCGGGGCGTCGCTGCCCAAGGCACAGCCGCACCAGGCGGTCCAGGCCCCGGCGGCCAAGCCCGCCGTGCCGGCACCGGTCGCGCCGGCCGCGCCCAAGGCACCGGTGGACCTGAAGATCAGCACCAAGGACCAGCCGGTCTGGGTGGGCGTGACCAACGCGGCCGGGCAGCAGCTCTACTGGAACATCTTGGACGCCGGGCAGACGAAGGAGTTCACCGACAACTCGCGGCTCAACGTCACCGTCGGCAACGCGGCAGGCGTCGCGATGCAGCTCAACGGCAAGGTGCTGGCCGACCAGGGCACCGACGGGCAGGTGCTCAGCGCCAGCTTCGGCCCGGCCGGGCAGTTATAAGCGCCCTGCGTCGTCCGGTTCGGGCCGCGCGAGCCGGATACCCTTATGCACATGCCTAGCTCCACCATGCCCGTTTCCCCCGCCACCGGCGCCGCTCCGCACAAGGTCGCGCTGATCACCCTCGGCTGCGCCCGCAACGACGTCGACTCCGAGGAGCTGGCCGGCCGGCTGGCCGCGGACGGATTCGAGCTGGTCGAGGAGGCCGAGGACGCGGAGATCGCGGTGGTCAACACCTGCGGCTTCGTGGACGCGGCGAAGAAGGACTCGATCGACACCCTGCTCGCCGCCGCCGACCTCAAGGGCCGCGGCGGCACCACCAAGGCCGTGGTCGCGGTCGGCTGCCTGGCCGAGCGGTACGGCAAGCAGTTGGCCGACGAGCTGCCCGAGGCCGACGCGGTGCTCGGCTTCGACTCGTACCAGGACATCGGCGACCGGCTGCGCACGATCCTCGGCGGCGGGCACGTCGAGGCGCACGTCCCCTCGGACCGGCGCCTGCTGCTGCCGTTGACGCCGGTGGAGCGGCAGGCCGGGGCCGGAGCGGTGCCCGGACACGCGCACGGTGCCACGGCAGAGCCCGTGAAGGTACAGTCCTCGATCGTCGACCTGCCGGACGGCCTGGCCCCGGCCTCGGGCCCGCGCATGCTGCGCCGCCGCCTCGGCGACGGACCCTCGGCCCCGCTCAAGCTGGCTTCGGGCTGCGACCGGCGCTGCTCCTTCTGCGCCATCCCCTCGTTCCGCGGCGCCTTCCTCTCCCGCCGGCCCTCGGACGTCCTCGCCGAGGCGCGCTGGCTGGCCGAGCAGGGCGTGCGCGAGGTGGTGCTGGTCAGCGAGAACTCGACGTCCTACGGCAAGGATCTCGGCGACCTTCGACTGCTCGAGACCCTGCTGCCGGAACTGAGCGCGATCGACGGCATCGACTGGATCCGGCTTTCCTACCTGCAGCCCGCTGAGCTGCGGCCCAGCCTGGTCGCGGCGTTGGCCGGCACGCCCAAGGTGGTGCCCTACTTCGACCTCTCCTTCCAGCACAGCGCCCCCGGAGTGCTGCGCCGGATGCGCCGCTTCGGCGACACGGACCGCTTCCTCGAGCTGCTCGCCTCGATCCGCGAGCTCGTGCCGACGGCCGGGGCCAGGTCCAACTTCATCGTCGGCTTCCCCGGCGAGACCGAGCAGGACTACGCGGAGCTCGAGCGCTTCCTCACCGAGGCGCGGCTGGACGCGATCGGCGTCTTCGGCTACTCGGACGAGGACGGCACCGAGGCCGAGGGCTTCACCGACAAGCTGGACCAGGACCTGATCGACGACCGGGCCGCCAGGCTGGCCGACCTGGCCGAGGAGCTGGTCGCACAGCGCGCCGCCGAGCGCATCGGCGAGAAGCTCCGGGTGCTGGTCGAGGAGGTCGGGCCGGACGGAGTCGAGGGCCGGGCCGGTCACCAGGGTCCTGAGGTCGACGGAGCGGTCCGGCTGGCCGGCGATCCGGCCGAGCTGGCCAAGGTCAAGGTCGGCGACCTGGTGGACGCGATCGTGGTGCAGAGCGAGGGCGTGGACCTGATCGCCGAGGTCACGGCCGTGGAGCAGCGTTGACCACCCCGGCCGAAGGGCGGATAGACGTGGCGCCCGAGCCGCCGCAGCAGGCCAGGCCCGGCGCGCCGACGTGGAACATCGCCAACGTGCTCACGATGCTGCGGATCGCGCTCGTGCCGCTGTTCGTGCTGGCGTTCGTGCACGACGGCGGCCGGGACACCGGCTGGCGGCTGGTCGCCGCCGCGGTCTTCTTCGCCGCCTCGGCGACCGACCGGCTCGACGGGCAGTTGGCCCGCAAGCACGACCTCGTCACCGACTTCGGCAAGATCGCCGACCCGATCGCGGACAAGGCGCTGATCGGGGCCGCGCTGATCTGCCTGAGCCTGCAGCACCAGCTGTGGTGGTGGGTGACCGTGGCGATCCTGGTCCGCGAGATCGGCATCACGCTGATGCGGTTCTGGGTGATCAGGTACGGGGTGATCGCGGCCAGCCCGGGCGGCAAGGTCAAGACCGTGCTGCAGTCCCTGGCGATCTTCCTCTACGTGCTGCCGCTGCACGGCGCGGCCTGGCTGGAGTGGACCGCCACGGTGGTGATGGCCGCGGCGCTGGCGATGACGGTCGGGACCGGGGTCGACTACGTGGTCAGGGCCGTGCGGCTGCGCGCCGATGCGCGTCAAGCGCGCCAGAATCGCGCAGCGGCACAGTGATCGGTGATGAGCTTGAACCTGCGGTCCGTGCGCGCAAAGTGGCACAGTGAGCGGTCATGAGCTTGAACCCGCAGTCTGAGTCCGGAAGCGACGGCCGACCCGCGGAGCGCGACGGCCGACCCGCGGAGCAGCAGGCCGGCGACGGGGTCGATCCGGCGCTGCGGCTGATCACCCTCGCGCTGCGCGCCCGGCTGACCGTGGCCGTGGCCGAATCGCTCACCGGCGGACGGGTGGCCGCCGCGATCACCGCCGTGCCGGGCGCCTCCGCCGTGCTGCGCGGCTCGGTGACCGCCTACGCCACCGACCTCAAGGCCAAGCTGCTCGGCGTGGACGTCGGCCTGCTCGGCCGGGTGGGCGCGGTGGACGGCGAGGTGGCCAGGCAGATGGCCCTCGGTGTCCGCCGGGCGTGCGGGGCGGATGTGGGAATCGCCACAACCGGGGTGGCCGGACCGAGCGAACAGGACGGCAAGCCGGTCGGCACCGTGTTCGTCGCGGTGGTAGGACCGGACGCGGATCAAGCTCTGATCAGCCCGGTCCGCCTCTCCGGGGACCGCGGCGAGATCCAGCGGGCGGCGACCACGCTGGCCCTGACGAGCGCGGTGCGGCATCTCACATCCTGGGCGGCGGGGTAACGGCCGGACAAAAGATTTCCTCACCTGCGCATGAACCGGTTCTGTCGGTGGCACGTCTTAGAGTGAGTAGATAGAACACGGCGAAGTTGGACGCACGGTGCACAGGAGACAGTGCACATGAACTGCGTGGACTAGGGAATTTAGTTCTGCACTCGCCCGTTGCACGGTACGGTGGGCCACCCCGCAAGCGGCGGGAAGTACCCACACCGCCGGACGGGACCACCGGTTTCGGCGGGAAGAAATTTCCGGCCACCCGGTGAATACCGGACCCGGAGCGGGTACGGTGGCCGAAAGCCGCTCCCCGTGACGGGGTCGCGGCGGACAGCGAGGACGGGCCCCGCCCTCGCGCCTGCGGCAGAAGCAGCCGGTGGACCGTTCAAGGGGACATCGGCGGCTCTCAGCGCAGGTGCGGAGGCACGGAGCCGGAACCCGCGGCCGAAGACCGACTACGAGTTCACGAGAGGGAGGGAGCGACGCCATGATCCTGATCCGTCGCCTGCTCGGCGATGTGCTTCGGCGCAAGCGCCAGGACGAAGGGCGTACCCTGCGGCAGCTCGCCGCCGAGGCGAGAATCTCGCCCGGGTACCTCTCCGAGATCGAACGCGGCCAGAAGGAGCCGAGTTCCGAGCTGCTCGCCGCGATCTGCGACGCGCTCCAGGCCCGCTTGTCCGATGTCCTACGAGAAGTCTCCATCGAGCTCGCCGCGGCCGAACTGGCCGCCCAGCTCGAGTCCGAGCGGATCTCCGCTCCGGTGCCACCCGCCCGGGTGGGCGCCGCCGCGGCGACCGCCGGGGTCAAGAGCATGCCGCTGGCCAAGCCGGTGGCCCGCGGCGCGGTGCGCCCGGGAGCGCGTCCGGCCGCCCGGCCGGTCAACCGCCGGGTCACGCCGGCCGGTGTCGGCGCGGGTTCCGGTACGCCGAACCTCTCGGTCGGTCCGGTATCCGCCGGCTCCGGCGCGAACCTGCTGGCCTACCCGGTGGTGCTGCCCGGCAGCGGCTCCGGCCAGGTCCCGCAGCTGGCCCTACGCTAAGGCGCAGCGACGACGAGCAGAGCATTCTTCGGTCTTGGTCCCCGTCCCGCGACTCGCGGGGCGGGGGCTTCGACATGCCTGCGTTCTCCGGGCCGGGCGAAAACCGCATGCCCGCGCAGCCTGCGGCATGCGACCATCGGCACGACACATCCGAACACTCCGCTGAAAGGCACAGATGACCAACTCCCGTTATGAAGTCGATTCCGAGTATGAGATCCGGAACGCGCCGGGACCGGAGAACGACTACGACGGTGAGCAGTTCGACCGGGCCGATCGGCAGTCCCTACGCCGGGTGGCCGGACTGTCCACCGAGCTTCAGGACGTCACCGAGGTCGAATACCGGCAGCTGCGCCTTGAGCGGGTCGTTCTGGTCGGCGTGTGGACCTCAGGCTCCGCGGCCGACGCGGAGGCCTCGCTACGCGAGCTCGCCGCCCTGGCCGAGACCGCCGGCTCCGAGGTGCTCGAAGGCGTGACCCAGCGTCGCGACCTGCCCGACCCTTCCACGTACATCGGCTCCGGCAAGGCCAAGGAGCTGCGCGACATCGTCGCCGAGACCGGCGCCGACACGGTGATCTGCGACGGGGAGCTCACCCCGGCCCAGCTGATCCACCTCGAAGACGTGGTCAAGGTCAAGGTCGTGGACCGCACCGCGCTGATCCTCGACATCTTCGCCCAGCACGCCAAGTCCCGTGAGGGCAAGGCCCAGGTCGCGCTCGCGCAGATGCAGTACATGCTGCCGCGACTGCGCGGCTGGGGTCAGTCCCTGTCCCGCCAGATGGGTGGCGGCGGGGGCGGCGGGATCGCCACCCGCGGTCCCGGTGAGACGAAGATCGAGCTGGACCGTCGGCGCATCCGCGAGAAGATGGCCAAGATGCGCCGGGAGATCGCCGATCTCGGCAAGGGCCGCGACGCCAAGCGGCACGAGCGGCGGCGCAACTCCGTCCCGTCCGTGGCGATCGCCGGCTACACCAACGCCGGCAAGTCCTCGCTGCTCAACCGGCTCACCGGCGCCGGGGTCCTGGTGGAGGACTCGCTGTTCGCCACCCTCGACCCCACCGTGCGCCGAACCGAGACCGCGGGCGGTCGCGGCTACACCGTCGCGGACACCGTCGGATTCGTCCGGCACCTGCCGCACCTGCTGGTCGAGGCCTTCCGCTCGACCCTCGAAGAGGTGGCCGACGCCGACCTGGTACTGCACGTCGTGGACGTCTCTGACGCGGACCCCGAGGGCCAGATCGCCGCTGTGCGCGAGGTGCTGCAGGAGATCGGCGCTGCCAAGGTGCCGGAGATCATCGTGCTCAACAAGGCCGATGCCGCCGACCCCGACGTCATCTCCCGGCTGCGCCGCCGCGAGCCGCACTCGGTGCTCGTCTCGGCGCGCACCGGCGCGGGCATCGAGGAGCTGCTGGCCGCGATCGAGGCGGACCTGCCCAGGCCCGAGTTCGAGGTGGACGCCGTGGTGCCCTATGGCCGCGGCGACCTGATCGCGCGGATCCACGAGCACGGCGAACTGCTCAGCGAGACGCACCTGGAGAACGGCACGCGGGTGCTGGCCCGGGTGGACGCCCAGCTGCGCGCCGCGCTGGAGGAGTTCCTGAGCTAGCGCTCGCTCATCCTACTTCTCACTCTCAGTAGTGAAATGGGTTTGACGCGGTTACCGGGCCTGAGTAAGGCTTGCCTCACAACGATCTTCTGATGAGTCGTCAGTGAGGGCGGACCTTGAGCGTCGAGGAGCAACACGATCCCGGGGCCGTACCGGCCGAGGACGTGCTGGCCAGGCAACGGGCCCGGGAATCGGCGGCGCGCAGCTACGCCAGGCACCTGCCGGTGGTCCCGGTCCGGGCCGAGGGCATGACCGTCTACGGTGCGGACGGCCGCAGCTATCTGGACTGCCTCTCCGGCGCCGGTTCGCTCGCCCTCGGCCACAACCATCCCGTCGCGGTGCGGGCCATCCGCAAGGTGCTCGACGAGGGCGCGCCGCTGCACGTCCTCGACCTGGCCACGCCGATCAAGGACGAGTTCACCGAGACACTGCTCGGCCTGCTGCCCGTGGAGCTCGCCCGGGACGCGAAGCTGCATTTCTGCGGGCCGACCGGGGCCGACGCGGTGGAGGCCGCGATCAAGCTGGCCCGCATCGCGACCGGGCGCGGCGGCCTGGTCGCGTTCACCGGCGCCTACCACGGGATGACCGCCGCGGCCCTGGCCGCCACCGGCGACGTGACGATCCGCACCCCCGTCGGGGTGTCCGACGCCGGGATCACCCGGCTGCCCTTCCCGCAGGACTACCGCTGCCCCTACGGGGTCGGCGGGATCGCCGGCGAGCGCATCGCGGTGGAGCACGCGCGCAGGCTGTTCGACGATCCGGGCAGCGGCATGACCCCGCCCGCCGCCATGATCGTCGAACCCGTACAGGGCGAGGGCGGCGTACTGCCGGCCCCGGACGGCTGGCTCAGGGCGCTGCGGACCCTGGCGGCCGACCACGGGCTGCCGCTGATCGCCGACGAGGTGCAGACCGGGCTCGGCCGGACCGGCGAGCTGTGGGGCGTGGACCACGCGCAGGTCGTGCCGGACATGATGGTGCTGTCCAAGGCCATCGGCGGCGGGCTGCCGCTGGCGGTGCTGGTCTACCGCGGCGAGTACGACGTCTGGCAGGAGGGCGCGCACACCGGCACCTTCCGTGGGCATCAGCTGGCCATGGCGGCCGGCACCGCGACGATGAAGTTCATCACGGAGCATGCGCTGGCCGAACGTGCGCGCAAGCTGGGCGACCGGCTGCGCGGTGATCTGACCGAGATGATGGCCGAACTGCCCGCGATCGGCGACGTGCGCGGCAGGGGCCTGATGATCGGCCTCGACCTGGTGGACCCGGAGGCGGCCCCGGACGCGCTCGGCGCCCGGCCCGCGGCGCCGGGGCTGGCCCGAGGTGTTCGCGCCGAAGCCCTGTCGCTTGGGCTGATCGTGGAGCTCGGCGGCCGGCACGGAGCGGTGCTGCGGCTGCTGCCTCCGCTGACGATGACCGAGCTCGAGGCTGATCAGGTGCGCGACCTGCTGGGCAAGTCGATCGCGGCCGCGACCGCCGCCTGGCGGCCATGAGCGGCGATGCGGGGCCGGCGGGCCGGTCCCGGGGTGAGTCGTCCAGGCGCGAGCTGGCCGAGGGCGTGGCCGCGGTCTGGCGCTCGGGCCTCGACGCGCTGATGCAGGGGGAGTACGGCGACCAGCCGGTCTACGCCTACTGCGACCGGGAGACCGAGCAGTCGCACGCGCTATGGAATGCGGAGTTCGACGCCGTCATGTCAGCGCAGTCGGCACAGTCATCGCAGGTGTCACAGCCGGCAGAGCCGGCACAGTCCGGCAGAGTTCCGAGTTCTGGCGCGCCGTCAGATCCGTTGCCCGAGCAAAGCAGTAGCGCCGCGCCCGCCGCCGTCGCGACGCTCATCCCGGAGCCGCGTCGACCGCTGCCCGTCGGCGGCCCCGCGGCCCTCGACGCGGAAGTGCGCGCCGCGTTCCTGCCTGTCCTGCCTCCCGTCGGCCTCGGCCCCGACTCGCTTCGCTCGCTGGTCGACTACCTGCCCGACCACACGGTTCGCCCGGCCCATCCGCACACCGCCGCTCACCTGCACGCGCCGCCCGATCCCGTGGCGCTCGCCGCCGACCAGCTCACCGCCGCGCTCAATCCCTCGCAGGACTCCTGGGACCAGAGCGCGGCCACGGCCGTCATCGAGTCATGCGTCATCGAGGCGTTCAGCGCCCTGGCCTTCGACGCGCCCGGCAGCGGCTCGATCACGTCCGGCGGCACCGAGTCCAACTACCTGGCCCTTTTGCTTGCCCGGGATGCCGCGATCACCCGTCGCTATGACGTCGACCCGTCCGAGTCGGGGATCCCGGCCTACGCCGCGGGCAAACTGCGCATCCTCACCTCGGCCGTCGCGCACTTCTCCGTGGCTCGGGCCGCCGCGCAGCTCGGGCTCGGCGAGCAGTCCGTCGTCCCGATCCCGGTCGGCCCCGATCACCGGCTCGATCCTGCGGCACTCGAACGCGCCGCCTCGTCGCTGGCCGCTGCCGGCTGCACTCTCGTCGCCGTCGTCGGCACTGCCGGAACCACTGACGCAGGGGCCGTCGATCCGCTTGCGGAGTGCGCCGAGGTCGCGCGTCGGCACGGCGCCTGGTTCCACGTCGACGCGGCGTACGGCGGCGGACTGCTGCTCTCCGACGTCCGCCGTCCGCTGCTCGCGGGGATCGAGCAGGCCGATTCGGCGAGCGTCGACCTGCACAAGCTCGGTTGGCAGCCCATCCCGGCCGGCCTGCTGCTCACCCGCGACCCGCAAGCGCTGGCACCGATCGCCCGCCGCGTCGCCTACCTGTCCGACCTCGACGACGAGGCCGCCGGCTACCCCAACCTGCTCGGCCGCTCGCTGCGCACCACCCGCCGCGCCGACGCCGTCAAGATCCTGGCCGCGTGCCGCCATCACGGCCTCGACGGGTACACCCGGATGATCGAGAGCTGCTTCGCCCAGACCGCGCACGCGGCCGCGACGATCGAGGCACGCGCGGAGTTCGAGCTCGCCCTCGCGCCCGTGCTCACCACGGTCCTCTTCCGCTACCGGGCCAGGCACGGCGATCCCGACCGGGTGAACGCGCAGGCCCGGCGCAAGCTGCTGGCCGAGGGCCGGGCCGTCATCGGCCGGACCACCCTGCCCGGACCGGTCGGCGCGCCGGCCGGCCCCGGATCGCTGCGGCTCAAGCTCACCCTGCTGCGCCCGGAGACCACCGTCGCCGAACTCGACGCCCTCCTCGACCTGATCGCCGAGGCCGCGCGGGCCGGTGACCGCCCAGGCAGCTGAGCCGACCACGCCCGCCGCCCGCGCCACCCCGCCGGCCCGACCCCCCGCCACCACGCCGGCCCGATCTCCTGACCCGCTCACTCCGCTCACTGCTCAGCCCAAGGAACGACCGTGACCACAGCCGTGCAGCCGAACCCCGCGTCCGAGCAGCCCCTTCCCGCCGGCTCGTCCGGCGGCGCCGACCCGGCGGAGGCCGCCGACCGGCTCGCCGTGGAGAACCTGCTGCGCTGTTGGATCCGGGAGCACCGCATCCCGCGGCCGGCCGCCGCCGACCTAGTCCTGGAGATCGGCCCGACCACCGTCACCGTCCCGGTCCGCTACTGGTCCGCGACCGGCTGGCACCGCTTCGGCCGAGCCCGCACCGCGAAGGGCCCGCTGCGCCCCGAGCAGCTGGCCCGGCTGATGGGCGCGGCCGAGCCCGCGCACGGCGCCGCGGCGGCCGAGCTCGCCGCGCGGGTGGCCGAGTCCGCCGGGCGGATCGCGGCGCACCTGGCCGACCGGGCTGCGAACCCCGCTCCGCCGGACCCGGCGACCTCCGGAGTGCGCACCACGCCGTTCCTGGCCGGCGAGCAGGCGCTGCTCGCCGGGCATCCGCTGCACCCGACGCCGAAGAGCCGCGACGGGCTGACCGAGCCGGCCTACTGTCCGGAACTGCGCGGCGGCTTCCAGCTCGACTGGTTCAGCGTGGACGAATCGCTGATCGCCGAGGAGAGCGAGATCGGGCCGACCGCGCACGACCTGGCCATCTTCCTCAGCGGCCTGCTGCCGGACGACGGCGTCCTGGTGCCCGCGCACCCGTGGCAGGCCGCTGATCTGCTGCGCCGCCCGGCGGTTCGCGCACTCGTCGACGCCGGCAAGCTGCGCCACCGCGGCCGCTCCGGCGGCCGCTGGTTCCCGACCTCCTCGCTGCGCACCGTCTACCGGCCGGACACGCCGGTCATGCTCAAGCTCTCGCTGGGCCTGAACATCACCAACTCCAAGCGGGAGAACCTGCGCAAGGAGCTGGTGCGCGGAGTCGAGGCGCATCGGCTGTTCGCCGGTCCGGCCGGCTCCCGCCTGCTGGCTGCCCACCCCAACTTCCGGATGCTCACCGACGCCGCCTACCTCGCGGTGGACGGCGTGCAGGGGCTCGACGTGTCCGTCCGGCATTCGCCGTTCCGGCCGACCGACTACGTGTACTGTGTCGCCGCGCTCACCGACCTCGGCCGCGGCGAGATCGGCCCGGACGGCGCGGCGCACGAGCTGGCCGCGCATGTCAAGGGGCTGGCCGAGGCGGCCGGCCGGCCCGTCCGCGAGGTCGCCCTCGACTGGTTCGCCCGCTACGTCGACCGGCTGATCGCGCCGATGCTCTGGCTGGACGCGGAGCTCGGCGTCACGCTCGAGGGCCACCAGCAGAACACGTTGATCCAGCTGGACGAGCAGGGCTACCCGGGCGCCGGCTGGTACCGCGACAACCAGGGCTTCTACTACCGCGCCTCGCGCATCGGCGAGCTCGCCCAGCTGGCCGGCGAGCCCGAGCTCGGCCAGCAGAGCTCCACCATCGTGGCGGACGACGTGGTCACCGAGCGGCTGATCTACTACGTCGGGATCAACAACCTCTTCGGCATGATCGGCGCGCTCGGCTGCGCGGGTCTGGTCGAGGAACGGGACCTGCTGGCGGCCGCCCGCGAGCAGCTCGCCCCGCTGCGCGGCCACCGGCCCACCGACCTGCTGCTGAACGCGGAGACCCTGCGCTGCAAGGCGAACCTGCTCACCCGCACGGCCGGGCTCGACGAGCTGGTCGGCGAGCTGGCCACGCAGTCGGTGTACGTCGAGATCCCCAATCCGTGCGCCGGCCGGGGAGAGTCCTGATGGGCGCGACAAAGGCCGCGGCGACGTCGCCGCCGGCCGTCCCCTCGGTGCTCTGGTTCGACCTGCCCACCGCGGCCGGACGCTTCACCCTCAGCCCGGTCAGGCCGGACCGCGATCTGCCGCTGATCCACCGCTGGATGAACGATCCGGAGGTGGCCAGGTACTGGGACCTCGACGGTCCGCTCGAACGCACCGCGGGACACGTATACACCCAGGTCGCCCTCGCGTACACGCAGCCGCTGCTCGCGCGGCTCGGCGGCCGGGCCATCGGCTACTGGGAGCTGTATCAGGCCGCTGCCGACCCGCTGGCCGGCTACTACCCGGCCGAACCGGACGATCTCGGCGTCCACCTGCTGATCGGTGAGGGTGACTGCCGTGGCCTCGGCCTCGGCAGCCTGCTGTTACGCGCCCTGGCCGACGCGGTACAGCGAGAGCGCCCGCGCCGACTGGTCGCCGAGCCGGACGAGCGCAACCTCGCCTCGATCCGCGCGTTCACCGCCGCCGGCTTCACCGCGCTCGACACGCTCGAGCTGCCGGAGAAGCGGGCCACGCTGATGCTGCGCGCGGCGCCGACGCCGGGGCTGGATCCGACGCCAACGCCGGTGCCGGTGCCGCTGTCCGTGCCGCTGTCAGTGCCGTCGCCGGGGCGGGAGGCGGCTTGAGCGCGGAACTGCACGACCTGGTCGGTATCGGCATCGGACCGTTCAACCTGGCGTTGGCCGCGTTGGCCGACGCCACGCCGAGCCTGAGCTGCCTCTTCCTCGAGGAGTCGGCCGAGTTCAGCTGGCATCCGGGCATGATGGTCGACGGCGCCACGCTGCAGATGCCCTTCCTCGCCGACCTGGTCAGCCTGGTCGACCCGACTAGCCCGCACAGTTATCTGGCGTGGCTGCGGGACCAGGGCCGACTGTTCGGGTTCTACTTCGGCGAGGCCTGGCACGTCCCGCGCGCCGAGTTCGACGCCTACTGCCGGTCCGTCGCCGAGCGACTCGACTCCTGCCGCTTCGGCTGCCGGGTCACCGCCGTGCGGCACGCGACGCTCGCCGACGGCCGCGACGGATTCGCCGTCTGCTACGAGTCCGATGTGGGGCCGCGAACCGTGCTCGCCGCCAACGTCGTCCTCGGCATCGGCACCGAGCCGGTGGTCCCGGCGGCGCTGCGCGAGCTGTGCGAGGAGGGCGGCGCGCTGATCGCGCACAGCGCGCAATACCTCAGCCGCGCCGACTGGATCAGGGCCGCGGACGACGTGACCGTGCTCGGCTCCGGCCAGTCCGGCGCGGAGATCGTGCTCGACCTGTTGCGCGACTGGCACCTGCCCGGACGACGGCTGCGCTGGCTCACCCGATCGGCCGCGTTCGAGCCGATGGAGTACTCGAAGCTCGGCCTCGAACACTTCACCCCGGACTACGCCGACTACTTCCACGCACTGCCCGAGGCGGACCGGGATCGGCTGCTGGCCGGGCAGGGCCGGCTGTACAAGGCCGTGTCGGATGGGACACTCGCCGAGATCCGGACCGAGCTCGATCGCCGGGCGTTCCCGGGCGGACCCGCGTCCACCGGCGTCACCCTGCTCCCCGGCGTGGAGGCGGTCGGCGGACGTCTGGTGGACCGGCCGGAGGGCACCGAGCTCGACCTCGAATTCGTCCACGCCCGCACCCGGACTTCGTGCACGGTGCGCACCGGACGACTCGTGCTCGCGACCGGCTACGCGCAACGTCGGCCGCGCCTCCTCGGCCCCATCGACGCATTGGTACGGCGCGACCAACGCGGCAGGCCGCTGATCGACCGCGACCACCGGGTGCGGCTGACCGGCACGAGCGCCGGCCTCTATGTGCAGAACGCCGAGCTGCACACGCACGGGGTGGGCACGCCGGACCTCGGGCTCGGCGCGTACCGGGCGGCCTCGATCCTCAACTCGGTGGCCGGCGGCGAGCTCTACCGGCTGCCGGCCCGCACCGCGCACACGAGCTTCAGCCCGGCCGCCGCCGCCGTCGGCGACGAGGCGATCACCGCGGTGGCCGTGCTCCCGTCGCAGAGCGCCGGCCGGGCCCGGCACGCGCAGCGCCCGAGCCGGCCGCATCCAGAAGTCGCAGCAACCCCGCAGAGTCCGAGCCAGCCGGAGGATCGCCGTGAGCGAAGCACCAGCAATTTCGGCTTCGCCGGAACAGCCGAATTCGGCTGCGCCGGAACCGCGAGCAGAGCAGGCAACCGCTCCGCCGAGAAGAACGGAGACGATGACTCCGCCGCCGCGCCCACGGACCTCGGCTTCGACTGAGACCGACCCTGCGCTGCTCTGGCGGGCGGCCGGGCGGCAGCTGCTGGCCAAGACGATCGGCGAGTTCGCCTACGAAGAGCTGCTCGAGCCCCGGCCCGTCCCGGGAGACGAGGGCTGGTACCGGGTCACGGTCCGTGCCGCGGCGCCTGAAGGCGGGCCGGCGACGCCGGTAGTGCAGAGCATGACCGGCCCGGTTCATTCGGCCGGCGGCGCGTCGACCGAATACGCGTTCCGGGCCAGGCGCGGCGCGTACGGGTCCTGGTTCGTCGAGCCCGGCTCGATCCGGCGCGACGGGCACCAGGCGGTCGACCCGCTCGGCTTCCTCGCCGACGCCCAGGGCACCCTGAGCAACCTGGGCCTGACCGGGGACACGGCCGGCCACCTGGTCCGGGAGTTCGCGGCCACCCTCGCCGCCGACGTACGGATCGCGGCCCGGGCGAGGCTGACCGCCGCCGAACTCGCCGACCTCGGATACGCCGAGCTCGAGGGCCATCAGATCGGCCATCCCTGGATCGCGTTCAACAAGGGCCGGGTCGGCTTCTCGGTCTCCGACACGGAGCGTTTCGCGCCGGAGAGCCGCGAGCCCGGGCGGCTGGCCTGGATCGCGGTACGCGACGACCTGGCCGACTACCGTTCCGTCCCCGGCCTGACGGCCCGTCGGCTCTACACGGAGGAGCTCTCCCCGGCCGAGCGGGTCCGCTTCGGCGCCGAGTTGATCCGTCGCGGCTGCAACCCGGCACGTTACTGGTGGCTGCCGGTACATCCATGGCAGTGGGACGAGATGATCCAGACGCTCTACGGCGCCGACCTGGCGGACGCGCGGATGGTCTACCTCGGCGAGGGCGACGACGTCTACCTGCCGCAGCAGTCGATTCGCACCTTCAGCAACGTGGACCATCCGGAACGGCGGCACGTGAAACTGCCGCTGTCCATTCTGAACACGATGGTGTGGCGTGGACTCCCGACCGAGCGCACGCTCGCCGCGCCCGCCGTGACGGAGTGGCTCAAGTCGATCGCGGACGCAGACCACTATCTGACGAGTGAGTGCCGGGTGATCCTGCTCGGCGAGATCGCCTCGGTGACGGTGCGCCACGACGTCCTCGACCGGATGCCGCTGATCCCGTATCAGTACCGCGAGCTGCTCGGTGCGATCTGGCGCGAGCCGCTGCCCGCCGCGCTGGAGCAGGGCGAGCGGGCGCGCACGCTCGCCGCACTGCTGTCCGTGGGCTGCGACGGCAAACCGCTGGCCGCCGAGCTGATCGCGCGCTCCGGCCTGTCGGTCGAGGCCTGGCTGGCCAGGCTGCTGCACGCGATCCTCCCGCCGCTGCTGCACTTCCTGTACGCATACGGCACCGCGTTCTCCCCGCACGGCGAGAACGCGGTGGTCGTCTTCAACGAGGACGAGGTGCCGATTCGGTTGGCAGTCAAGGACTTCGTGGACGACGTCAACATCGCCGAAGTGGATCTTCCCGAGCTCGCGAATCTGCCCGCTGACGCGGCGGCCGTACTGTTGCGCGAGCGTCCGGATTATCTGTGCCAGTTCCTGCACGGCGCCCTCTTCGTCGGCCATTTCCGCTACCTGTCCGACTTGATGGAGCAGCGGCTCGGGCTGCCGGGGGAGCGGTTCTGGGCGGCGGTGCGCGCCGAGATCGCCGCGTACCAGGCACGATTCCCCGAGCACGCCGAGCGTTACCGGCTGTTCAACCTGGCCACCGTGCAGATCGACCGCTTGTGCCTGAATCGTAATCGGCTGTTGTTGGATGGTTACCGCGATCGAGCGACGCGTCCCCATGTGGAGGCGTACGGTTCGGTTCCGAATCCCCTTGCCGGGACGCGCAGCTCGGCCTCCTGACTAAGAGGCCGCACAGCCGAGAATCAGGACCTGAGAAATAAATGAATGAGCGAATAGACCCGCCCGGGGCGGAGTCCACGGGCGGCAGGCCCGAGGATGCGGGCCTTTCCGTCGACGAGAAGTTCGCCAGGCTGGCGGCCGAGATCGACGGCTCGCAAGTGCAGGGCAAGGGGGCGAAGGAGGAGGCTGCCCGCACGCGCCGGCTGCGCGCGGAGTGGTCGAAGACCCCGCCGAAGGCGACGCCGTGGCGGTCGGACGGCCCCTCCACGATGGGTTCGCTGCCCGCGTACCCGCTTCCCGACCAGCCGAGACGCAAGCGCCGCGGATCCGTGTCCACCAAGGTGGTGCTGGTGGCCGTAGTCGGTGTGCTGGGTCTGTTCATGTATGCAAGCAGCAAGCACTCTCCGTCGACACAGATTTCGATCAACACGTCAGGGGCGTACCCGTCGCCCTCGCAGTCCTTCGCCAACCCCGACGACAACTACTTCGTCGGCTCCCCGGCTCTCAACTGGTCGGACAACAAGGCCGGCTTTTCCATCCCGGCGGCTTCCGCCCTCAACGGCGTGAGTGAGAGCGATATCGCGGCGGGCTATCAGGAACTCGAACAGCTGATGGTCGCAGGCAACCTGAACACGACCGTCCTCGCCGGCGGTTCGGTGTACGACTTCACGAAGCTGCTCGACCCGAAGAGCAACGTGGGCTCAGACCTCCAATCCTGGATCGCGCACCCGAGCGCGAAGGAAGACCCGGTCGAGCTCGTGACGCGCTTCGAACAGGCGAACACCCGCCTGCTCGGGCAAACGGTGAAGGTACGCGGCTCCATGACAGCCAAGGCCGACAGCCAGAGCCACAGCGTGCTGCTGACGGCCGATTACATCTTCGTCTACGCGGTCGGTCCGGCCTCGGGAGCCTCGGATGAGGACACCCGCGTAGTCATGCACCGGACCGTCCAGATCCAGGTGGTCGCCCCGGGCTACTACCAGTCGACCGCGGGCAAGGTCTGGATCGCCCAGTACTCGTACTCCGTCGGGAACAGCGACTGCTACGACTACAACGGCTTCGTCGACCCTGCCTTCGGTGGGGACGGAGGGGCGCCGAACGACGCCGGAACCGTCGATCCGTACGCCACCGGGAACCTGCTGACCGCGAGTCCGGACTCCACGGCGACCGGCCAGGTGTGCCAGGCGGTGAGCGGGCTGTAGCGGGGAGGCCGGCGGGCGCGGAGTCGGCGGGACGGGTCCGGACTGTCGGATCGACCCCGTAGGGTAGTGCGCCATGGGAAAAGCCGATCTGGACGGACTGCTCGACGCCGCGGTGACTGCGGTCGGCGGCGTTCCCCGGCCAGGCCAGCAGCAGATGGCGGCGGCGGTGGCGCAGGCTCTGCAGCAGGGCGACCCGCTGCTGGTGGAAGCGGGCACCGGCACCGGCAAGTCCCTCGCGTACCTCGTTCCGGCGATCGCGCACGCCCTCGGGCGCGCCGATCGCCGGGTCGTGCTGGCCACGGCCACCCTCGCGCTGCAGCGCCAGCTCGTGGCGCACGATCTGCCCTTGATCAGCGCGGCCCTGGCCCCCGCGCTCGGCCGCACACCCGAGTTCGCGCTGCTCAAGGGCCGCAACAACTACGTCTGCCTGAACAAGATCAACTCTGGTGAGCAGGACGAGGAACAGGACGCCCTTTTCGACTCGGCCGCACTGTCCGACCTCGGCCGGCACGTGCTGCGGGTGCGCGAGTGGGCCGAGGCATCGGATACCGGAGACCGGGACGACCTGGTGCCCGGCGTCCCCGACAAGGTGTGGGGAGCGGTCTCGGTCAGCGCGCGGGAGTGCCTCGGCGCGGGCAAGTGCCCCTTCGGCCAGGACTGCTTCGCCGAGCTGGCGCGGGTGCGGGCCAGGGAGGCGGACCTCGTCGTCACCAACCATGCGCTGCTGGCCATCGACACCTTCGACGCCGAGGTCAAGGTGCTGCCGGAGCACGACGCCGTCATCATCGACGAGGCGCACGAGCTCGTCTCCCGGGCCACCGGCGCTGACTCCGGGGAGCTCACGCCGGGTCTGGCGGAGCGCGCGGCCCGCAGATGCCACCGGCACGTGGACGACGTGGTGGCGCAGCGGCTCGACCTGGCCGCCGCGGAGTTCGGCATCGAGCTCGACGAGGCCGAAGCCGGCCGGTTCACGCAGCTGCCCGAGCCGTTGGCGGCAGCGTTGGCGATGCTGCGGGACGCGGCGCGCGAGGCGGTGACGGCGCTCGGCAAGAACCGCGATAAGGGGGAAGAGGGCGCGCGGCGGCAGGCACAGGCGGGCGTGGAGCAGCTGTTCGAGCTGACGGACCGTCTGCTGCAGAGCTCCGAGTACGACGTCGTTTGGCTGGATCGCGGCGAACGCTTGACAGCACTGAGGATCGCGCCCCTGTCGGTGGCGCAGCAGCTCAGGCACCGCTTGTTCGCGCGCACACCGGCGATTCTGACCTCGGCGACCTTGAAGATCGGCGGCGGTTTCGACGCCGTCGCCGGCAACCTGGGCCTCTACCCCGCGGAGCGCGCCGACCGCTACGAAGGTCCGCACCCGGACCGCCGCGCCAAGAAGCCGGCGGCGCTGGACGACGAGGTGTCCCCGGCATCGGAGGGCGAGGCGGGCGCAGAGGCCGAGGCGAAGGACGACCCGATCCCATGGCAGGCCCTCGACGTGGGCTCGCCCTTCGACTACCCGAAGCAGGGCATCCTCTACACGGCCAAACACCTCGCCGCGCCCGGCCGAGAGTTGGCCGAGGAGCAGCTGGGCGAGATCGCCGAGCTCGTCGCGGCGGCCGGCGGCCGGACGCTCGGCCTGTTCTCCTCGATGCGGGCGGCGGAAGCGGCGGCCAGGGAGATGCGGCTGCGGCTGGACTACCTCGGCTACCCGATCCTGTGTCAGGGCGAGGATTCCCTGCCGCAGCTGATCCAGCGCTTCGCCGAGGACCCGAGGGCGTGCCTGTTCGGGACGCTGTCGCTGTGGCAGGGCGTGAACGTGCCGGGAACGTCGTGCCAGCTCGTGATCATCGACCGCATCCCGTTCCCCCGCCCCGACGACCCGCTGGCGAACGCCAGGCAGGAGGCGGTCGCCCGTGCGGGCGGCAACGGCTTCATGGCGATCGCCGCGTCGCACGCGGCGCTGCTGCTGGCACAGGGCGCGGGCCGGCTGATCCGGGCCCAGGAGGACCGCGGCGTGGTGGCCGTGCTGGACTCGCGGCTGGCCACGGCGCGCTACGCGAGCTTCCTGCGCGCGGGCCTGCCCGGATTCTGGCCGACGACGGATCCGGAGACCGCGTACGCGGCCCTGCGGCGGCTCGACGAGATGGCCAAAGAGCAGGAGCTGGGCAAGGCCTCGGCCGGCTCCTAACGCCTGGCACCGCGCTGACGCGACATCGACGCCGCGCCTCGGCCGTCGCCGAGACGGGCGCCGCGAGCCCGATCAGTCCACGGTGCCGCGCGCCCGGCTGAGGCCGCGCCATCCTGCTACAGCCTGCGCATAACCGTCACCACGCGCCCGAGCACCACCGCGTTCTCGCCGGGGATCGGGTCGTAGCTCGGGTTGCGCGGCATCAGCCAGACCTCGTGCCGGCCCTCCTCGTGATGGATCTTCAGCTGCTTGACCGTCGCCTCGCCGTCGATCATCGCGGCCACGATCTCGCCGGACTCGGCGTTCGGCTGCTGCCGCACCACCACCGTGTCCCCGTCCATGATCCCGGCCTCGATCATCGAGTCGCCGACCACCGTGAGCGCGAACAGCGTGCCGTCGCTGACCATCGCCCGCGGCATCGGGATCAGCTCCTCGATCGACTCCTCGGCCAGGATCGGCCCGCCGGCGGCGATCCGGCCGACGAGCGGCACGAACTCCATCGCGCCCACCGAGCCGCCGAGCGCCCCGAGCGCCGCCATCGCCGACTGCGCGCTGGCCGCCATCGTGTTGCCGAGCGTGCTCAGCGCCGACTGGGCCCGGCTGACCGAGCCGGCCGGCTCGGCCGCCGCGCCGAGCACGCCGCCCGCGCCCTGGCTCTGTGCCATCCGCGTCCGCCAGGCCTGGGTCGGGTCGCTCGGCCCGCGCACGATGTACGCGCGCGGCCGGTTCGGGTCGCGCCGGATGAAGCCCTTGGCCTCGAGCACCACCAGCTGGTGGCGCACCGACGAGGTCGAGTTCAGCCCGACCGCCTCGCCGATCTCGCGCATCGACGGCGGATAGCCGCGCCGGTCGATCGAGTCCTGGATCACCTCGATGATGCGGCACTGACGGTCGGTCAGCCGTAGCGCCAACGGAACCTTCGTCACGTTCTCCCCACCCGTCTCCGCGCCCGCCGCGGCGCGCCCGGTTTTGCCGCCGCCCGCGGTGCCCTTGGCCGGCTTGGCCGCTGCCTTGCCGCCCGTTCGTCCCGGCCGATCGGCCGGCCCCTTGCGCTGCCGCACGACGCCCTGTCCGCTCATCTCGGTTCTTCCCCTTCCCTAGTCACCGACCACGGTAGCCGAGGGCACCGACAGTCGCCCAACACTTGTTCGAACGAGGCGCCGTCGCACTCACCTGTCGAGCGTGGCCCGCTACCGCCGAGACCGGCTCCCAAGAGCAATCTTGCGGCATCTGCGGCGAAATTCCCGGTCCGGATGCGGGAATTCATCCTGTCGAAGGAATTTGCGGCGAACACCCTTGCGGATTTCACCTTGAACTGGTTGCGGCCACCTGCCGGGATCGCTCAGCGTAGCCGCCCATCCCGCGGTCGGAGTAAGGGCACTGCGTCCGAACGGGTGGTCGCGGCTTGCACCGGCTCCGGCGGAGGGCTACCGTTACCCCTACATCTTGTAGGGAACTCGGCCAGAGCATCTAGAACTTGTGGTATCAACGCAAGTGCAGGTTGTCATGACCGCACGGAGCACTGCCGTCGGCACCCGTACAGCCGCTGTCGAAACGAAGGACGGCGCCAGATTGAAAGGACGTGCGGCCTCATGCACTGCCCCTTCTGCCGCCACACCGACAGCAAGGTGATCGACTCGCGGACCACCGAGGACGGTACGGCGATCCGGCGACGGCGGGCCTGCCCGGAATGCAACCGGCGGTTCACCACGATCGAGACCGCGACCCTGCTCGTGGTCAAGCGCTCCGGGGTGACCGAGCCGTTCAGCCGGGACAAGGTCGTGTCCGGCGTGCGCAAGGCCTGCCAGGGCCGCCCGGTCACCGAGGACCAGCTCGCGCAGCTCGCCCAGCGGGTCGAGGAGGCGGTGCGCGCCTCCGGCGTGGCCGAGCTGCCGACGCACGAAGTGGGCCTCGCGATACTCGGACCGCTGCGGGAGCTCGACCTCGTGGCCTATCTGCGCTTCGCGTCGGTCTACCGCGCGTTCGAGTCCCTCGAGGACTTCGAACAGGAGATCGCCGAACTGCGCGAGGCCGCGTCCGAGCAGGTAGCGGCCGTCGCCCACTGAGGGTTTCGCCTTTGAGCAACCGCGGCCGGAAGTGTGCCGCTTGTCTGTGCGTTGTACTGGGACGAGGGTAGGGAGAGGACTGTTCACATGACGGAGACCATCAGCGGGACCACCCGCCGCAACGGCAAGAAGGGAGCGGCAGTGCCCACGCAGAGTGACAAGGGTTCGGGCAGGGCCGCCGCCCCCGGCGGTCGCGGCCTGACGGTCGAGCGCGTCTACACCACCCAGGGCGTGCACCCCTACGACGCGGTGGCCTGGGAGTCGCGCGACGTCGTGATGACCAACTGGCGGGACGGCTCGGTCAACTTCGAGCAGTACGGCGTCGAGTTCCCCGCCTTCTGGTCGGTCAACGCCGCGAACATCGTCACCACCAAGTACTTCCGCGGCGCCCTCGACACCCCGCAGCGCGAGACCTCGCTGCGGCAGGTGGTCGACCGCGTCGTGCAGACCTACCGCAAGGCCGGCCAGGAGCACGGCTACTTCGCCACCGAAGAGGATGCCGAGATCTTCGAGCACGAGCTGACGCACATGCTCGTGCACCAGGTCTTCTCCTTCAACTCGCCGGTCTGGTTCAACGTCGGCACCGCCAGCCCGCAGCAGGTCAGCGCGTGCTTCATCCTGGCCGTGGACGACACCATGGACTCGATCCTGAACTGGTACCGCGAGGAGGGCCTGATCTTCAAAGGCGGCTCCGGCGCCGGCCTCAACCTCTCCCGGATCCGCTCCTCCAAGGAGCTGCTGTCCTCCGGCGGCAACGCCTCCGGCCCGGTCTCGTTCATGCGCGGCGCCGACGCCTCGGCCGGCACCATCAAGTCCGGCGGCGCCACCCGGCGCGCGGCCAAGATGGTCGTGCTCGACGTGGACCACCCGGACGTGCGGGAATTCGTCCAGACCAAGGCGCGTGAAGAGGACAAGATCCGCGTCCTGCGCGACGCCGGGTTCGACATGGACCTCGGCGGCTCGGACATCACCTCGGTCCAGTACCAGAACGCGAACAACTCGGTCCGGGTCAACGACAAGTTCATGCACGCGTACGAGCAGGGCGCCGAGTTCGGCCTGACCGCCCGCTCCGACGGCTCGGTCATCGAGACCGTCGACGCCAAGGACCTGTTCCGGCAGATCGCCACGGCCGCCTGGGAGTGCGCCGACCCGGGACTGCAGTACGACGACGTCATCAACGACTGGCACACGAACCCGAACACCGGCCGGATCACCGCGTCCAACCCGTGCTCGGAGTACCTGTCGCTGGACAACTCCTCCTGCAACCTGGCCTCGCTGAACCTGCTCAAGTTCCTCAAGAGCGACGACAGCTTCGACCACGAGCTGTTCACCCGGACCGTCGAGCTGGTCATCACCGCGATGGACATCTCGATCTGCTTCGCGGACTTCCCGACCGAGGCCATCGGCCAGACCACCCGCGACTTCCGTCAGCTGGGCATCGGCTACGCCAACCTCGGCGCGCTGCTGATGGCCACCGGCCACGCGTACGACTCGGAGGGCGGGCGCGCGATCGCCGCCGCCATCTCCGCGCTGATGACCGGCACCGCGTACCGCCGCTCGGCCGAGCTGGCCGGGATCGTCGGCCCGTACAACGGCTTCGCGGCCAACGCCGAGCCGCACGCCAGGGTCATGCGCAAGCACGCAGACGCGGCGGAGAAGGTGCACACGTTCGAGGAGTTCGACACCTCGATCCTCGACGCGGCCAAGGCCGAGTGGGTCAGTTGCCTGGAGATCGGTGCGGCCAACGGCTGGCGCAACGCCCAGGCGAGCGTGCTGGCGCCGACCGGCACCATCGGCTTCATGATGGACTGCGACACCACCGGCGTGGAGCCGGACCTGGCGCTGGTCAAGTTCAAGAAGCTGGTCGGCGGCGGCTCGATGCAGATCGTGAACAACACCGTGCCGCGGGCCCTGAAGAACCTGGGCTACCCGGAGGAGCAGATCGAGGCGATCGTCGCCTACATCGCCGAGCACGGCCACGTGGTCGACGCCCCGGCGCTGCGCCCCGAGCACTACGAGGTCTTCGACTGCGCGATGGGCGAGCGCTCGATCGCGCCGATGGGCCACGTGCTGATGATGGCGGCGATCCAGCCGTTCATCTCGGGTTCGATCTCGAAGACGGTGAACCTGCCGGAGTCGGCGACCGTCGAGGACATCGAGCGCATCTACTACGAGGGCTGGAAGCTCGGCCTCAAGGCGCTGGCCGTCTACCGCGACAACTGCAAGGTGGGTCAGCCGCTGCAGGACGCCAAGGGCGCGAAGAAGGAGCGCGAGGCGGCGGCGGCGAAGGCCGCGGCCACCGCCGAGGCCGCAGGCGGGGCTGAGGCCCAGACCCCGACCCCGGCGACCGTGGTGCAGACGGTGATCGAGAGCCGCCCGACCCGCAAGCGGCTGCCGAAGTCGCGGACCGGCACGACCACCTCGTTCTCGGTGGGCGGCGCCAAGGGCTACATGATCGCCAACTCGTACCCGGACGACGGTCTCGGCGAGGTCTTCCTGAAGATGGCGAAGCAGGGCTCGACCCTGGCGGGCATGATGGACGCCTTCTCCATCGCCATCTCGGTGGGCCTGCAGTACGGGGTGCCGCTGGAGACCTACATCTCGAAGTTCACCAACATGCGCTTCGAGCCGGCCGGCCTGACCGAGGACTCGGACGTGCGGATGGCGCAGTCGATCCTGGACTACATCTTCCGCAGGCTGGCGCTGGACTACCTGCCCTTCGACGTGCGCGCCGACTACGGCATCTACTCGGCCGCCGAGCGTCAGCGGCAGCTGGAGACCGGCTCGTACCAGCCCGTCGACGACGACGCGGACCTGACCGAGCTGGCCCAGTCCGCGCCGATACAGCGCCGCGCCCCGAAGACCGAGGCCGCCCCGTCCGCCGCCCCCACGGCCGCCGCGGCCAAGGAGGCGCCGGAACTGGAGCTGGAGCCCGCGACCGCCTCGACGATCATGCCGACGTCGGCGCACTCCTCCATGGAGTTGCTCGAGGCCAAGCTCGGCCACGCGGCCGACGCGCCGCTGTGCGCCAACTGCGGCACCAAGATGCGCCCGGCCGGCTCCTGCTACGTCTGCGAAGGCTGCGGCTCGACGAGCGGCTGCAGCTAGTTTCGGGAAGTGTTCGGTCTGCAGTCGAGCAGACGAAACGACGAACGCCCGGCCCTGAACGGCCGGGCGTTCGCGACAACCGACGTCACCGATCTAAGTAAGGGACCGATGGTCCCGGACGCCTTCGACGTTCGGGACCATCGGTCATCGCTACGCGCGATCCCCAGCGCAGTGACCTGAATCGGCCACCTCAGAGTCGCAACCTAGCCGGAGCCTCGCCTGACACGTCGGGCGTGTCGCAGTTCGTATTACCCGCCTACTTGACAAGTTCAATTGAGTAGCGGCTCGGTGTATCAACTCCACCTTCGTGGCCGCTCATGCTCGCGCGGATGCAGGAGCGGGTCGAGGAGATCCATGTCGCGTCCTCCATACCGATCTCGGTATGGAGGATGCCGTTCATTCGCCACCTTCATAAAACATCGCTGGTGACAGTCGTGTTGCGATAGCTGCTCGAGTGACGGGCGGTCTGGACGCCGATACTGAGGTACCGCTACGGTTCCACCCGTGAACGAGGGCCTCTCCACGTCGCTCGCGACGGCGTGGCAGTTCGTGCAAGCGCACGGCGACGTCCTCGACCGGGCCCGATTCGCGATTTTGGCGGGCCAACCGGTCGAGGGCGCTCCGATCCTGCCCAGAGTGCAGCAGAACCCGGACGGCGGCTGGCCCGCGTTCTGGTCTGACGGCGCGTCGTCTCTCGACGGAACGTGCTTTCAGCTCTTCCTGCTCTACGGCCTGTCCGCGCCAACGCTCGCGGCCGACATCCCCGCCGCGCTCAACTTTCTGATCCGCGCTCAGAGTGCCGACGGCACTTGGCTCGAGGGTCCGAGCACGCAGACTCCCGACTGGCTGCTGCCCGGCTCGCCCGGCGCCCGCGCGTACCTCACCGCCAACTGCGCCGCGATGCTCGCCGACTATCAGGTCGCGCCAGACGCCGTGGCACGGGCGGCCGGGGCGCTCGAGTGGTCCGTCGATCCGCACGGGCGGCTGCCCGCGCCGGCCGTCGCGCACTGGCTGGCCGCGCGGGTGTTACGGACGCAGGGTCGCACGATGGCGGTGCGGCGACTGCTCGACGTCGTCGGCCGGGGCTTCGAGGGCTTCGGATGCGAGGACCTGGCCTGGTTCGGCACGTGCACCCGGCCGGGCGACCGGTGGAACCGCCGGATAGCCGCCAGGCTGGCCGCTCTGCAGAACCCGGACGGTTCTTGGGCGGACCGGTCCGGCGAACAGCCCTCGCCGACGCTCACGGTGACCGCCGCGCGCGTGCTGATGGCCGCCGCCCCGAGCGAGCAGACGGCGTCCGCCACCGCCGCGGATGACGAAGCGGACGAGGCGTAGGTCTGGGCGCTGCCTAGCTCGAGGACGCAGACAACGAGGGAGTCCCGGCACCGTTCTGGTGCCGGGACTCCCTCGTATGCGGATCCGTATCTACAGCCGACTCAGCTACCTGAGCTCGCCGAGGTCAGCGTCGCCGTGGCGGTCGCCGTCTGCCCGTTGCGGATGTACTCGATCGTCACGGTCGTGCCGGGCCGGTACGAGTGCACCGCGGCCTCGAGCGCGTCCGAGCCGTCGATCTCCTGGTCGTCCATCTTGATGACCTCGTCGCCCGCCTTCAGGCCGGCCTGCGCGGCCGCCCCGCTGGCGGTGACGGTGGTCAGCGTGGCGCCGGTGTGCGTGGCGGTGGCGGCCGCGTCCTCCACCTCGACGCCGAGCACCGAGTGCGTGGGAGTCTGCTTGGCCTCGAGCTCCTGGATGACCGGCTTGGCCTGCGAGATCGGGATGGCGAAGCCGAGGCCGATCGAGCCGCTCTCGCTGCTGGACGTCGAGCCGGAACCGGTGCTCGCGATGGCCGAGTCGATCCCGATGACGTCGCCGTTCATGTCGATCAGCGGGCCGCCGGAGTTGCCCGGGTTGATCGCCGCGTCGGTCTGGATCGCGTCGAGCGCCGTGGTCGAGGTGGACGGGCTCGTCTGGGTGGTGGTGCTGTCCGTGGCGGGGATCACCGGACGGTTGAGCGCCGAGACGATGCCGCTGGTGACGGTGTTGGACATGCCGAGCGGAGCGCCGATCGCCACCACCTGCTGGCCCACCTGCACGGCGGAGGAGTCGCCGAGCGTCGCCGGGGTCAGGCCGCTGACGTTCGAGGCCTGGATCACCGCGAGGTCGCTGGTCGCGTCCCGGTCCACGATCGTGGCCTGGGCGTTCGCGCCGCCGTCGAAGGTGACCGTGATGGTGTAGCCGCCGGCCGCGGCCGCCGAGATCACGTGGTTGTTGGTGAGGATCTCACCGGTGGAGCTCAGGATGACGCCGGTGCCGATGTCCCCGCTCGAGGTGCTGCTCGAGTTGGTGGAGGTCGCCTCGACGGTGATCGTCACGACCGAGGGCAGCACCTTCTTGGCCACGGCCGTCACGGCGGTGGCGTTGGCCGAGGAGGTGTCGAGGCCGCTGGAGTTGATCGCGGTCGACGAGGTGACGTCGTTGTTCGAGTTGCCGCGCACCGCGTAGCTGACCCCGGCGCCGACGCCGCCGCCGACCAGCGCCGCGATGATCGCGGCCGTGATCAGAGTGCGGTTCTTGCCGGACTTGGCGGGAGCCGGCTCGAAGCCGATCGGCGAGGGGCCCTCGCCGTACGGCGGGAGGCCGCCGGACTCGGGGGAGGCCCAGGTCGGCGCGGGGTGCTGGCCGGGCTGCAGGGCGGGCGCTGCGGGCTGCGCGGCCGGCTGGGACTGCGCGGGCTGCACCGACTGCCCGGGGTACACGGGCTGTCCGGGGTACGCGGACTGTCCGGGCTGCGCCGACGACTGCACGGCGGGCGGCGCGGCGGCCGGCTGGACGGGCTGAGCGGCCCCGTAGACGCTCGGCGGGGCCAGCGAAGGGGGCGGCGGCTGCAGCGACCAGCCGGGTCCTGCGCCCTGCTGGCCCGCCTCGGGAGCGGGTGCCGGGGCCGGAGCCTGGGCGGCCGGCGCGGGCGCGGCCGGGGAGTCGAACGGGGTGGTGGTCTCCGGTGCCGACGCCGCCTCACCGTGCTGCGGCAGGACGGCGGCCGGCACCAGCTCGGCTTCCTGGGCGTCGGCCGGGCGCGGCTGCTCGGGCGTGGCGGGGAGGTCTGGCGTCTCGGTCATGCCAGTACTCTCGGCCCGACGGCTGAGACCTTGCTGAGACTCCTTGGAGAACTCGTTGTGGTTTCTGAATCCGTTATAGAACTGAAATACCAGGCCTCTGGACGTGGGCGCGGGTCGGGACCCCCCGAAAAGAAATCTGATGAGGATACCTCCGTTCGAGTGAGAGGGCGGACGACCGGTTCTCCGGTCGTCCGCCCTCAACGCAACACGTGGATCCCAGGGGGCGGCTAATGCACCGCCTGCGCCGCGACCGGGAGCTGCCCGGAGACCGGGCTGCCCGGCAGCCACACGCCGAGCAGCGCCCCGCCGCCCTGGGCACGCGCGGCGGCGACCCGGCCGCTGTGGTTCTCGGCGATCTGCCGCACGATCGCGAGCCCGAGCCCGGAACCGGGCGTCGCCCGCGCCTCGGGGGAGCGGTAGAAGCGCTCGAACACGTGCGTCAAGTCCTCCTCGGCGATGCCCGGGCCCTGGTCCGCGACCTGCAGCAGCCCGTTGGAGAGCGTGACGGTGACCGTCCCGTTCTCCGGAGACCACTTCGCCGCGTTGTCCATCAGGTTCGTCACCAGGCGTTCGAGAGAGGCGGGATCGCCGTCGAGGTACCAGGGTGAGAGCTGTAGGTCATAGGTCAGACCAGGCGCGCGCCGCTGCACTCGTTCGGCGGCACGGTCGACGACGTCGCGCAGGTCGAGGTATTCGATCGCGTGCGAAGGCTGCTCGTCGCGGGAGAGCTCGACGAGGTCTGAGATGAGGAGGGAGAGCTCCTCCATCTGAGCCCGGACGTCGTTCATCAGCGCTACGCGTTCCTCGGGCGGCAGCCGGTTGTCGTCGGGCGCGGCCATGACCTGGGAGAGGAGGTCCAGGTTGGTGCGCATCGAGGTGAGAGGCGTGCGCAGTTCGTGCCCCGCGTCCGCGACGAGGCGTTTCTGGTGCTCTTGAGAGCGTGCGAGAGCCTCGAGCATGGTGTTGAAGTTGCGGGTGAGCTGGGCGAGCTCGTCGTCGCCGACGACGGGAAGGCTGCGCAGGTCGCCGGTGCGAGCGATGTATTCGGTGGCCTTGGATAGATCCTCGACGGGACGCAGCGCGGCGCGCCCGATGGCGAAGCCGGCGGCGCCGGCAATGGCGATGCCGAGTAGCCCGACGATGATCGAGACGGTGGCGATGGTGTTCAATGTCGCCTCCGTCGAAGCCATCGAGGTTGAGAAGACCAGCGCCGAGGGTTGCGGGCCCAATGTGCTGGCCGGATTCGGGATGGTGTAAACCCGGTAGTCGACGCCATCGTCATTGACGGTTTGCAGCGATGAGCCCGACTGCTGGTTGGCGATCTGGATTTCAGCCTGGTCGATCGGGGCAGCGATGACGATCGTCGTTCTTGAACCGTCCTGCTCTTCCAACCCCACCTTCTCAGGCTTCGCAGACGAGCCGTCAGCGTAGACGATCGATTCCTGGTAGCCCGACGCGGCAAGCAGGACAGCCGCCCCCGGCGACTGGAGGGCATCCTGGGTGACAAGACTGACCTGCCTTGAACTCAACACGGAAGCGCGTTGCATCAGGTTGCTGTCCACCTTGTCGGTGATCGCCTTGCTGATCGCCAGGTAGCTGAGGAGCGCGCCGAGGGCCACGGCCATACCCACGGCCGCGACCACCAGCATCGTTATCCGGGATCTGAACGAGCGCCGATTCAGCCATCCGTTCACCGAGATCCTCGGACGACGGCTCTTCTTGACGCTTGCCGACCCGCTCACGGTGCCGTCTCGCGCAGCGCATACCCGATTCCGCGCACGGTGTGGATCAGCCGGGGCTCGCCCTCGGCCTCCGTCTTCCGACGCAGATACCCGACGTAGACCTCCAGCGAGTTCGCCGTGGTCGGGAAGTCGAAGCCCCAGACCTCCTCGAGGATCTGCGAGCGCGTCAGCACCTGGCGGGGGTGGCGCATGAGCAGTTCGAGCAGGTTGAACTCGGTGCGGGTCAGCCGCACCGTGCGCTCGCCCCGGGTGACCTCGCGGGCCAGCGGATCCAGCGTCAGGTCCGCGAAGCTCAGCTGTCCGCTCTCGCTCGAGTAGGCGGGCTGGGTGCGCCGCAGCAGTGCGCGCAGCCTGGCCAGCAGTTCCTCAAGCGCGAAGGGCTTGGGCAGGTAGTCGTCCGCGCCCGCGTCGAGGCCGGCGACCCGGTCGGAGACGGCGTCGCGCGCGGTCAGCACCAGGATCGGCAGGTCCTCTCCGGCCGAGCGCAGCCGGCGGCAGGCCTCGAGACCGTCGAGGCGCGGCATCATCACATCGAGCACCACCGCGTCGGGGCGGCTGCGGGCGATCGATTCGAGCGCGGCCAGGCCGTCTCCGGCGAGCTCCACGTCGTACCCGTTGAACGCCAGGGAGCGACGCAGCGAGTCCCGAACCGCCTGGTCGTCGTCCACCACAAGAATCCGCATGGTCTCAGTGTCGTCGTTACCGCTGAGAGCCTGCTGAGATCTCACCAAGCAGGGCCAATGAGCATATTGTCGCGTGCTCCGAATGGGCGATAGGTGTTATCCACATGCGGGGTCTGTCCACAGATGGCGATTCGTTGGCAGACACGAGGCCGTCCATCGAAGATCGTTGTTCTCGACAGGCGCGATCACGCCCGGGAACGGGGAGGTCGCGCGGGCTTTGGCGGTGCCGAAGGGAGTCGAAGGCGATGAGCGAGGCGACGACGGGGATGGCGGGGACGACCGGAATGACGGGGGAGCCGCAGCGCGCGGCGGGCATGGTGCCGGGCGCCAGGCACGGCGGACGGGCCGCGGACGAGGCGGCAGCAGTGCTGGCGGCGCAGTTCGAGGCCGGCGTGATGGCTGAGATCAGGGTGTTCGAGGACGCGGCGATGACGGACAGGCGGTTCGAGGAGGGGCTGATGACGAGGGGAACCGGACGACGCTATGGCGACGAGCCGATGATGGGTGGCGGGGGTTCCGGGGCCGGCACGGGCAGCGGCGGCAACGGATTCGGAGCGGGAGCCGGGCACGGGTCCGGCGCCAGGCGGTTCGGGCCGGAACCCGAGCTGATGGCCGACCGGTTCGAGGGCTTCCAGATCGCCGCCGGACCCGCGGATTCCTCGGGCGGCGTGTTCGGGGAGGTGACGGTACGCCTGAGCAGCCCGGGCGAGGTCGCGGCCGCGGTGCCGCACTTCTTCGGCTTCTTCCCTGATGACAGCGTCGTCGTGCTGGGGCTCAGCCCGCACGGCGCGGGTGGCCGGGCGTCGATCTGCCATGGGATGCGCACCGACCTGGCCGACGTGGACCGTAATCCGGCTCGATTCGGGCGCTGGGCCGTGGAACGGCTGATGGACGAGGGCGCGGTGGAGGCGATCGTGCTCATCTATCCGCGCATCGGGGCCGATCCGATGCCCCATCTCTACAGCCGCCTGTCCACGCTGATCTGCGGCCATTTGCGGCGCAGCGGGGTGATCCCGTTGGACTCGATGTTCGTCGCGGCCGGGCGCTGGTGGTCCTTCCTGTGCGAACGCGCGGCCTGCTGCCCGCCCGAGGGCACTCTGATCGACCCGATGGCGAGTGAGGTGGCCGCGCTCAGCACGTACTCCGGGCTGGTGGTGCTGCCGAGCCGGGCTGCCCTGGCGGAGAGCCTGCAGCCCTATCCGGCGGACACGGTTGAGCGAACGCGCGCCGCCTGCACCGCCCTCGTCGACGCGGGGCAGGCCGCCAGTGGACGGCCGTGGGGCGAATCCAGGATGAGCTGGCCCGAGGTACGGGAGCTGTGGCGGCTGGCCGACGAACTCGGCTCGTCGATCGCGGGGCCCGGCTGGCGGATCCCGGACGAGGCGGCGGCCCGACTGCTACTCGGGCTGACCGACGTCCGGGTGCGCGATTACCTCGCGACCTGGTGCGCGACAGAGCGGGCCGGCCAGGCGGTCGCGGTCTCCGTCGAGCTCGCGCGGCGCGCTGTTACCGCCGAACAGTCCGCCGCTGGTTACTCGGTCGCCGCCTGGGCCTCGTGGGCGCTCGGCTGGGGAGCCTGGGCCGCGCTGACGCTGGAGCGGGCCCTGGCCGCGATCCCGGACTACTCGCTCGCGGTGCTGATCCAGCACGGTCTTGAGCGGGGCGTCGGTCCGTCGCTGGTGCGGGTGGCCTCGCACGGCACGGCCAAGCGGCTCGAGAGTATGGCGGAGGTGGAGGTGTAGATGGAGGTGACGGAGGTGACGGAGGTGTAGGTCCGGCGGGGTCGGGCTGTAGACGGGCTCTGCGAAGGTCGCCGCGCCTCGGCTATTTATCGTCAGTAGGACGATATATGATGGCGGCCATGACCGAGTCCGAGCTCTACGATCCGGCGCGGTTCCCGGCCTTCGCCGTCACCGTGGACCTGGTGGTGCTTACCGTCCGCGAATCCCGGCTCAGCGCGCTGCTGATCCGGCGCGGCGAGGAGCCCTTCGCCGGACGGACGGCACTGCCCGGCGGATTCGTCCGGCCAGGCGAGTCGCTGAGCGAGGCGGCGGAGCGGGAGCTGGCCGAGGAGACCGGCCTGGCCGACCTCCCCGTGCACCTGGAGCAACTGGCGACGTATGGAGCAGTGGACCGCGATCCGCGGATGCGGGTGGTCTCGGTGGCCTACCTGGCGTTGGCCCCGGACCTGCCCGCGCCGCGGGCGGGCGGCGATGCGGCGGACGCGCACTGGGCGCCGGTGGCGGAGGTGCTGCCCGAGCTGTTCCCCAACGTGAAGGCGGAGCGCGGGCACCCGCCGTTCGCCTTCGACCACGCGAGGATCCTCGCGGACGGCGTGGAGCGGGCCCGGGCGAAACTCGAGTACACGCCGTTGGCTGCGGCGTTCTGCCCGCCCGAGTTCACGGTCGGCGAGCTGCGCCGCGTGTATGAGGCCGTATGGGGAGTCGCGCTGGATCCGCGCAACTTCCACCGCAAGGTGACGGGCACTCCGGGCTACGTGCGTCCGTCGGGCGGCACGACCACGCGCCAGGGTGGTCGGCCCGCGCAACTGTTCGCGCGGGGCGACATCACGCTGCTCAATCCGCCGATGCTGCGTCCGGCGTGACAGAGGTGGAGGAGGGGGCGGGGGCGGGGGCGGGGGCAGCGTGACTAAGTCGGCCGACCGATATTGACCGGCTGATCTTGACGTCCAGTCAGCCCTTGCGGCGCCCGAGGGGGTGAATCAGCCGGCGTACGGGCGTGTCCGAATTCCTTTCCGTGATGACGGGCGGCGACGATGTTCGTGTGATCGAGGCGATCGAGCTCACGGCGCGGCGGCACGGACGGCGGGTGCTTGACGCGGCCAGCTTCCAGGTCCGCCCTGGCCAGGTAACCGGGCTGCTCGGGCCGCCGGGAGCCGGCAAGACCACCGTGCTGCGCCGCATGCTCCAACTCGACCCCGGCGGGGGCCGCACTCTCTACGGCGGACGGCAGTTCCGCTCGTTGGCGCATCCGATGCGCGCGGTCGGCGTCTTGCTCGACCCGCTCGCCGTGCACCCGGGACGAACGGTGTCCGGGCATCTCAAGCTGGCGCTGTCCGCCGACCCCGGCGCGGCTCCCGGCGGGCGACGCGAGCGGATCGCGGCCGTCCTCGACGTGTGCGGCCTCACCGACCAGGCGCGTACCAGGATCGCCGAGCTCACCGAGGGCATGACCGTGCGCCTCGCCCTCGCCCAGGCACTTCTCGGCGACCCACAGGCGCTGCTGCTCGACGAGCCGGATTACGGACTCGAGCCCGAGGGGCTGAGCTGGCTGACCGCGCTGCTCAGGGCGTATGCGGCGCAGGGCCGGTGCGTACTGGTCACAGGGCAGAGCACCGACGCGATGGTCGCCAACGCCGATCGCATCCTCGTGCTCGACGAAGGCCGCCTGATCGGGCAGCGCACCACCAGGCAGGCCGCGCGCGAGCTTTCCGGAGACTCTGTCATCGTGCGGACGCCGCAGGTTCTGCGATTCGCCGCCGTTCTCGTCGCCGCCGGAGCCGAGCCCACTCAGCTCGACGGCGCCTGTCTGGAGGTACGAGGCTTGGATCGGGCCAGAGTCGGCGATCTCGCTTTCCGCCACGAGATTCCGCTGCACGAATTGTCGGTGCACTCACCCGGGCAGGACCCGGTGGTGGGCGTGCTCGAGGCCTGTCGGCGACCGCCGACGGTGGTGCCTGTCCAGTCGCCGCCTGCCGGAAGAGTGCCGGAACACGCCGCGGCCAGGGTCGCGATGCCCTTTGCGCCTCAGGCGAGAGCCGAGAGTGTGGAGAGGGTGGAGAACGTGGATGGGGTGGACGGTGCGGACGTAGCGGAACTCTTGGACGGTGCGCAGTCCGCTGTGAGCCAGGTTGGTGAAGGAGGCTCGGGGAACGTGGTGAGCCTGCTGGGCGTGAGGGGAGACGGCGACCAGGCCGCGGGTGCGGGTGCGGGTGCGGGTGCTGGCGCTGGCGCTGGCGCTGGCGCTGGCGCTGGCGCTGGCGCTGGCGCTGGCGCTGGCGCTGGCGCTGGCGCTGGCGCTGGCGCTGGCGCTGGCGCTGGCGCTGGCGCTGGCGCTGGCGCTGA
>Ga0073928_10001375_pt1 | contig 47224 bp, 62 predicted proteins | sample PaiPotPPA55metaG_FD_76969 | JGI IMG/M metagenome (GOLD analysis project Ga0073928, IMG submission 76969) | Iron sulfur acid spring bacterial and archeal communities from Banff, Canada, to study Microbial Dark Matter (Phase II) - Paint Pots PPA... ...
AAGCGAAAATGCGGCCGCCCGTAGGTGCTCTCGATGATCAGCACATCGGCCCGAGGGATCGCTGTCGGCGTGCGCGTACCGGGGACGCGCAGCTTGATGTCGCCGGTGTAGAGAAGGCGCACGCCGTCGTGCTCGAGCAGGAGCTGCGCGGAGCCCAGCATGTGGCCCGCCGGCACGAGAGTGACGGTCGCGGCGTCGCGGCGCATCGGCTCGTTGTAGCCCAGCATCCGCCATCCGCGCGGCCGCCTCGCCTCTGGGATCAGGGCCAGCGTTTGTGGCGTGAGCAGGGCCTCGCGATGCCGGCGCGCGTGGTCGGTGTGCGCGTGAGATATGAAGGCGAAAGAGCGCACCACCAGGGGATCGAGCCACAGCCGGTGCCCGGGCAGCGACACGCCGTGGTCCCAGACGACGTGGCGCGTCACAGGCGGACCGCAGCCCCCAGCTCTTTGAACAGCGACTCGGGGACGTCGATCATCAGCTCGGCGTAGGCCTCGGCCGGGATGCCGATGTCGGCCACCCAGACCTCGCCACACACCCCCGGCCCGTCGCCGACAGCCATTCCGGACTTGGGCAGGCCGAGCGTCACCGTCACGTCCGCGCGCACACAAGGAGAGTAGGCGACGCCCGAGTCGGCGTCGAGGCCGGACGGCAGGTCGACCGCGACCACGCGCAGGCCAGAGCCATTGATGGCCCGTATCCACTTGGCGAAGCGGCCCTCGGGCGCCCGGGAGAGGCCGGTCCCGAAGATCGCGTCGGCGACTAAAGTGGCGCCATCGAGCACCAACACCGAAGACACTTCGACCCCGACCCGCTGCAACGCCTCCAGCTCGCGAGCCGCAGGGCCCTTCAGGCGATCGGCGTCGACGCAGCACACGCACGCCAGCCTGCCGGCCCGGTACAGGTGCCTGGCGGCGGCGAGGCCGTCGCCGGCGTTGTTGCCGATGCCGCACACCACCGCTGTGGGCTCCGAGAGGAACCTGGCCACCTGCCAGCCCGCCGCCTCCATCAGCCAGTCAACCCGGACGCCGAACCGCTCCGAGGAGAGGCGGTCGAGCTCCCTGACCTGGCCGCTAGTTAGAAGCGGGAGGCCGCTGGACGACAAAGGAGCAGTAGGGATCGTGGCGGTGGATCGAGTCCGATTGCGAGACGGCCGTTCCAAGCAGCCGCGACATCAGGTGCGGGGTGATCGTGCACACCTGCGGGAACTTGAGCGCGGTGTTGCGGAACGGGCAGTTGTGGATGGTCACCTTCACGCCCTCGTCGGCCTCTGTCTGCTCGGCCAGGGTGCCCGCGCGGCTGATCCAGGCGACCACCCGGCTCAGCTTGTGGTCGAAGTCGAGGCCATCGAGATCCTTCTCGATCACATCGGCGTGGCGGGCGGCCACGCGGGAGAAGATCTCGTCCAGGGCTTCCGCGCCGCCCATCTCCTGGACCTCCTGCAGGACCATGGTCGCTAGCTGGCCGTAGCGCTTCGGGAATACGGAATCCGCGCGCTCGGTAAGGGTGAAGAGGAGGGAGGGCCGACCGCGGGCACGCCTCTCGGGCTGGCTGCTCACGAAGCCGTCCCGCTCGAGGTTGGTGAGGTGCTGGCGGACCGCGTTGGGGGTCACGCCCAGGTCCGACGCGATCGCCTCGGCGCTGGCGTGGCCTTTGCGCCTGAGGAGCTCCAGGACCTCCATGCGTGTCGAACGGCCGGCAATCATCAGGGTTCCATCCGGTCGGTTCGCCGGAGATTAGCACAAACCCGATTTATTACAGGTGGATCTTGACAAAATCGCCGACGCCTTTAAACTCTTACGTCGGAGAGAGGTAAATGACGATGATCAAGCAGGCAAGCCACGCCATCGAGCACATGACCGCCCGCGAGCGGCGTGTCCAGCGCGCCAAGTACGCGCGCCGGAACAAGATGCACTACATCGACAAGCTCCTGAACGAGCTCGAGATGCTGAACCTCGCGGACCAGCGGATCATGCCGCCGGTGCTGTCCGTGGCGGTCAACAAGGTGATCGAGGAGTCCCCCGAGGTCACGGTGCTGGCTGCGGCCAAGCCTGGGTCTGTTATGGAGGCGATGGACGCCCTGTACGAGATCCAGGACAGCCTGATGTACAACCAGATCGAGGACGAATAGACTTTTCGGCTACTCTCGGTAAGCCTCCAAGGCTGGTTTCGAATACGATTCCAGCCTTTTTCTTTGCCTTGCAGCGTTTGCACTCATGTAGTAATCAGATCGGTCTGTAACAGTGGATTTGACAACCAGATAGGTTTAAGCTTGTCCCATGCAGGCAGTGATTGCGAAGCCCATTCCCATCGAGCGCTTGGTCGAGGACTACCTCAACGACTGCCGCGCCCGCGGCCTGAGCCCGAAGACAATCCGCACCAGCTACCACTTCGCGCTCAACCGCGTGCTGCTGCCGTTCTGCGAGCGGCAAGCGATCAAGGAGCCAAAATCGCTCGACCAGCGGGCTCTGAATCGGCTTTCGACCGAACTGCTGGAGAAGGGCCCCGCAGGCCGGCCGCTCTCTCGCTTCTCGATCACCAGCTATCTCACCTCCATCAACCTCTTCCTCGGCTGGGCCGGTCGCGAGGGCGAGATCGATGGGAAGGTTCGCGCGCAGACGCCGCGACTTCCGCGCCGCGTGCTCGAGATCCTGAGCCGCGAGGAGATCGACCGGCTCGAAAACGCGGCCAAGACGGAGCGGGACAAACTTATCGTCCGCGTCCTCGCCGACAGCGGGTTGCGGGCCTCCGAGTTGCTGGGGCTGCGCGTCCGCGACCTCATCCAGCGCGACCGCCAGTACCTGATCATGGTCCAGGGCAAGGGCGCCCAGGAGAGGCTGGTGCCGGTGCCGCCGGCGACGTTCCGGCGCCTGCAAAGGCTGGTACGAGCCCGGGCAACCGACGACCGCGTGTTCCTCACCCTGAAGCGCCGCGACCGCATCGACTACGCGCCGCTCTCACTGGCGGGCTTGCAGGCGACCGTGTGGTCGCTCGGACAACTGGCCGGCATCGAGAAGCGTGTCTACCCGCACCTCTTGCGCCACTCCTTCGCGACCTGGGCGCTGTCGCGAGGCATGAACCCGATCCAACTGGCCCAGATCCTCGGCCACAGCTCCCTGCGCATGATCCAGCAGGTCTACAGCCATCTCACGCCTGCCGACGCTTATGACGCGCTGATGCGACTGCTGGTCGATCAGGGATGAGACCACTGACCTAATCTCAGCGCCAGAGCCATCGCCAGAGCCCGAGGTTTCCTGGCGAGATCGCTTCCGGAGACTTACGCTCTCGATGTGGCGTTCGCGGTCTCTTGGCTCGGTGCGAACGCTGGAGTTCTCCTTGCGCTCGTCGCGATTCTGGTCGCGTGGTGGGTCTATCGGAGCCAGCAGAGCGGCGAGCGTCGCGGCGTACTCGATGGCGTTGATGCAGAGCTTCGATTGCACGCTTCCTGGGTCAGCGCGCCGTATCAGTTCGATTGCTGGCCCTCCTCTGACACATGGTGGGCGAAAGAGCGCTTGTCAGACCTGTCGAATCGGCAGCCTGTCCCGCTCGTAAACAGACTCTCGACCGTCGCGATCGACGCCGCAATCGCACAGGGTCCGGCGCTGTTCATTAACCCTCAGCTCGTTTACGCGCTTGTCCAGTATCGTCAGCGCGCCGAGCAACTCAACCAGCTGCTCGACAACGCTATGTCTTTCCAGAGCTCAACCGAGCTCTGGAAGGATCGGCCAGCCCCTGAGCTAATTGAGCACTTCGCCTTCGCGACCGCGTGGATCCACTGGATTGGCATCGGCTCGCTGAACAACCCGGAGAACCGCGACGGCGCTCATCGACACTTTGTCATCGCGGCAATCGAACTCGAGCGCGAGAAGAACGCGGGTTGGCTTCCGCGCCTGGCATGGTTCTGCTACGGCCACACGTGGAGGCGGCCGAAACGCCCCCCACTGATACAAGTCGGGGGACCATGACCTTAGGAGGGTGCTCCCGAGCCGCGGCCAGGGTCTGTGTCGCTCCCGTAAACTCCAGCGGAATCACGCCGAAATGAGCACTCCCGAACCGCGTCCGTCGCTGACCTCTGCGGACATCGAACTCGTCCTGATCACGGGTGCCGGGGCGAGTAGAGAGTTCGGTGCGAATCGTCAGAAGATGCCACTCATGCCTGATTGGTCCGACCTTGTTGTGAAGAAGCTGGTCCAGACTGGCGCGCCGTTCTTCGAACTCACCGAGTTGCGCGACGACCTATCTGGGCCCGCTTTCGAGCAAGCCCTGGGCCGTTTTCTGCGTCACGCCGAGGCGTTTGCGGCGATCGAAGATGTGGTGCCCGCTATGGCCCGAGCTAGCATCCCTGGCGCTCAACCACCGCCTCAGTTCGAGCAGTGGTACCACTCGATGAAGGGACAACTGGATCGGATCACGAATGCTGTCGAGGAAACCCTTGTAGAGCAGTTCAACTATGGGCGCGTGTCCTCGGTGCTCGCGGCACAGGGCTTCCGCGAACTCTTCAGCCGTCTTCAGTTGACGCAGGAGGCACCAATCGTTTGGGCAACAACGAACTACGACCCGGTCGCCGAACTCGCCTTATATGAAATGGGTCGCCGCCCCGAGTGCGGCGAGCCGCAGCAGCTGCCCGGTGTCGCCCTGAAGCCGCTTGACGTGGTAGGAATCCTCGGCGGCCTGCCACGCCAAACGCCCGTCCTCCACTTGCACGGAAAAGTCGGCTGGTATCGAGATCCGAAGGATGGCGTGGTCATGCATCGCCAGGTGACCACACACGACCGGACGTTCGGCCTCCCAGTTGTCATGCTGCCTGACCCGGATAAGGGTTACTCAGGGGATGACGTTTTATCGATGATGTGGTCTCAGTTCGAGGCCGCCCTGCGGCGCGCGCGCCGTGTCCTCGTCCTTGGTCATTCTCTGAGCGACGTGCTGATCACGAAGGCGCTCCGTGATCATGTGAGCATTGACCGGCTCGGGATTGTCGTTTTGGGAGATGGGAAGGGCGGCGTGGACCCATCCGCAGCTGAATTTCATGCGCGGGTGGGGAAGACCTTTCCTGGATCCGCGCTCATGGCGGTTCGATTCGGCCCTGACATTGGGGACGATGGCAATGTGCTCACGGAATTTGCGCGCAGAACCGCCGCAATCGCCTAAGCGATCGGGGCTCGGTACTGCCGATCGACGGAAGGAATCCGCGCCCGCCGAGCTCGTGGCCGGCACCTCTACAGCCTCTCGCTCGGGCGGCCGGACAGTCACTATCCGTTGCCTATGAGGATTCGGCTCGCTCTGGCGCTTGCTGGGCTACTGATCGACCGCCGCTTCTGCGGATCGATGGGCGGCTGACGGGTGGGGCTTTCGGTGCATCCCCCGGTACTGTCTGACTGCTGGTAGGTATCGGTACCAGTAGTGACGCGGGAGCCTGGCTGGCACGTACCCACTCCACCCCCGTCCACCACCACTGTTTATCGTCCGAATATTGGGGTCCGGTTCCCGGTCCCGCGTCCGTCAACCCAGCATCTCCTCTGCCCGCTGAATGTGCTTTACGCCCTCAGCGGCGGACGGAGTATATGCATGGGGGAGGTGGATCGTCTTATCCGTTCTCGACTGGCCCGGTGATCGGGCCGTGTGACAGCCCCTTGAGCGCGTCCGGACGCTACAGGGTCGCTTGGTGGACCGCGCTGAGGGAAGTGGTTCGAGTCCGCCGCCGGTAACAAGCCCTCAGCGTTTTGCTCACGAGAGTGGGAGGGCGAGCGTAAGGCGGGGTGTTATGTCGTCTGGGGGTCTGGAGCGAATCCCTCCTTGGATTGACGTGCGGGATGGAATCCTTCCCTTCCCTCGAGCGAGCTGAAAACCTCGAACGTCCGGCACTGCTATTCGCAGAGGGTCGCTGCTGTGGCTGTCATCTTGGCTGTCATCAGCTCGGAAATTGGCGGGGATGGATGAGAATCGAACTCATCCGGGACGCCTCAACAGCGCCCGGCAAACGGTTTTGAAGACCGCGGGAGGCGACGTCCGCAACGTTCATTAACGTCCACCAAAGGGTGGATCGTTAGCTGCTGGATTCCACGGTGGTGCCGAGTCGTCCACGGTCGTCCGAATAGCTTGGCCGTCATCTTGGCTGTCTACTAAGTGTTCACGTCAAGGAGTCAAAGACAGCCCTAAGAGCCACTCCAAGTTTGGGTTCGTCCCTTGCGGTTCCACAGCAATCGCGTATCCGTTGACCGGATCCTTCGGCCTTGCGGGTCTCGTAAGAGAAGGCCGAGCCGAGCTTGGTTACACACACGCTGAGATCCTGGCCACCTTCGCGGTGCGAGCCGTGCCAACATTTCTCGTGTCCCGCATGTGACGAGATCCGACCCCAGTCGACGTCCAAGCTCCGAATTTCGCCTAGCGCCTGATGAAACTCGGCACTGGACGCGTATCGCTTGGCTGGGTCACCGGCCATTGCACGCTCAATGCGCATCGCAAGTGTTCGCGGAGTATGTGGAGCAACATCCCTGATTCGGCGGTAATCACGGGCCTTGACCGCCGCGATCGTCTCGGCCTCCGTGTTTCGCCAGAAAGGATCAACGCCAGTCAGGAGCGTATAAAGGGCCAAGCCGCTCGAGTAAATGTCGGACCGTATGGTCGATCGGCCTGATCCGAAGGATTCCGGGCGGATCAGGCAAGAAATACAAGAGGTGCCACGGACGCTGAAGTGGGTCCTGCCCCGAGTCAGCACCTGCGGCACCGGCGACGATGAACGTCTGCGCATCCTTGGCGAAGCTCACCTCCGGCAGAGCAGACGCAGTAGGCGTTGCTGTTATCCGCTCCGATCAGATCACGGCTTGTGAGCCACGACGCGTTCGACGATGCCCAGTTTCGAGCGCCTGACGTCATCGATCACAAAGCGCGTCGCGCGCAGGTGCTCAAGGGGCTCTCTGACCATGTGATCGCCTTGGAATCGAACGGTGAAGAAGTTCACCAGGAGCTGGAAGGCGCGAACTGGAAGCAATAGGCTGCGGACGTGCTCCAGCAGCAGTATTCGGCCCCCTGCCCGGAGCACGCGCCAGGCTTCAGCCACGGCTTTCCGTTCGTCAGGGATGGAGCAGAGAGCGAGAGTGATGACGACCGTATCGAAGCTCGCGTCCTCGAACTCCAGGGCCTGGGCGTCACCCACAAGCAAGTCGACGTCGATCCCTAAGTCGGTGGCGCGGCGCCTGGCTATCTGAAGCATCGCGGGGCTGAAATCGACGCCGGTCAATTGCACTCCGGGCGGATAGAAGGGCAGGTTGCGACCAGTTCCGATCGCGATCTCTAGCACGTTCACGTCGGCCTGGGAGCAAATCCACTGGCGACCGCCTGCGAAGAGCACACGCTCGAAGAAAGCGATGTCGGCGTCGTAGCTAGGAGCAGCTTTGTCCCAGATCCGGCGGACCCGTTCGGTCTCCATCACCACACCGCGCTTGCACGGTGCATGTGGTTCAGCCTGAAATCCTCCACAGAAGGACTCTACTATCTAACGGTAGTGGACAACGACAGTCTGCTTGGGCGGTCCGCAGAGTTATGCGCCAGCGCTCAGCCCGGCGACGGCAGGTTCGGGCGCGCAGAGGTTAAGGCGGAACCTGCGGACCTTGACGATCTTCTGGTCGCGGCCTTAGCGCTGCGCTTGTACCTCAAGTTCGGGATTTGCGAGGTCCAGGTGGAGTGAAGGATCAGGTTCGAAAGCGGTTCGTTGGGCTGCAAATGGAGGATGTAGCGGCGCGGTTATACGCCCGGCAACGCGGCTCGGGGAACCAGATCGAGGCGTATTCGAAGCAGGCCCTAAATTTCACGCGCGGCGTGCGTAAGGGGGCCGACGTGCTTGAAGTTGGGTCGGGCCCAGGGTACCTCGCAATCGAGATGGCGAGGCTTCGTCGGGTTCGGGTCACCGGGCTGGATATCAGCCGTTCATTTGTTGCGATCGCGAACCAGAATGCTCGTCAAGCGGCAGTCAAAATCGACTTTCGCCTTGGGGACGCAGCCAACATGCCCTTCGACTCAGAATCCTTCGACTTGGTCGTCTGTCAAGCTGCCTTCAAGGACTTCGCGGAGCCGGGCATGGCTCTCAACGAGATTCATCGAGTCCTGCGCCGCGGTGGGACGGCGGCGATCCAGGACATGAGCGGTGATGCGACTCGCTCCGACCTCGTGAAAGCCGTGACCAGCATGGAGTTGAGTTGGCTAGGCGCCTTCATGACGAAGTGGTCGCTGGCGATGGTCCGACGCCGCGCCTCCTCGCGGGCTCAATTCGAGCGCCTCGCTGCCGAGAGCGCCTTCCTAACATGCGACATCAAAACGGAAGGGCTGAGCGTGGAGGTGCGGTTAAAGCGAGCCGCGCGACCGTAATCAGGATATAGCGCGTTGGCCACATTCGTTGCGGAGGATTCAATGCTGTTCTCAGCTAACGACATCGATGATGATCAGGGTAAGGAAGCCGACGAAGAACATTGCCGTGGCGGGGTGTGTCTCCCTGACTTCATGGGCTTCAACCAGCAACTCCTCGGTGACGAGATAGAGCAGAGCAGCTAGCCCGAAGGAGATGACGCCGGCCAGCCATGGACCCGAGAGTCCTCCAAGGAGGCTGGCGGCAATCGCTGCACCCACGACGAAACAGGCTCCGATGCCAACTACCGAGATCAGCGTTCGGACCACCGTCCAGCCGTGCCGGCGGCAGGTTGCACATGTCGCCAGACCGAGCGACAGCATCTCGAGGGCGAATCCGATCGCAAGAAGGATGCCGGCCTTTTGACCAGCAGCGAAGGCGAGTCCAAGCAGGAAGCCGTCGATTGAGACATCCAACGCGACCGGGGCGACCATGCCCATTGCGCTACCGCTGACGAGGACGTCCCCAGCCCGGCCAGGCAAGACCGGCCGCGGCAGCGCATCCTCTTCGCCCTCAGCTCCCTCGCTGAAGTGGGCGATCAGAAGCATGGCCAGTGTTCCTAGCCCAAAGCCGATGGCAATAGCGATTGCCGACCGTCCTTTGATCGCTGCGGGAAGCAGCTCGGCCGCGGCAACTGCCACGACGACGCCCGCCGCAAAATGCTCGACGTAAGTGCGGATACGCGGACTGGGTGTCCGGAATGCGGCGATGACCGCGCCCACGAGCGCGACGCCGGCCGGTATTAGGGCGAAGGAGAGCGCGCTTCCCAACGCGGGCGGCACGGCTTAGTCCTCGTGAGCGCGCTGGTGCTGAAGAAGCATCTCCCCGTCGCGGCTGAGGGTTGCGGTCGCGACCACTTATTCAATCCTCGTCGCAGCGGCCCTTGCCGGACCGCGCCGCCTCTAGCGCCTCGCGGGCCTCGGGAATCAGCCACCGCAGAAGGACAACGGCGGCCAGATACTCAACCCACCACAATCCGGTGATTGCATTGATTGCCGCACCGATGAGGGTGACGCCGGCCAGGAAAGCGCAGGTTGCGGACTCTGCAATGTCGGCGCGAAGAGCTGCACTTTGGATCGTGTGATTGGCCGCACGTTTTCGTGCTGCGAGCCAAGGCATAACGACCACCGCAGCCGCTGATACCGCGACGCCCAACCACGACCTTTCCGGCTGAATGCGGAGAACGAACCCGGCGATAGATGTAATCGCGACATAGGTGCAGAGGAGGATCAGGAGTACGGCCGAGATCCAGATCGCACGCTTCTCCACTGACTCAACTCGCGAATCACTCCCGCCAGCCGCTTCCACTCGCAAGCGCCAAAGCAGAGTTGCGCCACTCAGAAGCTCGATCAAGCTATCGGCGCCGAAAGCGGTCAGCAGCACACTGCGGGCAGCTATGCCAGCGCCGATCGCGAGCACCGCTTCGATCGCCATCCACGCGACCGTGAAAGTCTCGAGACGAATGCCACGGCGTATCGCGGTGGCTCGGAGCGCCAGCTCAGACACGCTCTGGCTCGCGGTAGTTTGGGCAGAGCTCGATCTGCCAGCCGTGAACCTTCAACAGTCGCTCGGCTGCGGCTAGCATCTCCACCACCTCGGGAGCGGCGATGCGGTAGTAGACCTGGCGCCCCACGGGACGATCCGCGACGAGAGCGCAATCCTTAAGGCAGGCCAGATGGCCCGAAATGTTGGCCTGGGAACCCCCGATCGCGTGAACCAGGTCGGTCACCCGGAGCTCGCCTGGTGCCAGCCGGCGGAGGATCTCTAGACGAGTTCGGTCTGAGAAACCTCGAAAAAGCTTGGCCGCGAGTGCGGTCTCGTCTATGACAGCTGTCGACACGAAGGAGATCTTATCGTCTTGGGGCGATTACATCGCCAGTTTCCGATCAGTCAGTGGCCCAGCCACCGGCGGCGAACGAACAAGGACTAAGCACGGCGGCGTCGCGATCATCCAGGCTTCTTTGGCGTGATCGCGACCTGGCTTCCAGCTGCGCTATTTGCGCTTGTCGCGTGGTCGATTCAGCGCCTCCTGAGCAAGGTGGCACTCAGGACCCTCGGGACCCGAAAGTTCTACTTACTCAGCGCAGTGGTGTCGCTGGCGGTCTACACGCCGTACCTCGTCTGGCGACCGCCGGCGGTGGCAGAGCTTCTCCCCGCGTTCGGGCTGGCTTGTCTCATGGCGGTGACCTTCGGTGTCACCACCGAAGCGATCCGGCGTGGTCCGCTTGGTGCAGTGTCGCCCGTTACCGCCCTCAGCCCAGCCGTCACCGCCGCACTCGCAGTGGCCCTTCTCGGCGAACGTCTGACACCGCTGGCCTACCTCGGCGTTGCGCTTGCTCCGATTGGTGTTGTCCTGATCACCCTCGGTCCGACCAGTAGCAAGGGGAAGCAGGGGTGGCTAGTGCTTGCAATTCTGTCATTGGTTCTACAGGGCATCGGCGCGTTCATCGCTAAGCTCGTAGTCTCTCCGGCGGGTCCATCGGCACTCCTTCTGATGGGAGCGTCGGTCCAGGTGGTGGTAGGCCTATTTCTGGCGCCACCGCGAACGTGGTCGATTGCTGATCTCCGGGGCCGGCCGGCGGCTTTTACCATCATCGCTTACGTCATTGCGGGGATCGCGACCATCGGTTACCTGCTGGCTCTGGCCAGCGGACCGGCTGCAGCCGTTGTCCCCCTCGTAGCGACGAGTCCAGCCCTGGCCGGCCTGCTTGGGATCGCCATCCTCAAGGAAAAGACGAACTGGCGCCAATGGGCCGGCATTGTGCTCGCGTTGTGTGGGGCGGTGCTGCTGTCACTTTCTGGCTAGCCCACCAGTTCTCGGCCAGCCCTCTTGCGCTGACCTCGATCGGCGAACAGATCGACGGTTCATGCCGACCGTCGGATGACCAGATTCTCGGCCACGTCGGTAACGGTGGGATTTCATCACACCCAGTCGGGACCGATACGGGTGCAGGTTGCGAGCCGCTCCGCGATTGGTGCCATGGCATCTGACGCTCGGTCGACGATTCCGTCCAGGCCGTCCAGCGCAAGTCGGTAGACGACCTCCTTGCCCCGCCGTTCGGTGCTGACAAAACCGCAATGCCGAAGGCAGGCAAGGTGAGTGCTCACCCGTGGTTGGGGCTGCCCGACCGCAGAGACCAGTTCGCCGACGGTCCGCTCGCCCTCGCTAAGCAGTACCAGGACCTTCAGCCGCGTCGGATCGCCCAACACGCGAAAAAATCGAGCCGCGGCGTAGTTCTCGGTCGGAGCAAACGTCAAGGAATTCATATCTGGTAAACAGGATATCATATGCATTGTCAGTGGCATGGACCTGACTGCGGAGTTGGAGGACATCGGAAAATGGCAACCCGACAAGAGAAGAGAGGACGCGAGGGGGCGACGTTAACGCAGATGGCGGAGGCCATCACTGCGGCGATGCCCCAAATGGACGCGGTCGAACAGCGGATCGCGATCGGCACCTATCGCCTTCTCGCGGCGGGGGAGCCGGTATCTCCCGTGGCCATTGCCCAGTCAACTAACAATCCTGTGAGCCGGGTGGAGGAGGCGCTCAACTCCTGGCCTGGGGTCTACCGGGATGATGAAGGCCGGGTGGTCGGCTTTTGGGGCCTCAGCACCGCGAAGCTCGACCCTGAGTACCGATTCCTGATCGACGGCAAGACTTCATTTGCCTGGTGTGCGTTGGACACGCTCTTCCTTCCTGCCTTGCTCGTGAAGACTGTGGCCGTCGAAGCAACGGACCCGGTTACGGGCGAGCGAGTGTCCCTTGTGGTCGATCGCAACGGAGTGCGGGATCTAAAGCCGAGCGGAGTTGTGGTTTCGATGGTGATCCCTGACGGCCCTTTCGATTACGACGTGATGGAGAGCTTCTGCCACAAAGTGCTCTTCTTCGCTTCTGAGGAGGCGGGCGCGAGTTGGACCGCCAAGCACAAGGGCACCACATTGCTGTCAGTGCAGGAGGCCTTTGAGCTGGGGCGCGGGTTCGAGCGGGTCTACCCGGATATTTTTGGACTGCGGAGTTAGCAGCTCCCGTTAGGGGTGCCGCGAGGAGAGAACTGAATGGCGACCAAGCAGATGCAGATCGAGGGCATGACCTGCGTTCACTGTGAGAAGACGATCGCGGAGGCGCTGACGAGCGTCGGTGCTTCCAAAGTAGAGGCCAGCTGGCGAGAGGGCGGCGCCACGCTTGACGCGAATGCGGCGAGTGACGAGCAGCTAAAGGCGGTCGTCGAGGCGGCCGGCTACAAGGTCGTCTCCATCGTGGACGCCAAACACAGGAAGAGCGGCTTCAAGGCGCTGGTCGGCGACAAGGGACACGACTACGACCTGGTCGTGATCGGCTCCGGCTCGGCCGCGTTCGGTGCGGCCATCTGGGCGACGGACGCGGGGGCCCGTGTCGCTCTGATGGAGTCCAACGTGGTCGGCGGCACCTGCGTCAACGTTGGGTGCATTCCTTCCAAATCAATGCTGGCCCCGGCCGACGCCTACTTCCGCGCCGGTCACCACCCCTTCGCAGGCATCCAGACATCCGCCAACGGCGTCGACCTGGGCGCGATGGTCGATTCCAAAGCCGAGCTGGTCGAAGACCTGCGGGCTAAGAAGTACGTCGACCTGGCCAAGGATTACGGCTTCACCATCTGCCACGGACGGGCCGAGTTCATCGACCCCAAGACGATCGAGTGCGGCGGCCAGCCCATCCGCGCCGACAAGTACATCGTCGCCACCGGCGCGGCGCCGGAAGTTCCGTCGATCCCGGGACTGAAGGAATCCGGATACCTCACCAGCACCGCGGCGCTCGAGCTTCGCGAGCCGCCGAAGAGGCTAGCCGTGCTTGGGGCAGGGCCGGTGGGGCTGGAGATGGGCCAGCTCTTCATGCGGTTGGGTAGCGTGGTCACCTTCCTCACTCGCCGTGACGTAGCGTCTCGGGAGGAGCCCGAAACTTCAGAGGCGCTCCGGGCTGTGCTCGAAGGGGAGGGTGCAAAGGTGTTCACCGACTCGGTGGTGACTGCCGTCGAGCGCGTGGCCGGTGGGCGCCGCATCAGCTTCATGAAGGATGGACGCGAAGAAACGATCGAGGTCGACGAGATTCTGGTCGCGACCGGCCGGAGGCCGAATACGCAGGGACTCGGGCTTGAGAGGGCCGGCATCGAGCTCACAGAAGGCCAGGGAATAAAGGTCGGCGACGATCTCCAGACAACGAATCCGCGCGTCTGGGCGGCCGGCGACGTGACCGGACATCGTCAATTCGTCTATGTCGCGGCTTACGAGGGGAACATCGCCGCGCGCAATGCACTGGAGGACGCAGGGCGGAAGGTCGACTTCCACTCGCTGCCTAGGGTGATCTTCACCTCGCCGACATTCGCCGCCGCGGGTCTCACCGACCAGGAGGCGAATGCCCGGGGCTTTGACTGCGAGTGCCGGGTCCTGCCGATGTTGGCGGTGCCGAGGGCGCTCGTCAACCGTGATACCCGAGGCTTTATGAAGATCGTGGCGGAAGCTGGCACTGGCAGGATCCTCGGCGCCAGCATGGTCGCCGATGGGGCAGGAGACGTCATCCAGAGCGTGGTCCTGGCGATCCAGTTCGGGCTCACGACCGACGATGTTGCGAATACCTGGGCGCCATACCTCACCTTCGCGGAAGCTTTCAAACTTGCCGCTCAGACGTTCAAGCGCGACGTCTCCAAGCTGAGCTGCTGCGCGGCATGACGACAAAAATTCTCGAACCGCCAAGCGATTCTCAGGCCCTGGGTAAGGACCGCTGCGTTTCGACTTCTCCTCGCTAGTGCAGAGCCAATCGGCGTGGAGGAGCTAGCCTCGAAGTCCGGCATCAGACTCGAGAGGCTTTCACGGTTGCTTGACGAACTTGACACTGCCGGACGCATACGACGAAATGCGGCCGGAGATGTTGTCGGCTCGGCGGGGCTGAGCGTCGTTCCGGATCGGCATGAGATCGAGCTGAATGGACGCCGCTTCTGGACCTGGTGTGCCTATGACATCCTGGGCATCTTTGGAGCTCTCGGCTCCAGCGGCCGAGCATCGTCACCGAGTCCAACAGACGGGAAGAGAATCGTGGTCGATTTCACGCAAGGGCGCCCCACGAAGTTCGACGCGGTGCTGTTCCGACCAGACGAAGAGCTGATGGACTGTTGTGAGAGCGTCTATGAGAAGTGGTGTCCAAACAGCAACTTGTTTGCGAGCCCTGAGCTGGCAACACAGTGGGCTAACCAGCACAGCATGCGTGGTCGGGTCCTGGATCTGAACGAAGCCTCCGACCTCGCAACCGAAGATTGGGGCGCCGTTATCTGACCGGCTGTTTTCGGTTTCCACAAGGAGATGCAAATGCCAAAAGAGATAGATCGGGATGGAGTCCGCAGGATGGTCGATGCCGGCGCCCAACTTGTGGAGGTGCTTCCGGCCGAAGAGTATGAAGAGGAGCATCTGCCGGGAGCGATCAGCCTTCCACTCCGACGAATCGACGCGGAGGCATCGTCGATGCTGGACAAGAATCGCCCGGCGATCGTGTACTGCTGGGATATTGCTTGAGACATGTCCCCCCGAGCCGCGTGGCGGCTCGAGAGTCTCGGCTTCACTGAGGTCTACGACTACACAGTCGGCAAGCTGGACTGGATGGCCGCCGGCCTGCGCACCGAAGGCACGAATGCAAAACGCCCGCGAGCTGGTGATCTGGCCCACAAGGACACTCCGACCTGCAAGCTGGAAGAACGGCTGAGCGACGTCAGGGATCGCGTGCGTGGCCTTGGCTGGGACGCGGTGGTGGTCGTCAACGATGAGCGGATAGTGTTCGGCCTGCTGCGGGCTAAGGAACTCGCTCTAGACGGCGATCAGCTAATAGTGCAGACGATGAGGCCGGGCCCGAGCACCTTCCGGCCATACGTGTTAGCGGAGGAAATGGCCCACTCCATGGTTGAGCACAAGCTTGAGAGCTCGCCGATCACAACCTCCGACGGAAGGCTGGTCGGACTTCTCATGCAAAAGGATGTGGTGGGCGCTGCGGGGACCCTCGAATGAGCGCGGTGCGGGCCACGAGCCTGAGGTGCAGCAGGTGCGGCCGAATCGTTGAGTCCTGTGCATGCTGCGACGAGCGGGACTGCCCACCGCCCATCTGCTATGTCTGTTTGAGCGAAGACCTCGCCAAGTCCAGGCGTCGGTTGCACGTGCACAGCGGTGCTTCGGTGACCTGAGAATTTGAGGCTCCAACCTGGTTTCATGGCCAAACGAGTTGCGAAACGGCAAATGCGCAGCTCGGCTCTGCCATTGAGCTTCGCCGACATCCTCACCGAAGGTCAGCGCAACGCCTTTCGCTGGCGGTCCGGAGTCGATTGTCAAGTGGCCCTGGGGGCATTTCGAGAGGCGATCTATGGTGGTTGTTTTAGCCGGCGCCGCGAATGACTAGAGCCGTCGTCGCGGCTCGAACTGTGGCCCGGATATCGGCGATCAGGTGAGTGTGGCGAAGCAGGGCACGAGCCACAAGTGGTAGGCCGATGATGCTCGGTCCAATCCAGAACGCAATCGTGGGCAGCAGTTTCCAAACCGGCAGGTTTGGCCCGTTGTCTACGTAGAAGGCGGTCAGCAGGACGATGTAAGAAAGGCTCATACCCAGGATGTGGATGCTGGTCCAACCTTTCCAGCGGATCCTGCGGGCCGAGTAACCGATCGACGCGAACGTGAAGGCGATGGCGCCCAAGACGAAGAGGTGTGCGTCATGGGACCAGCGGATTCCCGCCATCCCTGTTGACGAGACAAAGACGATCGAGAGCGACCAGTAATAGGTCGTGCCGAACCGCGGGTGCCTACCGCGGCGTTTCGTGCTGATGATTGCCACCGCGCCGGCGATCACGCAGGTGAGGCCCGCGAGCACATGAAATGCCAGGAGCACTGTAAAGATCGGCGAAGGGTTGTGCACGCCGAGCGAGCCCAACACATCGGTGAGGATCACTTCTAGTCCTCCGGCGCCATGGCCCGCAGCCACGCGGCCACTATTTGCTGCACCACATCTTCTTGAGACATGTGGAGTCCGATGAGGTCGGCTAGCGGACGCGTCATCAGGTGCACGACGATGGGGCCGGCAAAGAGCTGGAACGCCACGATTGGGTGCATTCGGCGAAGTCTGCCGGCAGTCATCTGCTCGCCCAAATAGGCGATCAAGTCGGGAAGCCCATAGGTCATCGAGCGCTGGACTCCTTCGCTGGTGTCGGGATTCCCCTTGACCATGTCCGACACCATTCGCAGCAGTAGACCGGTACGCCCCGCCATTGCCTCCGCTAACACTCGCCCGACCTGCGGCATGACCTGGACTGGAGCTCGATCAGGGGCTGTGTTGATGACTTGTGCCACTGCTTCCCAGGGCGAGTAGCTGCGAATCAACTCTCTGAATAGCGTCGGCTTGCCCGGAAACAGGCGGTAGAGCGTGGCACGAGAGACACCGGCGCCGGTCGCAAGTTCTTCCATCGAGAGGTCAGCCAGCCCGTGCCGCCCGACCAGATCGAGCGCGACGGCCAGGATTCGCTCTCGTGCTCTCGATGGCGGCTCACGGTCGAGTTCCCGAAGCATTGCGTCTCGGCTACCGAACAGCCGGTAAAGAGTTCGTACGGACACAGCGCCGGCAGCTGCCACATCTTCCATGGTCGGTTGGCGTCCACTCGAAAGCGCCTCGCGAGCTGCTTCCAGCACATCGGCCTTTGACACTTCCGATGGCATTGGCATTACATTAGACGAAATGTCTTGTCTTGTGACTTACCGCAGATGGCTGGACCGATGAGCGCGCCCACCCTGTGGCTCGTACTCCTCGGGGTTGCCGCCGCACTCGACGGGTTGCTGGCGGGAGCCAGCGTCGACCAGTCCATCAAGCAGTTGCCCGCACGCCATCGCATTGGTATGCGCGCCTATTCCGCCTACAGCAAGGCGTCCGATCTGGCCAACGGCCGGTTCCTATACCCAGCTCTTGGAGTCGGAGGTGCCGCGTTGACGATTGCTGCGGCGATCTTGGCCCTGACGTTGCATCTCCCAACAGGCCACCTCGCGCCTGTGCTCGTCGCTGGCGTGCTGTCCGTCGCGCACTCAATCACAACAGCTCGAGCGGCACCGATCAACTGGAGTCAGCGGACTGTGGATAACAACGAGGCCGCCTTAGCTCTGACATTCCTCCGGTTCGCGCGCTGGCAAGCCGCCCGTGCGGTACTTCAAGTGGCCACCTTCCTCGTCATGCTTTGGGCGCTTGCACTCAACGGTGGTGGCTGAAGACACCGAATGCACATCGATATCCCGCTAGGGCTTGTGACCGCTGCCGTTGTTGTCAGCGCCGTGGCAGCTGCCGCCAGCTTGGATCAATCGATCAAGCAACTCCCAGCCCGGCGAACAATTGGGGCGCTCGCCTACTCCAACTACAGCCTGGCGGCCGACGCTCACAACGGGCTTCTTTGGTACGTGCCGCTGGCCGTTACCTGGGTCGTCGTTACTCTTGCGGCTGCGATCAGCGGGTGGAGCGACCACCCGGGGGAAGTGCGAGCGCTGGCTCTTGCGGCCATGTTCGTCGGCGTTACAGCCCACATCTTGGTGACTGGGGTGTTCGCCGCACCGGCCTTGCTTGCGCAACGCAGAGTCGCTGGCGACGAACGCGCCCTCGAGCGCGTGTTCGACCGTTTTGAGCGATGGCAGACAGTACGATCCTTGATCGACACCGCGACTCTTGGCGCTAGCGTGTGGGCATTGCTGGGCACCATCTCTAATGGATAGCCCTTGTTCAGTTGGCAGCTACCACACTGATCGAAGCCGCGGCCAGTCGATATGACACGAATTCGACCGGCACAAGCCGGCGACGCACGTAGAGGGCGTTGCGCCTCTCCGTTGCGTACCATCTCGCCACTCGCTGCGGATCTCATGCTCATTGAGCTTGTCGCTCCAACCAGCATGGGGAGGTCGTTGCAAATCAGTTGGGCTTCCTGATGACTCGCGTTCTCGATTTAGTCGACGAGACCTCCCCGAGCTGGTTTGGCAGTTACGGCCTTCGTGCCCGGATGTAGGCGCTTCCGATCTTGCCATCAACCTCAGGCATTGACTCGGTGGCGTGGACCTGGAACTCGGGATCCTGGAATCCCGCCTCGATCAGGGCGGACCTGTACTCGTCGATCGGAATCGTGCCCGAGAGGCAACCAGCCCATGAGTCCAGGCTCTTCTTGATCGTTGGGTCGAGGGGCTCCAACTCCACCATGTCGGCTACTGCAAACAGGCCACCGGGCCGGAGCACGCGGAACGCCTCCTTGATCACGGCACCCTTGTCTTCCGCCAGGTTGATCACACAGTTCGAGATCACAACATCAACTGAAGCGTCCGGAAGCGGGACATTTTCGATCGTGCCCTTGAGGAACGTGGCGTTTGTCACGCCCGACTTCTTCGCGTTGCCATTTGCCAGATCGAGCATTTCGTCAGTCATGTCCACTCCGTAGGCATGACCTTCTGGGCCAACGCGCCTCGCCGATAGAAGGACATCCAAGCCTGCCCCTGATCCCAGGTCGAGCACAATCTGACCTGGCGCGAGCTGAGCAAGCATCGTTGGGTTGCCGCACCCGAGACTGATTCCGTCACTCAGACCGATCTCTTTCAGCTCGTCGGCCGAGTACGAGCCGCTGCAACCACAATCGGGTCCGTCGGCCTGACAGCAGCCGGCTTCCGAGATGGTCTGACCTGCCGGAATGAGGGCGATCTGCTTGGCCGCGCCGGCGTATCTGGATCGAACCGCTTCCCGAACTTCGCTCATCGTGCCTTGCTCCTTGAATCGATGAATGTCGATGGGTTCACCCTATCACATCCATCGACGTTTGTGGATGGATTGGCGTATGATCACTCGCCGTGGCAGTTAAGGAGCTTCCAGTGATCCGGGAGCGGGGGGTCTGTTGCGCCCTGCCTGAGGTCGATGAGACTTGGGCAGAGGGGACGGCGGGGCTTATGAAGGCGCTCGCCGATCCAACGCGGCTAACTATGGTGGCTTCTCTATGGAAGGCAGCGGCCCCGATTTGCATTTGCGACTTCACCGCTGGTCTGGGCCTCAGCCAGCCCACGATCTCTCACCACATGGCAAAGCTCAAAGGGATTGGTCTCGTTGACTCCGAGAAGCGCGGGATCTGGGTTTACTACCGTCTTGGCCGACACCTGACCCCGACCACTCGAAAGTTTCTCGGCCAGCTGATCGCCTAACTCGAACTATGGTCCACGCTCGTGTGGCGTGGGTGGCTTAGCAAACGATCCTCCGGACCGAAGCGGCGACCCTATTTTCCCGGGGCGGGTAGACCTGGACACAGCGTATTCAATGCCACGCCTTCCGTTACTTCGAACCTGCGACGGTCTTGGCTGACTACCGACTTGTAACCGACCGTGAAGGTCAATCCGCAGTTTCGACACTTGTACCGGCTGAAATTCGCGTCGTTGCTGCCGTCGAGTTCCATGTCATGGTGCTGCGCCATCGAGTTGGACAGGGCGCCCTCAATGATTGCGATTCGCTCCCGAGTCGGCCGGCTCACAGTGCCGAAGATTACGATCGTCAACCTGCAATCGGCTGGCCGTAAACCAATTTCACCACGCCGTGTTCAAGAGTTACGTTGTCAGTGGCCACGCCTCCTATGACTCTGCGCAAGCGTTTGTCGGCGTGCTTCCAGCATCAAAGTAGTGGATCGTAACTGCGGACAGCACCCCGGACGAAGCACGAAGTCTATCGGGAGGTAACAGTGAGCAGTCTTGTCGTCACGACGTTCGGGGCGATCGCGGTCACATTCATGATGGTCATGTACGCCCTGGAGCGTCGCCATCCCGGATTTGTGCTCGCCTTTGCCGTCGGCTGTCTGTTGTCGAGCGCCTATGGCTTTCTGTCGGGCGCATGGCCTTTTGGCGTGGTCGAGGTGATTTGGGCGGTAGTTGCCGCTAGACGTTACGCAGGAGTCAGAGCCAAGGCGACCGATCATTTAAGAGGCGTCGTCTACTTTCGGATAGCCCAATTAGGAGGGCTTGGGCGAAGGTTTTACTCCGACCGCCGGATGACCAGATTCTCGGCTTCGTCGCTAATCGACGGATAGAACCAGCGGGCGAGGGCGGTCGCTGCGATCGCGCCGAGGAACTGGGCTCCGATAAACGGAGCAACGGATGTGGGTGCGATGCCCGCGAATGTGTCGGTTAGCGTCCGCGCCAGGGTCACTGCAGGGTTGGCGAAGCTAGTCGATGAGGTGAACCAGTAGGCACCGGCTATGTAGGCGCCGACTGCGAAAGGGGCCAAACCGCCGCGGCCTGAGCGAACCACGCCGAAGATCACGAGCAGGAGACCAAAAGTTGCGACGACTTCGGCCAGCCAAAGTCCGGGTCCCGATCGCATCTTGGCGGAGATCGTGACCGGGGCGAGAGAGAACATCAGGTTCGCAGCGACCGCGCCGACTGCGCCACCTGCGACCTGAGCCGCCCAGTAGGCGCCCATCTCGCGCCAGGTCAGACCGCCCAAGAGGCGGTCGGCCAGCGACACGACTGGGTTGAGGTGGGCACCGGATACGGGGCCGACCGCGAGGATGATCGCGGTCAGCGCAGCGCCCGTTGCAATGGAGTTCTCCAGCAGCTCGAGGCCGATCTCGTTCGGGTTTAGCCGCTGCGCGGCGATCCCTGAGCCGACTACGGCGATCAGGAGCAATGCCGTACCCACGAACTCGGCGCCGAGACGACGCGCGAGCAATTCGAACCTCAGCGAGTCTGTGAGGGGACTAGCTCGGCGAGCAACGTCTGCACTCGACTATCGATTTCGTCGCGGATAGCGCGCACCTCGTGCAGGCTCTTCCCAGCCGGGTCCGTCAGTTCCCAATCGACGTAACGCTTGCCTGGGTAGATGGGGCAGGCATCACCGCAGCCCATGGTCACCACTACATCCGCCGCCCGAACCACATCATCGGTTAGCGGTTTCGGAAATTCGCGGGCCAAGTCAACTCCGATTTCTGCCATTGCCTCGACCACCGTGGGGTTGATTGAGTCCGCCGGCGCCGAGCCCGCGGAGCGGACGTGCACAGTCCCCTTCGCTCGAAGATCAAGCAAGCCCGCCGCCATCTGTGAGCGGCCGGCGTTGTGAACACAGACAAACAGGACTTCGGGCAAGCCGCCCGAGACACCCGCCTGCGACCGAGTTACCGCCGCCAGGCGCTCGCGTGCAAAGCGCTCTGCAAACAGCTCGAGGTAGGTCCGCACCTTGGCGGTCGCGTCGAGTTTGTCGAACGAATCGTGGAGAACCTCGGCCACCGTCTCGGGCGAGAACACGCCTGCGAACTCGTTCGCCAGCCGACCTTCGGCGCCGCTGAGCTTCGCGTCACTACTCATAGCGACCACCTCCAACTCATATCTATGTTCTCGAGTGACGGCCGAGCGCCTTTAGCTCCGACCCCTTTTTGATCACCATTGGAAGCAGGAAGGTGATGCGCCCCCGCAGTTCTTCTGCGGTCCGCCTGAACGCCTGTCTCAGCTCTCGTCGAGAGGCGTTTGACTGGGCGGGATCAGGCAGGCTCCAGTGAACGACATCAGCTCGCTGGAACGGCGGGCAGTCCTCTCGCGCCACATCGCAGAGCGTGATCACGAAGTCGAAATGGTCTCCGACCTCGTGGATGCTCTTCGAGCGGAGGTTGTCGGTGGGAAGGCCCAGCTCCTGAAGCACAGTCAGGGTCATTGGATGGATTCCGGCCGGTTTCGGTCCAGCGCTGGCCACTTCGACTGTTCCGCGAGCCATGTCACGGGCAATAGCCTCGGCGAGCTGCGATCGGGCGCTATTGCCTGTGCACACAAACAGGAGCCGTGGCTGGCGCGAGCCTTCAGCTGGGGCCGGCGTTGCCTCGAGCCACTGCACCCTCAGGGTCGGATGCAACCCCGTGAGACCTCGATCGAGGCCCTCGCGGAGACCATCCAGATTTAGGCTGTAATAGACGTCCCTCGAGTCGCGCGAACTGCGGCGCTCCGACACCACGCCGGCGCGCCGGAGCAGGCCGAGGTGATATGAGACCAGGTTTTGGCGCTCCCCGACCGCTTCCACCAGCTCGCCCACCCGGTGGTCACTATGGGAGAGCATCTGGGCCAGCCGCCAGCGGATGTCGTGCCCAAGCAACCAAACGGTTTCGGGGGCGGTAGTCGTGATAGCTTGCATCGGGCAAATTCTATCAAAACGATTTGATGTAATTGGGGTCGCCGGGTCACAGCCGGGTCACACATTCCCGGAAACGGACGGTTACGACAGGTCACCTAAGGACATGAAGGCGGCCCCATCTGAGTTCAGGAGGGCCGCCGCGGAGCCGGCAGGACACTCGCGGACACGCCACTAAGACGGTTCGGGACCGTGAGGCCCCAGGGTCAAATTCGAGTTCGCCGTGGCTGTATATCCAGTCCGAGGCACTTCAAGACATCGCCTTCCACCTAATGGGCCAAACTCTGGCCCCCAACCGCTGTTTGGGTGGATGGTTTGACAAACATCCGCCGGCCAGTTCGCCCCGGTCGAGCCGGCGCGGGGGCGGCTCGTCGATCACACGTCTCGAGTTTTGCCGCCCTACAACGCTCGGGCAGCGTGATGGGAGTTGACCGACCATGGTTAACGGGACAGGGTCGACCAAGCCTCAGAATTTGGGGGTGTTAGACGCGCGGGTGCGTTCGCGAGCGGTCGTCCTTCCCCCGCCAGTCAGGAAGCCCAGGACAACCGCGAAAATAGCCGCGATTCGACGCGCTTTCACCATGGCTATCAAGTCGGTTAATGGTGGCCCTTCGTGCAACCAGATGGAGGACGCCAATACGAAATGGACCACAAGGAGCTTCGTCGTCAGTCCGCATGATGTACAACCAGATCGAGGACGAGTAAGGCCCCGATCGATTTTCGGTAAACAGCAAAGGCCGGTTCGGAAACGATTCCGGCCCTTCTTTTTGGCCTAAGCGGCCAACTGCCCACCGCGATCACCTGGAAGAATCCTGACGCCGGGGACGCACATTGCGAAGCAGGAACCAGACCAAACCGCCAGCCAACGCAAGAGTCCCAGCTAAGAAAATCAGCGACGGCGCAGGACCGACATACGGCAAGGTGTCCGGATTATCGAGCGTCGTTACGCCCGCGACCATCGTGACGGTACCGTGCCATAACTCGGCCTTGAGCACGCTTCCCTCTTGCCAGGTATTCCACTCCGCGATGTGGGTTCGATACAAGTAAGCCATCCGGTCAGGGCCGGGAAGGTCCACGAACGTAAGCTCTACTCGGGGGTCTGCTCCGGGCATCGTCCTGCGAACGATGCGTGCATCGCCAACGTATCTGCAGCTGGCGATTTGGGAGACCGTCAGGCAGGTCTCGGCCCGGTCGTACGCGGCGCGGCGGGTCGAGTAATCGTGATCGAGATAGGCTGAGTAGGCAGCGCTGGCGAGCCCGCCTACCAACGCAAAACCCAAGACTATGAAGAAGCCGACCGGGGCGGGCCGACCTCTGGTGTTACCCAATTAGGGCGGTAGGAGACCCAGATCACAGGCTGCCAACAGGCGCGTCTTCATGCTTCTGATCTCCCAGCAACTCGATCGCTTCTCGACTGCAACTCGTCTACCAACCGCTGCGTCACCGGAACCGCGATTCCCGCCTTGGCCGCCCGCCTCAGCAATGCCCCACCCAACGCATCGAGCTCGAGTGGGCGGCCGGCCGCGTGGTCTCGCTGCATCGATGATTCCATCGATTCGGGCACCGAATCCATCAGGCGGAGCGCAGCCACAGGGTCGATGTGAACCCCGTCGGCGGCGGCCACCGCGGCGACCTCGCCGATCAGCGCGATGGTGTCAGTGCGGCGAGCCGTCCGGATAGCCCCGACGTTCGCGCGCTCATGCGTGGTCAGCAGCGCCAGCGGCCCGAGCAATGCGAACTTGTCCCACAGCATGGCCAGCTCGTCATCGCGGACATTGACGCCGAGACCTGTTGCTCTAAGGTGCGCGGCGATCTTCTCGACGCGATCGCGGTTGGATGGCGACGCGGCCATTTCGATCAACGCGAAGGGGCTGGTCTGGCGGATCACGCCAGGCGCTGTCCTCGTGGTCTCGATGCGGATGGTCGCGGCCACCACGCTTTCGGGAGGGTAGACGGTGCGCAAGAAGTCAACGTGCTCGATGCCGTTGAGAAACGGGATGACGAGGCCCGATCCAAGCGCGTTTGCAGGCACGCGCTCCACAGCATCCCGAAGGTGAGTCGCCTTGACCGTGATGAGGCACGCTTCGACAGCGTGCGCTAGGCGCTCAGCGGTGGGCACTGAAACCGCGAAATCGCCGAACGTCTTGCTCTCGACCCGCAGGCCACCCTCGGCGATCGCGCGTGAGGTGTCGTCGCCGGCGAGGACCAGGACCGAGTCACCTGCCCGCGCCAGAAGCGCGGCGAGAAACCCACCCACACCTCCCGGCCCAAGCACCGCTACCTCGAGCCGCTCCGCTGTCATCAGGAGCCAATCATATTTGGCGCTTTGGGTACGACAGCGCTCAGCTCGTCAGGCGGAGCAGCTCGCGGTGGAGCTCTCTGCTCTGTGGCCCGGGGTTGACTCCGAGCTCATCTCGAAGAAGCGACGACAGCCGGTCATAAACGCGTAGTGCGTCGGCCACGTTTCCACTCGCCGCCAATGCGCTCATGAGGATCCGATATGCACTCTCGCGAAAGGGCTCTCGCTCGACCAATCGCCTCGCCGTCCGCTCCGCGCCCGGGAGCTCGATTCCACCGATCCCCAGGCAAGACGCCGCGTAGCACTCCCGCGCGCGGAGCTCAATCTCCGCGAGCTCGTGCCGCTGCCGCTCGATCCACGGCGCCTGCTCGTCGGGGAGGAATCCTCGTCGGGCCGTGAAGAGCGCGACCTGCGACGGGCCCCATGCTCGAGGCCAGTCGCCGGTCGCAACAGCTGTCTCGGCGCGGTGGATCGCGTCAAGTGCCGCCTCGAGGTCGATCTGCGTATCGCCCGGCAGGCTCAGGCGGTAGGCACCTCCGCGCCCGAGCACCTCGGTGCCAAGCGCTCGTCGCAGCTTGGAGACAAGGGTGCGCAGCGTGGCGTCGGCGCCGGGAGGCGCCGCATCCGACCAGAGCGCCTCGACCAGCTCGTCGGCAGCCACATCGCGGGTGCGGTTGAGGACCAGATATACGAACAACAGCCGGCCGATGCGGCCGGGCATCATCTGCTCGCGCCGGCGGCCGCCGAGCTGGACCACCAGCCGTCCGCAGACCTGGACTGTCGATCCCGTCAAGGTTTCGTCAACATAGGCGCAACCCCGGGGTCGTACAACGATGGCGCCGCGAGGAGGAGGCAAAAGATATGACGATGTTCATCAAATGCGAGTGCGGCTTCGTGGCGCGTGATGAGTCCGAGGACGCGGTGATCGAAAGGATCCGCGATCACATGCGCAAGGACCATCCCGACCTGCTCGACAAGGTGAGCCGGGACGACCTCGTCGGATGGATCGAACGCGAATAGCTCACATCCAAGGAGAAGAAACAATGTCCACGACTGGAGTCGCTCAATTCGATGCGGCCGCGTACAAGCGCGGCACCCGCGAGCAGTGGCAGAACGCCGCCGCCGCCTGGCACCGCTGGGGCCCCCAGCTCGAGACCTGGCTCGGCCCGGCGACCGAGGTGATGCTCGACCTGGCCAGGGTCGGCCCCGGCAGCCACGTCCTCGACGTCGGGGCGGGCACCGGCGGGCAGACCATCGCCGCGGCGCGGCGGGCCGGGCCGGCGGGCGCGGTCCTCGCTACCGACATCTCTCCGGCCATTCTCGAATATGCGGCTGGCGAAGCCAGGCGGGCCGGCCTTGCCAATGTGGCGACGAGGGAGATGGACCGCGAGCATCTCGATGTGCAGCCGGAATCATTCGACGCCGTCATCTCGCGGGTCGGCCTCATCTACTTTCCCGACCAGCAGGCTGCGCTCACGGGCATGCGCAGTGCGCTGCGTAAGGGCGGTCGGGTGGCCGCGATCGTCTACTCGACGCCTGACCGCAACCGGTTCTTCTCGATTCCTGTCTCGATCATCAGGCGGAGGGCCAGCCTCCCGCCGCCGCTACACGGCCAGCCTGGCCCCTTCAGCCTCGGCGCTTCGGGGGTGCTTCAGCAGGCGTACGAGCAGGCCGGGTTCCGAGACATCGAGGTGCGCGTTGTCGAGGCGCCGCTGCGCTTTGGAACGGCCGCCGAGTGCGTCCGTTTCGAGAAGGAGTCATTCGGGGCTCTGCACCAGATGCTGAGCGGCCTCGACGAGGCCGGCCGGGAGGAGGCATGGGCAGAGATCCAGACCGAGCTCTCCCAGTTCGAGGGTCCTGCCGGTTTCACGGGTCCGTGCGAGCTGGTGGTCGCAGCCGGAACCAAGTAACAAGCGTTGAGAGGGGGAGGCGGTTCGCCTCCCCCCTTGGGCATAACAATTCGCGGTTCTCAGGCGTTTCTAAGGGTGACCGCGTAGGTTTCCAGGCATGAGCGACCCAATCCACCCAGTCGAGCAGCGTGACCGCAGCCTCAAGCTGCTGCGGGACCTCACGTTTGCCTTTGCGGCTGGAGGGGCTGCCCTGCTGGGCCTGTTCTCGATCGTGGCGGCCGCCACCGTCCCGGGCCAGAGCGACAGCGGCGCGACGGCCTCCACCGCCTCGACCGGGACCACGACCACCTCCGATGACAACTCATCCTCGTCCGACTCGAGCCAGGTGCCGCCCAGCCAGGGGTCCCTCGGGCCGGGCTTCGGCCAGCCGATCGCCGTATCCGGCGGTTCGAGGTAACACCGGCGCTCTAGGCTTTCGACCGGCAAGGTAGCCGCTTTCCGCGGCCAATTCAGTACGTTTGATGCCCCCATGGCCGGTGAGCTGAGCCCGGACAGGCTGTACTACTGGGACGGCACCCGTTGGGCGAGCGCCGTTTCGCCTGACCGTGCCTGGCGCTGGGACGGCCACGTGTGGCAGCCGGCCAGCGGCGGCGTGACGCCGGTCCGTCACTCCCGCGCCGTCATCGCTACTGTCATCGCCGCCGCGATCGTCGTGGGGATCCTCGGCGTCTTCGGTGTTGGGAGCTGGGCGTTTTCGCAAGGTCAGTCCCTTCTGAGTTCCGCCGGCGTCAACGTGACCTGCTCTGACAGCCACGCCCATGCCGGGGGGTCGGTGGCGGAAGGCGACACCCTGTGCGGCCGGCGCCTGGGCACGTCGTTCTACACCGCCGACTGCGTCGAGATGTCAAGCCCGCCCACGGGTGGCGAATTCCTCGACACGGTGAACAACGGTGACTGGACGACGATCCAGGTCACGCCCGAAAGCGAGGGATGCAGGCTGGCCGCACAACCGGAGCACGAGGTCATGTTCAGCACGGCCAACGGCCAGCCGGCGTCCGCGACCCTCATCGTCGACTTCGTCGCGACCGGCTGGGAAGGTGGTCTCGGTATACAGGTGGCGTGCAGCGTCGAGAAGAGCTGCGTCGACTTCTCGTTCTGGGGCGACGGGTACTTTTCGCTCGATGAAGGCAAGCCTGGAAAGACATGGGACAACTTGACCGGCGGGCGGATGGGATCTTTCGGCGTGCCGCGTGTCCCCGAGGTCGGGACCGAGAACCGCCTGATCCTTCGCCTCGACGGCAGTAGCGTGAACGTGTTCCTCAACGGGCAGCAGATCACCCATGGCACGACGAGGCTCCCCCAAGCGCGGGGGGTCGCCGACATCTACGTCGACGGTCGCGGCGCGACCACAGGCGAGATGGTCTTCCTGCGCAGGCTGTATCTCTTCGAATCGGTCGGAACCTCAAGCTGAACGTCATCGTTTGAAGGAGGGGAAGCTCTCTTGATGAACACCATCGGCAACCTGTTCTCGTGGCTCGTCGCGGCTTTTTTCGGCATCATCTTCCTGCTGCTCGTGTTCGAGACGTGGGCGCTGTTCACGAATCACGAGCCGATCACCGACTACGTGCGCCCGGCGGTCCATTCCTATCCGGGTTACGCGTTTGCGGTCGCGGTTGTCATCGGCATCCTGCTTGGTCACTTCCTGTGGGGTCCCGCCAGGGGCAGGACCTCGCCCACGAGCCCGCAGCAATGAACTACGGCGCGATCCTTTCGCTGATCGCGACCATCGGCGCCGGCATCGCCTTCCTGCTCATGCTCGAAGAGGCGCTCGCCCTGCGCGCCGGGCGCGACCCGCTCACCAACGGCGTGCGGTCGTGGGTCCGCCGGTTTCCGCGGTCCACCTACGCGCTGGCCGTCGCCATCGGCATGGTCCTCGGCCACCTGCTCTGGCCGTGATGCACGTGCGGTCCTAGGTGGGGGCTTGTTTTTTGCCGTCCAGGAACTGCTGATACAGCCGGTAGGCCTCCTGCTTGCGGCTGTCCACGATCTTGGTATAGCCCTGCAGCGTGTTGAGGTTGGCGTGGCCCAGGACCTCCTGGACCAATCGCACGTCGCCGCCCGTGACCTCGAGCAGCGTAGTGGCGGCGGTGTGCCGCGCTACATGCGGTGACTTGAACGACCAGGCGCCGAGCTCGCGACGGATCTTCTTGACGATGAATCGGGCGCCCGCGGAAGTGAGCCGCCTTTCGCGGTCGTCCGCAACCGAGCGGTCGAAGTTGACGAACATCGCCATCGATGCGTCTTCGCGGACGGCGAGGTAGTCCTCCAGGGCTGACCTCGCATCCGCCGTCAGATATACGGCGCGCTGCTTCGAGCCCTTGCCCGTGACGATCAGCCGGTTGCCGCTGCGCGGAAAGTCGGTGCGGTCGAGGGCCAGTGCCTCGGAGATGCGGCACCCCGTGCTGATCAGGAACTGGACCAGTGCGCGGTCGCGTTTGTCGGGCAGCGTCGTCGTCGGGAGGGCGGCCAGCAGGCGCGCCAGCTCATCCGAGTCGATGGGCTTGGGAAGCCGCTGCTCGAGCTTGGGCAGGGTGATGCCGTTCGACAGATCGCGGTCGTTCAAGCCTTCCCTGGCGAGCCAGCGCAGCCACGACCGGACCGCGACCAGTGCGCGCGCCCGCGAGGCAGGGCTCTTCAGCTTGAGGGCGAGGTGGCGCTGGTAGGCGCGCAGATCCTCGTGGCGCACGTCCGCAAGCTGAAGGGAGTGGCCGTTTTCCGTGAGAAACGCGATGAGCTTGCGCAGCTCGGACTCGTACGCGCGAACCGTGTTCGGGCTGCGGTTCGCTTCGAGCTGAAGCCAGCCGATGTATTCATGCGCGGCGGCCTGCAGATCGAGTGGCATGTCGAGGCCGTTCGCATGTTGCCACACTCGGGAGGGTGAATCTTCCTTAACGCCGGCGGGAGCCCGAGCGTGACCGCTACGCTGGTGGCGATGCGCAAGTGGATCGCAATCGCGACGTTCCTGGTCATCACCGCATGCGGCGGTTCGATCCTCACGGGTGGGGTCGGGCCGGCCGACGTCGCGGTGCAGGCGAGCGACCTGCCCAAGAACCTCGTCAAATGCGATGGCTCCGGCGACATCGATACGTTCCTCAACGCGGTCAAGACAAAGGACCCGTCGACCTACCAATCGACCAAGTCCGAATGGGATTCGGCCAAGTCACACGGCGCGACCGGCGCTTACGTGGTGTTCTACTCGGACAAGAACGCGGACTGCGCCAACATCCAGAACTCGAGCAACGGCGACCTCGCGTCAGCGACCTACCCGCTGGTCATCAACTTCGTCATCCAATTCAAGGACGAGGCGACCGCCGCCAAGGGCTACACCACCGAGTCGATCTTCGGCTTCAGCGAGTCGACCATCAGCTCCACAGGGGGCGCCGGCGTGGTCAAGGGCGCGGCCACCGGGTTGACCGCGAACTCGATCACGCTCACGATCGCGATCGGCAACCAGTCGTTCTACGTAGCGGTGTGGCAGAACAAGACGTTCATGGTCATCCTCGGCGTGCTCAACATCGACGTGGCGCAGAGCAAGAAGATCGCCACCAACGAGAACAGCCGGATCAAATAGCGGCTGGGGCTAGACTCGGGGAGTGCCGCTTCCCCTGATCAGGTTCTTCGAAGGCTGGAAAACTCACAACGAGCTGCTTGAGCGCGCCGTCACCCCGCTTGACGAGCAGCAGCTTTCGCTCAGCGCCGCAGACAACCTGTGGTCGGTACGGATGCTGGCGAGCCATATCGTGGCGGTGCGCTCGTGGTGGTTCAACGCCTGGATGGGAGAGGGCGGGGAGGAGCTGGCCCAGTTTGTCGACTTCGACGAGGGCCATGAGTCGGAGCGTCGAAACGCGGCGACCATCGTCGATGCCTTGCACGACACCTGGGCAAGCCTCGAGGCGAGCTTGCGCAGCTGGACCGAGGACGACCTGGCCAAGGAATTCCAGCGGCCGGCGCCAAATGCGCAGCGTGGCCGGCCGTGGAGGACGCGGCAGTACATCATCTGGCACGTCGCCGAGCACGACCTGCATCACGGCGGCGAGATCTCCCTCACGCTGGGCATGCACGGCCTAACGGGCCTGGACGTCTGATCAACGCGAAGCCTGGTCAGGGCGTACGCGGGTACGCCTGACCAGGGCGATTTTCGAAATCTACGAAGCGAAGTCGCTCAGCGTGAAGCTGCCGGACCCGTCAGTGGTGCCGACGCCGTTCTCGAAAAAGCAGCCGCCGCCGAAGGATAGGCCAACTGCGGTCACGTTGGTCGCGGCAGCGTTGAATGCCGTCGTGTTGCCCGAGCTGGGCTGCCCGTTCCAATCACTCCACTGGCCCAGCGTCGGATCGACAATGGCGCTAATCGTCACGGTGCCGTTCGCAAGGGAATAGCTGGCTGCGTCCGCCCACCAGTAGTTTGTGAAGGCGAACTGGGTGCCCGGCGGAATGCTCTCGAAGTAGAGGCGCACGTTGCCCGTGGTCCCCCCGCACGATGGCTCTCCACCGTAAGTGAAGGTCCCGGTCACGTCCGCCACCGTGAATGTGGCGCTCATAGCTGACTCGGATTGATTGCCGAGCATCGCCGCGTCTTTGCTGTTGAACAACAGCCTTACCTTGTCGGGAACGGCAAAGCTGAACGCCGCGACGCCCCCGGATTCCTGAGCCGACCCGCTAGCGAGCTGCCAGTGATCGCTGGACGCAAAGGCACCCGCGCCGCCGAATCCGATGGTAGCCACGGCCGCCGCAATGAGTCCGACGAGAAAACGCCTCATATGTCACTCCTCCATGCGCCAAGTCAGGGGCGCGAGCCTGCCGGTCCTTCAAAAGGTCCGGTCTTTTCGGCCGTTGGGCAAGAACCTGCCGGTTCGATCCCGGCAAAGCGAGCATTTGCCGCCGGCCGTAACAACGTCAGCAACGGCCGCGACTTCGGCCACCCAATGCGCTGCTCTGTTTCCCATGAGAGCAAGAGGCTGATGGGCGGAACCAGCTGCGCCAAGGTAATAGAACAGATTGAACGAACTGGTGCGCCTGGCAAGAATCGAACTTGCTGCCTCTTGCTCCGCAGGCAAGCGCTCTATCCGGTGAGCTACAGGCGCGGTCGGTGAACCCCAGCGCCGGGCGCGCGCTGTGCGCTGGATCAGTTTAAGCGAGCGTCGATCGCGGCCGCCGCGGCCTTGAACGTGACGTCATCGAGGTTGGTGACCACCACGAGGGCGGCGAACACCGCCTTGCGCCAGCAGGCCAGCAGGACGGGCGGGTTCTTGTAGGTCCACGCGGATTGCCCAAGGCCGGTGCTCGTGCCGCGGGCGACGCCCGGTGGTAAGTCCCCTGGCGCCGGCGGCGCGAAACCCAGTATTCCTGCCTCCCACGCGCGGTCGGCCTGGCCCTCGTCGCTGAACCTGATCACGACGCTGGCGGCCGACTTCACGGTGCCGCTGGCGGCCAGCTCTGCTGAGCACGCGGTCGGATCGGCCGCGAACAGGGTGATCGCCGCGTCCTGGGCGCCGGCCTTCTCGAGCGCCTGCCATTGGGTCGAGAGTCGCTGCGCCAGGGTCGGGTTCGAAGTCTGAAGTGATGTGAGGTAGGCCGCGAGCTGGCCCGAGCTGGGACACGGTTGCAGCCCCGCCGGCACGTCAGCCGCCTGCAGGGCGGCGGCCGCGGCCGCCGTATGCGGGGTGGTGGGGCTGACGATCGGAGCCGCTACCGGCGTGGACGAGATCTGGCAGCCGGCCAGGACGGACACCAGGGCGACGACGAGGGGATACCTGCCCACGGGGGCCGCAGTTTACTAGGACGCGGCGCCCTCTAGACTGGTGAACCGGTCGCGCGCCTGTAGCTCACCGGACAGAGCGTTCGGCTCCGGACCGAAAGGCAGCAGGTTCGATTCCTGCCAGGCGCACTAGTTATACAGATTTGTATAACACTATTTTGTATAACCGCGTGGTGGCAGAGGCCGACGTGATACGTGCACAAAACACCGCGAGAATGACACCGTGTCGCTGAAAGAGATCGACGACTACCTGGCGAATCTAGAAGAGCTCGAGCGGGCCACGCTGCAGCAGTTGCGTGAGTCGATTCACAGCATCGTTCCAGAAGCCGAGGAAGGCATCGCCTACGGCACGCCTGCGTTCCGCCTGCATGGCAAGGTGGTCGCCGGCTTCGCCGCTTTCAAGGACCACCTCAGCTACCTGCCTCATAGTGGTTCCGTGCTTGCGCAGCTACCGAATGAGCTCGCTGGTTATGTGACCTCGAAGGGTGCCTTGCAATTTCCAATCGACAAGCCGCTCCCCAAGGCGCTTGTGAAGAAGCTCATCGCCGTTCGTCTCAGGGAGATCGATCAGCGCTGGCGCCCGTAAAGGCCTTTTCAGGTCCCGACAGGCGCGACATTCGAGCTGTCACCGTGGCGGCGAGTTGCGTGTGCGATGGCGTCGAGTTGGCGGACATCAGATCCTGCGCCAGCCGTGAGCAGCCGGATATCGGTTCATGAGTTGGCTGATCCGAAAGGTCCGACGTGACCGAGTTGATCTCGACGCGGCTCACCAGTGACGATCCGACGGCAGCGGCGTCGACAACCGGCCAGAGGCTCGAGCTCTGGATCGTGTCGTGCTCCTCGGCGCGGTTGGCACAGGCAAGACCACGTGCTCAGCGCGGCTAGCTGCACGCCTTGGGGTCAGGCACGTCGAACGCGACAACCTCGGCTTCCCGATTGGCTCACAGGATTACCTCGACCGAGCAGCGACTGAAGCAGCAGCGGACTCTCGGGTGTTCGATGGGCCCGCCCTACTTCGCTGAGACCCCTGTTTATCCGCGGGCGACGACGATCATAGCCTTAGATTTCGAGTGTCGATGACACCACCGGCGGAATCAATCCCGACATTTTGAGCGGCCGCCGTCACATCCGCCTGCCGCCATCCGTCATCCATAGTGGAGCGATCCAGCATCCCATCGAAAAGGAGAACTGCCTTGACCAAGACCCATCTCGCCCCTTACATCAACTTCCAGGGCCAGGCCCGCGAGGCGATGGAGCACTACCACAAGGTGCTCGGGGGCAAGCTCGAGATATTCGCCTCCGACGAGCAGGGCCGGCCCAAGCCGGCTGCCCCCGGCGACCGCATCATGTACGCGCAACTCGAATCCGACGGGGTCGTCATCGTCGCTTCAGACGGCAATCCCAAGTACCCCGCCAAAATCGGCGAGCACATCGGTCTGTCGCTCCGCGGCAGCGACCGTGCGCGCCTCACCTCGGCTTTCGAGGGGCTCGCCGACGGCGGCCAGGTCAAGATGGCGCTCACGGACCAACCGTGGGGCACGTCGGGCTGGCTGACCGACAAGTTCGGTATCAACTGGAACCTCGACATCGAAAAGTCCTGAAGTACGCATGACCGAGGAATGGCTGGCCGAGCGCTTCGAGGCCAATCTCCCGCACATGCGGCAGGTCGCGTTCCGCATGCTCGGCTCGCGGGCCGACGCCGACGACGCCGTCCAGGAGGCGTGGCTCAAGCTGAGCCACACCGAGGCCGGCGACATCGAGAACATTGGCGGCTGGCTGACGACGATAGTCGCCCGGGTATCCCTCGACATGCTCCGCACGCGCCGGTCGCGGCGCGAGGAGCTTGCGGTCAGTCTGCTGCCCCTTTCCGCCGCCGCGGACCCCGAGGGCGAGGCCGTCCTCGCAGACTCGGTGGGTGAAGCGCTGCTGCTACTCCTCGACACGCTCACGCCCCAGGAGCGGCTGGCGTTCGTCCTCCACGACATGTTCGACATGCCGTTCGCGGAGATCGCGCCCATCGTCGGCCGGACGCCGGCGGCCGCGCGGCAGCTGGCGAGCCGGGCGCGCCGCCGTGTGCACGGAGCGTCGCTGCCCGACCACGACCTGAAGCGACGCCGTCAGGTGGTCGACGCGTTCTTGGCCGCGTCGAGGGCGGGCGACTTCCAGGCGCTACTCTCACTCCTCGATCCCGAGGTCACCATGCGAGCCGACGCCACCGCCGTCCGCATGGGCGCCGCCGCCCACCTAAGCGGGCCCGCCGCCGTGGCCGGAGCGTTCTCCGGCCGCGCGCTCACCGCTAAAGCCGTTACGGTCGATAGGGTACCCGGCCTGGTCTGGGCGCCGGCCGGGCGGGTTCGCGTCGTGTGGCGCATGGCATTCACAGACGATCAGATCAGCGAGGTCGAGATGCTCGCCCACCCCGACACCATCGCCAAGCTGCAGCTCCGCTGGGTTTCAATGGACCCTTAGCGAGTGAGGTTCGGGACGGAGCGTTTGTTCGCGTAACCGGCCCGGCGAATCTTGGCGTGCCTGACTGCGACTTCCTCAATACGAGCGAGGGTTGGGTGGAATCGGAGGACCAAAAGTTCGGCAAAGCTGGGTGCACCACTCGCATTCCGCACGTTTGGTGCCACAAGTGCCCTTCCAATGCACGCGATGCGCACGTGCGGCGTCAGACGTGCGGAAAAGCTTCGCTGCTCTCTAAATTGTTGCTCGGATGAGCAACCCGAGCCTGACCGTAGCCCCCGAGCCATTTGACTCACCGGACTCTCGCCGGCTGATCGCCGCGCTCGACGCCGAGCTGGGCGCGCTGTATCCGCCCGAGCAGCGTTTCGGTCCGAACTTCAAAGCGGCGCAGATCGAAGGTGGCCGGGGCACCTTCCTGATCGCGCGCGACGGTGACGTGGCCGTCGGCTGCGGCGCCATACGAGTCCTGGATGCGACCGCAGCCGAGGTCAAGCGCATGTTCGTGGACGGCGATCGGCGCGGCAGCGGAGCCGGGCGGGCCATCCTGGAAAGCCTCGAGGCCGTCGCGCGCGATCTGGGCGTGCGCCGCCTCGTGCTCGAGACCGGCGTCCACCAGCACGCGGCGATCGCCCTTTACACGAGGGCGGGCTTCACCCAGGTCGACTGCTGGGGCGAGTACGCGGCCTCACCCACGAGCGTCTGCTACGAAAAGAACCTCGACTAGCCACCCGATCTAAGAGCACGCATACTCCCGGCCAAGAAATGCTGGTGATCGCGCTGTGAATGCAGAGATCGAGGCCAACCGCGCCGGGCGGATGACGATCGGCCAGCGCATCAAGCTGCTGAAGGGCGTTGCGGCGCTGCTGTTCCTGACGGCGATCGGCCTCGTCGTCGCGCTGGCCGTCGGGCCAAATCTAGTCGACGCATTTCAGACGGACCTGATCCTCGGCGTCCTCGCAACCCTGTTCTTTCTCATGTGCCTGCTCATGGGACTCGGCTGCGCCTACGGCGCCGCCACGGTCATGGCCGACGCCGTCCTGGGCCAGGTCCGTTCGGCGACCGGCGACGCGACGCTGAAACGGGAGGCCATCACGACACGCGCGCTTGCCCGCCCGCTTCCGATTGCCTACAGCTACCCGGGTCAGTACAAATACCAGCTGGAGGTGGCCGACCACGAGTTCTCGATGGACCGCGAGGCCGGCGACATGCTGCTGCGCCACCCGGGCCGGGTCCGGGTCTACTTCGCCGCCCGCTCGGGCGAGCTGCTCACCATCGAGCCGGTGGCCGCCAACGAGTCCGATCGATGACGGACCGGGCCGCGGATGCGTCCTTCGAGCGAATCGCCCGCGCTTTCCGTGCGGATGCCCGCGTAACCAGGGGCGGCAAAGGCTTTGGCTCCACGGGCCTAAAGGTCGACGGCAAGCTGTTCGCCTTCGTGTCGTCACGCGGCCAGTACGTGGCGAAACTGCCAAGGGCTCGCGTTCAGCAGCTGGTGGGTGAGGGCGCAGGAGTGCTCTTCGACCCCGGCCACGGACGGCTCATGCGCGAGTGGATCGCGATGGATGCAAACGAGAAGCGCTGGCTGGAGCTCGCGAAGGAAGCTCGCGCTTTCGTCGGTGCTAGGGCCTAGCTCGCGGCGGGCTTCTCTCCTAAGTACAGCGTCTGTTTGCCGAACAGCATCCACGCCGGCGGGAAGTTCAAGTAGGCCCGCACCAGCAGCGGGTGCTGGGGGAACCGGCTCTTGGTCGTGTAGGGCAGGAAGCGCGTGATCACCTGCTTGGTGCGAAAGCCGGCCATCGTCGCGGCCTCCGCCAGGCTTTTTTCGGTGAGGGCGGTCTGGTGGTCGATGAAGTCCCAGTACGAGCCGCCGATGAGGCGGATGTTGGGCTGCAGGATCAGCACCTTGCCTCCGGGCTTGAGCAGCGCGAAGGTCACGCGCAGCTGTTCGAGGACAGCCTCGGTCGAGGCGAGGTGCTCGAGGTAGTTGCTGAAGAAGGCGAGGTCGAACGCAGAATTGGGCAGCACATCGGCCAGCTCCAGCCCACTGGCGCGAATGAAGCGGACGTCTGGCGGCAGCGTCGAACCCACATCCCGAATGTCTGTTGCCCATCTCTCGGCCGCGTGCACATTGCGGATGAAGTAGCCGAGGTCGCAAGCGATGTCGAGGACACGGGCTTCGGGGCCGATGAAGCGCTGGAAGAACTTGCCAAGCTCGCGCCAGATCCTCTCCTTGTGCGCCTGGTCCGCCGCGTCGAAGCGCTGCTCGTAGACCTCTTTGAGGACGATCGGAGGCGGCTTGTGCCCCGCGCCGGCAACGCCGTCCGCCTCGGGCTCGAACTCCTTGATGTGGCTCGCCATGTTTCGAGGAGTCAAACGATAGCGCCGGGGCTCCTGGTCGCCTCCTCTTATCTATAGAGGGCTTTCGAACCGAAACGGGTGAAGCCGAGGCGCTCGTAGACCTTCGCCGCCGGCTCGTTGGCGGCGTCCAGGAACAGGAAATCGCCGCCCGTCTCGAAGTGCCGCCGGGCCAGGTCCGACGTCACCGTCGAAGCCACACCCCGGCGCCGCTTGTCGTTGCGCGTCACCACGCCCACGATCTCGGCAGCGGTCCGCGTGACGTGAGAGACCCCCGTGCCGGCCGGCTCCCACTCCAGCCATGCCAGCAGGTAGACGCTGGTGGCCGTCTTGAGGTCCTGGCGCAGCCGCTCGACCGCCTGTGCCTCGTGATCGTTATCCCCGCCGTCGGTCCAGCGAAGCTTCTGAAAGGCTTCGAGCTCGGCCGGCTTGCCGTGCTCTGACAAGCGGGTGAGCGCGATGTCGGGCGCCGCGAAAGGCTTGAACGAATCAGGCCTGCAGGCCATGAGCGGGTTGGTTTCGATCAGGGTCAGCCCGGCGTCGGCGAACCAGGCGGCGGCGTGCGGGAACGCGTGGTCGTCGTACTCGAACTCGATGTCGATTTTCTGCCCACTGATGGCGCCGCGGAGCTTGGCCAGCGAGCGTTTGCCCTCGGCGTCAGAGGCGCCGGCATCGACCAGCGTGACCCAGGCGCTGGGCTTGCCCTCGCCGGCGCGCGTGATCACCGCGCGGAACGGGCCCATGGAGATGGTCTCCGCGTTGCTGAGGCGGGCCTCGAAGGCATCCTGCAGCCACGCTTGAAATCGATCGGAATCGCTGGTGGCGCGCACCCGGTGTATCCGTGCAGGGTAGCGCTTCGCATGACCAATCCCACGTACTCTGAGCGGATGGCGGCGCAGGCGGCGGCCCCAAGTCCCGAAAACGCTTTCGCCACCGATCTCTTCCTTCGGCTGCCGGCCCGTTACGACCTCCTCGCCGAGCTCCTGTCCTTTCGTCAAAACGCGCGCTGGCGCCATGAGCTGGTCGACCACATTGCCGAGGCCAGGCCGCACCGCATCCTCGACGTGGCGACCGGAACCGCCGGCGTCGCCATCGAGCTGGCTCGCCGCACGGAAGCTGAGATCGTCGGCGTCGACCTCAGCGTAGCGATGCTCGGACGGGGTCGTGAGCGAGTGGCCGCCGCCGGAATGACGCCCCGGATCACGCTCGAAACTGGTCGGGCGGAGAGCCTTCGGTATGACAGCGAATCGTTCGACGCCGTGAGCTTCACCTACCTGCTGCGCTACGTCGCCGACCCCGACACGACCATGCACGAGCTGGCCCGAGTGCTCCGCCCCGGCGGGGTCATCGCAAGCCTCGACTTCTTCGTTCCCCCACAAGCCGGATGGCTGGCCGCCTGGCGCCTGTACACGCGGGTTGGGCTGCCGGCGCTGGGCTTGATGTCGGGCGGCGGCTCGTGGGCACGCGTCGGTCGGTTCCTCGGGCCGAACATCGAGGCCCACTACTCGCGCTGGCCGCTGCCGCGAATCGCCGAGGCGTGGGCCGCGGCCGGACTCGTGAACGTGCAGTGGCGGGTCATGAGCCTGGGCGGCGGACTTGTGATGTGGGGAACCAAGGCCTAGTGCGCGAGGCCCTGGCGCCGGCTTACTACGCGCCCCGCGCGGGCGGCTGGCGGCGGGACGTGCTGGCGCTGCTGCACCCGCCCTACACCGCCTGGCATCTGTCCTACGTCGTGATCGGAGCGAGCCTGGCGCCGAGGCTGGACCTGTTCCGGCTGGGCGCGACGCTCCTGGCGTTCTTCCTCGCTGTCGGCATCTCCGCCCATGCGCTGGACGAGCTGAAGGGCCGTCCCCTGCGCACCGAGCTTCCCGGCCGCGTGCTGGCCGGCGCCGCGATCTTCGGACTCGTGGCCGCGGTGGCGCTGGGCGTGGCGGGCGTGACGCGCGTTGGCGTCGGGCTGATTCCGTTCATCGCCCTTGGCGTGCTGTTCGTTGTCGCGTACAACCTCGAGCTGCTCGGAGGGCGGCTGCACGGCGACTTCTGGTTCGCGCTCACATGGGGCGCGTTTCCGGTCCTGACCGCCTATTACGCACAGACCGGCCGCATCTCCCTGGGCGTGATTGCAGCGGCAGCCGCCGCGTACGCCCTGTCGTACGGCCAGCGCGCCCTCAGCACTCCCGCCCGAACGCTCCGCCGGAAGACTCGCTCGGTGGCCGGTGTCGTCACCCTGGACGACGGAACGCGGGTCGACCTCAACGAGCGGGTGCTGCTGCGGCCGCTCGAGCTTGCGCTCGGTTCCTTCTCGTGGGGAATCGTCGCGATCGCCGCCGGATTGTTACTCTCGCGGTTTCTCTAACCCCAGTACCATCGGTCGAGTCGTGATCGATCACCCGGCCATCGTCAAGCCCTATTTGCGAGGCTGGTCGCACGCCGCCGCCGCCCTCGCGGCCATCGTCGGGCTGGCCGTCCTGATCTTCACAACGCGAGACGATCCCGCGAAGCTCGTCTCGATGATCATCTACGGCGCCGGCCTCGTCCTGCTCTTCGCCGTCAGCGCGACGTATCACATCTTCAACTGGCCGGCGCGCGTGCGAGCCTGGCTTCGCCGCGCCGACCACGCGACGATCTTCGTCTTCATCGCGGCCACCTACACGCCACTTGTTTTCAACGTCCTCGACGGGTGGTGGCGCATCGGCGTCCTCGCGGCCATCTGGACCATGGCCGCGGTGGGCGTCGGCGGTGCCGCGCCGTTCCTGCGCATCCCTCGGCGCGTGCTGACCGCGATGTACATCTCGATGGGCTGGGTCGCGGTGGTCGCCCTCGCGCCGCTGACGGCAACGCTCGGCTGGATCGCGGCCGTACTGATGGCGCTGGGCGGCATCCAGTACTCCATCGGCGCCGCCTTTTACGCCACGAAGAAGCCGAAGCTGTGGCCGCGGGTCTTCGGCTACCACGAGCTGTTCCACCTGGCGGTGATCACGGCGAGCATCACCTTCTACGCAGTGGTGTTCCACTACGCCGTCCCCTTCCACCGCGCCAATTAGACAAAATGCGCCGGCCAGTGCTTTACAGGAGGCGCTTGCTCTTAGCCGAGGCTTCGATCAACAGCGCGAGCCGTTTCTCACGGGTCTCCTCGCGCTTGGCGTTCATCACCCGGTAGATCGCCAGCTGCCGGTAGGACGGCGGCTGCTTGCAGAAGAACTCCCATGCAGCCGCCTCCGCCATGAACCTGGCCTCGCGCTCTGGGTCCAGGACTGCGAGGTGGCGGTCCTCGTAGGTGTACACGCCTGAGCGCGCCTCCTCGCGTCGCGCAAACGCCGCGAGCCCGGCCGGCATCATCAGCCCTTTCGCAGTGAGCTCGCCGACTTTTCGGATGTTGACGGCGCTCCAGTTGCTCTTCGGCTTACGCGGGCTGAACCGCTGCACGCGGCTGGTCTCGTCGATCCTGCGCGCGACGCTGTCGATCCAGCCGAAGCACAGGGCCTCGTCCACGGCGTCCGACCACGTCATGCTCGGCTTGTCAGAGCCCTTGCGGTGAAACACGACCCCGACCTCGGTCGCGGTGTCGTGGTTTTTCACCAGCCAGGCACGGAACTCGGCGGGAGTTTTGAAATAGTGTGTCTCCATGGGGCCGGGACCTAGACCGGCGGGACTCCGTGCTTGCGATTCGGTCTCGTCGAAACCCTCGTCGAGTAGGCCCGAAACCGCTTGATCAGCTCCTGGCGCAGCCGCTCCGGCCCCACCACGTCGTCGACAACGAGGTTGGCGGCCAGCTTGTAGAGGTCGACGTCCTCGCGGTACTCATCCTCGAGCTCCTTGCGCTTGGCCGCGCGCTGATCCTCAGGGAGCTCCGCGAGCTTGTTGTAAAAGACCGCGTTGACCGCGGGCTCCGGCCCCATCACGGCGATCTGCGCCGACGGCAGCGCGATGACGCTGTCGGTGTCGAAAGCCGGGCCTGCCATCGCGTACAGGCCCGCGCCGTAAGCCTTGCGCACGATGACCGAGATCTTGGGCACCGTCGCCTCGGCGACGGCGGTGATCATCTTCGCGCCGTGGCGGATGATCCCGCGGCGCTCGACATCGGTCCCGATCATGAAGCCGGGCACGTCGGCGAGGAACAGCAGCGGGATCTCGAATGCGTCGCACAGCCAGATGAAGCGCGCCGCCTTATCAGACGAGTCGTTGAACAGCACGCCGCCCTTCTGCATCGGCTGGTTGGCCACGACCCCAACCGCCTGCCCATCGATGCGGGCGAAGCCCGTGAGAATCTCCTTGGCGAAGAGCTTTTTGATCTCGAGCCAGCTGTTTTCGTCGATCAGGGCGTCGATGACCTTGCGCATGTCGTAGCCCTGGTTGGCCTGCTCGGGAATCAAATCGGCGATCGGTTTGGAGCCGGCTCGTGGCGCCCTCGCCTCGACAGCGGGCGGCTTCTCCCCCGAGCGCTGCGGCATGAAGCGGATGTAGGCACGCCCGAACTCGATCGCCTCCTTGTCATCCGCGACAAGCACGTCTCCGCAACCGCTCTCGGTACAGTGCATGCGCGCGCCGCCGAGAGCTTCGAGGTCGACCTTCTCTCCGACCACGACCTCGACCATCCGCGGCGAGCCCAGGTACATGGAGGCGTTGCCTTCGACCATCACGACGACGTCGCAGAAAGCCGGGATGTAGGCGCCCCCCGCGGCGGAGGGCCCGAACAGGAGGCAGATCTGCGGCACCTGGCCCGACAGCTGTACCTCGTCGTAGAAGATGCGCCCCGCGTGGCGGCGGCCGGGGAACATGTCGATCTGGTCGGTGATGCGCGCGCCGGCTGAGTCGACTAGGTAGAAGAGCGGGATCCGCAGCCGCCCGGCCGTCTCCTGGATGCGAATGATCTTTTCGACGGTGCGCGCGCCCCAGCTCCCGGCCTTGACCGTGGGGTCGTTCGCCATGACCGCAACCTGTCGGCCCTCGATGGTCCCGAGCCCGGTGACGATTCCATCGGCGGGGAGGTCGTCGGCGAGCACGTTTGCAAACAGGCCGTCCTCGATGAACGAATCCTTGTCGAGGAGGATGTCCAGGCGCTCGCGGGCGGTGAGCTTGTTCTGCTCGCGCAGCTTCGCCAGGTAACGGGTGCCGCCCTTGAGCGCTTTCTCGCGCAGCTCTCGCTGGCGCTCTTCCGTCATTTCCCTTTGAAGTCGGGATCGCGCTTCTCGAAGAACGCGCGCACTCCCTCCTTGGAATCCTCGGTCATCGTGACCAGCGCGACCTGGCTCTGGAGGTAGTCGAGCGCGGCTCGAAACTCCATGTCCTGCTGACGGTAGAACGAGTCCTTACCCAGCCGCATCACGGCCGGCGACTTCTTGACGAGCTTTTCCGTGAGGTCGGCCACCGCCGCGTCGAGCTCGTGCACCGGCACGACCCGATTGACCACGCCATACGACTGCATCTGCGTCGCCGTCCATCGGTCGCCGAGCATCACCATCTCGAGCAGGACCTTGCGCGGCATGTTGCGCGACAGCACGGCCTGGATCATCATCGGCCAGATGCCGACGTTGACCTCGGGCGTGCCGAACGTCGCTGTGTCGATCGCGACCACCAGGTCGCAGGACACTGCAAGGCCCAGGCCGCCCGCCAGGGCGTGGCCGTTGATGCGGCCCACGATGGGCTTGCCGAGGGAGGCCATGAGGGCGAACAGCTCGACGAAAGCCTGGCGCCCGTGGTGCCGCTCCAGCTCGGAGGTGTCAGCGTCAAAGCTCGAGAGGTCGGCGCCGGCACAGAAGGCGCGGTTCCCCGCTCCAGTGAGCACCACGACACGGACGTCGGGCTCGGCCTGGCACCATCGGAATCCGCTGAGCAGGTCGCGCAGCATGCCGGCCGAAAGCGGATTGCGCTGGTCCGGCCGGTTGAGGGTGATCGTGGCCACATGGCCGTCGACGTTGAGAAGAACTTGCTCCAGCGTCGGGACGTCCGTCACCGTGCCATTCTCCTCCCCCTCTGAGGGGGCGATCAATAAGGCCCGTCCTGGTCGCGCTTGCGCGCAGGGACAGGGGTGGGGGTGATCACTCTTCCTCTATCTAACCCAGCACCCCGACGGCAAGGGCGATGCCGACGCCGATCAGGACCGCCCCGCCAATCTCCTCGGCCCACTCCTCGACCCGCTCGCCCAGCCTGCTTCCGAGCTCCAGCCCGACCAGGGACATGGCCACGCTGACCACGCCCATCATCACCGCGGCGAGGACGATCTGGACGTGGTAGGTCGCGATCGCGAACCCCACGGCGAGGTTGTCGATGCTCAGGGCCAGGGCGGTTACCAGCAGCTGGTGGGTGCGCAGTCCCTGCACCGCCACCACGGTTCCGGACTGGCTCTCCCGGGCGGCGGTCCGGCGGCCCTGCCAGATCGTATAGGCGCCCGTGAGGACCAGCAGCGCGGCTCCTACGTACTTGGCCACGTGGCCCAGGTATCCGGCGACAGCCTGCCCGATAAGCAGCCCGATCACGGGCATCGCCCCCTCGAACAGGCCGAAGACGATCCCCACCCGAAGCCGGGTTCGCGTACTGAGCCCGGTCAGGCCGATTCCGATCGCTCCAGCGAAGTTGCTGAGCCCGACCGAAACGCTGACCAACAGGAGACTCAGTAGACCGGACACGGCGGTAACTATATGGACGTGAGCGGAAGCGCATGGAAAGTGGAGCCGCTTATGTCACCCAAAGTTATGACAAGAAGCGTGCAAAGGCTATAATCCGCCCCGATACTATCTCGTGAAGCTCAAAACAAGAGACTCGGCCGCAGCCGCCGGCGGCTCTACGAACGATGACGCGGGCATCGATCTTGACAAGCCGATTTTCACTCTCAGCGTCGCTTCGGAGATCCTCGAGACGCACCCGAGGACTTTGATGATGTACGAGCACCTGGACATGATCCGCCCGAAGCGGACTGTTACCAACCGCCGTCGCTACTCACGCCGAGACGTCATGAAGCTCCAGGCCATCCAGACGCTGACCCGCAAGCACGGCGTGAACCTGGCCGGAGTGCGCTACATCCTCGTTTTGCTCAAACGGCTTCACAACGCCGGAATCGAACCACCGGAGGGATTGAGAAACCTGGACGTGACACTGATTGACGTCTGACCAACCGCCCCAGCAGCCCATGCGCAGGGTTATTCACAGCCTGCGTTAAACAAAGGTCGAGGATATGTCGAAGAAACGACGCCGCCTGGAGATCAAAGTGGATCCCCTGCCGGCTCCCTTCGTGGACGAGATGGCCTCTTGCCCGGTCTGCGGGCGAGACGCGGCCGCCATCGGGCGCCGCCACCTTCAGATCGTCTTCCGCTGCGACGCCTGCAAGGTCGTGTTCAAGCGCAATCGGAGCTGGCCCTACATCTACTGACCTGACGGGGCCCAAAGTCGCCCCGGATTTCGCACGTTTGGTGCCTGCGGTCCCCTTCGGGGGATGGAATTCCGCCCGTTTGGCGCCAGGTGTGCCGTTCGCGATTGGGTTTGTCGGGCGGCCCCGAAGCTTCGTAGGCTGGTTGGGTGAAGAGATCAGTCCGCTCTGCCGCCCTGTTCGGCCTGATGGTCGGCCTCGCCACCGTCGCCGTCGCCGAAGCAGTCAAACCGCGAGGCGGTTCGGCCCTGCTCCTCGACTGGAGCGAGGTTCGCCAGCGGGCCAGGTCCTGGCTGTCGTCGGGCGCTGAGCCCGTCGACCTCGAAGAGGCCGCGAATCAGTACCGGCTGATGGCGGGGCAGCTCGAGAAGCCCCTGCTTGACTTCGTGGGCGGCCTCCCGTCGGGCGCCTCGATCCCCGAGTTCGCCGCCCTCGACCGGGTGGGCTGGCTGGACCTAAACCTCGGGATCCTCCGGCGGATGATCGACCCGATCCTCGAAAAGGGCCGCGTGCCCAACTCGCTGATGGTCAACGCCGGCCGCGCCGGGCTCAACCGCTATGTCGCCTTTCTGCTCGCTTTCCTTGGCCGCCGGGTGCTCGGCCAGTACGATCCCCAGCTGCTGGGCGCGGAACCGCTCGGCACCGAGGGCCTGTACCTCGTCGAGACCAACGTCGAGGATTGGGGTCGCCGGGCTCACGTACCGGGAGACGACCTGCGGCGCTGGCTGATCCTGCACGAAATGACGCACGCATGGCAGTTCGCCGCGCACCCCTGGCTGCGCCGCCACATGGAGGGCTCGATGCGCGTGATCCTGGAATCGGCGACCCGGACCACGTCGCCCGCGGCGCGCGTGGCCGCCTTTGCCGGCGTGGTGCCGGCCCAGTGGCGGGTGATGCGGCAGATGCAGGGCATGATGTCGTTCATCGAGGGCTACAGCAACCTCGTCATGAACGAGCTCGGCCGGGAGCTACTGCGGGGCTTCGATGACCTCGAGGTGGCCTACCGGGCTCGTGGCCAGAGCCGAAGCGTGATCGAGATCCTGATCTGGCGGCTGACCGGCCTCGACCTGAAGCTGCAGCAGTACAAGCGCGGCGAGGCGTTCGCAAAGGCCGTCTATGACGCCTATGGGATTCACGTCCTGAACCGGGCGTGGGAAGGGGCCGACGCGATGCCCCGGATGGAAGAGCTCGGCGACCACAAGCGGTGGTACCGCCGCGTGGTGGAGGTTGCCTCGGCGGTCTAGAGCTTTTCTCTAGCCCTTCAGCTCTTCTTCTGCCGTCTCCTCGGTGATCGGCATGATCGTGACGGGGAGGTCCGAGATGTCGAAGTAGCGGATGGGCTTGTTCATGCGCTTGGCGACGCCAACCTGGACCTTGACTCCTAGGGACAGCTGCCCGAAGACCCAGACCTCGTCGCACTTGGCCAGCAGGTTGTTCATCGCCTGGCGCACGACGTCCTTGCCGACCGTATGCATCAGGTAGTAGTCGAAAAGCATGAAGGGGCTGACCGGCACCAACCCCGCATCGAGGACGTACTTCTGGATATGCGCGCGCCAGTAGAAAACCTTGTTCGACATCGCGACATAGACCAGGCGCTTGGGGTGCCGGAGCGTTTCCTCGGCCTGGTCCATCGCGCTCGGCTTGGTGGTGGGCTGGAAGATTCGCTCCAGGATGTCGTCGGCAGCCTTAGACACGGCCATGGGCGAGATATCGTATCAGTCGTGCTTTCGGGCTCTCGCTTCGACCTCACCGGGCGAATCGCTCTTGTGACGGGCGCGAGCCGTGGGATCGGAAGCGCCACCGCCAACGCCCTGGCCGAGCAGGGAGCCGAGGTAGTGCTGTCGAGCCGCAAGCAGGCCGACCTCGACGCGGAGGCGGAGCGCATCAACGCGCGCTTCCCCGGCAAGGCCTCGGCCGTGGCGGCGCACGCGGGCCGAGAGGAGGATCTCCAGCGGCTCGTCGGGTCGGTCATGGAGCGCCACGGCCGGATCGACATCCTGGTCAACAACGCCGGCACGAACCCCTACATGGGGCCTCTGATGGATTCGGAGCTGAGCGCCTGGGACAAGACCTTCGAGGTCAACGTTCGCGGAATCTTCGTCCTGACACAGCTCGTGTACCGCGCCTGGATGAGGGAGAACGGCGGCTCGATCGTGAACATCGCCAGCACGGGCGGCCTTCGCCCGGGCCTCGGCCTTGGCGTTTACAGGATCAGCAAGGCGGCAGTCGTCTTCATGACGCGCCAGCTCGCACGCGAGATCGGCGCCAACGTTCGTGTCAACGCGGTCGCGCCGGGACTGATCAAGACGCGGTTTGCTGAGGCGCTGTGGGCCAACGAAGAGATGCTGGAGCGCATCCTCGCGCCAAACCCCATGGGGCGTATTGGCACGGTCGAGGAGGTCGCGAACGCCGTGGTGTTCCTCGCCTCCGACGCCGCTAGCTACGTGAACGGAGAGGTGATGGTCGTCGACGGCGGGGGCGGGGAGGTCTGAGCTCGTTCGGCGCGAGCGCGGGCTC